>Ga0160441_100617_pt1 | contig 22217 bp, 13 predicted proteins | sample HID1971K_E1MG_FD_108260 | JGI IMG/M metagenome (GOLD analysis project Ga0160441, IMG submission 108260) | Enriched millipede-associated microbial communities from UW Madison campus, WI, USA - HID1971K_E1 MG | ecosystem: Host-associated > Arthropoda: Insects > Digestive system > Unclassified ... | reverse complement strand
ATTCGACGTGATGAGCGCGAGCGAGCTCGGCACCAGGAACGCGCCCGCCGCACCTTGCACGGCGCGCGCGACGATCAGGAACTCAGCCGTCTGCGACGCCGCGATCGCGATCGACGCGACGCCGAACCCGATGAGCCCGATGCGCAGCACGAGCACCCGGCCGTACGCGTCGCTGACCGACCCCGCGACCAGGATGAGCGCGCCGAGCGTGATCAGGTAGGCGTCGACTACCCACTGCTGCGTCGTGAGGCCGCCGCCGAGCTCGTCGCTGATCGCCGGCAGTGCGACATTGACGATCGTGCCGTCGAGGAACGCCACGAACGACCCGAGCACCGCGATCCACAGCACGTAGCGCTGCGTCGTCGCCATGCGGCTCGCCGGTGCGGCGGTGGGTCCGTCCTCGCTCACGTGCCCCACGCTAGACCCGGCGGGCGACATCGGGGCAGGGGTGGGTGCTGTCCGTCTTCGGGCGCGGCGCGAACACCCGAACACGGTGGTTCGGAACGGTGGATGCCGGCGGCCGGCGCCGGGCGGCGGCATCCCCTCGCCCGACGGCTGTGCAGCCTCGACCACGGCGCACCGGGCGGCTAGCGTGGCCGCGGGAGCGAAACGGTCGCTCGAACGGATGGTGCGCATGGACTACGGGCTTCACATCGCGGACTTCACGTGGCGCACCGGCGCCGCCCGGCTCGGCCCCGCGCTCGCCGCGCACGTGCGCAACGCCGAGGCCGCCGGCATCCATCGCATCACGGTCATGGACCACTTCTGGCAGCTGCCGGGCATCGGTCCGGTGGAGCACGAGATGCTCGAGGCCTACGCGACGCTCGGCTTCATCGCCGCCCACACCGAGAAGGCGCTGCTGCACACGCTGGTGTCGGGGGTGATCTACCGGCATCCGTCACTGCTGGCGAAGGTCGTGACGACGCTCGACGTGCTGTCGGATGGCCGGGCGGGGCTCGGCATCGGCGCGGCGTGGAACGAGGAGGAGTGTCGGGGCCTGGGCTTTCCGTTCCCGCCGGTCGCGCAGCGGTTCCGCGAGCTCGAAGAGACGCTGCAGATCTGCCTGCAGATGTGGTCGGACTCCGAAGAGCCGTACGAGGGTGCGATCTGGCAACTGGAGCGCACGCTCAACTCGCCGCAGAGCCTCACCCGGCCGCACCCGTACCTGCTGATCGGCGGGGGCGGGGAGAAGAAGACGCTGCGGCTGGTCGCTCAGTACGCGGATGCCTGCAACCTCGGCGTGCGCGACGAGCTGCCCACCCACAAGCTCGACGTGCTGCGAGCCCACTGCGACGACGTCGGCCGTTCGTACGACGAGATCGAGAAGACCGCGATGGTGGCCGTGACACCCGAGTCGACGGCGTCATCGCTGGCCGCCGTCTCTGCGTCACTGGCAGACATCGGAATCACCGCGACATACGTCTTCGCCGTCGGCATCGACGAACCGTCGCGTGTGGTGGATGTGGTCCACGGGGCGATCGAACTCGGGTGATACGGAGAGTGGATGCCGCCAGCCCCCGTCGATTCGCGGCATCGACCTTCGTGACGTAAGCTTGTCGGCGGTGACGTGTCCGAGCGGCCGAAGGTGCAACTCTCGAAAAGTTGTGTAGGGTAACCCCCTACCGTGGGTTCAAATCCCACCGTCACCGCCATTATCGAGTCCCGTTTCAGTCTGATTCAATCAGCTGAGGCGGGACTCGTTTCATTTGGCTCCGGTTGAATTGTTGCCATGGCGTTGCCGGTTGACCGGGTATTTATCAGCGTCGGGCGCCCTGAAGACTGCATTGCGCGCAGCGGGCCAGCCCGCTCGTACTTACGGTGGGGCGGAGCCCCACGGTACATATGGCGCGGTCCAATCAGTCACGCTCCGCGCCCTCATCGAGAACCACGCGGCAGACGAGATGCGACGCCAAGCGCACCTGGGTCCGTTCCATATATGTCGAAACATCGATGCGCGGGGCGTCGCATGGAGGTACCAGGCTCACGTGGGAACCATCTTGACGCGCGTCAATTTTCTGCTTGACTGTCATTCGGTAAGCGCCGTTCGTTCCAAGAGTCGCAGCGGAATCTCATAAGCGACGGTGTGGTCGTCCGCCTTTCGGGCGCTCGCGCGTCGGCGATTCCGCCATTTCGTCGCGCGTGCACCGCAGTGTCGATGAGTGTCAGGCGTGGTCTAGGGGGTGTGCTCGGATGCAGCGGGACTCGACGCTCCGCCGATGGCCTCGGGAAGAGCCGACTCGAAGAACAGACGCATCGGCTTCTCCATGTCCGCGGATGGATCGATCAGCCATTGCAGCTGGATGCCGTCCCACGTCGCGATCAGGAGCCTGCCGAGCAGTTGAGGATCGCGGCGCGGATCGATGCGGCCCGCGGTCTGGTCGTAGGCGAACGCGACTGCGAGTTCGCCGGCCTTGCGCTTGTATCGAGCCACGAACCAGTCATGTGCCGGATGGGTGGGTGCAGAGGACTCAGCGGCGAGGATGGCGAACAGTCTCAGAAGCTCGGGACGCTCCACGCTCGATCGGACTCTCTCCAGAGTCGCTGACACGACGCCCCGATCGGTGCATGCGGCGTCGAAATCGAATGCCTGGTCGCCGGACGTCGTGGTGTCTGACCGCTCGAGGACCGCTTCGAGGAGCTCGTACTTGCTGCCGAAGTGATGAACGATGCTCGTCAGGCTCACGTCCAGCTGCCGTGCGATGTCGCGGAGGGAGCCACCGTGGTAGCCGTGCGTGGCGAACACAGTCGTCGCGGCGTCGAGGATGTCGCTGGAGCGTTGTGCCGACTTGGCGTAGGGCCCTCGAACTCCGGTGCTTTTCGGTGCGCTCATGATCGCGACACTACCCATCTGCGGCGACCGTCGTGAGCGGATCGAAAGGACCGTCGGGCCGCCGCAATGAAAATGTAGCACCTGTTCCATATTCAGTGTATGGTTTCGATCACCAAGGGTGGCTCGCAAGCGGGCCGCGCCATGTTCACAAGGAGGTAGACATGACCACACGCGCATCCCTGATCCGCCGCGGCGCGATCGTTCTGGGGGCGTTCGTCACCACTTCTGCACTGCTCGCCGGTTGCACCGGCGGAGGGAGCGGCGGCGGTTCGGGCGAAACCACTCTCGACGTCATGGTCGGAGCGCAGGACCTGAGCGATGAGCAGATCGCTGAGTTCGAGGCCGACAACCCGGGAATCAAGATCAACGTCGTGCTGTACGACGCGACTCGTCTCAACACGATGCTCGCCGCGGGGGACCCGCCGGACATCACTTTCGGCAACGCCGTCGGCAGCGCCAACTTCAACGCACGAGGGTTGGCGGCCGACCTGACGCCGTACCTCAAGGACAGCAATGTTCTGAAGGAGGATGACCTGCAGCCGGTCAACGACGCCTTCCGCTGGGACGGGACCAAGAGCGGCGACGGGCCCATCTACGGCATCGTCAAGGACTGGAGCCAGGACAACGCGCTCTGGTACAACACTGCACTCTTCGACGCCGCCGGGGTTCCCTACCTCAGCGACACCGAGGCGATCAGCTACGACGAGCTGCTGGAGATCGCGAAGAAGCTCGCGGTCGTCGAAGGCGGCACGACCACCGTGTACGGCCTGGGCATGGAATGGCAGTGGTCGCTCTACGGGCCCATCGCGGCCATGGTCGCGCAGCAAGGCGAGTCTCTGTTCAACGACGACCTCACGAAGGTCGACTTCACGACGCCCGCCGCTCAGCGCGCGCTGCAGTGGTTTGTCGACTACGGGAAGTCTGGTGCCGGGCCCACCTCGCTCAACCCGCTGCCGGACGGTTCGGACTTCTCGACCTTCGCCGCGGAGCGCATGGCGATCACTCAGGACGGCTACTGGTTCGGCGGAAACTTCGCCGGGGACGACGCCCTGCAGACGGTCCGGTTCGCGCCGGCTCCTACGATGGGCGACACCCCGGTGGCGATGAGCTTCGGTGGCGCAGGACTGTGGATTCCCGAGCAGGCCAAGCACAAGGATGCCGCCTGGAAGTTCATGGAGTACTTCATGGCCGGACCGCCTGCGGAGGCGCGCGCGTCCAGCGGCTGGGGGCTGCCGTCCCTGAAGTCGCTGGCCGACAAGCTGCCGCAGGAGCTTCCGTACCAGCAGCAGGCATATCAGGTGGTGCAGGGGCAGCTGGAGCACACCGTGCCGCTCCCCGACTCGCCCTACATCGGCGCCGGGCTGCTCCAGGACACCATCGACAAGTACCTTCAGCAGGCCATCAAGGGAGAGGTGAGCGTCCAGGATGCCGGCGCCAAGCTCACCGACGAGCTGAATGAAGCCCTCGCCCAGGGCGTGGACCAGGTCGGCTAAGGAGGAACACAGATGGCTCGCAAGTGGACCCGATACCCGAAACGGACGTTCTACGCGTTCGTGGCACCTTGGGCGCTAGGTTTCCTGCTGCTGACGGCGGCGCCCATGGTGTACGGGTTCCTTGTGAGCCTGACCAACTTCGATGGCAGTTCTCCTCGCTACAAGTGGGTGGGGCTGAACAACTACATCGAACTGTTCGGTGACCCCGACATGTGGGCGGCATTGGCGAGGACGTTGGCGTTCACCGTCATCGTCGTGCCGCTCACTGTCGGCGGGTCGCTCGGCCTCGCCGTGATCATCAACCGGCGGCTCCGCGCAGTCGGGCTGTGGCGTACCGTCTTCTTCTTGCCCTCGGTCGTCCCGGTCGTCGCGATGGCGATCATGTGGAAGCTGGTCTTCAACAAGGACTCCGGCATCCTCAACGCGATCCTGGGGGTTGCGGGGATTCCGCCGGTCGCCTGGCTCATCGACCCCGTCGTCTTCTACTCACTCATCATCGTGATGCTGTGGGGGCTCGGTGGCGGCATGATCATCATGCTCGCCGCGCTCCAAGGCGTCCCGGTCGAGTTGGAGGAGGCAGCCCGGATCGACGGTGCCGGTCGGTGGGCCGTCTTCCGCCACGTCACGATCCCGATGATCTCGCCCATCCTGTTCTTCCAGATCGTCACCGGGGTGATCGTCGCACTGCAGGTGTTCGTGCAACCACTGCTCCTCACCAACTCCGCCGGGATCTCCACCGTCGGCGGCGTTCCCGAAAGCACCACCCTCTACATGGTGCAGGTGTACCAGGAGTTCTTCCTCAGCAACCGGTTCGGCTACGGCTCGGCCATGCTGTGGGTCTTCTTCCTCATCATCCTCGGCCTCACCCTGATACTCCTGCGTTCAAGCAGATCCTGGGTGTACTACGAGGTCGACACCGACGCAGAGCGCGAAGGAGCAGCCCGATGACCTCCACCGGGACCACGACCGAAGAACGCGCAACGCCGGCCGCGCCGACCACGCGCAGGCTGAAGGACGCCAGCCGATCGAAGAAGCGGCCCGTCGCGACGATCTACATCCTCATCCTCCTGCTGTGCGTGTTCTTCGTCGGACCATTCGTGTGGCTCGTCCTGGCGGCCCTGAAGACACCGGCAGAGTGGGCGTCGCTGCCCATCCGGATCCTGCCTGAGGACGCGCAGTGGAACAACTTCGTCGCTGCGTTCACCGACATGAACTTCATCGGGTACGCGGGCAACTCCTTGTTCCTTGCCACGACGTATTCCGTCCTGATCACCCTGTCCAGCGCCGCGGTCGGGTTCGGGTTCGCCCGCTTGCGGGCACCAGGCAAGAAGGCGTTGTTCCTCATCGTGCTGGCCACGATGATGATCCCGCAGATCCTCACCCTGCTGCCCACCTACATCCTGTTCTCCCGCATCGGCCTGGTGAACACGTACTGGCCGTGGATCCTGTGGGGCCTTGCCGCCTCGCCGTACATGGTGTTCCTCTTCCGGCAGTTCTTCTCGTCTCTGCCGAAGGAACTCGAGGATGCGGCCATCATCGACGGCGCCGGCTGGTTCCGGATCTTCGCCACGATCTTCCTGCCGCTGTCGCGCCCCGTCCTGATCACCTCCTTCCTCTTGTCATTCACGTGGACATGGGGCGACTACATCGCGCCGGCCCTCCTGCTGGATCTGGACAACACCACCCTCGCGGTGGCGATCACCGCGTTCTACCAGGACCCCAACGGCAACACCATCCCCACGGTGCAGGCCGCCGCCGCAGTGATGTACATCATCCCGGTGTTGCTGATCTTCTTCTTCACTCAGCGCTACTTCGTCAGGTCCACCGTCTCTTCCGGCGTGAAGGGCTGAGCCTTCCCACCACTCGGCTGATCGCCCCACGGCGGCGCGTGCGCGTTGCCTTCGAGGGAGCATCCAGATCAGATCACGCCAAAGACAGGACCTCCTCATGTACGAAGACTTTGTTGATCTCGGGAAGCTCTCCTTCCCGCCCGCCTTCATCCTGGGTGCGGCCACGGCCGCCTACCAGATTGAAGGCGGGGCGGATGCCGGAGGCCGCGGTGCGTCCATCTGGGACACCTTCAGCCGCACCCCGGGCAAGACCGCCGGCGGGGCCACCGGTGACGTGGCCGCCGATCACTATCACCGGACCGACATCGACCTCGATCTCATGTCGACACTCCAACTCGATGCCTACCGGTTCTCGATCTCATGGCCGCGCGTCATGCCATCGGGCGAGGATGTCGTCAATCCGGAAGGGCTTGCGTTCTACTCGGAGCTCGTTGACGGACTCCTGCGACGCGGCATCCAGCCCATCGTCACTCTGAACCACTGGGACCTGCCACAAGCACTCGAGGACAAGTACGGAGGATGGCGCGGACGCGAAACCGTCTTCGCCTTCGAAAGGTACGCCGAGCTCATGGGTGCTGCGCTCGGAGACCGGGTCGCAATCTGGTCCACTCACAACGAACCGTGGAACAACTCCTTCTCCGGATATGGCAGTGGCGCGTTCGCCCCAGGTGGCACGAGCCACGCCGACGCACTGAAAGCCGCCCATCACCTCAACCTGTCCCACGGACGGGCAGTCAAAGCCCTGCGGCGGACGATCACCCGGCCCGACGCCCGAATCTCGGTGGCACTGAACATCTTCCGAGTCCAGGCCCACACGCCCGCCGACGCCGACGCGGCACGACGTTTCGACGCCGTCGCGAACCGAGTGTTCACGGGTCCGATGCTGCACGGGGCGTACCCAGAAGATCTGATCCAAGACATGCACTCCTTCACCGACTGGAGCTTTGTGCACGACGGCGACCTGGCGACCTGCCATCAGCCGCTGGATCTCCTCGGAGTCAACTACTACGAAGTCATGCATGTTCGGCACAATCCCGACTTCGAGCCTGTGGACGAGAAGCCCGGCGGCACCGCCTTCCCCGGCTCAGAACGCATCGAGTTCGTCCAACCGAGCCGCCTGTCTCGGACCGGCATGGGCTGGGGAATCGAACCACAGGGCCTCGAGGAGCATCTTGTCGCCCTGTCCGAGCAGTTCCCGGAGCTTCCCATCATGGTCATGGAGAACGGCGCAGCGTTCCCCGACATCCTCACCGAACATGCCAACACGCGTACCGTCACCGATCTGGACCGCACCGACTATCTCGCCCGGCACGTCACCGCAACGCATCGGGCACTGAGCCGAGGGGCCAATGTCGTCGGATACCTCGTCTGGTCGCTGCTTGACAACTTCGAATGGGCAGCGGGGTATGGGCCCCGATTCGGAATCATCCACGTCGACTACGCAACGCTGGAGCGCACGCCGAAGCTGAGCTCCCATTGGTTCACCACCCTCTGCGCCACAAGGACAATCCCACGCCTGCGATTCGACGGTTCGGGCCGGACAGACATCGCGGTGGCCGGGAAGGCAGCGAGCTCATGAAACCTCTTCTGATGCTGAGCGGCGACGGCGTGCCGTACCGTGACCTGAACCGCAACGGCGTCATGGACCGGTACGAAGACCCGCGACTGAGCGCGCGCGAACGCACGGAAGATCTCCTGGGTCGACTGTCTCTCGAGGAGAAGGTGGGGCTGCTCTTCCACACCGTCATCGAGGTCGGGCCAGACGGAACACTGCTGGAAGAACCCGGCAATATCAGCAAGTCACCCACCAGCACAGTCGTCCTCGGCAAGCTGATGAGTCACTTCAACGTTCATCGGCTGGACTCGGCACGTGAGGCGGCGGTGTGGAACAACGCACTCCAGGCACTCGCCGAACACACGCCTCACGGCATACCGGTGACCATCTCCACCGACCCGAGACACTCCTTCACCGAGAACAGCGGTGTCGCCTTCTCCGCCGGCCCCTTCTCGCAATGGCCGGACGCCCTCGGTCTGGCGGCAATCGACGATCTCGCCGTCATCGAGGACTTCGGCGCGCGAGCCGGGCAGGAGTACCGCGCGGTCGGCATCCGGGCTGCGCTGCACCCACAGGTGGACCTGGCCACGGAACCGCGCTGGGCCCGGCAGCTGCAGAGCTTCGGTGCGGATGCGGAACGGGTCGCGCAGTACACCCGGGCATACCTGGCCGGATTCCAAGGCGACGCAATGGGGCCCGACAGCGTCGCCTGCGTCACCAAGCACTTCCCTGGCGCTGGGCCACAGAAAGATGGTGAAGACGCCCACTTCCCCTACGGCCGAGAGCAGGTCTACGCCGACGGCGCCTTCGCTGATCACCTTCGCCCATTCGTGGCGGCGATAGAGGCGGGCACCGTCGGGGTCATGCCGTACTACGGCATGCCCGTCGGATTGGAGATCGACGGCGAACCGATCGACGAAGTCGGATTCGGCTACAACCGCCAGATCCTCACCGGACTGCTGCGCGAAAAGCTCGGCTACGAAGGCGTCATCCTGACCGACTGGGAGCTCGTCAACGACAACGTCGTCGGCGACCAGGTTCTACCTGCGCGAGCATGGGGCGTCGAAGACCTCGACGCCGACGAGCGGATGCTGAAGATCCTGAACGCCGGCGCCGACCAGTTCGGCGGCGAAGAATGCACCGAAGTGCTGCTCCGACTGGTCCGCGACGGGCGCGTCGACGAGTCGAGGCTCGACGAATCGGTACGCCGACTGCTTCTCGTCAAGTTCCAGCTCGGGCTGTTCGACGATCCTTATGTCGACGTAGAGGGCGCCCAAACGGTGGTCGGATCCGCCGAGAACCGCAGCGCCGGGCTGGAAGCGCAAGCTCGCTCCGTCACCGTCCTGGAGAACCGCAACGCGCTCTTGCCACTGCGGGGAACACTTCGCATCTACCTCGAAGGCGTCCAGCCCACCGCTCTTGCCGGCCGGGCGGAAGTGGTCTCTGACCCGGCAGACGCGGACCTCGCCGTCATTCGCATCAGCGCACCGTTCGAGCCCCGCAACGACCTGTTCCTCGAGGACTACTTCCATCAAGGCCCCCTCGACTTCCCGCCCGGCCTCATCTACCGCCTGCGACAGATCGCCCTCCGCACGCCGCTGCATCTGGATGTCGCGTTGGATCGCCCGGCGATCTTGACGCCGGTCGCCGACGTGGTGACAGGCCTGACAGTCACGTTCGGTGTCAGCGACGAGGCACTGATGCTCGCGGTATACGGAGAGGTTCCACCGGAGGGCGTTCTTCCGGTCGAGATCCCTCGTTCGATGGATGCCATCCGTGCCGCGCACCCGAGCCGTCCGGGAACGGGGGACCCGCTCTACCCGCTGGGATTTGGGCGGCGAATCGGGAACGTCCGGTGACGGCGATGGACGGTACCGGGGAGTCGACGGCGTGAGAGAGATCGCGCGCGCATCTGAAATTGACACGCGTCAATTTTGGTGGTTCTCTAGACACGCACACACCGACACCGGCCTTCCCCGGTGCGGGACCAGCGCCCGACGACGGGCCCGCGAAAGAAGCAAGCCATGAGACGCAAAGATGCGGCAAACATCCCGCTGACCGGCACGCCTATCGAAGACGTGTCCCAGCTCACGCTCAACGCCGAACAAGACCCGGACTCGGCAACGACAGCCGAACTTCGCATTCCGCGAGTCGGGCCGGGCTTCACCTTCGCCTATGCGCTGGCGTACTTCGGGTTCTTCCTCGCGCTGTTCATGCCGGCGCTGTTCAGCTTGCCCTACAAGATTCAGCAGCTGGACCCGGCGAACAAGGAGACCATCCTCGGGCTCGTGGTCGGCATCAGCGCGATCGTTCTTCTGCCCGCTGGTCCGATCTTCGGTGTGCTCAGCGACCGGAGCAAGTTCGCCTGGGGACGCCGCCGGCCCTTCCTGCTGCTCGGACTGGGCGTATTCGCCCTCAGCGCCTTCCTGATCGCGGTGGCCCCGAACGTCCCTCTCGTGCTCGTCGGCTATGTGATCGCCCAACTCGGCGGCGCCTTGGTGGGCGCTGCGATGAACCCCGCGCTGGCCGAACACGTCCCGCCTGTCCAACGCGGCAAACTCGGTGCGCTCAGCGGCGTGATGGCCTCCATCGCCGGCGTCTGCGCGACCCTGGTCGGCAGCTTCTTCACCAGCAACCTGCTGCTGCTCTTCCTGCTCCCGATCGCTGTCTTCGCGGTCGGTGTGGTGGTCTGGCTGCTGGTCATCCCCGACGCCCCGGCCCCCGACCGGTTCCAGGCGGTCGGCGTCGGATCCTCGCTCCGCACGCTGGTATTCGACCCGCGCAAGCACCCCGACTTCGCCTGGGTCTGGATCGGCAAGCTGTGCATCGGCGTCGGGACGGCATTCTTCACCACCTACCAGCTCTACTTCCTCCTCGACCGGCTGGGGTACACCGCACAGCAGGCCGGTCAGCAGCTCGCGGTCGTCGGCGGTCTGGCGCTGCTGGCCACCGTGGGCTTCACCATCCTCGGCGGGTTCCTCTCCGACAAGCTCCGTCGCCGCAAGCCGTTCATCTACCTGGCAGCAGGCATGATCGCTGCGGGTATGGTGACCGCCGCCTTCGCCCCCGACTTCGTGGTCTACGCCATCGGCGGTGTGCTGCTCGCTGCCGGCTCGGGCGCTTTCAACTCCGTCGACCTCGCGCTCGCCTCCGACGTGCTGCCCGACAAGGCCGCAGGCGGAAAGTGGATGTCTATCTACCAGGTGTCGGGAAGCCTCGCGACCGCAGTCGGACCGGTGCTCGCCCCGCTCCTCCTGGCGATCGGCGGCGGCGCGAACTACACCGTTCTCTTCATCGTCGGTGGGGTCTTCGCGCTTGGCGCGGCGATCACCGCCTCCCGCGTGCGCGGCGTCCGCTGACGCACGGGCCCGCGAAGCCGGGCCCGGCACGCGCCTGCCGCTGTTGACACGATTGGACAGATTTACATATGGCATCGTCACGTTCCTGGGTCGGACCGTATCTCGCGGTGGACGGCCGCCCGTTCGTCGTCATCGGGGCGGAGGTGCACAACTCCAGCTCCAGTTCGCAGCGCGCGATCGCGACATCGTTCGACGCCGTCCATCGCCTCGGTGCGAACACGGTGCTCGCACCTGTCGCGTGGGACCTGTTCGAGCCGGCCGAAGGCGAATTCGACACTCGGCTGCTGGATGCGATGATCGAAGCAGCGTGGTCCCGCGGCTTGAAGCTCATCCCGCTGTGGTTCGGATCGTGGAAGAACGCCGCATCCACCTACGTTCCGGCCTGGGTCAAGCAGGATCCCGAGCGGTTCCCCCGCTCTGTGCTTTCTGACGGTCGGCGCATCGAACACCTGACTCCCTTCGGAGAGCAATCTCGCGACGCCGATGCCCGCGCGTTCGCCGCGATGATGCGACGGATCGCTGAGATCGACACCGTGGGTACCGTTGTCGCCGTACAGGTCGAGAACGAGATCGGCCTGCTCGGGGATGCCCGCGACCGGAGCACGGTCGCCGAGACTGCGTTCCACAACCCGGTCCCCGCGCGGGTCGGCGAGGCGATCTCGGGTGACACCAGCGCTCCTCTCCACGCCGAGTGGGTCGCGGCGGGCCGCGCTGCGACGGGTACATGGGAGCAACTGTTCTCAGCTTCCGATCGGGTGGACGAAGCCTTCATGGCGGCAGGCTTCGCCGCCTATACGCAGGTCGTCGCTGCGGCGGGCCGGGCGGAGCTGGATGTTCCGTTGTTCGTCAACGCCTGGCTCGACCGGGACAGCGTGCTGGACGGTCCGATCGCCCTGGCCGGCGGCAAGCGCCCCGGACAGTATCCGAGCGGCGGCCCGGTGTTGCCGGTCGCGGCGATCTGGGAGGCTCTCGCTCCCGACATCGACTTTCTCGCGCCCGACATCTACGTCGAAGACGCGGAGCCGGTGTTCCGCGGGTACAAGGCGCGCCGCGGGCGGTTGCTGATTCCGGAGCTTCGGGCTGACGCGCCCGGCCTGCCGCAGATGTTCCAAGCCATCGGCTCCCATGGTGCGCTCGGCGTCGCTCCGTTCGGAGTGGATGCCTTCACCGATGACGATCCCGAGGGGGCCGCGTTGAGTGACGCCTACCGTCTTCTTCGAGCCGCCGCGGCCGTGATCACGCGCAATCCTCACGCCCGCATGCGCGCGGTGGTGTTCAGTGACGCCCGACCGTCAGCACAGATCTCGCTGGGTGATGTCGAACTGCACTTCCACACCAAGGACGAGTGGGGATATGCGACCCCGACCTATCCCGGCTACGGGGTGGTCATCGAGGACGGCGATCACGCGGCGTACATCATCGGTCGCGGGTTCTGGATCACACTGGCCGGTCCGGCAGAGCGCGCCGCCGCGTTCCTGTCGGTCACCGCTTTCGAGATCGAGGGCGACGATCTCGTGCCGGTGCTGCGCCTGAACGGCGACGAGACCGCGTCGGGCACGCTGTTGCCCTTCCCGTTCCCCGGGTCCGGGCTCGTGCCTGGACGGCCCATCCCGACCCGCATTCCTGACACCGGCATCACTCGCATCGCGGTGTACGCGGTCTGAGCGCACCCTCACCGACGCGCCACCGAGCACCAGAACGGATCAGCCTTGAACGACGACTATCTGCCCTACCTCGACGCCACCCAGCCCGTCGGGGTCCGCGTCCGCGATCTGCTCGACCGGATGACACTCGAAGAGAAGGCGGCTCAGACGGCGTCGCCGTTCGGTACAGCCGTGGACGCGCACCACCCGCCGGCAACCGGCTGGGGCACGGCCACCGCGGCGATCGCAGCACTGAACCTGCCGCCGCGCGAGGCCGCCGAGCGGGTCAACGAGCTGCAGCGCAAGCACATCGAGGACACCAGGCTGGGCATCCCCGTCCTGCTCGCCGAGGAGGCGTTGCTCGGCTTCAAGGTGCAAGGTGCGACGACGTTCCCCGACGCGATCGCCCAGGCCGCGACCTGGGACCCAGACCTCGTCGCTGAGATGGCGGCCGAGATCGGGTCGCAGATGACCGCTCTCGGTGCGCGGATGGCCCTTTCGCCCCTGGCCGATGTGGCGAGGGACCCTCGATGGGGGCGAGTGGGGGAGACCTACGGTGAGGACCCGTACCTCGTCGGCGCGACGGCATCCGCCTTCGTCCGCGGTTTGCAGCACGCGGTGTCCGACAGACCGCTCATCGCGGCGCTGAAGCACTTCGTCGGCTACGGTGCGAGCGATGGCGGACGCAACACCGAACCGGCCCAAGTCGGTGACCGCCAGTTGCGCGAGTTCTACGGCGTCCCGTTCGAGATGGCGATCCGCGATGCCGGCGCGGCGGGCATCATGCCCTCGTACAACGATCTCGACGGGGTTCCCGTCACCGGCTCGCCGGCGCTGCTCGGCGACCTGCTGCGGGGCGAATACGGATTCGACGGCTTGGTCATCTCGGACCTGGACGCGATCGGCCAGCTGCACACCAAGCATGGCGTGAGCTCGTCCCCGGTGGCCGCCTTCGCCGACGCCCTCAAAGCCGGCGTCGACATCGACCTCGACAACCGAGTGTCCACGGACCGTGTCCTGGAGGCGGTGCAGACGGGGCTGCTCAGCGAAGCGGAGCTGGACCGTGCGGTCGCGGCGATCCTGCGCGCGAAGTTCCGGCTCGGACTGTTCGAGCAACCCTACGTCGATGTGTCCGCCGTGCCTGACACACTCGACTCCTCGCACGCACGCGCCCTGGCACGCCGGGTCGCCGAACGGTCCATCGTTCTCCTCAAGAACGACCCCGTCGACGGTGCTCCGCTGCTGCCACTGTCGAGCGTGCCCCGTACGATCGCGGTCATCGGCCCGAACGCGGACCGTCCGCTCGGCCAGTTGGGGCACTACAGCTACCAGGTGCTCGACAGCATGACCAAGCGGTTCGCACTGGCCGCCAACCCCCAGGCCCGCCTCGAGGACGTCCAGGAGTTGCGGGGAAAGACCGGCCCCGACGATGCCACCCTCCTTGTCGAGACCGTGCCGCTGGTGACTTTCCTCGACGGCATTCGGGAGCGCGCGGGGAGCGGATCGACCGTGCTCTACGAGCCGGGCTGCCCGGTCGCCACGATCGACCGCTCCGGCATCCCCGCAGCGGTCGCCGCGGCCCGCGCGGCGGAAGTCGCCGTCCTCGTGGTCGGCGACCAAGCCGGCATCAACGGCTTCGGCACCGTCGGCGAGGGCCTCGACAGCGCCACCTGCGAGCTGCCCGGCGTACAGCGCGATCTCGTCGAGGCGATCCTCGACACCGGCACTCCCACGATCGTCGTGCTCAGCCACGCCCGGCCCTACGTGCTGCGCTGGCTCGCGAACCGGGCGCCCGCGATCATCTCTGCCTGGCTCGGCGGCGAAGAAGCCGGGTCGGCGACAGCCGCAGTGCTCTTCGGCGACGTGAACCCGGCCGGACGGCTGCCTATCGCGATGCTCGAGAACGTCGGCGCTGCGCCGGTGTCGTACTGGCGTTCGCTGCAGACGTCCGACAGCTACGTCGACGGTTCGACGGCGGCACTCTTCCCGTTCGGACACGGGCTCAGTTACACGCAGTTCGAATACCGCGACCTGCAGATCCAGTCGCCGGAGACCAGCACTGACGGGGTCATCCGCTGCACCTTCACCATCGCCAACACCGGCGACCACGCCGGAGACGAAGTCGTGCAGATCTACGGCCGCGATGTTGTGGGGCGGACGGTTCGTCGCGCTCGGGTGCTGCTCGGTTTCCGGCGCGTAAGCCTCGAACCGGGTGAGGAACTCCGCATCCTTTTTGAGATTCCCGCCGAGATGTTCGCCCTGTGGGACGCGCGCGACGGGTGGATCGTCGAACCCGGGACGGTACGCCTGTTCATCGGCGGGTCGTCGGCCTCGACACCGCTGCGGAGCAGCGTCGAACTCGTCGGCGACGTGCACCACGCTGGGCGCAATCGTGCGCTGTGGAGCACCGTGACACCCGGCGGGGAGATGGCCGACATCGTCGACGCGTCAACGAATGCCCCGACCGAGGTGGCTCCTCTCACCCCGGAGAGCACGATCGGTGACTGGCTCGCCCACCCGCGTGGCCGGCGAATCCTGTCTGAGGCGCTCGGCGGCGCAGATGAAGAAGTGCTCTCCCAGGCGCTGGGGCTCACCCCGAGTCAGATGGTGATGTACAGCCAGGGCGCGCTGCCCGCGGACCTGGCCGATACTCTCCTGGCGCGCGCGGCGGCGGAGGCCTGATCTGTTGCGGTGGGCATGACGTCGACAGGCGCCGTGCCCACCGCGGTGCCGGTCAACCGATCATCGTGCGGTGCTGCCGCCTTCGATGATGGACACGAACGATCGCACGGCGTCGAACGGGTTCGTCGGCATTGTGTCGGGTCCGTGCAGGAGCGCCCGAACGATCTCGTGGGCGCTGTAGTGCAGGTCCATGTCGACCGTGGTCAGCGACGGTTCGCTCACACCGGAAGCAATGGTGTTGTCGACCCCGATGACCCCGATCTCTGCGGGAACGGACCGTCCGGCATGGTGCGCTGCCGCGAGTATCGCCAAGGCTGCGTCGTCGTTGTACGCCGCCACCCCAACGTCGGAGTCGGGGAGGAGCCCGGCGATGCGTTCGCTGCTGCCGCGCTCCAGTCCGAGCCGGAGGGTCGGCAGGGTCGGGATGCCGGCGGCACGGGCTGCATCCAGGGCGCCTTGTTCGCGTGCGACGGCGAACGGCTGCTCACGCAGATCCTCGGGGGCGGCCACCACGATAGCCGGATATCCGCGCTCGATGAGGTGTCCTGCTTGCAGGGCGCCGATCTCATGGTCGATGGCACGTTGGAGTTCCCGTGGCTGGTCGACGACCATCACGCCGAGCTCGCCGAGTCGAGTGTGCTGCTCTGGGGTCAAGGGCGCCACACTCCACAGGCCGGCAGGGCGCAGGGCGAGCACAGCCTCGTCGATCTGGGCGTCGCCGGATGACAGTCGGATGAGGTTGGTCTTGCCCTCGTCGGCGAGCTCTGCTGTCACGAGGTCGATGAGTTCGCGTAGCCGGGGTCCCAGTGAGATGTTCGGAAGGAGGGTGATGACCACGTCGCTCGTTCCCCGCGCGAGTGCCCGACCGGCCAGAGACGGGCGGTAGCCCAGCTCGCGAGCGACGGCCTGCACGCGGTCGACCATGTCGGGCTTGAACCGATGGCCGTGCCCGTTGAGGATCTGACTGACTGTGGAGCGCGAAACGCCCGCATGAGCCGCGACATCGGCGCTGCTGGTCATCGTGGATCCTCCTGTCCGTCTCTGAGTCTACGGTCCGGCGCTCGCGTCAGAAGACGATTGTCAGCCACTTTTGACACGCGTCAATTCCTGTGGTTCGATGTCACCACGGCGGTCACCTCCGCGACGCCGGCTCAACGAGGACGACGATGACCGTGATGCACACCGGGCTTATGCCGAATGACTTCCCGCTTTCCGTATGGCAGGTCCGCTCCGACGACGGCACGCAGATCAGCGTTCGCCTCCCCGATGACGCCATGCTCCGTGCGGGCAGGTCGCCTCGTGCCGCCGGGGGTACGGAGACGGGGTGGTTCCTGGGTGGCGACTACGAGTATCGGACCAGCTGGTCCGCGCCCGCGGGAGACGGCGAGCTGGCTCTGATCTTCGAGGGCGTCCAGGGTGACGCCGACGTCACCGTCAACGACCAGCACGTCGGCACGATCCGCAGTGGCTACGTCGAGACAGAACTCATGATCACTGATGCGGTTCGCCGCGGCGATACCAACGACATTCGTGTGCTCGTGCGCCACCGCGACCAGCCATCCGAGCGGTGGTATCCCGGGTCGGGTCTGTATCGGAGGGTGCGAGTGGTCCTGCGTCCGCTCGTGCACTTCGGACGCGATGCCGTGCGGGTGCGGACCACCCACCTCGAAGCGTCGCACGCGAGCGTACAGATCGACGTCCGCCTAGCGGGCCCCGAACCCGCAGGGACCCGGGTCGAGGTGCAGGTGAACTCGGGCGACACCGTCGTCGCCCGAGGCTGGATCGAGGGTGCCGCCGGGACGATCGATCTTCACGTCCCGGATCCGCGGCCGTGGAGTGCGGAGGATCCATTCCGCTACGAGGTGGTTGTCGTCGCGACAGCGGATGGGGCACCGCTGGACCGCTGGAGTGCTCCCGTCGGGCTGCGCACCGTGACCGTTGACCCGCGGCAAGGTCTCCGGGTGAACGGACGTCAAGTTCTGCTGGCTGGTGCGTGCATCCATCACGACAACGGCCTTCTCGGGGCGGCCACCCACCGGGCGGCGGAGTACCGACGGGTACGCCTGCTCAAGCAGGCGGGGTTCAACGCGATCCGCAGCGCCCACAACCCGCTTTCGCGCGACCTGTTGGATGCCTGCGACGAACTGGGCATGTATGTGCTGGACGAGTTGGCAGACTACTGGTTCGTCCGCAAGACCCGGTTCGATCACTCCGATCGTTTCCGGCAGACCTGGCGGGGCGACGTCGATGCGTTGATCGCGAAGGACCGGAACTACGCGTGCGTCATCATGTACGCGTCGGGCAACGAGATCCCCGAGACGGCGACGCCCGCCGGCGTCACGCTTTCGCAAGAGATCACCGAGTACTTCCACACCGTCGACCCGACCCGCGCGGTCACTTTGGCGGTGAACCTGTTCCTCAACGCGATGGTGACGATGAACGCCTCGCCATATGCGGTCGACGGCGACGGATCGGCGCCGGCCATGGCCGGCAGCACCGAAGCGAACGTCATGATCAACCACATTGGCCGGATGATGAGCGTCGTCTCCCGTCTGCCACGGGCTGACCGCGCCTCACGTGATGCGTTCGCCACCGTGGACGTCGCGGGATACAACTACGGGCTGGCTCGCTACCGCGGAGACACGCGGCGCTACCCGCACCGAGTCATCCTGGGCTCGGAGACCTTGCCGGGAGATGTCGCGAAAGCCTGGCGGCTTGCTCAGGAGATCCCCGCCGTCATCGGCGACTTCGTCTGGGCCGGATGGGAGTACCTCGGCGAGGCCGGGGTGGCGGTGTGGGTGCCGGGCAGAAAGGCTGGTCTGGCGAAGCCCTACCCGTACGTCATCGCCGGCCCCGGCATGTTCGACCTCACCGGCCGTCCTGATGCCTCGCTGCGCCTCGCGCAGGCCGCGTGGGGTGTCCTCGCGGCACCCGCGATCACCGTTCGTCCTCTCGATCGCAGCGGCCGGCGATATGTGCGGTCGGCTTGGCGCACCACCGACGCCGTCGAGAGCTGGGCGTGGCGCGGCAGCGAAGGCAAGCGAGCCGAGATCACGGTGTACAGCGAAGCGGACGAGGTCGAACTGATCCTGGACGGACGCTCCATCGGCCGGCGACGCGCGGGAGAGCGCGCCGGGTACATCGCGACGTTCACCACCCGCTGGCAGCCGGGGGTGCTGCGAGCGATCGCCTACCGGGGCGGCAAGGAGATCGGCCGCAGCGAACTGCGCTCCGCCGACAACAAGCTGCGGGTTCAGCTCCGCGCCGAGTCCGATGTGCTGCACGCAGACGGGGACGACCTCGCCTTCGTGCATGTCGAGCTCGCCGACTCGAACGGAGTCGTCGAGATGCTCGACGACGACCTCGTCACGATCGAGGTCACCGGACCGGCTCACCTCGCGGGCTACGGCACAGCCACCCCCGCACCGCAGGAGTCCTTCCTCTCCTCCGTCACCACCACCTACCGTGGCCGGGCGCTGGCGATCCTGCGCTCTACCGGGGAGGCAGGAACCGTGCGGGTCACGGCACGTTCGCAACGTCACGGCACCGGGACCGTCGACCTCCTCGCCGCCGCCGACGGCACCACGATTCTTGAAAAGGCCATCGGCGGCGCACCCCGCTCACGACACACACAGGAGACGCCATGATCGACACCGCTGCCATCTCCCTGGATGACAAGCTCGCGCTGTTGTCGGGGGAGAACTTCTGGGAGACGCACCCGATCCCGGCCGCCGGCATCCGCTCACTTCTCCTCGCCGATGGCCCCTACGGTCTTCGCCAGCAGTCAGGGCCGCACGACAACCTCGCGATCTTCGCCAGCGATCCCGCCACCTGCTATCCCCCCGGCGTAGCCATCGGATCCAGCTGGGATGCCGCGCTTGCTGCCCGACTCGGCTCCGCCTTGGGGCGTGAAGCCGTGGCGCAGGGCATCGACGTCGTCCTCGGCCCGGGCGTGAACATCAAACGCAGTCCGCTGTGCGGCCGCAACTTCGAGTACTACTCCGAAGACCCCTTGATTTCGGGAGTGCTCGGCGCGGCATACTCGGCGGCGTTGCAGGGCGAAGGGCCCTCCGTGGCGGTGAAGCACTTCGCCGCCAACAATCAAGAGACAAATCGGCAGACCATCAGCTCCGACGTCGACGAGCGCACGCTCAGAGAGATCTACCTGTCCGCCTTCGAACGCGTCGTCCGAGAAGCTCGACCTCGCACGGTCATGGCCTCCTACAACAAGATCAACGGCGTGCACACGTGGGCGAACCGGTGGCTGCTCACCCAGGTCTTGCGCGAAGAATGGGGTTTCGACGGCATCGTGATGTCCGATTGGAGCTCGGTCACCGACGCCGCCGCTGCCCTACAGGCAGGCCTCGACCTCGAGATGCCGGCCGAACCGGGCCGTGTCACCGAACTGCGCACCGCCTTGGACACCGGAGCGCTCGACCCCGCTGCGGTCGACGCCGCCGTCGGACGCTTGGCGGCACTGGCCACCACGACCCGACGCGAACCTGTCGCCATCGACGAAGAGGCGCAGCACATGCTCGCGCGAGAACTGGCCGAAGGCTGCCCCGTGCTGCTGCGCAACGAGCATCGTGTGCTGCCGATACCGGCCGGTGCCGATGTTGCGGTCATCGGGCATCTCGCCGCTGAGCCGCGCTATCAGGGCGGCGGCAGCGCACACGTGAATGCAACCCGCGTGGATCAGCCCCTGGCCGAACTGCGCCACCTGGTCCAGGCCGAGGGTGGGACGGTCACCTTCGCCTCGGGCTACCGACACGATGGCATCGAGGCGGCCGAACTCGCCGACGAAGCGGTCGCAGTCGCCCGACGAGCCGACGTGGCCGTCATCTTCGCGGGGCTGGGAGAAGAACAGGAGTCCGAAGGATTCGACCGCGAGACCCTCGAACTCCCCTCGGACCAGATCACGCTCATCCGCCGCGTCGCGGCAGTTGCGCGTCGCACCGTCGTCGTACTCTCTCACGGCGGGGTCGTGAGCATGGAGGGATGGCACGACGCCGTCGACGCGATCCTCGACGCCTTCGTGCTCGGCCAGGGGGGCGGTCACGCCATCGCACGCTTGCTGATGGGCGACGCGAACCCGTCCGGACGACTGGCCGAGACGATCCCGCTGCGCCTTGCCGATCACCCATCGTGGCTGAACTTCCCTGGCGAGAACGGCCACGTGCGTTACGGCGAAGGAGTCCTGGTCGGCTACCGCTACTTCTCCTCCGCCGAGACCCCGGTGCGGTATCCGTTCGGGCACGGACTTTCATACACCTCGTTCCATACCGAACTGCGGTCCGTGGAGGTCACCGGCGCCGACTCCGCCGCGGTCACGGTCCGGGTCCGCAACACCGGCTCCCGCCCGGGAGCACACATCGTACAGCTGTACGTGTCGACGAGCGCCGGTGATGTTCGCCGGCCCGTGCGTGAGCTCCGCGGCTTCGAGAAGGTGCACCTCGCACCCGGCGAAACGGCTGAGGTGCGGATGGAGCTCGATCGGCGCGCGTTCGCCTACTGGGACATCGATCGCGGTGACTGGGTCGTCGTTTCCGGTACATACAGCGTTCAGCTGTGTGCGGATGCCGCGACAGTCGTAGAGGAAGGCTCCATCGAGCTCGCCGGTGATCGGCTGGCCGGCGAGGTCAGCCTCGACAGCCCCGTCGCCACATGGTTGGACCATCCCGACATCGGAGAGAGCACCAGCCAGACCCTCGGGTTCGCGTCGGTGGACGTTCCGGCCGAGCAGATGGCTCAGGTGCGCTCGATGACGATGCGGCAGTTCGTGCGCATCTCGGGGCTACCCGTGCCTCTGGATACCCTCCAGTCGCTTGCCGACAGCACACGCTGACCATCCACCGAAGCGAGGCTGCTCACCCGCTTGTGCGGATCGCCCCACGCTGGACCACGAAGCTCATTGCACGGCAGATGGCGTCGGTCCTCTGAATGGCTCGCATAAGAAAGGACACCAAGATGACCTCCTTCCCCGACGGCTTCCTCTGGGGTGCGGCCACCGCCGCCCACCAAGTGGAGGGCAACAACCTCAACAACGACTGGTGGCGGCTGGAACAGGTCGCCGCGGACTACGGTGTTGAACCCAGCGGTGATGCGCTCGACAGCTATCACCGCTACCGGGAGGACATGCAGCTGCTGGCAGACCGCGGCTTCACCGCGTACAGATTCAGCCTGGAGTGGTCCCGGATCGAACCGCTCCCCGGTCGCTACTCTCACGCGGAGCTCGAGCACTACCGACGGATGATCGACAGTGCTCGCGAGCTCGGACTCGAACCCATCGTGACACTGCACCACTTCACCCACCCGCTGTGGTTCGATGACCTCGGTGGCTGGCTCGGAGGAGGCGCCGTCGAGGCCTTCGCCCGTTACGTCGAGCAGGCGTGCACGATCCTCGCAGACGTGCGCTGGGTCATCACCATCAACGAGCCGAACGTGCTCGCCATCACTCACGGCGGGCAACGGCAGGTCGCCATGGGAAACCCGTATCCCATGAACGCTCTCCCCGACCAGGAGATCGGTGACGTGTTGATCGCCGCGCACCGGGCAGCGGCTCCCGTCGTACGCCGCCTGACGGATGCGCGCGTGGGCTGGACGGTCGCGAACCAGGCCCTCACCGCCACCCCCGGCAACGAAGAGAAGTTCGCCGAGGTGCAGTACCTCATCGAAGACAAGTACCTTGAGGTGGCTCGCGACGACGACTTCGTCGGCGTGCAGTCCTACACCAGTCAGCCCGTGGACTCAGACGGCATCGTGCCGCATCCCGCCGCTGACGACAACACGCTGATGGGCTGGGCCT
>Ga0160441_100613_pt1 | contig 22453 bp, 20 predicted proteins | sample HID1971K_E1MG_FD_108260 | JGI IMG/M metagenome (GOLD analysis project Ga0160441, IMG submission 108260) | Enriched millipede-associated microbial communities from UW Madison campus, WI, USA - HID1971K_E1 MG | ecosystem: Host-associated > Arthropoda: Insects > Digestive system > Unclassified ... | reverse complement strand
CCCACGTCGGCCCCGACGCGGATCACTTCGGCGGCGAGTTTGTCGAGGTGCGTCGAGCCGACACCGTCGTTGATGTTGAGCCCATCGGGGTCGGCGCCGATGACCGTGACCTTGGCGCCGGCGTTGCGGAACGTCTCGGGCGAGACGCCCGACGCGGCGCCGTGCGCGCAGTCGACGACGACGTGCAATCCCTCGAGGCGGTGCGGCAGCGAGGCCAGCAGGTGCATGGCGTAGCGGTCCTCGGCATCCGAGAACCGCTCGACCCGCCCGACGTCGCCTCCGGTCGGCTGCAGCTTGGGCCCGGTCATCGCCTCTTCGATGCGCTGCTCGACGATGTCGGGCAGCTTGACCCCACCGCGGGCGAAGATCTTGATGCCGTTGTCGGGGGCGGGATTGTGGGATGCCGAGATCATGACCCCGAAGTCGGCGTCGATGTCGCCGATCAGGAAGGCTGCGGCAGGCGTCGGCAGCGTGCCGGCATCCAGCACGTCGACCCCCGACGAGGCGAGCCCTGCCTCGACGGCCGCCGAGAGGAACTGCCCCGAGATGCGCGGATCGCGGGCGACGACGGCGGTCAGCCGCTTGCCTGCGGCCGTGCGCGCGGCCGCGATACGCCCCTGGCCCAGGACGACAGCGGTCGCCTGGGCCAGGGTGAGTGCCAGTTCAGCGGTGAGGGGGCCGTTTGCAAGGCCTCGCACACCGTCCGTTCCGAACAGTGCCATGAATGCTTAGCGCTTCGAGTACTGCGGCGCCTTGCGGGCCTTCTTGAGACCGGCCTTCTTGCGCTCGATGACGCGGGCGTCGCGCGAGAGGAAGCCGGCCTTCTTGAGGGCGGGGCGGTTGTTCTCGGAGTCGATCTCGTTGAGCGCACGGGCGATGCCGAGGCGCAGCGCGCCGGCCTGACCCGAGGGGCCACCACCCGAGATGCGGACGATCACGTCGTACGCGCCGGTGAGGTCGAGCAGCGTGAACGGGTCGGTGATGAGCTGCTGGTGCAGCTTGTTCGGGAAGTAGTCCTCGAACTCACGGCCGTTGACCGTGATCGTGCCCGAGCCGGGGATCAGGCGCACGCGGGCGATGGCCTGCTTGCGGCGACCCACGGCTGCGCCGGGGACGGAGAGCACCGGGCGGGGCGCCGCGGCGGCCGGGGTGGCCTCGCTCTCGGTGGTGTAGGACTCGGGAGTCTCTTCGATGGAGTCAGCGATCTTCGCCATGTCAGTTTCCTTGGAGGTTTCGGCGGCGCTTACTGGGCGACCTGGTCGAAGGTGTACGGGGTGGGCTGCTGGGCAGCGTGCGGGTGCTCGGACCCGACGTAGACCTTCAGCTTCGACAGCTGCTGGCGACCCAGGCTGTTCTTGGGGAGCATGCCGCGGATCGCCTTCTCGACGGCGCGCGTCGGGTGCTTCTCGAGGAGCTCGGCGTACGATGTCGCCGTGAGGCCGCCCGGGTAGCCCGAGTGGCGGTAGGCCATCTTCTTCTGGAGCTTCTGGCCCGTCAGCGCGACCTTGTCGGCGTTGATGACGATCACGAAGTCACCGGTGTCGATGTGGTTCGCGAAGGTGGGCTTGTTCTTGCCGCGGAGGATCGCGGCGGCGTGCGAGGCGAGGCGTCCGAGGACGACGTCGGTCGCGTCGATGACGACCCACTCACGGGTCACTTCACCGGCCTTGGGGGTGTAGGTGCGCGTCACAGTAGTGCTGCTTTCTTGATTCGAACGGAGAGGTTCGTGAATCCCGCTCCGGGGTGGTTTCGCGGCGGATGCCGAGAAACACGCCAGTGGAGGGCTCACGTTCGTGATGGCATCCGCACGCGGCGGACACCAAACGAAGAGTCTACGCCATGCGGATGCCGGGGCCAAAACCACGGCGACGGGCGCGCGCCGGCGGAGAGATCCGAGGGACCGAAGCGGGGGGGCTCCGGTCCCTCGGGAGGCGTCCGCACGCGGGGGGTCGGCGGAGCCATCCGGCTGTGTGGGGACACTGCCGGGGGTCTTCAGTCGCTCAGGCAAATGGGGGGCGCCTGATTGTCACGACTGGCGCCGCATCGGGTGTGCGGCGGCACCATACTATCGGCCCCGCGCACGCCAATTCGCCAGCGGGAACAGCGACGCGCCGCGTGTCTTCCGATCACACGATCAGCAGCACGACGCCCGCGAGGTTGAACAGCATGTGCGCGACGACGCCCGCCGTGATGCGACCGCTGACGGCCGTGAGCACACCGGCACCCACGCCGATCAGCGCGGGTGGCAGCACGACGCTCAGAGGCACCTGCGCACCGTAGGGCACGGCGTGCAGCATCACGAAGGCCACGGTCGACACGGCGATGGCGAGCACCGCGGCCACCCGCGGGGTCACCGAACGCCCGAGCAGCGCGTTGAGGCCCCGCTGCACCGCGCCACGGAAGAAGAGCTCTTCGATGACAGGCGCGAGAACGACGACGACCGCGACCGACACGACGACGGCCGCGGTCGCGTCGGCATCGCTGTCGGCGAATGCCGGGCGCAGGCTGCCGGTGGTGGGCGACGCGACCTCCATGGTCGCGCGTGCGACGAGCGCGACGAGCGCGCCCAGCAGCAGGTCGAGCGGGCGGAACCGGATACCCTCGCCGCGGATGTCCTGGCTGTACAGGCCCAGGGCTCGCGCGACGGCGGGGCCGCCCAGCCGGGCCGCGAGCAGCGCGCCGGCCAGCAGCGGTCCGAGCAGCAGCGCGGCGTCGACGAGTGTCGTCGCCCAGGGCGGCCCGGCCGAGACCCGTGGCCGTACTCCGGGCCAGCTGAGCGCGATCGTGACGGCGTACGCCGCCGCTGCGATCGCGAGGGCGGCACCGGGCCGTGCGTACGCGCGTGACGGGGCCGACCCCGAGAATGACGAAGACCCCGGGTTCTCACCCGGGGTCTTCGTCATGAGGTCATTCAGCGCTGGTTGGCGCGGCGACGGGCGGTTGCGGCGACGACCGCGAGGGCACCGAGGCCGAGGGCGCCGGCACCGATCCACAGTGCGGCGGCGGGGAACTCGCCACCGGTCGAGGGCAGCGAGCTGCCTGCGGCTGCCGAGACGGTGAGCGTCGTGGACGGGCCGGTGGCGCCGTTGACCGTGGTCGAGACGGTGTACGTGCCGGCTGCGGTGGCGGTGAAGGTCGCCGTGGCGACGCCGCTCGCGTTGATCGACTTGGTGGTCGACGCGCTGGCGGCAGCGGGGACGATCGACGAGAGGCCCGCGCCCGATGCGGGCGAGACGGTGAACACGGCGGTGCCGTTGGCAGCGCCCGGGACGGTGAGGGTCAGCGTGACGGCCTCACCGATGGCCGGGGTCGAGTCCGACGGGCTGAGCGAGTTGCCCGAGCCGGTGTAGGCGGCGTTGGCGGCGGAAGCGCCGGTGAAGATGAGCGCGGCAGCGACGACTGCGGCGGCGAAAGCCTTCTTGAACATGTGTGATCCCTGTGTGCTGTATGTGCCCGATTACGCGGCGAACAAGGTTCGTTGTTCCCCACCCGAAGCCCCAGGCTACAAGAGGAAAGAAATCTCAGGCAAATCCCAGGTGTTACCGATGGGTAACAGGTTACTGAATGTGAAGTGGCCCGCGGTATCGATATCACGGCCGAGTGGATCGAGTCAGAGCGTCCCCAGCAGCGCAAGACCCACACCCAGCGCGTTGTAGACGACGTGCACGCCGATCGCGCTCCACACCCGGCCGGTCAGCACAACGAGCAGTCCGCAGACGGCTCCCAGGAGGGCGATCGACGCGACGTCGACCACCGATGCCGTGCCCGACAGCGAGTGTGCGGCGACGAAGAGGCCGGTCGAGACGAGGACCGCTGCGAACCCCGCGACCACGCCGCCGGCGGCGCGCCGCAGCACCGTATAGAGACTGACGAGCACGACGACGCGGAAGAAGAGCTCTTCCACGGGGGGCGCGATGAGCACGGGCGCGACGAGCCCGTCGAACCACCAGCCGGTCGCGATCTGCCCGTCGACGGTCGACAGCTGCGGGAAGAGCGCGGGGCTCCCGTCGAGTCCGTCGAGCCACCCCTGCGCGAGCCGGACGAGCACGCCCAGGCCGAACGCCCACAGCAGATCGACGGCCCGCCACCGCAGCAGTCCGGCGGGGCGCGACCGCGCGAACGCGATCACCACCGGCACGATCATCCCCGCCCAGATGAGCAGGGGCGCGACGACGGCCGGTGCTCCCAGCTGCTGCGCTGCCGACGCGGCCAGGATGCCGGCGCCGAGGCTCAGCAGCGCGATGGCGAGCAGGCCCTCGCGCCACCGGATGACGGTGCGCCCACCGAGTCGCCAGTCGGTGCGCCGCACCCTGCGCGATCGGCGCTGCGGGCGCGCGGGGTCGGCCATCTCTGCCGACTCGCGGGCGGCGTCCAGCGTGTCGCTAGAGTGTTCGGGCACGCGCTCACGTTACCCGACCCGACAGGAGCCCCCGGTGGAGATCCTCACCGTCTGCACCGGCAACATCTGCCGCTCGCCGCTGGCCGCGCTGCTGCTGTCCACCCGCCTCGCCGACCTCGGCGTCGATGTCAGCTCGGCGGGTGTGCGCGGGCTCGCGTCGGCCCCCATGACCCCCGAGGCGATCGATCTCGCGCTGGAGCGCGGCGTCGGTGAGGCCGATGCCGACGCCCACCGCTCGCGCTTCCTCACCGAGGGCATGCTCGTCGCGCCCGATCTGATCTTGGCGATGACCCGTGACCACCGCCGGATGATCGCCGAGCTCGCCCCTTCGCGGCTGCGCGCGACCTTCACGCTGCGCGAGTTCGCGCGACTGGCTGCGGCGATGACGGATGCCGAGCTCACGGCATCCGCCGTCGGCGCGACCGACGGGGCGCGCCTGCGCGCGGCCGCGGCTGCCGTGGCGGCCAACCGGGGTCTCGTGCCGCCGAGCGACGAGCCGGACGGCGACGATGTCATCGACCCGTACCGCCGCGACTGGGAGGTGTACGTGCGGTCGGCCGACCAGCTCGCGCCGGGGCTCGAGCAGGTCGAGCGCGTCGTGCGCCTGGCATCCGCCGCCGCGCCGCCGGCCTGATCAGGCGCGGCCGCCGCTGCTGGCCCGCCGCGACCCCGGGCTTGAGGAAGCCCTGTGGCACACTTGAATCACCGCGACCGGGGGTCGCACGCACCCTCGAGAGGCACCATGGAGCTCCGCGATTACATCCGCATCCTCCGCAAGAGCTGGCTGCTCATCGTCGTCGCGACGCTGCTCGGCGTCGGCGTCGCCGCCGCGTACTCGCTGACGCGGACGCCCCAGTACGAGGCATCCAGCACGGTGTTCGTCTCGACGCAGACGAGCGGCAACGTCGCCGAGCTGCAGCAGGGGTCGACGTTCGCGCAGGCGCGCATCAATACATATGTGGGGCTCGTCGAGACGCCGATCGTGCTCAATCCCGTGATCGCGCAGATGGATCTCGACATGACGAGCACCGAGCTGTCGGCGAACGTGACGGCGTCGGCCGCACTGAACACGACGCTCATCACGATCACGGTCGAAGACTCCGACCCGGTCAAGGCAGCCGAGATCGCCAACGCGATCGCCGCGAGCCTGTCGAGCGCGGTGCCCGAGATCGAGCCGTCGAGCACCGAGGGCGCGAGCCCCGTGCGCCTCACCCGGGTGAGCGACGCGCTGCCGCCGCTCGAGCCGTCGAGCCCGAACGTGCCGCTGAACCTCGCGCTGGGCGCCCTGGTGGGTCTCGCACTCGGCGTCGGGATCGCGGTGCTGCGGAGCGTGCTCGACACGAAGGTACGGTCGCCGCGCGACGTCGCGCAGGTCACCGATGTGCCGCTGATCGGCGCCATCGCGTTCGACTCGAAGGCGAAGGATCGGCCGCTGATCGTGCACGCCGATCCGCTGAGCCCGCGCGCCGAGTCGTTCCGCGCGCTGCGCACGAACCTGCAGTTCCTCGACATGGGCGGCCGCGCGAGCTTCGTGGTCACGAGCTCGATCCCCAGCGAGGGCAAGTCGACGACGACGATCAACCTCGCGATCGCGCTGGCGGATGCCGGCAAGCGCGTCGCCCTCATCGACACCGACCTGCGCAAGCCGAAGGTCGCCGACTATCTGGGCCTCGAGGGTGGCGCGGGACTGACCGACGTGCTCATCGGGCGGGTGCGCGTGGGCGACGTGATGCTGCCGTGGGGCGGCCGCTCGATGTACGTGCTGCCCGCGGGCAAGGTGCCGCCGAACCCGAGCGAACTGCTCGGCTCGCACCAGATGCAGACGCTGCTCGACGTGCTCGAGCGTGACTTCGACGTCGTGCTGTGCGACGCGCCGCCGCTGCTGCCGGTGACGGATGCCGCGATCCTCGCGAAGTCGACGAGCGGAGCGATCCTCGCCGTGGCGACGGGCCGGACGACCCGCCACCAGCTGTCGGCTGCCGTCGATGCCCTGCACACCGTTGGCGCGAGGGTCGCCGGTGTCGTGATGACGATGGTGCCCACCCGCGGCCCGGACTCCTACTACGGTCAGTACGGTGCCGGGTACGGCTACGGCGGGTACGGCTCGACGTCGACCGTCGCGGCGCCGCCTGCCACCAAGCCTGCCCGTGGCCGGAAGATGTCGCCGTCCGACGTGCCCGCGCCCGCGCCGATCACCGCCCCGACCGAGGTGGCGCCCCCGGCGGCTGCGGCACGTCCCGCCAGCGCTCACCGGCCGAACCCGCTCCCCGCCGCAACCCCGGCCCCGGGCTCGGCCCCAGCGGCCCCGGCCCCGGCCCCTGCCAGGCCAGTCGCTGCCGAGCCCGCGCAGGCTCCGGCCGCCCCGCGAACGCAGCGCGCCGAGCCGTCCCGCCCCTCCGACGTCACGGCCACCACGACGCCCGCCGCCCCGAAGTCGGCCTTCGCGAAGCCCGCGGCAGCGCCGGCAGCCGCGCCCGCGCCCACGGCCGAGACCTCGCCGATGTCGGACTTCGATGCCCTGCTGGCCGGCGAGTCGCTCGACGATCCCTCCGACTCGACGCCGCGTCGCCGCCCGTAGTGGCTGACCCCCGCGCCGTGAGCCGGGTCGTGGCGGTCGTCGCCACGGCCGCCCTCGCCGTCGGCGTGGGCGTGCTCGCGATGCTCGCGCTGCAGCGCGGCGAGGGCTCGGGCGACGGCGGTGCAGCGACGCCGGCACCGACCTTCTCGTTCGGCGACCAGTCGACCGCCTCTCCGACCCCGACTCCGACGCCGGACGACGTCGACCCCGCTGCCGCCGCGACCGAGCGCTTCATCGCGATCGACGGCTCGCAGGTGTGGCGCGCGACAGCAGGCCTGTGCGCCGCGGGCGACGCCGCCATCGCGCCGGTCGTGGAGATGTCGACCGACGGCGGGCGTACCTGGCGCGACGTGACTCCCCCCGATGCCCGCCAGGTGTTGAACGTCGCTGCGTTCGGTGAGGCCGGGCAGGGCGAGGTGATCGCCGCCACGGGTGGTGACTGCGCGCCGACCGCGCTGCGCACGTACACGGCCGGTCGCGCGTGGGAGTCGTACCCCGACGTCCTCGCGGCGAGCACGTACGTGTCGCCGGCCGACCGTGCAAGCGTCGTCGTCGCGGGCACGACGAGCGCCGCCCCGTGCGCCGACGCCCGCAGCGCCCGCACGAGCCGCGCGCAGACCGGCATCGTGTGCGCCGGCACCGCGTACCTGCTCACCGGTGGCACCTGGACGGCCCTGACCGACGGCGCCGTCGCGCTCGACGCCGTGTCGGGCACGATCGTCGTCGCCCGAGCTTCGGATGCCTGCGACTCGGGCGTCGCCGTGACGCGCTTCACCGGCACGACCCCCGCCGAGCTCGGCTGTGTGTCTGATGTGGATGCCACGGCTTCTGCCGCCCTCTCTCTGCTCGATCCTGACCTCGTGTTCTGGTCGGGTGACGCCGTCGTCGCACTCGACTGACGGCTCCTGCCCAGTCCCTGAGCCTGTCGACGGGTCGACTCGCGGAGACCTGCGCGGAGCGAGCGAAGCGAATAGACGTGTCGCTCAACGACCGCAAGGGGAACTCTCCCGGTCGTTGAGCGAAAAGCGCAGCGACGAGTCGAAAGGTCCCGCCCCCTCACGCGGCGGGGGCGGTACGCCATCCAACCCGATCGGGCGGAGGGTCCCACAGCCAGCGAAGCGCCGACTTCGACGTGAGCACGATCGCCCCCGACCGGCCATCCGCCCCCACCCGGCCACTCGGCGCGGGCGGCGGCACGAGCACGAACCGATCGCGGCCGTCGCGCTCGATCGCCCACCCGTGGAAGTGCAGCCATAGATGATGAAACCGACACAGCAGGATTCCGTCGTCGATGTCGGTGCGCCCGCCCTGGCTCCAGGGCACGATGTGATGCGACTCGCACATACTGGGCGGGCGATCGCAGCCGGGCCACATGCAGCCGCCGTCGCGCACGGCGAGCGCCAAGCGCTGCTTCGGCGTGAACAATCGCTCCTCGCGGCCGACGTCGAGCGGCTTCCCGCAGCTGTCGACGACGACGTCGACTGCCCCGCCGAGGCACAGCGCCCGCTCGATGACCGCGCCGTCGACGGTCGTGCGACCGTCTTCCGTGTGCCCGACGGCGACGAGCCGACCGACGGAGTCGCGCCGCGCCTCGTCGCCGGTGACAGCGTCTTTCACGACGATCAGCCGCACACCCGGCTCGCGCGCGCCGCACACGTCCTTCGCTTCGGCGCTCACGCCCGCCCGCAGCATGTCGACGAAGAGGTCGTAGGCGAGCTGCTCGTTCGTCCGCGGATCGTTCAGAAGGTCGTCGGCCGACGCGCGCTCGTGCTCCGACACGAACCGCGGCCCGCCACGTCTCGGCCGCATCGCGGCGCCGACCACGGATTCGGCCCACTCGCCCGCTTCGGGATCGAACACGATGGCTGCGTGGCGCAGACCGTCGCTGCCGCGCCAGATCCGGAATGAGCGCGCGTCGAACGCCGCGCGCAAGCGCTCCTGCGCGCCCTCGTCGTCGAGCAGGTCGCGCAGCGTGCGTGCCTGATCGCGCAGCCCCTCTACCGTGTACCCCGATGCCTCGTCGATCAGCTGCTCGGCGGCCGCGGACCACGCCGCAGCGACAGCGTCGGCATCCATCCCCTCGCGCACGACCGGCGCACCCAGACCGCGGAAGATCACGTCGTACTGCGCCTGCGTGACCCGCCCGTCGAGCAGTGCCACGCGCAGCGGCTCGTGCCACGGTGTCGGCAGCGGGGCGTCGGGTGCGGCCGCGTCGCCCTCACCCGCGGCGACACCCACCGCCGCTCCGACGAGCGACTCGCCCACTTTCACGGTGCGCGCCGCTTCGCCCTTGGTCACGCCGGTGAGCACCTGCACCATCTCGGTCGGCGTGCGAAAGCCGCCCTTCGCCGCGAGCCCCGTCTGCCCGAGACTGCGCGCCGACCGCTCGGCGACGACTCCCGTAAGCACGGCCTGCACCTTCTGCCACCCCTGCACGATGCCGGCGACGTCAGACAGCAGCGTGGTCACCGATGCGTCGTCGAGGGTGCGGACCGAAGCGGGCATCCCCGCCGCCTCGACATCGAGCGCAGCGATCGTGGCGAGCCGGTCGGTCGCCTCTCGCATCTGCTCGATGAATGTCATACAAGCAGACTCCCACCAGCCTCAGACATTCAAGACTCCCAGATCAGGCCAGGAAAGGAACTGTGGACAACTCGTCGAACCCCCACCTTGTGGAGGGCGGAACGCACCGGCGAGCACCCCTCCAGAGCAGGAACACACCCCCGGCCGCTATCCTGATCCCCATCCCATCGCACCGCCGCGATCCGTGATGCCCACGCTCACAACCGCCCGCACGCCGCGAAGGAGGATGCCATCGACGATCAAGCCCTCGGCATCCCCCCGCGCCCCCCACTGCCGTCGATTGCGGCCCCGACGCACCCCGCCGTACCCGGCAGGCGCACGGCCACGACCGCCCGCATGCGCGCCCGCCGCGCCGTCCGCGACCCCCGCGCGTGGCTCGCCGTCTACACCCTGACCCTCGCCGCGATCGCGTTCTGGCCGTCGCCGGTCGACAAAGACGCCGGCCCCCTGCTTGCCGCGATCGCGCGCGTGTTCCCGGTGCTGACTTACGACCGCATCGAGTTCGTCGCGAACATCGCCCTGTTCGTGCCGCTCGGGTTGCTGCTGGCACTGATCCTCGCGCGTAACCGGTGGCTCGTGCTGCCGATCGCGTTCCTGGCGACGGTCACGATCGAGTGCGGGCAGGCGCTGATTCTGGATGCCAGGACCCCGAGCATCCTCGACATCATCGCGAACACGACGGGCGCGTGCCTGGGCATCCTGATCGCTGTGTTCGCCGAGTGGCTCGATCGCAGCCGCACGCCGTCGCCACCCGCCTGAACTCTCACCCGAAACGACGCCGAAACGCGACGTCCGTAATCTGGACGAACGGATGAGAAGCCTCTCATTCGAGACCAGGTAATCTGTATTTCTGCTGAGCATCAGCACAACCCCTCCCCTCATGCCTGACGACAGCATCGCCACCCCCGCCGCGCCGACCCACCCGTCGGCTGCCGAGCGACCCCCGGCGACTGATCGCGCTGACCCGGAGTCTGTGCTCACCGCGCCCGCCGAACCCGTCGACGGCTCGACGCCCCCGTCAACCGCCCCCACCCCGACGCCCCCCGCCCCGCACCCCTGGCGCGAGCGCTACGCGCGCCGCCTGCGCATCACCGACTTCCTCGTGCTGGTGTGGGTCGTCTATGGCACGCAGATCCTCTGGTTCGGTCTCGGCCGTGTCGACGTCTCGGTGCGCGAAGACAGTCGTCTGAACGAGTTCTCGTACTGGTGGTTCTCGGCGTTGCTCGTCGTCGTGTGGATGATCGCTCTCGCGCTCGTCGACTCGCGAAGCGATCGCGTCGTCGGCACGGGCACGACGGAGTACGTCCGCGTGACGCGGGCGAGCTTCGGGGTCTTCGGCGCGATCGCGATCATCGCGTTCCTCGCTCGCATCGACGTTGCGCGCGGCTATCTGATTCTGGCGTTGCCCGCCGGAGTCATCCTGCTCGTGTTCACGCGGTGGCTCTGGCGGCAGTGGCTCGTCGCGCAACGCACGATGGGCCGCTATTCGGCCCGTGTGCTGCTGGTCGGTTCGAGGCAGTCGGTCGCGAACATCGCCAACGAACTGGCACGCACTCCGGATGCCGGATACCGCGTGGTCGGCGCATGCGTGCCGAGCGGCAAGATCGCCGAACTCATCCCCGGCACAGACATCCCGATCATGGGCAACGTCAACGCGATCGACCGCGCCCTCACCATCACTGGCGCCGACACCGTCGCGGTGACGAGCACAGACGACCTCCCGCCCAACAAAGTGAAGGAGATCTCGTGGGGTCTCGAGGGCGGGCAGCAGCACCTCGTGCTCGCCCCGAGCATCACAGACATCGCCGGCCCGCGCATCCACACACGACCCGTTTCGGGCCTCCCCCTCATTCACGTGGAGACGCCGCGCTTCACCTCGGGCCAGCGCTTCACCAAGCGCACTGTCGACATCGCTGGGTCTGCGCTGTTGATCGTGCTGCTCTCGCCCGTGCTGTTCGCTGTGGCGCTGATCGTCAAGCTCACGAGCCCCGGCCCGGTGCTCTACCGCCAGGAGCGCATCGGCATGAACGGCCAACCGTTCGGAATGCTCAAGTTCCGGTCCATGCGGGTCGGAGCCGACAAAGAGTTGAGGGCACTCCTTGAAGCGCAACGCACCGCGACGCAGCCGCTGTTCAAAATCAAGAACGACCCTCGTATCACTCCGTTCGGCCGGTTCATCCGCAAGTACTCGCTCGACGAGCTGCCCCAGTTGCTGAACGTCCTCGGCGGCTCGATGAGCCTCGTAGGTCCGCGCCCGCAGATAGCCGATGAAGTGGCCCTCTATACGGACGCGGCGAAACGCCGACTGCTTGCCCGCCCGGGCATCACGGGGCTCTGGCAGGTGAGCGGGCGCTCAGAGACGAGTTGGGAAGAGGCCGTCAAGCTGGACCTGTATTACGTCGAGAACTGGTCACTCGTCGGCGACGTCGCGATACTCACGAAGACGGCGAAGGCCGTCTTGCAGCCGGGGGACAGCGCACACTGATGAGAGTCGCAATGCTCGTCGCGGCCCACAAGCCAGCGGACACCCCACATGACCCGGTTTATCTGCCGATCCATGTGGGGCGAGCCATCCACGGTGTCGACTTCGGGTTCACCTCCGATGCCACCGGACAAAACATCTCGAGCAAGAACGATACCTACTGCGAACTGACCGCGGTGTACTGGGCGTGGAAGAACTTGGATCCGCAGGTGCCGGCCGTCGGCCTCAGCCATTATCGTCGGTACTTCCGCGGAGGAGCCGACGGCCCCTCCGGCGCGCGGGTCTTGTCCGGCGAAGAGATGACGACACTCTTGTCCTCATTCGATGTGGTTGTTGCGCGCCGCAGGAACTACGTCGTAGAAAACGTGGAGTCACACTACCGCCATGGGCACATCGGCTCAGATCTAGACGCAGTGCGGAGCGTGCTGAGACAGCACCATCCCGAGTACTCGACGAGCTTTGAAAGCGTCATGCATCGCCGCAGCCTGTCGCTGTACAACATGTTCTTGATGCGGCGAGTTGTGTTTGATGAGTACAGCGCATGGTTGTTCGATGTCCTGGAGTCCGCAGAGCTTCACATCGACAACGATGGTCGCGATGCCTACCAACGCCGCACATTCGGGTATCTTGCGGAACGGCTTCTCAACGTCTGGCTCGAGCACAACTCAGCCACGCTAAAGGTGATCCGTCGCCCCGTCGTGAACACAGACGGCGAGCCGAAGCTCAGGAAGGCAGTACGAATGATCCGCCGAAAGGTCGGAGTCTAGCGTCGCTGCCGAGGTACCCACATCATCGAAGCCTTCCCCTCAACGCGAGGCGGGCGCTTCGGAAGACGCGCAGGGCGACGATCGGCAGGTACCACCTGTTTCGGATCGTGACGTATAGCATCTTGCGCCCGACCGATGCGTCCGCTAACAGACCGTCCCGCAAGAGCCGTGCGCTCACATCGAACTGGTTGCGGAAATCGCGGTAGGCGCGACGCGTGCGCGCGGATGCCGGAGCGGCAGGATTCGAGAACACCGCGTTGATCGAGTCCTTGATCAACTCGACCCAGTACAGCGACCGCGTGTCGTCCTCAACCCCCTCAAGGGATTGCGCGCGATCTCGCAGCACCAGGTAGCCATCCAGCATCCCTGGCCTGTAGCCCTTGGAGTTCGACCCGGCGGCATCGAAACGATACGCGACAACCTCATCCTCAATAGTCAGGACATCTGGGTGGGCTCCAAAGACCCTGAGTAGCCACTCCGCATCGGATCGCTTCAGAACTCGCGGATCGCAACGCATAAGCGAGTTCTCGCGCAACCACGACGTCAGGAAGAACTTGGCCCACGGTACACCCATCAGGAAGGACGCTGAAACGCGGCCGTAGCGGTAAATCTCGAGCATAGTGATCGCCAGCTCGACGGCCGTCACCCCTACGAGCCCATCGACGGAGTACCGTTCAATCTCCCGGTCACCGATGGCGCTAATGCCGTTCGCGCCGCACACGATCAGTTGCACGCTGGTGTCGGCGAGAGCAGTTGCTACTCGCTCGCTCGGGACGAAGATGTCGTCGGCATCGAAAAAGGTTAGCCAAGTGCCCCTCGCCGCCTCAAGCCCAGTGTTCCGAGCCGATGGCACGCCGGCGTTTTCCTGCCGGATGTAGCGGACTCTCGGATCGGCAGCAGCAATGCCAACCATCCAACTCACAAGTTCGGCGTCGGTGGATCCGTCGTCAACGACAATCAACTCAAGATCGATGTCCCAAGAGAGCACCGAACGAATAGCGCCATCAACCCAAGCCCGGTTGACGTTGAACACCGACATGACGAAAGACAGGAGCGGCACTGAATGATCCTTCCGATTCTGAAGTGGTTCCGTGGCCCCGCATGCGACCGCGATGTTTGCAACTGGTCAACCATGCGGCGATCCTGAGGCTGACACACCTGGCGCACGCAGGTTGTCGCGCCGGATGAGCCAATCTCTCTTGCGCCGCGGTGTAAGCGCGAGAAGCAGGATTAGGGCGATTACGAAGGCCCCGTCGGTTCCAGCCCAGCGCACGAACGAGGACGCAACTGCCTGCACCACCAACAACAGTATGAGCACGGTGCGTACGTCTCCGGTCCGGCGAGCGCGGCAGAACAGGAACTGAGACACAAGCCCAAAGATGAAGCCGAAGAGAGCGACACCGAAGATGCCAAAGTCAACATAGAAATAGTAGAACATCGTGACAAAGGCATTGAAGGGGCGGTCTGGCAGCAAGAGCACCCAAGTATCCTGTGGCGCATTGACCGCTTCACTCACGGAGAGCGATGCAGATGCCCCGAAAGCGTTCAACGCATTGACAATCAAAGTCACGATTCCGTACACAAAGCTGAGGCCATTTGTACTCACGCCGGCCGCGTCCATTTGAGACGCCCAGTGGCCGAGAAGTGGCAATGGAATGGCGAGGTATGTGTATATCTCATACACCAGTTCGTTTCCTCGCATGACAGTCACTGCGCCAATCACAAGACCTAGGAGAGCGACAACACCAAGGAATCTGCGCCGGCGGATCCGGAGGCGTGCGCCCGTTACCGCCATGAGGACGAGAATCTGAAGAGCAGCGTACGCAAAGATGATCCGCCCGCCGGAAGTCGCCAAGTTGAGAACGATCGCGACAACCATCAAGCGCGTGAAGAGCCTATTCGGCTCACCACGAAGTAGCCCGTAGATGAGCACCGGAACTCCGGCGAACATGATAGGCGAAACAACTAGCCTGTTCAGCAACGCATCAGTCGTGCCTACGAATCCTAAGTTTCCTGAGTACCCCAAGAAGTAGGCGCGCACCGCATCGAACCCACCGCCAGACAAGAGCACCCCGAGTATCGCAACCCGAGTTAAGAACAGGACAACGATCGCAACCAGCGCTAGCCCGTTTGCTGCGCGATAGGAGATGTACCGTTCGGGCGCAATCTCCCGTCTCAACTGCACATTTCGCGACGGCTCGAGATCGCCAAGGTTAGCCAACATTCCGCCACAGAACACGGCGATACAGCCGACGAGGACAATGGTGTAGGCGATGTCAGGGAAATCGAATAGACCGAAGAGCCGGAGGCTGGCAAGGTAGGAACTCACCGCGAATAGCGTCAGCGTGAGGGTCACCGGGTTGAAAAAACTGCGGCTAAAGAGCCAGGATACCGCCGCTCCGAGACACGCGACCATCACGACTGTCTCTGGCAAGCTTGTGCCTTCCTCTGCTAAGTGTCGCGCACGACATGTCATTATTGATGATCGCTGCGGGCACGGCGGTCCAGTCAGCGTAGCGCTCGGTCTCGCGCCTGATATCGGCGCCCCCAGCGAATGCTGGGTTTCTCGACGAGTACATGGAGCAACCACGCCCCAGCGAACGACACGATGACAGCGGCCCCGACGGCCAGCCACTCCCATCCCGCCCCCGCAGTCTTGATGATCGAGAGGGCGGGGTCGTGGACTAAATAGAGTGCGTACGAGATGCCTCCGAGCCACACAGCCCATCGAAGCTTAAGGCGATTCCGCAGTAGGTACGCAACACCAAAAAGCGCGACGCCAGCGATCGTCGACGTGACGTAAAGTAGCGCGGGCCAGCGCTCGTCTACGTTCGCTCTACATAGACCGCCGATGATCAACGCAACGAACACCGTTCCGGAGAACGTCCACGCCCGCCGACCTGACACTATGCCACCGTAGGCGAGGGAAAGCACATGACCGATGCACGCGACCGCCAGTAGTAGTGGGAATGTCACTGGCAACTCACGACCCAAGACGTGCTCGAGGGCGATCGCAACGAGAAACGCGGTCGCCCATAAGTAGCCGAAGAGCCATGCCGAGTCGAGAAGCTTGAGTGATTTGAACGCGATCTGCTGAAAGTAGTAGATGATCTCGATGGTGAGTGTCCACGCGACACCCACGATCGACGCCGAGAGTAGTCCTTGGAGCATTGTCATGTTGAGGATTACCTCTCCCCACCACTTGAGGCTCGACCAGTCGGCGTCGCTGGAGAGGACGATCGTGACTGCAAGCACGATCCAGTACACGGGGTAGAGGCGGGCAGTCCTCCGCACGACGAACACATCCGTGGGTTGACGACGGTAGGACAAGGGCACGACAAAGCCAGACACAAGGAAGAATGCGACAACACCCGCCCTGCCGATATCAACCGTTGCCGCCTGCGCTTCCGCAAATCCGGGCCAGACAGGGACGAGAAAGTGGTAGGCCACGACAAGTACTGAAGCCAGCCCGCGTACCCACTCGATCCAGTCGAGTCGAACATTGCCAATCGTCGGCGCTGAACTCGTCATCAGGCCGCCAGTTCCAGCGGCGCAATCACGGCTGCGTGGCCCGCGCCTGGTACGCGCGCCACCATTCGACGAACGCTCGGACGCCGTCTTCCACGGCCGTTGCGGGTGGAGCCTCACCGGTGAGCGCCGTGAGAAGCGAAGGATCGGCGCTCGTCTGAACGACATCGCCAGGTTGCATCGGAAGGATGTTGCGCTTGGCGTTCTTGCCGACCGCGCTCTCGACTGCTCCGATGAAGTCGAGGAGGCCCACCGGCGTGCCACCCCCCAAGTTCACCACACGGTGCGGCGCGACCGGGCTGAGCGTGTCGAACTCGCCGACGCTCTCACCCGCTTGCGGGACGATATCCGACAGCCGAAGGATCGCCGCCACGAGATCGTCGATGTACGTGAAGTCGCGACGCATTTCTCCCCCGCCATACACATCGATCGGTTCCCCTTGTTCGATGGCGCGGACGAACTTGAATAGGGCCATATCCGGCCGACCCCACGGCCCGTAGACCGTGAAGAACCGGAACGCGGTCGTCGGAATGCCATATAGATGTGCGTAGGAGTGCGACAACGCCTCCGTAGCCTTTTTCGTCGCCGCGTAGAGCGAAACCGGGTTGTCGGCCTTGTCTGTCTCACTGAACGGAACCTTGGTGTTCATTCCATACACCGACGAGCTACTCGCGAGCATGAGATGCCTCACTGGGTTCCAACGCGCTGCCTCGAGCACATTGCACGTACCCACCAGGTTCGCGCGAACGTAGGACTCAGGCTGTTCGATGCTGTACCTAACGCCGGCCTGGGCCGCGAGATGAACGACGATCTCGGGGCGGTGCTCCTCAAACGTTTCTTTGAGGCGACCCGCGTCTTCGATCGAGAACTCATGAGACACCAGCTTCGGCCGGTCGCTGAGCTCATTCAGTCGATCCCGCTTCAGTTGAGGGTCGTAATAGGCGTTCACCGAGTCAATGCCAACGACATCGTGTCCGTCGTCAAGGAGCCGCCGCGCGGTGTGGAAGCCGATGAAGCCTGCGTGGCCGGTAATCAGGAAGCGAGTCACCAACCCATTCTGTCTGAGCGGGCCTCCCCCTACTAATCTGCGATCCTCGTGCTGGGTCCCCGCACGACGGCATGCGGCTGTACATCATTGAACACGTATGCCCCGGCACCGATGAGTGCGCCTCGACCGATGTTGACCCCCCCGGTGATCACGCTGTTCGGGTAGACCTTCACGTCAGGCTCGATCGTCGGATACTCGCCACGGGCATTCGCGCCAAGCGTGACTCCCTGATAGATGTGGGTCCTACCGTGCAGTACAACACCGATACCGATCACGATCCCCACGGGGTGCGGGATGAAGAGTCCTCCCGCGATACGAGCGCCCGCGCTGACATCGCAGCTGAATGCCGATAGCAGACGCGCACGCATGACCTTGCCCCAGAACCCGCCTCTGGCGGCGATGCGCATGTACGTAGCGCAACGGATGCTCGGGCTCGCCCACGCATAAGGAAGCGTGGGCCGTGCGCCGCTCACCTCGTGTGCGTACTTGACGTCTTCGCGCAACTCTTTGAGCACCATATTTGCCGATCCTAACGATGGCGTTTGAGCAGCAGGTACCGACGCGCACGCGTCCCTAGACTCTCCTGTTTTTGTGCCACCCTTGTTCTTGGCGGAGCCGGAAGGTCAGTTCCCATACCGGCGGAGGAGAAGTGTTGGGTTCATTTCATCGAGCTCTGGGCCGCGCCTATCGTGCAGGCCGGAGCCGCGGAGTAACCCTCGTTGCCCTCGCAGTCGGGTCCGCACCCAGCTTCCTTCTGCCTGTGGTGGTCGTCACCACACTGCCGCTGCACGACTCGGCCGCGTTCTTGCTCGTGACTTCCCTTGCGATGATCGCATTCTCTGCAATCGGGGCACCATACGAGACAACGATGCTTGTGCGGTTCGGAACACGGTACGGCGCTTCGGCACCTTTGGGGAGGGCACCGTTCGCCCATCTGATGGTTCATGCCGCAACGCGGCTGGGGCCTTTGCTGATCGTTTTTCTCGCCGCGTGTGTCGCTGCGACGCTTCTACTTTCGCCTGACCTCGCCACGAGCACGGTGACCTCGATCGGCGCATGTCTACTTCTGCAACCCGTGGTACAGACCGCATCTACCCCGCTGACGGCGCACCTCTACGTGACTCGTCACTTTGCGGCCGTGTACCTCAGCAGCGTCTTCCGCGGAGGGCCGACCATCCTTGTGGCCCTCCTATGGAGCCAGCCGCTCGCGATCGCGATCTCATACACCCTCGGCGAGCTGCTCCGGGTGGCGTATCTGCGCTGGCGGGTTAGCAAGTCACTCGCTGACGTGCCGAAAGATAAGGCGCTTGATATCGATCCCCCGAGTTGGGCAGAACTGGCTCCACAATCCGTTGCGAGCATGTCCGGTCAGGCGTTGCCGCTCGTCATCCAGGGCGCTTTGGCCGCCAGTGGGGCGCAAGCGGTCGCAGCGGGATCGATCGCCCTACGAGTCTGGGGTGCGGCCTTTCAGGTAGGGACGTCCACGATCGCGATGCCCGAGGTTGTGAAGCTCACGCAGGTTCTGTCGCATACCTCGCCGGTCCGCGACGCTAGAAAGCACGTGCAGCGCCGTGGAGTCATCGTCCTCGGGACGAGCGCAGCGATGTCGCTCGTATTGCTAGGCATGATCGCGATCGTCGTCATACAGCCCACATGGAGGGTCGGCGACGACGTGGCCATAGGCTTGGTTTGGTCATTGACTGCACTCGCTGGCATTCCACCCGCGATGCTCAACTTCTGGGCGGGGCGCGGCCTTGTCACCCTCGGAAAGGGATGGAGCCTGCCGCTGGCCGTCGGTGCGGGATTTGCACTCGGCCTCTTAGTCTGCGCGTTCGGTGTACCTCTGCTCGGCGGGCTGGGGGCGATGGTGGCGCAGGTAGTCAACTTCACCGTTATGGGATTGATGTCCAGCTGGCTGCTCCTACGCTGTCTGCGGCGTTGACGCTTCGATGCCGGTGGCAAACGAGGACCCGCGGCGATCAGGTGAGCTGGTTGTTCCACATCGACAGCGCGGAGCCGATCGCCATGTGCATGTCGAGGTACTGGTAGGTGCCGAGGCGACCACCGAAGTGGACGCCCGGTTCGCTCGCGGCAAGTTCGCGGTAGGCGAGCACGCGGGCGCGGTCGGCCGGCGTATTGACCGGGTAGTAGGGCTCGTCCTCGCGTGTCGCGAAGCGCGAGAACTCTCGCATGATCACCGTCTTGTCGGACGGGTACCGGTCGGCGCGCTCGGGGTGGAAGTGCTTGAACTCGTGGATGCGGGTGTAGGGCACCCCGGAATCTGCGTAGTTCATCACGCTCGTCCCCTGGAAGTCGCCGACGTTGAGGACCTCCTGCTCGAAGTCGAGCGTGCGCCAGCCGAGCTCGCCCTCCGTGTAGTCGAAGTAGCGGTCGATCGGGCCGGTGTACACGATGGGCACCTGACCGACCGTGGCTGCCTTGTGGAGCGGCTGCGTCGTGTCGAAGAAGTCGACGTCCAGCTTGACGTCGATGTACGGGTGGTCGGCCATGCGCTCGAGCCACGCCGTGTAGCCGTCGGTCGGCAGACCTTCCCACGTGTCGTTGAAGTAGCGGTTGTCGTAGGTGTACCGCACGGGGAGCCGGCTGATGATCTCGGCCGGAAGATCCTTCGGGTCGGTCTGCCACTGCTTGGCGGTGTAGTCGCGGATGAACGCCTCGTAGAAGGGACGACCGATCAGGCCGATGCCGCGCTCCTCGAGGTTCTGCGCGGTCTTCGGGTCGAACTCCCCCGCGAGCTCGTGGACGAGCGCGCGGGCCTCGTCGGGCGAGTGCGCCGCCTGGAAGAACTGGTTGATCGTGCCGAGGTTGATCGGCAGCGGGAACACGACGCCCTTGTGATTGGTGTACACCCGGTGCACGTAATCCGTGAACGTGGTGAAGCGGTTGACGTACTCCCACACCGTCTTGTTCGACGTGTGGAACAGGTGCGCGCCGTACCGATGCACCTCGACCCCGGTGGTCGGCTCGTCCTCGCTGTACGCGTTGCCGCCGATGTGGTGGCGCCGATCGATGACGGTGACCTTGCGCCCCGCCGCAGCGGCCCGCTCAGCGATGGTTAGGCCGAAGAATCCGGAACCGACGATGAGGATATCCATTGGCGTGCGCTCACTTCTCAACTAGTCCTGGGGTGAACCAAGATCGTATCGGGGCGAGGGCGGCGGCGGCTGGAACGTCAACCAGACGACGACGGATGCGTCCATGTCTCGCAAGACACCGGCGGCCGCTTGCCCGGTCGATCGTCGACGCGGTTGTCGCCCTCGACGCCATCACCTCCAACCCCACGGCCACGAAGCTCTCTCTGCACGCGAGGAACCGACTAGCTTCAGCCGCCCCTGACCACCGTCGCGGCGTCGCAGACGGCATCCGCGTCACGCTCGTCTACGCAGGTGAGCGCGGACCCGGCTCAGCGCCACGAGAGCGGGGGCGACGATGGTCTCCACGCCGTCGACGGCCACGGGCACTTCGGTCGTCTGGCCCGCGTCGACGACGCCCGCGGTGAGCATGCCTTCGTAACCCACCGTCGATCCGATGCGCAGCACGGACCGTTGCCCAGATGATCCCCTTCGTCCGGTTCCGGCGTGCCGGCGGGAGGTCGGCGTTCTCGGCGTACTCGCCCGATTCCGCGCGCGCGGCTCCGTCGTTCGTCATGTCTTCCCAAATGTCGCGGAGCCCCAGATACACCGCCCTTCGCCGACTCTATAGGGCGGCTGTGGCGCGTTGCCACACGCATTTCGAACCATCCGAGCACGAGGCACACTGCCACCGCGGATAGGCTCGTCCCCATGCGTCTTTCTGTGATCGGGTGTGGGTATCTGGGCGCCGTGCATGCTGCGGCTATGGCATCCATCGGGCATGAGGTCGTCGGTATCGACGTCGACGCGCGCAAGATCGAAGCGCTTTCAAAAGGTGAGGCGCCGTTCTTCGAGCCGGGTCTGCCCGAGATCCTCGCCGAGGGCATCGCGTCAGGACGGCTCACGTTCACGACCGACATGTCCGAGGCATCCGGGGCGAAGGTGCACTTCATCGGCGTCGGCACCCCGCAGCAGAAGGACGGCCACGCGGCCGACCTGACCTACGTCAATGCGGCTGTCGACGGGCTGCTGCCGTACCTCTCGGCGGGCGACATCGTCGCGGGCAAGTCCACGGTGCCGGTCGGGACGGCGGCCGAACTCGCGCCGGACATCGAAGCCATTGGGGCAACCCTGGTGTGGAACCCGGAGTTCCTGCGCGAAGGGTTCGCGGTGAAGGACACCATCGACCCGGATCGACTCGTCGTCGGGGTGGCGGGAGAGGCGGGCACCGACGCAGCGGACGTCCTGCGGGAGGTGTATGCGCCGGCGGTCGCGAAGGGCACGCCGTTCATCGTCACCGACCTCGCCACGGCCGAGCTCGTCAAGGTCGCTGCGAATGCGTTCCTCGCCACGAAGATCAGCTTCATCAACGCGATGGCCGAGATCGCCGAGGTCACCGGCGCCGACGTCACCCAGCTCGCCGACGCGATCGGTCACGACGTGCGCATCGGCCGACGCTTCCTCGGCGCCGGCATCGGCTTCGGCGGCGGCTGCCTGCCCAAAGACATCCGCGCCTTCTCCGCCCGCGCCGAAGAGCTCGGCCGTGGCGAGTCGGTTGCGTTCCTGCGCGAAGTCGACGAGATCAACCTGCGCCGCCGCGACCGCGCCGTGCAACTCGTCGTCGAAGGGATCGGCGGGCAGGTGTTCCAGAAGAAGATCGCCGTCCTCGGCGCCGCGTTCAAGCCGCACTCCGATGACATCCGCGACTCCCCCGCCCTCGATGTCGCCGTCCGCCTGCACGGGCTCGGCGCGCACGTCGTCGTCACCGACCCCGAAGCGCTCGCCAACGCCCGGCGCGTCCACCCGCAGCTCACCTACGAGGCATCCCGCGACCTCGCCATCACCGACGCGGATGCCGTCATCCTCGTCACCGAATGGGACGAATACCGCCGCGATCTCTCCCCCGAACACGCCTCGACCCTCACCCACGGCCGCGTCATCGTCGACGGCCGCAACGGGCTGGATGCCGCCGCCTG
>Ga0160441_100608_pt1 | contig 22570 bp, 17 predicted proteins | sample HID1971K_E1MG_FD_108260 | JGI IMG/M metagenome (GOLD analysis project Ga0160441, IMG submission 108260) | Enriched millipede-associated microbial communities from UW Madison campus, WI, USA - HID1971K_E1 MG | ecosystem: Host-associated > Arthropoda: Insects > Digestive system > Unclassified ... | reverse complement strand
TCGAGAACGAGGGATGCCTCGGCATACCACGACGGCACGACGGGGTTTCCCCACCAGTCGCGGCGCTGATTGTCGTGCACGTCCCACGTGATGACCGGGTTGTCGGGGTCGCCGGTGTAGTAATCCTGCGTGTAGATCTCGACGCGGTGGCCGTCGGGATCGCGCAGGTACAGGTAGAACGCGTTGCTGACGCCGTGGCGGCCCGGGCCGCGCTCGATGGCATCCGACCGGCGGAGTGCCCCGAGCTTGTCGCAGATCGCGAGGATGTTGTGCTTCTCGTGGGTCGCGAACGCGACGTGGTGCATGCGCGGGCCGTCGCCGCCGGTCGCGGCGGTGTCGTGCACGGTGGGCTTGCGGCGCATCCACGCCGCGTAGACGGTGCCCGCCTCGTCCTGGATGTCTTCCGTCACGCGGAAGCCGAGGTCCTGGTAGTGGCGCACGGCGCGCGGCACGTCGGGGGTGACCTGGTTGAAGTGGTCGAGACGGACGAGCTCGCCGGGGGTATGCAGGTCGTAGCGCCACGACAGCCGCTCGACGTGGGTCGTCTCGAAGAAGAACTCGTACGGGAAGCCGAGCGGGTCTTCGACGCGCACCGAGTCGCCGATGCCCGTCACGAACCCTTCCCGGCGGCGCTCGACGCGGCAGCCCAGCTCGGTGTAGAACGCGACCGCCTTGTCGAGGTCTTCGGCCGACCGCACGCGGTAGCTGAAGGCCGCCACGGCGGCGATCGGGCCCTTGCGGAGCACCAGGTTGTGGTGGATGAACTCCTCGGTCGAGCGCAGGTAGATCGCGTCGTCGTCCTCGGCGGTGACGTACAGGCCCAGCACGTCGACGTAGAACACGCGGGATGCCTGCAGGTCGGTGACGACGAGCTCCATGTACGCGCAACGCAGGATGTCGGGCGGCGTCGCCTGCGGCGTCGCCACGGGGTTGTCGGACTCGATGGGCGCCTCGGCGCTCACGTAGTAGCCCGACGAGGTCAGGGTCATGTCTTCACGGTTGGTCATGTCAGCGTCCTTGCTTTCATCCCGGTCCCCGAGCCTGTCGAGGGGTCGACGCCTCGACAGGCTCGGCGACCGGTGGGTGGGTGTCAGTTCTTGCCGAAGGTGGGGTTGTGGACCTTGCCGAGCGTGATGTGCACGGCCTGCTGGTCGGTGTAGAAGTCGATCGAGCGGTAGCCGCCCTCATGCCCGAGGCCGGACGCCTTGACGCCGCCGAACGGGGTGCGCAGGTCGCGCACGTTGTTCGAGTTCAGCCACACCATGCCCGCCTCGACCGACTGGGCGAAGTTGTGCGCGCGCTTCAGGTCGTTCGTCCAGACGTACGCGGCGAGCCCGTACTTCGTGTCGTTCGCGAGCGCGAGGGCGTCGTCGTCGGTGTCGAACGGGGTGATCGCGACGACGGGACCGAAGATCTCCTCCTGGAAGATCCGCGCCGAGGGCTCGACGTCGGCGAAGACCGTGGGCGCGACGAAGTTGCCGAATTCGAAGCCCTCGGGCTGCCCGCCGCCGGCGACGAGCCGACCCTCGCCCTTGCCGATCTCGACGTAGCTCATGACCTTCTCGAAGTGCTCGGGGTGCACGAGCGCGCCGACCTCGGTCGCGGGGTCGTGCGGGTAGCCGACCTTCACGCGCCGCGCCTGCGCGGCGTAGCGCTCGACGAACTCGTCGTACACATCGCGCTGCACGAGGATGCGGCTGCCCGCGGTGCAGCGCTCGCCGTTGAGCGAGAAGACGCCGAAGATCGTCGCGTCGATGGCGGCATCCAGGTCGGCGTCAGCGAAGACGATCGCGGGGCTCTTGCCGCCGAGCTCCATCGAGAGTCCCTTGAGGAACGGTGCGGCGTTGCCGAAGATCAGCTGGCCCGTGCTCGACTCGCCCGTGAACGAGATCAGGGGCACGTCGGGGTGCTTGACGAGCGCGTCGCCGGCATCCTCACCCAGGCCGTTGACGAGGTTGAAGACGCCCTGGGGCAGGCCCGCCTCTTCGAAGATCTCCGCCCAGAGGGATGCCGAGAGGGGCGTGAACTCGGCCGGCTTGAGCACGACGGTGTTGCCGGTCGCGAGCGCGGGGCCGAGCTTCCACGACTCGAGCATGAACGGCGTGTTCCAGGGCGTGATGAGCCCCGCAACGCCGATCGGCTTGCGGTTGACGTAGTTGATCTGGCGGCCCGGCACCTTGAAGGTGTCGTCCGACTGGGCGACGATCAGATCGGCGAAGAAGCGGAAGTTCTCGGCGGCGCGGCGCGCCTGGCCGAGGGCCTGCGTGATCGGCAGCCCCGAGTCGAACGACTCGAGCTCGGCGAGGCGGGCGTCACGCGACTCGACGATGTCGGCGATGCGATGCAGCACGCGCGACCGGTCGCGGGGGAGCATCTTGGGCCACGGGCCATCGGTGAACGCGCGGCGCGCGGCGGCGACCGCGGCGTCGACGTCGGCTTTCTTGCCGGCGGATGCCTGCACGTAGACCTCGTTGCTCACGGGCTCCAGGACGTCGAACGTGTCGCCGTCCTGCGAGTCGACGAACTGCCCGTCGATGTAGTGGCGGATGCGGTCGGGCAGGTCGGCGGGGACGTGCCGCCCGGCGGTCGTGTCTGTCATGAGGTCTCCGATCGGTGGGCGGTGTCGGGGTGGCGCGCATCGAGGAATGCGTCGAGCGTGCGCAGGCGGTGGGTGCGGGTGAACAGCTCGAGCGCGTCGGGGTCGGCGCCCGTGCGGATCATCTCGAGGATGCCGTCGTGCTCTTCGACCGAATGGCGCGGGCGGCCGGGGATCAGCGAGAAGCTGGTGTCGCGCAGACCCGCCAGGCGTGACCATGAGCGCTCGACGAGGTCGACGATCTGCGGGTTGGGGCACCGCGCGAACAGCACAGCGTGGAACTGCTGGTTGAGCTGCGTGTACACGTGCGCGTCGAAGTGCTCGACGAGGCGGTGCATCCGCTCGTTGATCTCTGCGGCGCGGGCGAGGTCGTCGGCCGTGAGGTGCGGCGCCGCGAGACGGGTCGCATACCCCTCGAGCAGGCCGAGGGTCTGCATCGTGAAGACGTACTGGTCTTCGTCGACGACCGAGACGCGCGCGCCGACGTTCTTCTCGAACGTGACGAGGTTCTCGGCCTCGAGCCGGCGGATCGCCTCGCGCACCGGGACGACGCTCATGCCGAGGTCGCTCGCGATCGCGCCGAGCACGAGGCGGTAGCCCGGGCCGTACTCGTGGCGGGTGATGCGCTCGCGGATCCAGTCGTACGCGAGCTGCGATTTGCTGCCCGTGTCGACGGTCGTCATGCGATCGGTCCCTGAGTCTGTCGACGCGCCGATGGGGCCACGGTCTCGCCGACCGGGGCGGTGTCGGCCGCGTATTTCGCGCGCCACTGGGCGTTCAGGGGGAACAGTCCGTCGACGGGGTGGCCTTCGGCGACGCGGGCGGCGATCCAGGCATCCTCGTCCTCCTGCGCGATCGCCGCGTCGACGACCTCTTCGGCGATACCCGGCGGGATCACGATCACGCCGTCGTTGTCGCCGACGATGATGTCGCCGGGCTGCACCGTCGTGCCGCCGCACGCGATCGTGAGGTCGTGGTCCCACGGCACGTGCTTGCGGCCGAGGACGGCCGGGTGCGCACCGACCGTGTACACGGGGATGCCGACCGCAGTCACCGCATCGAGGTCGCGGACGCCCCCGTCGGTCACGATTCCGGCAGCGCCGCGGGCGTGCGCGCGGATCGCGAGGACGTCGCCGAGCGTGCCCGAGCCGGCCTCGCCGCGCGCCTCGATCACGATGACCTCGCCCTCGCCGACGGCGTCGAACGTGCGCTTCTGCGCGTTGTAGCCGCCGCCGTGGCTCGCGAACAGGTCTTCCCGGCCGGGCACCAAGCGCAGCGTCTTGGCGGTGCCGACGAGCTTCGCGCCGGGGTGCAGCGGGCGCACGCCGTCGATCGTCACGTTGTTGAGCCCGCGCTTGCGCAGCTGGCCCGACAGGCCGGCGACCGGAGTCTTCTCGAGCTTCGCGCGCAGCTCGGGGGAGAGGGCGGGCGCACCGGTCGTCGAGCCCGTCGCGGGGTCGTCGGACCGGTCGAGGGAGGAGCCTCCCAGACCGGCAGCCTCGCGTGAACCCCACGCCTCTTCCCGCTGGGTGTCGTCGACCGCGGGCAGCGACCCGAGCGCGGGGTCGTAGTCGGGCCCCGCGCCGGCGGCGACCGTCGTGACGAGGCGGCCCGACGTGGCGCCGGATGCCGGGGCATCCACTTCGATCTCGACGACGTCGCCGGGCACGATCACCGACGATCCCGCGGGCGTGCCGGTGAGGATCACGTCGCCGGGTTCGAGCGTGAAGTGCTGAGACAGGTCGGCGACGAACTGCGCGAGCGGGAAGATCAGGTCGGCGCTCGTGTCGTCCTGACGCAGCTCGCCGTTGACCCACGCGCGCACGCGCAAGGCCCCGGGGTCGACCGTTCGGGCGTCGATGAGGCCCGGCCCGATCGGCGTGAACCCGTCGCCGCCCTTGGAACGCACGTTCGAGCCCTTGTCGTTCGCGCGCAGGTCGTACAGGCCGAGGTCGTTGGATGCCGTGACCCAGGCCACGTGACCCCACGCCTCATCGAGCGACACACGCCGCGCGGGCGCCCCGATGACGAGGGCGATCTCGCCCTCGAACGCGAGCAGCTCGGTGCCTGCGGGTCGCTCGATGACTCCGCCCGAGGCGCTCACCGAGCTCGAGGCCTTGAAGAAGTAGGACGGCGCCGCGGGGCGCCGCCCGCGCTGATCGGCTCGCGAGCGGTAGCTGAGGTGCACGGCGATGATCTTGCCGGGCCGTCCGGGCAGGCCGGCGAAGCGGGGGTCCGCGGTGTTCTCGATGGTCATGAGCTCCCTCGCTCTTGCGTCGTATCTCAAATCGTATATCATCGAAGCAGGGCGGGCAAGCGTCCGTTCCGACAGCGACGTCGACATGACACGGGAGTCACGCTCATGAGCGCATCATCAACATCATCATCGGCACAGGGGGCTCCGGGCCGGGTTCCGGACGGGTTCACGCCCACCGGAACGATCGCCAGCCACACCGATCGGCGGCGCGTCGTCTTCGCGACTGTCGTGGGTACGACCGTCGAGTGGTACGACTTCTTCATCTACGCGTTCGCCGCGGGGCTGGTGTTCGCGCAGCTGTTCTTCGAGCCCGCCGGCCCGGGGTTCGCGCAGATCCTCGCGTTCTTCACGGTCGGCATCAGCTTCCTGTTCCGCCCGGTCGGCGCGTTCCTCGCGGGGCACCTCGGCGACAAGTACGGCCGCCGCCTGGTGCTCATGCTCACGCTCATCCTGATGGGCATCGCCACGACCCTCGTCGGCCTGCTGCCGACATATGCCGCCATCGGCATCGCCGCGCCGATCCTGCTGATCCTGCTGCGCATCGTGCAGGGCATCTCGGCGGGCGGCGAGTGGGGTGGCGCCGTCCTGATGGCCGTCGAGCACGCGCCTAAGGACAAGCGCGGCGTGTTCGGCGCGTCGCCGCAGATCGGCGTTCCGCTCGGCCTGCTGCTCGCGAGCGGCATGATGGCGCTCATGAACGTCATCGCGCCGGGCGATGCGTTCCTGCAGTGGGGCTGGCGCGTTCCGTTCCTGCTGTCGTTCGTGCTGATCGTGATCGGCTACTACATCCGCCGTCGCGTCGAAGAGAGCCCGGTGTTCACCGAGCTCGCCGAGCGCAAAGAGCAGACGCGGATGCCGATCGTGCAGCTGTTCCGGCGGCACACCCCGCTCGTGCTGCTCGCCGCGCTGGTGTTCGCCGGCAACAACGCCGTCGGCTACATGACGACCGGCGGCTACATCCAGGGCTACGCCACCAACCCCGACGGCCCGCTCGGGCTCGACCGCGGCCCGGTGCTGAACGCCGTCACCCTCTCAGGCGCCACCTGGCTGCTGTTCACGTGGCTCGGCGGGTGGCTCTCCGACAAGATCGGCCGGCGCACGACCTATCTGATCGGCTGGGTGGTGCTGATGGTGGGCGTCCTGCTGCTGTTCCCGCTCGTCAACTCGGGCGAGATCGGCCTGCTCACACTGGGCCTCGTCATCCTCACGGTCGGGCTGGGGCTCACGTACGGGCCGCAGGCCGCGATGTACACCGAACTGTTCCCGGCATCCATCCGCTTCTCAGGCGTCTCGATCTCGTACGCGATCGGGGCGATCCTCGGCGGCGCGTTCGCCCCCATGATCGCGCAGGCCCTGGTGCAGGCGACCGGCGGGACGACGGCCGTCACCTGGTACCTCGCGGGCATGGTCGTGCTCGCGCTGATCGCGACCCTGCTGCTGCGCGACCGCAGCGGCATCCCGCTCGGGCCCGATCACGAAGAGCAGCAGGCCGAGAGCCCCATCTACGGGCTGTCGAAGGCCTGAGGAGGACGACCACGATGCAGTTCCACGACCACGGCTACGTCTCAGCCGACCCGCGGGTGCGTCCCGCCGCGGGCGTCGGGCTCGATCGCCCGGCCGATCTGCCCGACGAGGTCGACGTCCTCGTCGTCGGATCGGGTCCGGCGGGCATGCTCCTCGCGGCGCAGCTGTCGCAGTACCCGACCGTCACCGCGCGAGTCATCGAGCGTCGTGAGGGGCGGCTGGTGCTCGGCCAGGCCGACGGCATCCAGCCGCGCAGCGTCGAGACGTTCCAGGCGTTCGGGTTCGCCGAGCGGATCGTGGCCGAGGCGTACAACATCGGCTGGATGAACTTCTGGGGCCCCGACCCGAGCGACTCGGGCCGCATCGTGCGCCGCTCGCGCACCGCCGACTATGCGCTCGACATCAGCGAGTTCCCGCACCTCATCGTCAACCAGGCCCGGGTGCTCGACTACTTCGCCGAGGCCGCGGCCGACGGACCGGGCCGCCTCGTCCCCGACTACGGCGTCGAGTTCGCCGGACTGACCGTCGACGGCGAGGGGGAGTACCCCGTCGCGGTGCGCGTGCGCGCTTCGACGGGTGCGGGTGCGGGTGCGGGTGCCGGGGCCGGTTCGGGGGCCGGTGGCGCCGAGCGCACGATCCGCGCGAAGTACGTCGTCGGCGCCGACGGTGCCCGCAGCCGCGTGCGCGACGCGATCGGCCGCGTGCACGTCGGCGACATCTCTGCGCACGCCTGGGGTGTCATGGACGTGCTCGTCGACACCGACTTCCCCGACTGGCGCATCAAGTGCGCGATCAACGCCGAGGCGGGCAACATCCTGCTGATCCCGCGCGAGGGCGGATACCTGTGCCGGGTGTACGTCGACCTCGGGGCGGTCGCCGCCGACGACGACCACCGCGTGCGGCAGACGCCGATCGACGAGGTGATCCGACGCGCGAACGAGATCCTGCACCCCTACACGCTCGAGGTGAAGCAGGTCGCGTGGCACTCGATCTACGAGGTCGGCCATCGTGTGACCGACAAGTTCGACGACATCGCCCCGGGCGCGGGAGGCGACCCGCGGGTGTTCCTGGCGGGGGATGCCTGCCACACCCACAGCGCCAAGGCGGGGCAGGGCATGAACGTCTCGATGCAGGACGGCTTCAATCTCGGCTGGAAGCTCGGCGCGGTCGTGACCGGCCTCGCACCGGCATCCCTGCTCGCGACGTACTCCGCCGAGCGGCGTCCGGTGGCGCAGCAGCTCATCGACTTCGACCGCGAGTGGTCGTCGCTCATGGCGCGCAAGCCCGAGGAGATCAGCGACCCCGAAGACCTCGCGACCTACTACCTCGCGACGGCCGAGTTCCCCTCGGGATTCATGACCACCTACGCGCCGGGCACCGGCGTCGTCGCGCGCGATGCGCAGCAGGATCTCGCCCCCGGGTTCCCTCTCGGCAAGCGGTTCAAGAGTGCACCGGTGACCCTCGCCGCCGACGGCAACGCCGTGCACCTCGGTCACCACGCGACCGCCGACGGGCGCTGGCGCATCTACGTGTTCGCGGGCGCCGACGGTGTCGCGGGCGGATCGGCGGCAGCGCGGCTCGGCGAGTGGCTCGCCTCGCCCGACGGCCCCGTGACGCGGTACACGCCGGCGGATGTCGATGTCGATGCGGTCTTCGACGCGAAGGTCATCGTGCAGGGTGGCTACGACGAGATCGACGTCACGGCCGTGCCCGCGCTCTTCCGTCCGCACACCGGACCGCTGGGTCTCATGGACTGGGAGAAGGTCTTCGCGGCGGCACCGACCCGCTGGAACGAGACCGACATCTTCGCCGAACGCGGGCTGTCGCGCGACGGCGTCGTGGTCGTCGTGCGCCCCGACCAGTACGTCGCGCACATCGCCCCGCTCGATGCGACCGAGTCACTGGCCGCCTTCTTCGCCGAGTGGCTGCTGCCGCAGCGCTGAGCGCGCGAATATGACCCGGATGACGGTTCCCAGGCGAGGGAAGCGTCATTCGCGGCGACTCCGCACGCGGGCGTCGAGGGGCTCAGTCGAGATGCTCGACCCCGCGCAGGCGCACCTCTTCGAGGTCGAGGTGCGCCTCGACCCGGCGCACGACGAGGTCGTCGATCGTGCCCTCGCGCCGCAGCCGCAGCAGCACGGTGCGCTTGCGGTCGAGCACCGCGAGCTTGAGTCGGGTCGCCTCTTCGAAGCGCTCGATCGGCGAACGCTGCGTGAGGTCGATGTCGGTGCTCGTGGCGAGCATCTCGAGCGACCCGGGCGACGCCGCGGCTGACGATCCGGGGGATGCCGGTGTGCGGCCGTCGCCGGCATCCGCCACGACGTGTCGCGTCTCCACGGAGCCGCCGGCCGGCACCGGGCCGGTGTCAGGGGCATCCGTCTCATCGAGCATCGTCTCGAGCTCGGCGATCTGCACGTCGTCGGTCGCCGTCTGCCGTGCGTACGCGCGGGCGTTGGCGAGCTCGAGCATCTCGTAGCCCTCGCGCCGCGCGCGGTCGCGCACGCCGTCGCTGATGCCGTGCTCCGCCGCGAGGTCGTCGAGCGCTGCCATCGCGGCGCCCGAGATCGTGCGCTGGGCGAGTTCGTACTCGTCTTCGGCCGCGCCGTCGTCGGGCAGCCGCGCCCACCGCACGATGGCCGGCAGCAGCGGCCCCTGCACGAGCAGGCTCAACAGGATCACGCCGGCCGTGACGAACACGACGGCGTCCCGCCCTGACAGGCCTCCGTCGCCGGTGATCGTGGTCGGCACCGAGAGGGCGATCGCGAGCGACACGGCCCCGCGGAACCCCGCGAACGTGCTCACGACCCGGGCGCGATGGCTGCCGAACCGCGGCGCCCCGGTGGTGCGCGAGAACGGGGCGAACAGCAGCTGGAAGAGGTAGCGCACCGCCAGCAGAGCGACCCAGGCGGCGAGGGTCACGAGCAGGAGCGCGCCGATCTCGCGCCCCGGGATGTCGTGGACGACGTACTGCACCTCGAGCCCGATCAGCACGAACAGCGCGCCGTTGAGCAGGTACACGCCGAACGGCCACGCGGCCAGGGCCTGTCGGCGCGAGGTCGGGGTCGTGATGCGCGCGTGCATCCAGGCGACGATGAGACCCGCGAACACGACCGCCAGCACGCCCGACGCATGCATGAGCTCGGCCGCGAGGAACGCGGTGAACGGCACCAGCAGCAGCGTGATGTTGATGACCAGGGTCGAGCGCGAGCGCCGCAGGGCGAGGTAGGCGAGGGCGGCGAGCGCGATGCCGGCGACCGCGCCGCCGACGTACGAGAGCACGACCATCGCCGTGATCGACCAGCCGGTGACGTTCTCGCCGAGTACGAGCGACAGGGCGATCGCGTAGAGGACGAGCGCCGTGCCGTCGTTCGTGAGGCTCTCGGCCTTGAGCTTCATGAACATCCGCTGCGGCAGGAGGCGTCCGAGCGCGGCGACGGCTGTGGCATCCGGCGGGGCGACCGCCGCGCCGAGCAGCAGCCCGATCTGCCAGGGCATCCCGAACAGCGTCGCGATCCAGGCGACCGCGAACGCCGAGGCGACGACGAGCAGCGTGCTCATCGGGATGATGTACCGCAGCGATCGGCGGATCGCCCGCAGCGACGTGGTCAGGCTCTCCCAGAACAGCATCACCGGCAGGAACAGCAGCAGCACCGTCTCGGGTGGCAGCTGGATCTCGCGCAGCTGCGGCACGAAGCCGAGCAGCAGACCGATGACGACCAGCAGCAGTGGCGTCGCGATCCGCAGGCGCGGCGCGAGCGCCGTGCCGGTCAGGATCGCGAGCCCGAGCAGCACCGTGATCTCGAGACCTTCCATGGCATCCCCCTTCGCTGCCACAAGTGTGAGCCCAGAGGACAGCGTCGGACCAGGCCCTGGCATTCCCGGTCACCCGCGCTCGGCGTACCGTATGCAGGATCGCTCAGCGCGGCGCGGGCTGAGACCCGCAGAAACCTGCGGCCCGGACTCAGGCGTCAGCGGGGTGATCCTGCAATCGGTACGTGCCGCGCCTCAGGAGTTCACGCGGATGATCTCCTGCTGGTACGGCGCGATGACGTGGCCCGAGATGCGGCAGTCGAGCAGGAGGAACGGGCGACCGGATGCCGGTGTGCGCGCCCACTCCGCGAGCGTGTCGAGGTCGTCGAGGGTGCGCACGACGACGCCGCGGGCGCCGACCGACGCCGCGAGACCGGCGAAGTCGACCTCGGGGATCAACATCGGGCCACGCGCGAGCCCCTGCAGACCGTAGAGATTGATCTCGGCGCCGTAGGCGGCGTCGTTCCACACCACCGCGAGCCCGTGACCGGCAGCGACCCGCACGGCGGATTCGAGATCGGCGAGGGCCATGAGTCCGCCGCCGTCGCCCGTCGAGAGCACGATCGTGGCGTCGGGCTTGGCCGACGCGGCGCCCGGCACCGAGGCGAACCCGAGCCCGATCGACTGATACGCGGTGCCGACCATCATCATCCGATCGGGGGAGGCGACGGGCCAGTACATGTTCGCCCACCCGATGAAGTGGCCGCCGTCGGTCACGACGACGCGGTCGCGCGTCGACGGGTCGCTCTCGAGCAGCTCGCCGATGCGCACCGCGACCGACCGCGGATCGAGTCGGCCGTCGGGCGCAATCGCGTCGCCGGGCTCGCGCCCGCACAGCGTCGCGACCGTCGTGGCGTCGCGCCACCGCTCGCGCTCGGCCCCGCCCAGCTCGGCCACGAGCGCCTCGGCGACGAGGCGCGCGTCGCCGCGGATGAACCCGCCCACGTGCGGGTGGGTCGCCGCGGGGGCGATGTCGACCTGCACGACGCGCGTGCCGGGCGAGAAGAGCCCGCCGAACCGCATCGTGAACTGGTTCAGCCCGGCGCCGAACACGACGGCGACGTCGGCTGTGCCGATGAGCTCCATCGCGGCCTCGGCGCCGAACCCGCCCGTCACGCCGAGGTCGTACTCGCCGCGCGGGAAGATGCCGCGGCCGAGGGCGGTGGTGGCCGTCAGGGCGCCGGTGGCGTCGGCGAGCGCACCGAGCGCGTCGCCGGCGTCGGCGAGCCAGGCGCCGCGCCCCGCGATCAGCACGGGGCGCTCGGCGGATGCCAGCGCGCGCGCCAGCTCGCGCACGCCGGCGGCCGTGAAGGGCGCCGTCGGGGCGAGCGGCGCGGGCAGCACCGGCGCGGGGGCGGCGGGTACCGGCCCGGCGTCGAGCTTCGCGACGTCGTACGGGATCGCGAGCACCGTCGGCACGCGATACGACAGGGCGTGCTCGATCGCGATGACGGTGGTGGCGGCGGCATCCGCCCGCCCGACGGTGTACGTGCGTGCGCCGACGGCCGAGGCGAGGGCGATCTGATCGACGTCCCAGGGGCGCGGGCCGCTGGTCGGCTCGTCGCCGACGACGAGGATCAGCGGCACGTGCGCCTGCACCGACTCGGCGAGAGCCGTCAGCGTGTTGGTGAAGCCGGCGCCATAGGTGGCGGTCGCGGCGGCGAGCCCGCCGCCCGCGCGGAAGTGCGCGTCGGCGGCGACGACCCCGCCGGCCTCGTGCCGCATCGCGGTGTAGTGCACGTCGGTGGCGCGCTCGAGCGCATCGAGGAAGTGCGCGTTGCCGTTGCCCATGACCCCGAAGACGTGGTCGATGTGCTGGGCGAGGGTCTGGGCGACGTGGGCGGAGACGGTGGGCATGGAGCCTCCCGGAGACAGATGGACGGTGATGGATGCCGTATTTGTCTCGCGTGCCCCTTTTTCGAGCACCGGGGGCGTCGTCGCCGCCCGGACGTGTCGAGTATAGGCGGACGCGTCGCACACCCGTTCGCCGTGTGACAACCCGCGCGCGCCGCGCCGTCGGGTGGGCGAGACCCGCTCAGCACGCCGAGACCCGGGTACGAGAACGCGGGTCTCGGCGGTGGGAGCGGGTCTCGCGGGCGGGAGGGGGACGCGGCGGGTCAGGCGCCGAGCACCTCCCCGAGCAGGTCGAGGGTGGATGCCCACGAGCGCCGGGCGGCCTTCGGGTGGTATGCGGCCGTCTCGGGGCGCGGCGAGTCCGCCAGCGCCGGGTTGGTGAAGGCGTGCACGGCACCGCCGTAGAGGTCGAGCTCCCAGTCGATGCCAGCCCGGTCGAGGTTCTCACGCAGCGCGCGCCACTGCGTCGGCGTGGACATCGGGTCTTCGGCGCCCGCGCAGACGAGCACGCGGCCGGTGGCAGGGGGCGCCCACGGTGCGGTCGGGTCGAGCAGGTCGAGGCCCGCGTGCACCGTGACGGCTGCCCGCAGCGCCGCACCCGACCGCGCGAGTTCGAGCACCGTGGCCCCGCCGAAGCAGTAGCCGAGCGCGGCGAGACGCGAGCCGTCGATCTCGGGCTGAGCGAGCGCCGCCGCGTATCCGGCCGAGATGCGCCGGGTCCACGCGGCCCGGTCGCCCACCATCGCGCCGATGAGGCCGCTGATCTCATCGGGAGCGGGCGTGCGCCGATCGCCCCACATGTCGACGGCGAACACCGTGTGGCCCTCCGCCTGCAGGCGGAAGGCGACCTCGAGCGAGAAACCTCCGAGCCCGAACGCGTCGTGCACGAGCAGCACCGCGCCGGCATCCGTCACCGCCGCGGGCAGCAGCAGTCCGCGCAGCGCGGTGTCTCCGTCGGTGTAGTCGATGTCACGTGCGTCGGGCATGACGACCTTTCGGTTCGGGTTCACTCGAGCCAGGCGAGCAGGTCGGCGTGCACGAGTGCGCCGCCGTCGAGCGTGGCCGAGAACACCTGGCGGGCGGGCATCGCGCTCGGCTCGGGGAACATCGTCGTCCACGCGCGGTTCAGAGCAGCGCGGTCGCGGTAGTCGACGAGGTGGAAGGTCAGCTTCACGATCGCGTCGGTGCTCGAGCCCGCGGCATCCATCAGGGCGGTGATGTGCGCGAACACGTTGTCGATCTGCGCGTCGAGGCCGGCGGGCATCTCGCCGGTGCGCGGGTCGCGCCCGGTGAGGGCGCCCGAGGCGAGCAGCGGCCCCACGCGGCTCGCGGTGGGGATGGGGTTGGCGTGCGCGAACGTCGGCAGCCACACGGCTTCGCGGGGCATGATCGCTGCGGTCAGCCCACGACGGACGGCGCGCCCGTGGCGGCCTCGTCGTGCGCGAGCACCGCCTCGAGGGTGTTCATCTCGTGGCGGCGTGCGGCGGTCTCGATGAGGTCGGGCTCGACGCCCCCGCGGATGAGGTCGAGCAGCGCCGCGTGCTCGCGCAGCGACCCGACCGCGCGGCCCGGCGCGTTCCAGTGCACGGCGCGGCGGATGACGTCCATGCGCGCCCACTCGCTCATCACGAGGTCGAGCAGGCGGCCGTCGTCGCACCGCGAGCACAGCACCTCGTGGAACGTCCGGTTCAACCTGCCGAACTGCACGGTGTCGAAGTTCGCGAGCGCCTCGCCCATCTGCCGGTTGAGATCGGTCGCCTTCGCGAGGTCGTCGTCGGTCAGGTTCGGCGCCGACAGCGCCGTCGCCAGGCCTTCGAGGCGCGACAGCAGTCGGATGCTGCGGGCCCACGCGAACGCGTCGTAGGTCTTGACCACAGCGCCCGCGTTGGGGACGATGTCGACCCAGCCCTCGGCCTCGAGCCGCCGCAGCGACTCGCGCCAGGGCACCGAGCTGATGCCGTACTCGCGCCCCAACTGATCGATGACGAGCCGATCACCGGGCATGAACGTCCCGTCCATGATCCTCGTGCGCAGGATCGTGTACGCCTGCTCTGCTTTGCTCGCCATCTCGTTTCGCATCCTATGCCGCCGGGGGTCGTGGGCCGGCGTGCGGCTCGTCGACGACACGGTTCTCGAGGGCGCCCAGCCCGGCGATCTCGGCCCGGACGACATCGCCCGGCACGAGCCACGTCTGCGTCGGCGCCCCGATGCCCGACGGTGTGCCCGTCGCGAGGATGTCGCCCGGCTGCAGCGTGAACACCTGCGACAGGTAGGCGATCTGGTCGTAGACGTCGTAGATCATGTCGTCGGTGCGACCGGTCTGGCGCACCTCGCCGTTGACGGTGAGGATCATCTCGAGGTCGAGCGGGTCGGCGATCTCGTCGTCGGTCGTGAGCCACGGGCCGACCGGGCCATGCGTGTCGAACGACTTGCCCAGCGTGAAGGTGGGGGAGCGCTTCTGCAGCCAGTCGCGCACCGACACGTCGTTCGCGACCAGGTAGCCCGCGATGACCGACCGCGCCTCGTCGCGCGAGACGTGGCGCGCGGGGCGCCCGATCACGACCCCGAGCTCGATCTCGTAGTCGAGCTGGGGCGAGACGATCGGCCGCTCGATGTCGGCGTGGGGCCCTGTGAGGCACGACACCTGCTTGTTGAACCAGAACTGGCTCGTGGGGGTGGGGATGCCGGCCGCAGCGGCCTCCTTCGCGTGCTCGGCGTAGTTCATGCCGATGCCGAGATACTTCTGCGGGTCGTCGACGGGCGCGAGCAGTTCGACGTCGGCGAGCGCGTGACGCGCACCCGGTGCCGCGCCGAGGGCGGCGCGATACTCGGGGTCGGCGAGACGGGGCAGGATGCCGCGGACCGATGGCCCGGTGACGTCGGTCACGTCGACGAGCGTCGCGCCGTCGGCATCGACGATGCCGACGCGCGGGTCGCTGCCGGCCGTGCGGAAGCGGGCGATTCTCATGCGTTCTCCTCGATGCCGGGCTGTTCGCTCGGCAGCGCGCCCCAGACCTGCTCGCCGTCGGGCGTCATCTGGAAGCTCACGAACCGCCACTGGGCACCATCGCCGCGGATGAGCACCTGAGTGACGGGCCCCGCGACGATGCGCTCCGTCCCGTCGGGTGAGCCGAGCCGGTTCGTGAGGCGCCCCGTCATGATCGCGACGTCGTCGCCGATCATCCGGATGCGCAGCTCGTTCCGCTCCATGCCGCGGTAAGCGGCGCGGGTCACGAGGTGCTTGAGCAGCTGGTCCTTCGTCTGCACCACGCCGGGGGCGTGGATGTGCACGAGGGTGTCGTCGAGCACGGATGCCAGCTCGTCGGCATCCACGTCGAGCAGCGCCCGCTGGCGGCGCGCCTCGACCGCGACGATCGCGGCGCGCTCGTCCGCGTCTGCTTCGCGTACCCGGCTGCTCATCGGGCGTCCGTGCTCTGCCAGGTGCGGAAGCCGGTCGCCTCGCCCGCCTCGCGGCCGGGGCGCGGCGCACCGACGAGGGCGTGATAGGTCGAGAAGATCTCGTCGGCCTCGGCGAGCGGCAGCACCTGCTCGATGTCGTCGAAGCGCTCGCCGGCGGTGCGGTCGGCGACGATGCGGCGGATGACTTCGTACCCCTCGCCGCGCATGTTGTTCACGATGCGGTTGACCGGTTCGCGACGGATGCCGTCGTACGCGGCGAACGCTGCCGCCGGATCGTCCGGGTGCGCGGCGAGCTGCTCGACGACGACCCGCGCGTCGATCATCGCCTGCGTGATGCCGTTGCCGCCGCGCGGGTACATCGCGTGGGCGGCGTCGCCGAGCAGTGCGACCCGGCCGTCGATCCAGGTGTCGAGTGCTTCGTGACGGATCAGGGGGAACAGGTACACCTCGCGGGCGTCGCGCATGAGCTGCTGCACGTCGAGGAAGGGGATGTCGACGGTGTCGTACAGCGGGATCACGTCGGTGATGTCGCCGACCTGGTTCCAGTCTTCGATCGTCTCTTCGCCGTTCGTCTCGACGACCCAGTTGACCAGTGTCTTTCCCGTGCCTTCGAAGTCCTCGGCGATCGGGTAGACGATCATCGACGACACGTGCGGGTTCCCGATGTGCAGGATCGTGTGCCCGCCCCGGAACGGCTCGCGCAGCGTCGTCCCGCGCCACATCGTGATGCCCGAGAACTCGGGCTCGGCCTGGCCGGGGTGCATCTGGCGCCGCACCGCCGACTTGATGCCGTCGGCGGCGATGACGGCGTCGTGGCGCACCTGCTCGCGGCGCCCGTCGCGGTGGTCGATGTCGAGGGTGACCGCGTCGGCATCCTGCGCGTACCCCCTGACCCGGGCGCCCAGCACGATGCTGTCGGCACCGAGTCGCTCGATGACCGCACGGTAGAGCAGCATCTGCAGCTCGCCGCGGTGGACGAACCGCTGCTCGTGCAGGTAGCCCATGTGCACGCCGCACTTCTCGGCGTAGATCTCCTGGCCGTGGCCGTTGAAGAAGATCGAGTCCTCGGCATCCACCGAGATCGCTCGGAACTCGTCGAGCAGCCCGAGATCGTCGAGCTCGGCCGTGCCGACCGTCTTGATGTCGACGCCGACGCCCAGCGGCCGCAGCTCGGCGACCGATTCGTAGAGGGTGGGGCGGATGCCCTGCTGGTGCAGGCGGAGAGCGGTGAGCAGGCCCGCGGGGCCGGCGCCGACGATGGCGATGTCAGGCATATGCGTCCTCTTCCTTGAGGGAGGGTGATGTCTGAATCGTACACGAAAAGGGCAAATGCATACTCTTCAAGAGGAATCATGAACGAAAAACGCGCAGTTTTCGAGATACTGGCCCCCACGCTTGCCAAATCGCACACGATTAGGTTAGCTTTTCGTACACGATCACACCGCATCGCAAGGAAGCGAGCAAGGAGAACACGCATGAGTGACACCTCGACCAGCGAGGTCGCGGCCGCCGACACCTACACCGGATTGGTCACGACGCCCTCGCGTCGGCGCCTCACGCCGGGCTGGTTCGGCACTCGATTCGCCGTCATCGGCGTCTGGATCCTGCTGATCGTGCTGTTCAGCGCCCTGCGGCCCGAGACCTTCCTCTCGCCGGGCGCGTGGCGCGCGATCTTCGGCGGCCCCAACAACACCGCGCTCATCTTCCTGACGGCGGCTCTCCTGTGCACGATCATCGTGGGCGAGTTCGTCGACATGTCGGTGGCCAACAACTTCGGGTTCGCCGCGATCATCGTGACCGTCGTCAACACCGAGCTGCACATCAACGGCTGGGTCGCTGCGCTCATCGCGGTCGCCGCCTCGACGCTCGTCGGCGTCGTCAACGGATGGCTGGTCGTGAAGATCGGGGTCAATACGATCGTCGTGACCCTCGGCACGGGCACGTTCATCTTCGGGCTGTCGCTGTGGTTCGCGAACCTGCAGCCGGTGAGCGGCCTCGCCAAGTACCTGTCGGTCATCTCGAGCTTCGAGATCGCCGGGCTGCCGATGGCGTTCTACCTCGGCGTCCTCCTCATGCTCGGCTTCGCGTACGTCATGCACTTCACCCCGCTCGGGCGCAACATGCGCTTCGTCGGCGAGAACCGCGAAGTCAGTCGGCTGGCCGGCGTGCCCGTGCAACGCATCCGCTTCCTCGCCTTCACGGTCGGCGGGCTCATCGCCGGTGTCGGCGGCGTCATCGCCGCGGCCGGCATCGGCGGGTTCGACCCCAACGTGTCGAACGCCTACCTGCTGCCCATGTTCGCCGCCACCTTCCTGGGCACGGCGATCCTCGAGCCCGGTCGCTTCAACCCGCTGGGCACGCTGATCGCGGTCTTCTTCCTCGGGACGGGCGTCCTCGGCCTGCAGCTGCTGGGCGCGACCTCGTGGGTCACCAACGTCTTCTACGGCGGCGTGCTCGTCATCGCGGTGACGCTCACGACGATCCTCCATCGCCGGTCGCGCTAGCGCCCGGCATCCGCATTACCGCACCACCCGCATCACCTCTTGCCAACGAAGTCACACAGGAGAAATCACATGACCATGTTCCGCACCCCGCGCGCCCGCGCGCTGGCCGTCGTCTGCGCCGCCGCCGCCGCGATGATCGCCCTCGCCGGCTGCGAGGCCACCGCCGAGACCCCGACGTCGACCGGATCGGCCGCCGCGACCGAAGAGGCGACGGGCCTGGCTGCCGAGGTCGCCACCGCGCTGCAGGCGCCCGGCAACACCGTCCCGACCGAGACGGTCGCCGACGGCGACGCCCTCGAGGGCAAGACCGTCTACTACGTGCCGATCACGCTGCAGTCCGCGCAGTTCAACGTCACGGCGGCAGCTCTCACCGACGCGCTCGACGAGCTCGGCGCGTCGATCCAGATCTGCGACGGCAAGGGCACCCCGACCGACGTCGGCTCGTGCATCAACCAGGGCGTCACGGCGGGCGCCGCTGCGATCGTCACGGATGCCGTGTCGTACAAGCTCGGCGAGAACGCCCTCGACGCGGCGCAGGCCGCGGGTGTGCCGGTCATCATCTCGAACCAGCTCGAAGACGAGGCGCACCCCGCGTCGGAGACGCTCGGCTACATGGCGACCGGTGGGTTCAGCCAGCAGGAGATCACCGCAAAATGGGTCACGGTCGACTCGGAGGGCGCCGCGCACCTGCTCGCCAACGTCACGGCCGACGGCCCCGCGCCCAAGGCGTTCTTCGCCGCCGGGCAGGACGTCTACGACAGCGAGTGCCCCGACTGCGTCATCGTGACCAACGAGGTCTCGACCGCGAACTTCTCGCTCGTCGCGCCCTCGACTCAGTCGGCGCTGCTCGCCAACACCGAGACCGACTACGTGCAGACGCAGTTCGCGCAGTTCCTGCAGCCGACCCTCGGCGGCATTCAGGGCGCGGGCATGGCCGGCAAGGTCAAGGTCATCGCCGGCTCGGTGCAGCTCGGCGACCTCAAGGCCGTCGCCGACGGCTCGGTGACCGCCGCGACCGGCCAGGGCTCGGCGTTCACGGGATGGCTGCTGGCCGACCTGGCCCTGCGTCTGGTCGCCGGTGAGGACGTGCCCGACTACACGATCCCGGTGCGCCTGTTCACCGCCGACAACATCGGCGACATCGACCTCACCGAAGCCGCCGAGGCATCGGGCGAGTGGTACGGCGACACCGACTACCCGGCCGAGTTCGCGAAGATCTGGGGCCGCTGAGCCCCGCATCCCCTCCGGGGGCGCAGGCCGATGCCTGCGCCCCCGGCATCCCCCCATCCGCCACCCTCGCCCAGGAGCCTCACATGACCACGCCCCGACTGTCGGTCGAGAACTGCTCGATCACCTTCGGCAGCAACCGCGTGCTCCGCGACGTCGCGATCGACGTGCGGCCCGGTGAGCTGCACGCCCTGATCGGCCAGAACGGCTCGGGCAAGTCGACCCTCGCGAAGATCCTGACCGGGCTCTACACGCCCGACGCCGGCACTCAGGTCGCCGTCGACGGCGTGCCGCTCACACTGCCGATCCGCCCCCTGCGATCGCGCGAGGCGGGCGTCGCGGTCGTGCATCAGAGCCTGGGCCTGCTGCCGCACATGAGCGTGCTCGAGAACATGCGCATCGGCCGGCTGAGCGGGCGCGGCTTCGGCCGCCGCATCGACTGGCCCGCCGAGCGCGCCGCCGCCGAAGAGGTCTTCGCCCGGCTCGGCCGCGGCGTGCCGTTCGACGCCCGCGTCGGCGACCTGCGCGAAGAAGAGCGCGCGACCGTCGCGATCGCCCGGGCGCTGCAGGATGCCACGCCCGGTCGCGGCCTCATCATCTTCGACGAGTCGACCCGCGCGCTCGGTCGCCGTTCGCTCGAGCACTTCTTCGGCATGGTCGACGACATCGTCCGCACCGGCACCGCCGTGCTGCTCATCACCCACCGCCTCGAAGAGATCGTCGACGCTGCCGATCGCGTCACGGTGCTGCGCGACGGCCGCGCCGTCGAGCAGGGCCGCGACGTCGCGGGCCTGACCGAGGCCGACCTCACCGGGCTCATGCTGGGGCGGGGCCTCGTCACCCTCGGTGCGAAGCTGCACCACACCGATGCCGACGGCGTGCGCGAACGCGTCGGCATCCGCGGGCTCACGGGGCTCGGCGTCGCGGGCATCGACCTCGACGTCGCCGTCGGCGAGGTCGTGGGCGTCACGGGCCTCGCCGGCAGCGGGTACGACGACATCCCGTACCTGATCAGCGGGGTGACGCCCGCCGAGGCAGGCACGGTCGACCTCGTGTCGGGCCCCATCGCCGTGCCGGGCCTGACGCCCGCCGCGGCTGTCGCCGCCGGCATCGCGCTCGTCCCCGAGGGTCGCGACCACGCCGGCCTCGCGGGCCAGATGACGATGACCGAGAACCTCGCGTTCCCGCAGACCGCGCGCCTCAAGGCCTCCTTCGCGCCGTTCTCGCGCGCGGGCGAGGAAGCACTGGTCGCCGATTGGATCGAACGCCTCGACATCCGCCCGCCCGACCCCAAGGCGCTCGTCAGCACCCTCTCGGGCGGCAACGCCCAGAAAGTGCTCATGGCGAAGTGGCTCGCGATGTCGCCGCAGCTGTTCCTGCTGCACGAGCCCACGCAGGCCGTCGACGTCGGCGCCCGCCACACGATCGTCGCCGCGATCCGCGCCGAGGCCGCCCGCGGGCGCGCGGTGCTGGTCGCCGGCAGCGACGAGAACGAGCTGGCACTGCTGTGCGACCGCGTGCTCGTGATCGATGAGGGGCGGGTGCGCGAGGAGCTCACCGGAGATTTCACCCCCGACGACATCGTCGGCGCGCTGTACGCGAGCGGGGCGCGCACGCGGCTGCGTCTGCGCCCCGGTCGCGATGCTTATCCTGCGGACCCCGCCGGGACGGCGTCGGATGCCGACGCGGAGGGTCCGGCATGACCGGCAACGACATCGACGAGTTCTTCTCGACCGACCGCGTGTCGGGCCACGAGGGCGCGGTCGCGCTGCCCGGCGGCGACTTCCGCCCCTTCCTCTACGACCTCGACGACCCGGTGCTCGCGCCCTACCGAGGCATGACGTACGAGGAGTTCACCGCCGACCGCTACCAGGCGCCGTTCCTGCGCGAGCTGCTGGAGTACTGGGACGGCCTGTTGGCCGAGCCGTTCACGGGCATCACGACCGACGGCGCCGTGCGGCCCGGCCTGTACCCGCTGGCGGGTGCCGATCGCCGGAACGACCCGGCACTGGTCGCCGTCGCGCAGGGCGCCCTCGCGACCCTCGACGACGCGCAGCGGGAGCGCGTGTCGCATCCGCTCGATGCGCCCGAGCGGCGTGCCTGGAGCAACCCCGAGTTCGTCTTCCACCGGGTCGGTCTGCGGCTCGAGGATCTCGCCCCCGCGGCATCCGATGCCCTGCTCGACATCGTCAGCGCCTCGCTGAGCCCGGAAGGCTGGGCACGCGTCGACGAGGCCATGAAGCTCAACGGCTACCTCGGCGAGCTGACCGCGCTGCCGACCATCATGAACGACCGCAGCTACTGGTTCTCGCTCTACGGCGATCCGTCGACGGACGAGCCGTGGGGGTGGCAGCTGTTCGGCCACCACGTGTGCCTCAACTTCGTGACGGTCGCGGGGCGTCACGTGCTCGCGCCCGTGTTCCTCGGCGGCGAGCCGGCGCTCTCTGACGGGCGGCCGCCCCTGTTCGCGGCGCGCGAGCGCGTCGCTCTCGAGCTGATGGCATCCCTCACACCACAGCAGCGCGCCGCCGCCGTCGTCTACGACTCGGTGCTCGACCCCGCGATGCCGGAGGGGCGCCTGCACCCCGCCGACGAGCGCCACGTCGCGGGCGCGTTCCGCGACAACCGCGTCGTGCCGTACGAGGGCCTGCGCGGCGACGCGCTCAGCGACGCGCAGTGGGCCTTCGTCCGTGCGATCGCCGACGATGCGCTGCTGCTGCAGAGCGACCAGCGGGCGCTCGCCATGGCATCCGTCGACGAGCATCGCGCCGAGACGCACGTGGCGTGGTACGGCGCCACCGACGGATCGACGCCTTTCTATCTGCGTGTGCACAGCCCCGTGATCCTCGCCGAACTCGACCACCATGCGGGCGTGTGGCTGAGCAACCGCCTGCCGGCGCGGTTCCACGTGCACACGACCCTGCGGCACCCGAACGGCAACGACTACGGCGCAGCGCTCATCGACCAGTGGCGCGCGCGCCACCCCCGCACTTCCCAGAACTGACCAGAAGGAACCTCATGACCGTCGTCGACATCAACATCCACCACCTGCCCGAAGACCTCTTCACGAACGAAGCCATCCTCAACGGCTTCCTGAACTCGGCCCCCCGCGGGTTCGGCGAGATCGCCCGCGTCATCGAGATGGAATCGGGGAAGAAGCAACTGATCCTCGAGAAGCCCGCCGGCTACCAGAACCTCAACTACGTCGAGGGCGACTACTCGGCCGAGGCGAAGCTCGCCGCGATGGACGAGGCGGGCGTCGACTACGGCATCATGCGCGTGCCGGTGTGGCAGGAGTGGCTGGGGCTCGAGACCTGCCGTGCGGTCAACGACAACGCCGCCGACATCGTGTCGCGCTCGGGCGGGCGCCTGTTCGCG
>Ga0160441_100605_pt1 | contig 22725 bp, 13 predicted proteins | sample HID1971K_E1MG_FD_108260 | JGI IMG/M metagenome (GOLD analysis project Ga0160441, IMG submission 108260) | Enriched millipede-associated microbial communities from UW Madison campus, WI, USA - HID1971K_E1 MG | ecosystem: Host-associated > Arthropoda: Insects > Digestive system > Unclassified ... | reverse complement strand
TCTCACCCGGGTTCAGGGTGGGCGTCGACAGCTCGGCCACCCGCGCGGCGGACAGGGCCTCCTGCACCTCGGGGTCGGCGCGGAACGCGGCCGCACGCTCCTTCAGCAGCAGGTAGGTGCGCATGTTCGCGGCGGCCGAGTCCCACACGCCGGTCTCGTCCTCGGTGCGCGACGGCTTGTAGTCGAAGTGACGCGGGCCCTCGTAGGCCGGGACGCCGCCCGGGCCGCCGTTCTCGAGCAGGTCGACGAGCGCGAACGCGTTGTGCAGGTCGCCGTGACCGAACACGAGGTCCTGGTCGTACTTGATGCCGCGCTGGCCGTTGAGGTCGATGTGGAAGAGCTTGCCGTGATACAGCGCCTGCGCGATTCCGGCGGCGAAGTTGAGGCCCGCCATCTGCTCGTGGCCGACCTCGGGGTTGAGGCCGACGAGCTCGGGACGCTCGAGTGAGTCGATGAACGCGATCGCGTGACCGAGCGTGGGCAGCAGGATGTCGCCGCGGGGCTCGTTGGGCTTGGGCTCGATCGCGAAGCGGATGTCGTAGCCCTTGTCGACGACGTAGTCGCCGAGCAGGTTGACGGCCTCGCGGTAGCGCTCCAGCGCCGCGCGGATATCTTTGGCCGAGTCGTATTCGGCACCCTCGCGCCCGCCCCACATGACGAACGTCTTGGCGCCCAGCTCGGCGCCGAGGTCGAGCTGGCGGATGACCTTGCGCAGCGCGAACCGGCGCACGTCGCGGTCGTTCGACGTGAAGCCGCCGTCCTTGAACACGGGGGCCGAGAACAGGTTGGTGGTGACCATCGGCACGATGAGGCCGGTGTCGGCGAGCGCGCCCTTGAGGCGGTCGATCTGCGTCTGGCGCTCGGCGTCGGTCGAGCCGAACGCGAACAGGTCGTCGTCGTGGAACGTCAGACCGTAGGCGCCGAGCTCGGCGAGCTTCTCGACGGCGTGCACGACGTCGAGCGGACGGCGGGTGGGTCCGCCGAAGGGGTCGGTGCCGTTGTAGCCGATGGTCCAGAGTCCGAACGAGAACTTGTCGGCGCGGGTGGGGGTGGGCATGACGCTCCTTTGCGGCGGGCGGCCGCGATGTGGCGGCGGACGGTAAATGTTGCTGACGACAACCTATACCAGATCGAGGGATGCGTCCACCCGGCGCCGATGACAGATGAAGAGGCAGCAGCACCGAAACTTTCGAGAAAAGTTCCTTGACATTGCGGGGATGCCTCCGTAACTTGAGGACCACTTTCGGCGCGATAACGTTTACATCGCCCGCAGATTCGAAGGAGAACTGTGAGAAAGACACTGTCATTCCTCGCGACCGCAGGGTTGGTCGGCTCGGCGCTGGCCGCAGCCTCGCCTGCGTCCGCAACGGTCGCCACGGCGATCGATCTTCAACCCGAGAGCGTCCAGCAGACGATGGACGGCTTCGGATACTCGGCTGCGTTCCAGCGCACCGGCCGCCTCAACCTGCTGTCCGATGCGAAGAAGGCCGAAGCCGTCGAGCTTCTCCTCGGCGACACCGGGGTGAACCCCTCCATCCTGCGGCTGGGGATCGGCGGTCAGTCGACCGATCCCTACGACTGGATGCTGTCGATCCAGCCGACCGACCCGGGCGGCCCGGACGCGGAGCCCAACTATCAATGGGACGGCGACGACAACGGCCAGGTCTGGTTCGCGCAGGCAGCGGAGGCAGCGGGAGTCGAGTACATCTACGGCGATGCATGGACGGCGCCCGGCTACATGAAGACCAACAGCAGCCCCACCAACGGCGGCACGCTCTGCGGCCTTTCTGGAACGACCTGCGCCGGCGGCGACTGGACCGACGCATACGCCGACTATCTCGTCGCGTGGGCGGACTTCTACAAGCAGGAGGGCGTCGGCATCGACGGCATCTCGTTCACGAACGAGCCCGACTACACCTCGGCATACGAGTCGATGCGGTTCACTCCCGCGCAGGCTGCGGAGTTCGCCAAGACGCTCGGGCCGGTGGCCGATGCCGCAGGCTACGACGTGCTGTGCTGCGAGTCGTTCGGCTGGACGCAGGGCAAGAACTACCACAGCGCGATCCTCGAAGACCCCGAGGCGGCGAAGTGGGTGGACGTCCTCACCGCGCACTCGTACGCCAGCCGCTCCGACACTCCGTTCGAGACCGACAAGTCGCTGTGGATGTCGGAGTGGGCGGCCTCGGTCGCCGGCCTCACGGAGTTCAATGCCAACTGGGACGGCGCGACGTCTGCCGGCTCGGACGGCATCCGCATGGTCGATCACATGATGGACTCGCTCACCCTCGCCAACGTCACCGGCTACCTCTGGTGGCTGGGCGTCAGCCAGGGCGGGTCGGGATCGCTCATGGTCGTCGACCCCGTCAACGACACCTACACCGTCGGCTCGCGCCTGTGGGGCATGGCCGCCTTCAGCCGGTTCATCCGACCCGACGCGGTGCGCTTCGATGCCGTCCACGCCCTCCCGAACGTCAAGGTCGCGGCATTCGACAACGCCGACGGCTCACAGGTCGTGCAGATCCTGAACAACGGCACCACCCCGATCAGCACCGACATCGACCTCGACCGGCAGCCGACCGCGTACCTCAACGATCAGTCCCACCACCTCGAGGCGATCGACGGCATCGCGACGACCACGGACGGCAAGACGAACCTCGAACTGCCGGCGCGGTCGTTGGTGACACTCGTCCTCGAGGCCGACGACGAAGGTTCCGGCATCCCGATCCAGGCCACCGTGCCCGAGTCGACCGAACCCGGTTCGCTGGCTCTCTCGGTCGCGGAGTTCGGCGACGGTGTGGTGCTGACGGATGCCGGCAACGCCGGTGACCGCCTGCGCTTCACTGCGCAGCTCCCGGCGGTGACGGTGACCGACTCGCGCAACGCCGAGCAGGCGGGCACGGGCGGGTGGTCGGTGTCGGGCCAGTCGACCGACCTCACCGGCGACACAGCTGTGCTGGGTGCGTCGCACCTCGGCTGGACGCCCTCGCTGCTGACACCGCGTGACGGTGTCAGTGCGGGAGCGACGGTGGCCTCGGCCCTTGACGGTGGACCGGGTCTTGCCGCCCCGCAACCGCTCGGGTCGGCGACCGCGGACGGACGCACGGGTTCCGCGGAACTCGGCGCCGGCCTCTCGCTGGAGGTGCCCGTGGACACCGCACCCGGCACGTACCGGGGCACCCTGGCCATCACCCTCTTCGCGGAGGACTGAGCCGGGCCCGCCCCGCGGCGGCCCGGCCGATCCTGCGGCCGGGCCGCCGCACCACGACCCCATGGAGACGAGATGAAGGTCCGCCACCTGCTCCCCCTCACCGCCGGTGCCGTTCTGGCGCTCCTGCTGACCGGGCCGGCCGCATTCGCCGCCGACGACGACGGCGGGGCGGAAGACGACGCCGCAACGACCTGGTCTCTGGCACCGGGCACCGCCGACGGCCCCGATACGCGCATCTCGCTGCGCCATGTCATCGACCCCGGCCAGAGCGTCTCGGACTTCGTCGTGCTCACCAACTTCAGCCCGCACGCGGCGACGTTCGACGTCTACGCCAGCGACGGGCTGGTCACGCCGGCGGGCGACTTCGACCTGCTTCCGCCCGGATCCACGCCCGTCGACGGCGGCTCATGGATCGACGTCGGCGCTGTCGACGGGGCCACCGCCCAGAGCGGCACGCTCACCATGCGGCTCGAGTCGGCGGCATCCGTCGTGATCCCGATCCGGATCAGCGTTCCCGCCGACGCGACTCCTGGCGATCATCCGGCCGGAGTGGTCGCACAGTTCGTCCCCGAGGGCGATGGCCCGGTGCAGCTGGCGAACCGGGTGGGCGTGCGCACCCACCTGCGGGTCTCCGGCGATGTGACGGCCGCCCTCGACACCGGCGGCGTGTCGGTCACCTACGAGATGTCGTGGAACCCCTTTGCTCCGGGGACGCTGCGGGTCGAGCATCGCATCGACAACACCGGCAACGTACGACTCGGTGCCGAGGCGCACGTCCGCGCGAGCGGCCCGTTCGGTCTCGCCCCGGCCGAGTCGTCCACGCAGGTCCGCGAGGTGCTGCCGGGCAGCACCACTCCCGCTGTGGTCGAGCTCGACGTGTGGCCGCTGTTCGTCTCGACGGGTGAGATCGCCGTGGAGCCGCTCGCCGTCGGTGACGACGGTGGGGTCGATCCCGTCGATGCGGCGACAGCGGGGTTCACCGCCGTCACCATGCCGTGGTCGCAGCTGCTGTCGGCGGCGCTCGTCGCGAGTGTGGTGGTGCTCGGCGTGTGGGCGCGACGGCGCGGTCGATCGCGCGTGCAGCAGCGCATCGACGCCGCAGTGGCACGCGCCCGGGCCGAGGACGCGACGACGACTCAGCCGGCCGTCGGCGACGCAGGCGGCGCGGTCGACGCGCGGACGGCCAGTCGCGGATGAAGCGACCGATGGATGCTCTCGCCCGAGGTCTCAGCACCGTCGATGCGGTCGAGCAGAAGCTCCACGGCGGCATCGCCGAGTTCGCGCAGGTCCGCGCCCACGCTCGTCAGCGACGGCGTCACCAGACCCGTGACATATGTGTCGTCGAAGCCGACCAGGCTGATGTCGTCGGGCACCCGCACTCCCGCCTCGGTCCATTGCGCGTGGAGCCCGAGGGCGACGAAGTCGTTGTAGGCGATCACCGCCGTCGCCCCCGTGGCCAGCACCTCGGCGGCCACGGCCCGGCCGCCGTCGGAGGTCGGCACGCAATCCTCGAGCTGCACGATCTCAAGGCCCGGGTGCGCGGCCGCCGCCGCGGCGATCCCCCGCGCACGTCGCGCCTGCGACCACGATCGCAGCGGTCCGCCCACGTAGGTCACCCGGCGGTGGCCGAGGTCGTAGAGGTGGTCGACGGCGGCGCGGGATGCCGCATCCTCATCGATCGTGACCGTCGGTGTGTTCCGCGCAGGCCCCGCGAGGTTGCGATTGATCAGCACGCAGGGCGTCGACGCGACGACCTCCGCCAGCCGGTCGTCGGTCAGTCGCGAAGAGGCCAGGATCAGCCCGTCGATCTGCGAGCGCAGCGCGCGCACCTCTTCGTCTTCGATGTCGGCACGCTCGGTCGTGTCGACCACGACGAGGCCGTAGCCCCGGGCACGGCACATCACCTGGGCGCCCTTGGTCATCGACGCGAAGTACGGGTTCTCGATGTCGGGCACGACCAGCGCGATCACCCCGGTGCGGCCGCGGCGCAGGCTGCTCGCGGCGCGATTGGGCCGGTAGCCGAGTTCGTCGACGGCCGCCAGCACGCGCACGCGCGTGTCGTCCGACACGCGATGCGGCTCGCGCAGCGTGCGCGAGACGGTCGCGATCGACACCCCGGAACGCGCAGCCACATCGTGCACGGTCACCATCGTCCACCCCCATCTGGCGAGAGAAACCGACTGCCATTCTCTCGCGGAACGGCACTCGTCGTCTCCCGCCAAACACTACGGTAATAACGTTTACATCGATCGACGCCGACGACACGGGAGCAGAGCATGACGGCATCCACGACCATCCGCTCGGCCGAAGTGCTGGTGGCGAGCCCGTCACGCAACTTCGTCACCCTGCGGATCACCACCGAGGACGGCGTCGTGGGTCTCGGCGATGCGACCCTCAACGGCCGCGAACTGGCCGTCGCGTCGTACCTGCGCGACCATGTCGCCCCGCTGCTGGTGGGCACCGACGCGCAGCGCATCGAAGACACGTGGCAGTTCCTGTACCGCTCGGCGTACTGGCGGCGCGGTCCTGTCACGATGACCGCGATCGCCGCCGTCGACGTCGCACTGTGGGACATCAAGGGCAAGCTGGCGGGGATGCCGGTCTACCAGCTGCTCGGCGGGGCCTCTCGCGACAGCGCCCTCGTCTACGCGCACGCGTCGGGCGCCGACCTCGACGACCTCGGCGACTCGGTGCGCGCGAGGCTGGCCGAAGGGTACCGGGCGATCCGACTGCAGGTCGCAGTCCCCGGAATGGGAGGCGGCTACGGCATCTCTTCGGGCCGCGCGAGCGGCGGCCGTTACGCGTACGAGCCCGCCAAGCGCGCCGGACTCACGGTCGAGGAGGGATGGGACACCCGTCGCTACCTGTCGTACGTGCCGCGCATGTTCGAGTGGGTCCGGGCCGAGTTCGGGCCCGAGGTGATGCTGCTGCACGACGCGCACCACCGGCTCACCCCGATCGAAGCCGCACGCCTGGGCAAGAGCCTCGAACCCTACGACCTGTTCTGGCTCGAAGACGTCACCCCCGTCGACGATCCCGAGGCGCTTCGCCTCGTGCGGCAGCACACCACCACGCCCCTCGCGATCGGCGAGGTGCTGAACAGCGTGTGGGACTTCCGCCGCCTCATCCAGGAGCAGCTCATCGACTACGTGCGCGCGTCGGTCACCCACGCCGGCGGCATCACGCACCTGAAGCGCATCTTCGATCTCGCCGCCCTGCACCAGGTGCGCTCGGGCAGTCACGGCCCGACCGACATCTCGCCCGTCGGCATGGCCGCCGCGCTGCACGTCGACCTGGCGATCCATAACTTCGGCATCCAGGAGCACATGGCGCACGCACCGCTCGCGGGCGAGGTTTTCCGCACGTCGTACCGCTTCGAGGCGGGGGCGATGCATCCAGGCGACACCCCCGGCCTCGGCGTCGAGTACGACGACGAGGCCGCAGCCCGCTTCGCCTACGAGCCCGCCTACCTGCCCGTCGCGCGGCTGCTCGACGGCACGATCCACGATTGGTGACCCCATGACCTTCGAGCACGCGATGTGGCTGCCCGACCGCGCCCTGTCGTTCCTGGACGGCCTCGCCGTGCTGGTGGAGGGCGACGACCCGCTGCTCGACACCGTGCGCGCCGAGGCGCTGCGGGGCGGGGCGGTCCTTGCGGGATCGGTGGATGCCGCCACCCTGGCCGTCGTGCCCGCCGAGGCAGCGGCGGGCCTCGGGCCGGAGGCGTTCGAGATCTCGGACGACGGCGAGCGCACCGTCGTCGCGTACGGCGGACCGCACGGTGCGCTCTACGGGTGGTTCCAGGTCGTCCGCGACCGAGCGCAGGGCGTGCGGCGAGACGCCCCGGCACGGTTCGAGCCGCAGCAGAACCTGCGCGTGCTCGATCACTGGGACAACATCGCGGTGCACCCGGTGATGGGCCAGGTGGAGCGCGGCTACGCCGGAGGCTCGATCTTCTACGCGGACGGCGCGCTGCGCGACGACCTCGCCCGCGTCGCGCGATACGCACGCCTGCTCGCTTCGGTCGGCATCAACGCGGTCACGGTCAACAACGTCAACGTCGGTCGCCGCGAGGCGCGGCTGCTCGCCGACGACCTCGGCACGGTGGAGCGGCTCGCTGCGGTGTTCCGCCCGTGGGGCATCCGCGTGCACCTGTCGATCGACTTCGCGGCGCCCCTCAACCTCGGCGACCTCGACACGTCCGACCCGCTCGACGAGCGCGTCGCGCAGTGGTGGAGGGATGCCACGGCACGCGTCTTCGCGCGCATCCCCGACTTCGGCGGCTACCTCGTGAAGGCCGACTCCGAGGGGCAGCCGGGCCCGCACGCGTACGGCCGCGACCACGCCGACGGCGCGAACATGCTGGCTCGCGCGCTCGCTCCGTTCGGCGGAATCGTGCGCTGGCGGGCCTTCGTCTACAACCACCGCCAGGACTGGCGGGACCGCTCCACCGACCGCGCCCGCGCCGCGTACGACACGTTCGTGCCGCTCGACGGCCGCTTCGACGACAACGTCGTGCTGCAGGTCAAGTACGGCCCGCTCGACTTCCAGGCGCGTGAGCCGCTGTCGCCGGTGATCCCCGCGATGACCCGCACCCGCGTCGCCCTCGAGCTGCAGGTCACGCAGGAGTACACCGGCCAGCAGCGCCACGCCGCCTCCCTCGCGCCGCAGTGGAGCGGGATACTCGGCTTCCGCCCCTTCGGCGACGATCGCCCTCCGGTCGCCGAGCTCGTGCGCGGCGGTATCGCCGCCGTCGCGAACGTCGGCGACGACGAGTTCTGGACCGGTCATCCACTCGCACAGTCGAACCTCTACGCGTACGGGCGATTGGCGTGGGATGCCGGCCTGCGGCCGTCGGCCGTGCTCGACGAGTGGATCGCGCTGACCTTCGGCGACGACGAGGCCGTGGCCGCCGGCATCCATTCGATCCTCGACGAATCGTGGACGACCTACGAGTCGTACACCGCGCCGCTCGGGGTCGGGTTCATGGTGACTCCCGGATCGCACTACGGACCGTCAGTCGACGGCTACGAGTACTCGCCGTGGGGCACGTACCACTTCGCGGACCGCGACGGCATCGGCGTCGATCGCACCGTCGCGACCGGCACCGGCTACGCCGGGCAGTACCCGCCGCCGTGGTGCGAGGTGTACGAGTCGCTCGACACCGTGCCCGACGAGGTGCTGCTGTTCTTCCACCACGTGCCGTACCGGCATCGGCTGCACAGCGGGTCGACCGTGATCCAGCACATCTACGACACGCACTTCGATGGCGCCGACCGGGCGGCCGCCATGGTCGCGTCGTGGGATGCGCTCCGCGGCCGCATCGATGAAGCGGTGTGGATGCGGGGCGCCGAGCGCTTCGCCGAGCAGGCGCGCTCGGCGGCCGAGTGGCGCGACCAGGTCAACACCTACTTCTGGCGCGCATCCGGCATCGCCGACGCCCACGGCCGCACCATCTACTGACCGCGCGGCCCGCGTCGGCGAGACAGGTCTCAGAAACGCAGGATTCGTACGGCCGATGCATGTGTCTGTGAGACCTGCCCGTCCGCACGTCGACGCGTCTCGTCGAGGTCAGAGTCGCCTGTGGCGGAACGGGTGGCGCACGTCACGTCTCGGTGGCGGTGTCGGTGTCGGTGCCGGCGTCAGCGTCACTGACGAAGCGGGAGCGGATATCGCGGTCCATCGACCGCGCGTTGACCACCGCCAAGGCGGCGAACAGTACCGCCGCGAGAGCCAGCACCCAGTCCGACGTGAACGCGACGAGCGCGACGGCCAGCACGAGGTACGACAGCGCACCCAGGCTCACCAGCGGACGCGCGGCGACGTAGTAGAGCGCAAGGCGGGCGACATCGCGCGCCCGGAACGAGAAGAACGACGCGATGACGAGCGCATGCGAGGTGAACACCGCCAGCACGACCAGCAGGACGACGGCCACCACGACGAAGAAGACGCTGACGCCCGCGGACCCTGCGAAGGCGATCGTGATGCCGAGGACCGTCGCGACGACGAGCGCGGGCAGCCACACCCACAGCACGTCGACGGCGTTGTGGGCGTACGAGCGCCAGAAGCGCGGCCACACCGACAACTCGTCAGACCGCGCGGCGATGGTCGACATGCCCGCCGAGAACGCCGGACCGACGGGCACGAGGCACAGGGCGTACAGCGGCAGGTTGCTCGCGTCGCGCTCCAGCAGCAGGATGCCGACGAGGCCGGGCGAGGCCGCGAGCAGGAAGCACAGCTCCACGACCACGAACCAGTAGATCGTGCCGGTCACGCGCCCCAGCACGCCCTGTCGGCGCGGCATCTGCTCGTTCATCGTGTCCATCCTGCCCTGCGTTCGTTCGTCGGCCCGCGTGGCGTTTCGTCTCGCTCGTTCCTCGCTCGCTCAACGACCGGGTCACGTCGCTGAGCGAGCGCCGACACCCGCTCCCGGTCGCTGAGCGAGCGCCGACACCCGCTCCCGGTCGCTGAGCGAGCGCCGACACCCGCTCCCGGTCGCTGAGCGAGCGCCAGCGAGACGAAGCGCGGCGGCTCACCGATCGGCCGGCACCTCGATCACCGCGACCCCGGCCACCGGAAGCCGCAGCGGGTCGCCGGGTGCCAGTTCCCGGCCGGTGAGCAGGTCCGTGCCGGCGAACGGCGCACGCACCTCGACGTCGGCCGCGCCGTGGTTCAGCACGAACTCGTAGCGGCGGCCGTCGACCACTCGCGCAGTGTGTTCGAGGTCGGGTACATCGGCGAAGGGGCCCAGGGCGTCCTGCTCGGCGAGCACGTGGCGCACGACCCAGTCCACCCCGGTCTGGTCGAGCACGGTGCCGACGTACCACGCGGATCCCGCACCGAACCCGTTGCGCGTCACGGCGGGCACCCCGGCGTAGAACTCGCGCTCGTACGTGCCGACGGGCGTCGCGCCCTGCGGTGTCACCAGGTCGAACACGTGCCGCGCCTCGACGCGGACGACGGGCTCCCCCGGCATCCCCAGCGCCACCGCGTTCGCGGCCGAGGGAGCCAGCGAATCGGTCTCGTCGACACGCACGCCGCACAGCGCGCCGAACGGGCCGGGCACGTCCGCGAGGAACGCGTTGTCGTCCTCGTCGACCAGTCCCGACAGGACGGTCGTCACGACGGTGCCGCCGCGGCGCGCGACGTCCTCCAGTGCCACGGCGACCGAGCCGTTGACGACGTGCAGCAGCGGCGCGACGACGACGTCGTAGCCGGCCAGGTCTGCACTCGTCGGCACGACGTCGACGAGTGCCCCGGCCTGCCACAGGGCCTCGTGATACGCCACGAGCTGCTGCTCGTATCCGACGGCGCGGCTGTGCCCGTCGGTCATCTCCAGCGCCCACCACGAGTCCCAGTCGAACAGCAGTGCGACGCGCGCCGGCGTGCGGCCGCCGAGCAGCCGGTCGCCGACGTGTTCGAGCTCGACGCCGAGGGCCGCGACCTCCCGGAACGCGCGGGTGTCGGTGCGGCCCGCGTGGTTCAGCACCGCACCGTGGTACTTCTCCGACGCGCCGCGGCTCTGCCGCAGCTGGAAGAACAGCACCGAGTCGGCGCCGTGCGCCACGGCCTGCCACGACCACAGCCGCATCACCCCGGGACGCTTGACCGGGTTGTAGTCCCGTGTCGCGGTCATGGTGGGCGTCTGCTCCATGAGCCAGAACGGCTGGCCGTCCTTGAGCCCGCGCATGAGCGCGTGCGACAGGGCCATGCGCGAGACCGGTGAGCCGTCAGTCGGGTAGTTGTCCCACGAGGCGAAGTCGAGGTGCGGCGCCCACCGGTGGTAGTCGAGGTGCCGATAGATGCCCATCATGTTGGTCGTCACCGGAAGGCTCGAGAATTCGCGGATCGCGCGCTTCTCATCGCCGAACGACCGCAGCAGGTTGTCACTGTTGAAGCGCAGATAGTCGAGCGAGATGCCCTGGAACGCCGTGTGGTTCGGCCCACGCCAGTGCTCCGACAGCATCGTCGGCGGCACGATCTCGTCCCAGTCGGTGAAGCGGTGCGACCAGAAGTCGGTGTTCCACGCGCGGTTGAGCGCGTCGAGGCTGCCGTAGCGCTCCCGCAGCCACAGCCGGAACTCCGCCGCGCACAGGTCGCAGTAGCACTGCCCGCCGTACTCGTTGTTGATGTGCCACGCGACCACCGCCGGATGCTCGCCGAAGCGCTCCGCGATGCGCCCGGCGACAGCGGCCGACAGCCGCCGGTACGCGGGCGACGACGGGCAGGCGTTGTGGCGCCCGCCGTACACGTGCCGCCGCCCCTCGAAGTCGGTGCGGCAGACGTCGGGATGCTGATGCGCCAGCCACGGGGGCACGGCGGCGGTGCCGGTCGCCAGGCACACCTTGCGCCCTTCCGCGTGTGCGCGATCGACGATCCGCTCCAGCGTCGACAGGTCGTACTCGTCTTCGGCGGGCTGCGTGGACGACCACGAGAACACCCCCACCGTCACGAGGTCGATGTGCGCGAGGTCGAACGCGCGGTAGTCCTCGTCCCACACCTCCTCGCCCCACTGCTCGGGGTTGTAGTCGCCGCCGTACGGGATCTTCGACAATGCAGGAAGGGTCACGATTCGATGTTCTCCAGAGAAGTGGATGCCGCGACCGCAGCGCTCCGGTGAGCCCGCGGTCGCGGCATCCGATCTGTCAGAAATGTCAGCCGTTGGCCTTGGCGTAGCGCTTCTGGGCCTCGTTGACGATGTCGATGTACTGGGTCATGTTCATGCCCTCGAGCTCGGACACGTAGGTGTCCCACTCGTCCATCGAGCGCTGGCCGAGGATGAAGGCCGCCGTGCTCTGCCACACGTGGTCCTTCAGCGCGGACTGGTACAGCGACACCTGCTCGCGCTCCGCCTCGCTCAGCGGTGCCGGGGGCGGCAGGTCGAGCACCTTCTTCGTCGACATCTGCTCGACGAAGTTCAGCGCCTCTTCGGGCAGCATCGAGCGGTCGAGGTCGACCGACGATCCGTGGACGAGCATCCATACGCCGTTGGAGAAGCCGTAGTCGGTCTGCAGGTTCTTCGGCGCACCGGCGTTGATGCCCATCGCCGTGATCCCGGGGTCGAGCACCCGCTTGCCGTCGGCGTCCTTCGTGTACGTCTCGCCCTCGACGCCCCACTTGGCGAACTCGAGCCCCTCGTCGGAGTAGTAGAGCCAGTCGAGGAACTGCAGCAGGGCCTTGAAGTGCGGGGACTCCTGCACCTTGGACGACAGCATGAACCCGCTCACCAGGCGCTGACCGGCCTGGAAGTTGTCGCCGGCCGGTCCCGCGGGCACGCGGATCATGGCGAGGTCGCCGTCGGTGCCGAGGTCCTTGAGCGTCTGGCGGTAGCCGATGATCTCCTGGTTGTTGGTGCCGACCGAGAGCGCCTGACCCGAGGCCACCTTCTGCTTGGCCTGGTCGTCGTCCTGCGTGACGGCCTCGGGATCGAGCAGGCCGTCCTCGACCAGCCCGGCGTAGAACTCGATGAGCTCCTTGTACTCGTCTGTCGCGCCCGTGTAGACGAACTCGTCGCCGTTCCAGGTCAGGCCCTGGCCGAAGCCCCATCCGGCCTGGGTGCCGAAGTTCGGCGACACGAACGCCAGCGTGCCCTCGAGCGGACCGTTGGCCGACCAGCGGTCGGTCATCGGGTACAGGTCGGGGTAGGCCTTCTTGACCGCGCGCAGATCATCGGCGAACTCGTCGAAGGTCGCGGGCTCGAGGCTCAGCCCGAGCTCCTGCCAGATGTCGGATCGCACCGCGAAGGTGTACTCCGGGCGCGGCTCCTCGCGGAAGCCGGGGAACAGGTAGTACTTGCCATCCTCCTGGCGGAGCTGATCCAGGTCGGCCTCGAGATGCCACTTCTTGACCTTGTCCATGTAGTTGGGCATGTACTGCACGAAGTCGCTCGCGGGCAGGATCGCCCCGCCGGCGACGAAGGGCACCTCCTGGCCCGGGTAGGTGACCGAGATGATGTCGGGGGCGTCGCCGGCGCCGATCACGAGCGACTTGCGCTGGTCCCACTCGTTCAGCGGCGCCGAGGTGATGTCGAAGGTGACCTGCTGGTTCTTCTCCAGCTCGCTGAGGAACAGCCAGTCCTTGCTGTAGGGATAGTTCGGGTGGTCGCGGTAGAACAGGCCGAACTCCACCGGCTCGGTCGCCTGGAACGTGTCACCGACGCCGTAGTCCTCCATGGCGCCGACGTCCTTGCCGGTGAAGTCGAAGTCCGCGGCGGCCTTGTCATCGTCGGCGGCGCTCGATCCGGAGTCGCATCCGCTCAGAACGAGAGCGCCCGCCGCGAGCATGGCGCCCGCGAGCAGCACGCTTCGTCGCATGTGCTGTGTCATGAGGATTCCTTTCTTGGGGGTCTACTGCTTGACGGAGCCGAGCATCACGCCCGACACGAAGTACTTCTGGATGAAGGGGTAGAGGCAGACGATCGGCAGCACCGTGAGGAGCATCGTGACGGCCTTGACGTTGGCTGCGACCTGGGTCGCGTCTCCGCTCATGGCGCCCGCCCCCAGCGACTCGGTGCTGCTCGCGGCGGCCAGCAGGTTGCGCAGGTAGACGGTCACGGGGTACAGCTCGGCCTTGTCCATGTAGAGGAACGCCGCGAACCACGAGTTCCAGAACGACACCGCGTAGAAGAGCACCATCGTGGCGATCACCGCCTTGCTCAGCGGCAGCACGATCTTCCAGAGGATGCCGTAGGTCGTCAGGCCATCGATCGCGGCGGCCTCTTCGAGGTCTTCGGGGAAGCCCTCGAAGAACGACTTCATGACGAGCAGGTTGAACACGCTGATCGCGTTGGGGATCACGATCGCCCACAGCGTGTTCTTGAACCCGAGCTCATTGATCAGGATGTAGTTCGGGATCAGCCCGCCGTTGAAGAACATCGTGAAGACGGCGATGCCGATGAAGAACGCGCGACCCTTCAGGTGCTTCTTCGACAGCGCGTACGCGAACGTCGTCGTGAACACCATCGCGATCGCGGTCGCCACGACGGTGTACAGCACCGTGTTGCCGTAGTTGCGCCAGAACATCGGGTCGCCCATGACGTACCCGAAGGTGGTGACGTTGAACCCCTTGGGGATCAGGTTGACCTGCCCCGAGTTGATGTATGCCTCGGAGCTGAACGCCTGCGCGACCACGTTGAGGAACGGGTACAGGGTCAGGAAGCACAGCGCGACGATCAGCACGCCGTTGACGATGCGGAACACCGTGTAGCCGCGGGTGTCTGTGATGCCGCCCTGCTTGGCGGGGCGGAAGATCCGCTCCGACATGCGACGCGGGGCGGTGCGGAGGCTTTCGGTCACCACAGGCTCGTCCCCACGGTTCGGCGCGAGATCGCGTTGGCGGTCAGGATGAGCACCAGCCCGATGAGCGACTCGAACAGGCCGATGGCCGTCGCGTACGAGAAGTTGCTCGAGATGATGCCGACCCGGTACAGGTACGTCGAGATGACGTCGGCGGTCGGGTACAGCAGCGGGTTGTACAGCAGCAGGATCTTCTCGAAGCCGACGGCCATGAACGTGCCGATGTTGAGGATGAGCAGCACGATCATCGTCGGGCGGATGCCGGGAAGCGTGACGTGCCAGATCTGCCGCCAGCGGCTGGCGCCGTCGATGCGCGCCGCCTCGTACAGCTGCGGATCGATCGTGGTCAGCGCGGCGAGGTAAAGGATCGTGCCCCATCCCACGGTCTGCCAGATCTCAGAGCTCACGTAGATCGTCGGGAACCACTGCGCCAGCTGCATGAACGGGATCGCATCGCCGCCGAAGAACTCGATGGCCTGGTTGATCGAGCCGCGCACGGCGGTCAGCTGCAGCACCATGCCGGCGACGATCACCACCGACATGAAGTGCGGCAGGTACGAGATCGACTGGGCGACGCGCTTGAACGAGTGCGAGCGCAGCTCGTTGAACATCAGCGCCAGCACGATCGGCAGCGGGAACACGATGACGAGCGTCAGCCCGCCGAGGATGAGCGTGTTGAAGAACGCGCGCCAGAACGTCGGATCGTGGATGAACAGCTCGACGTAGCGGAGCCCGACCCATTCGTCGCCGAACATCGAGCCGCCGGGGCGGAACCGCCGGAAGGCGATGATGTTGCCGGCCATCGGGATGTACCGGAAGATCACCAGAAAGACGACCGGCAGGACGAGCAGCGAGTAGAGCCGCCAGTCCTTCTTGAGGGCCTTGCGCCACGTGGTGCGCGAAGACCGCGAGCGGCGAGACCGCCGCTGCGGCGGGGACGGAGCCTCGTCGACCTCGGCGCGCAGTTCCACCGCCTCGGCGACGACGAGGTTGCTGTTGACCGACATGCGCTCCCTTGCGGCTGTCCGGAGGCGGGTCCATCCGCCTCAAAAGGATGCGAAAGTTTCGTCTTCCGCTTCGATACACGATGACGGTAGTCTGGGCGCGCATCGGATGTCAACGTTTTCATTCGACATTCTGCTGGACCGCCAACATTTCGTCAGATCCGCGAAGGAGCAGCCGACGATGGCCCGATTCGACCTGTCCGAGCCCGAGCTCGCCGCCTACCGGCCCGACGTCGCCGAACCCGACGACTTCGACGAGTTCTGGCGTGAGACGCTCGCCACTGCCAGATCCGTGGATGCCGCCGCCCGCCGCACCCCCGTCGACTCGGGGCTGACGCTCGTCGACGTCGACGATGTGGTGTTCCCCGGCTACGCGGGCGATCCCATCCGTGCGTGGCTGATCGTGCCCCGTGGGGCCGACGGGCCACTGCCGGCGGTGGTCGAGTTCGTCGGCTACGGCCGCGGTCGCGGCCTCCCGTTCGAGCGCCTCCACTGGCCCGCGGCAGGCTTCGCCCAGCTCATCGTCGACACGCGTGGTCAGGGCGCCACGTGGGGCACGGGCGGCAGCACCCCCGACCCCCACGGAGCGGGGCCGGCGGCATCCGGATTCCTCACGCGGGGCATCGAAGACCCGGCCGCGCACTACTACCGGCGCGTGTTCACCGATGCCGCGCGTGCGGTCGACGCCGTGCGCGCGATGCCCGAGATCGACCCGGCGCGCGTCGCGGTGACCGGCAACAGCCAGGGCGGCGCGATCGCGATCGCCGCGGCAGGACTGTCGGACGGACTCGTGGGCGCACTGCCGACCGCGCCGATCCTCACCCACGTCCGGCGCACCGTGGGGATGACGGATGCCGACCCGCACGCCGAGATCGTGCGCTACCTGTCGGTGCATCGCGGCGCGCACGACCAGGTGTTCCGCACGCTCTCGTACCTCGACGGCGTCAACTTCGCCCGTCGCGCCACGGCGCCCGCGCTCTTCGGCGCCGGGTTGATGGACACGATCGCGCCGCCGTCAGGCGTCTACGCCGCGGCGAACCACTGGCGAGGCGGAGCCGACGTCATCGCGTACCCGTGGAACGGGCACGAGGGCGGCGAGGGCCTGCACTGGCAGAGTCAGCTCGCATGGCTGCGCTCCAGAACGGATGCCGCCGCCCCCGCAGCCGCCACCAGAAACTTTCGGACTACGATCGCACCATGACGGCCCCACAGCGCGTGACGCTCGCCGAAATCGCCGCGGAGGCCGGCGTCTCGCTCGCCACGATGTCGAAGGTGCTCAACGGCCGCACCGACGTCGCTCCCGCCACCCGCGCCCGGCTCGAGGAGCACCTCGCCCGGCACGGCTACACGCGACGCAGCACCGCCCAGCGCAGCGACTTCGTCGAGCTCGTCTTCCACGAACTCGAGGCCAGCTGGTCGATGGAGGTCATCGAAGGCGTCGAGGACGTCGCCCACGCCGCCGGGCTGTCGGTGGTGCTGACGGTGAGCGGCGACCGGCATGAACCGGGGCCGGAGTGGATCGACGGCGTGCTGCGCCGACGGCCCGCGGGCGTGATCCTGGTCTTCAGCGACATCGCCCCGAAGTATCGCGAGAAGCTGCGCTCGCGCGGCATCCCGTTCGTCATCGTCGATCCCGCCGGCGATCCCTCCCCCGACGTGCCGTCGGTCGGGTCGGCCAACTGGTCGGGCGGACTCATGGCGACGCGTCACCTCATCGAACTCGGGCATCGGCGCATCGCCGCCATCACCGGGCCCGAAGACATGATGTGCTCGCTCGCACGCGTGGACGGCTACCGATCGGCGATGAACGCGGCCGGTCTCGCGATCGACCCCGAGCTGATCCGCTTCGGCGACTTCCACCCCGACGGGGGCGAGGTCGCCGCGCGAGAGCTGCTGGCGCTCGACGACCCGCCCACGGCCTTCTTCGCCGGCAGCGATCTGCAGGCGCTGGGCGTCATCTCGGCCGGCTCTGCTGCCGGACTTCGTGTGCCCGACGACCTGTCGGTGGTCGGCTACGACGACATCGCCCTGTCGCGGTGGATGAGTCCGCAGCTGACGACGATCCACCAGCCGCTGCGCCGCATGGGCGAAGAGGCGACCCGCCTCGCGCTGCGTCTCGCCGACGGCGTCACCCCCGACACGCTGCGCATGGACCTCGCCACCCACCTCGTGGTGCGCGGCAGCACGGCGGCCCCGCGCCCCGCCTCTGCGTGAGACACGCTTCGTCTCGTCGCTGGCGCTCCTCGCTGAGCGAGGGAGGAACGACCGAGACGAAGCGCGGTGCACGAGCAACCCCGTCACCACGCTTCGTCTCGCTGGCGCTCGCTCAGCGACCGGAACCTCGGTCGCCGGTCGCTGAGCGAGCCAGGAACCTCGGTCACCGGTCGCTGAGCGAGGGAGGAACGACCGAGACGAAGCGCGGTGCGCGAGCAACCTCGTCGCGCCGGCGCTACTACTTCTTCGGCGGGATGGGCACCGCGGTGGATGCCGCCGACGTCGCCTGACCGTCGGCCGCGGTGGCCGTCACGACGACGCTGACGTCGTGGCCGCGGTCCGAGCCGCGCACCGGGTAGACCGCACGCCTGGCGTCGGGGATGTCGATGCCGTCGCGCTGCCACTGGTACGTGAACGTCAAGCCCGCGCCGCGCCAGTCCCCCGGCGTCGCGGTGAGCTTGCCGTTCACGGCCGCGTGCCCGGTCACGGCCGGCGCGACGACGCTGACGGGAGCCGCCGGTCCGACGAACCGGCCGACGCCCCAGCGGGCGGTCGACTGGTAGCCGGCACCCGTCGGGTCGGCCCAGTTGCTGATGGCGGTGCGCTGCCCGCCCGAGGCGTCGTTGACCTGGAAGTCCAGGCCGTGGAACGTGCCGAGCCCGGCGGCCTCGCCGAGGTCGACGGCGAGCTCGACGACGTACCCGCCGTCGGCGAGCGCCGTGGCCGACGTGACGCGTCCGCGCTGGAAGGCCTCGTCGCCGGTGCCGAACGACACCGCGTTCGCCGCGCTGACGCGAATCTGACTGTCGACCGGGCGGTACGAGCCGTTCTTGGCGTTGCCCGGGTCGACGTAGACCTCGACGGAGTCCTGGATCCACGGGTCCGACCCACTGACGTCGACCGTCGGGTCGGCGACCCGGGCGAGCACGTACAGCGTCGACCCCGACCACAGCGTGCGCACGGTGGCGATGGCGCCGCCGGTGCCCGATACGGCCTTGCCCGTGGTCACGACACGGGCGTCGGCCCACGCGGCATCGACCACGCCGTCGACGACGGGTGCGGCATCCGCCTGCACCACCTCGACGAACGACACCGGTTTGACGAGGGTGAGCGTGCCGAGCGTGCCCGGCCCGTTCCACGCGACGGTGCTGGTTCCCGTCGCGACCCGCAGGTCGAACGCGAGGGTGTCGCCCGCGGCGGCCGCGGTCAGCGGCAGCTGCGCCACGACGTCATACCCGCCGTCGCGCTCGGTGACGACCGCCGGCGCATCGCCGGTGCCGTCGCGCGCCACGCGGTACACGGCGTCACCGAGGGCGAGCTCGACGCCGTCGGCCGCATCGGCGGCCGCGTCGTCGACGCTCGCGTACACCGTGAGGTGGTCGGCGGCCCAGCGCAGCTGGAACGACGCGGTGCCCTGCAGGTCGTGGAGGGGCAGCCGCTGCCATTCCGGCGACGAGGTCGCGGCGGCATCCAGCGGCACATCGCCGCCGAAGACGTTCGCGGCGCGCTGCGGCACGGGGAGCTCTGCGTCGACCGCGCCGAAGTACGCGGGCTTGGCGTGGAACGAATCGTTGAACAGCAGCGGTGCGCCCTCGTCATTGCGCCAGCTGCGGCCGTCGGTGAGGCCCCAGACCGTGACCGAGAACAGGTCGTCGGCGTGCGCGCGGAAGACGCGGAAGGCGTCGCGGTAGTAGTAGCCCTGATCGACGAGCTTCGCCTGCGTGAGAGGTGTACCGGCCGAGACATCGAACTCGGTGACCGCCTGCTTCACCGGCAGGTCGTCGAACGCGGTGAGCGCAGCATCGAGCGCCGAGACCGGCATCGCGAGGCTCACGTGGAACTGGTGCCCCACGCCGTCCACCGGCACACCGCGCGCGATGAGCCGCGAGACGAGCGCGTGGTAGCGCTGCTGCTTGCCGCCCTGCTCGGTGTTGTAGTCGTTGATGAACAGGGCGATGGGACGATCCGCGGTCGGTGCGGCGAACGTCTGGTTGAACGCCTCCTCGGCGTAGGTGAACGCGAGGTCGATGAAGTCCTCGCCCAGGACGCGGTACCACTCGCTGCGTCGCAGGCCGTCGGCGTACTCGCCGCCGTCCGAGACGACCTCGTTGACGACGTCGAACGCCCGCAGCGGGTTGGTGCTGCTGCCGAAGAGCCCGTAGCGGTCCGACAGGTACTGCGCGACGTCGAAGATGTGGGTGCGCAGGCGGTCCCGCAGCACGGCGCGACCGGCGTCGTCCGCGGCGAGCGGCTGCCCGGCGTCGTCCTGGAAGAACCAGGCCGGCGTCTGACCGTGCCACGCCAGCACGTGCCCGTAGACGCGCAGGTCGTGCTGCTGCGCGAAGTCCATGAGCGCGTCGGCTTCGGCGTTCTCGGTGACGAAGTCGCCGTTCGCGTCGTACCAGGCCTCGGGCTTCATGAAGTTCTCGGGCGTCACCTGATCGAAGTGGCGAAGCAGAAGATCGGATGCCGTACCCGTCGTCTCCCGGCTGTCGATGGCGACGCCTACCGGAAAGTCGGCCGTCTCTTTCAGCCCGGTGAGGTCTTCGACGCCGGGCGGCGTCACATCGCTCTCGGTCGTGATGACGATGTCGTCGACGAGGAACGACGGCTGCAGATCGCCGACGGCGGCGGCCTCGATGTAGATGTTCACCGACGACATCGCGGACGGCATCGTGTACGTGCCGCCGATCTGCACCCATCCCGCGGCCGTGGTGTCGACGGCGTTGCCGATCCGCGTGTACGTGTTCGACCCGCTGACCGGGGTCTGCTCCGCGGTGAAGTTGATGCCGGTCGTCTCGGTCGCGCCGGCCGGCAGCTTGACCCAGGCAGAGATCTGGTAGACCGATCCCTCGGTCAGCAGGCCGGCGGAGTTCGCAGAGAGGCCCTGCCAGTTGGCCGTCCGGCCCGTGACGGCGAGAGCCTTCGTGCCGACGTGCGCCTCGGCGCCGGTCACGGTCAGCGTGACGCCGCCGCGCGGACCCCAGGGCCCGGTGGACCCGTCTTCGAAGCCGACCGAGCTGATGGTGGTGGTCGTCGCGGCACCGGCGGGTGCGGCGAGCCCGAGGGCGGCGGTCACGGCCGTGGCCGCCGCCACAGCGATCATGGACAGTATTCTGCGTCGTTGCATAAGGCGCTCCTTTGCGCGATGGGGGTTACCGGATACCGGTCGTCGAGCGAGCGAGGACGCTTCGTCTCGTCGCTGCGCTCCTCGCTCAGCGACCGACTCGCGTGCCGCCCGCTCAGCGAGCGGGGTATGGCTCGACCGTCACCTCCGCGTGCAGCCGGCGCGTGTGGTCGAGGTATCGCGGCTCGCCGGTGACGCGCACGGTGCGTGTCGCGACGATGTCGGAGCTGGAGCGTCCGAAGCCGAGCACGAGCTCGCCGGGCTCGACGACGCGGCGGCCGTCCACTCCCGTGAACGATGCGAGGTCGGCGGGCACGTCGAACGACACCCGCGCCCGCTCGCCGGCACGCAGCGGAACGCGCGCGTACGACACGAGCCGCTGCACCGGACGCACGACCGAGGCCGCCGGGTCGTGCAGGTACAGCTGCACGACCTCCACGCCGTCGCGGTCGCCGGTGCCGGCGACGTCGATCGACACCGTGACGGTGCCGTCTGCGGCCAGCGTGTCGGCGGAGGCCGCGGCATCCGACCACTCCGCCGTCGTGTAGCCGAGGCCGTGGCCGAACGCGTACGCCGGCGTGGGGTCGATGTTCGACACCTCGTTGCGACGCGCGAGGCGCGAGGCGAGGTAGGTCGAGGGCTGCGCGCCGGGATCGCGGGGGATGCTGACGGGCAGGCGACCGCTGGGGTTCACGCGCCCGCTCAGCACGCCCGCGATCGCGCCCGTGCCCTCTTCGCCCGCGAAGAAGCTCTGCACGATGGCCGCAGCGCGCTCCGGGGCCGAGCCGAGGGCGTAGGGCCGCCCCGCGAGCAGCGTGACGACGACCGGGGTTCCGGCGTCGAGCACGGCGTCCAGCAGCACCTGCTGCGCACCCGGCAGGGTGAGGTCGGCCGCGTCGCAGCCCTCGCCGCTCGTGCCACGGCCGAACAGGCCGGCGCGGTCGCCCAGGGCGAGCACGACGACATCGGCGGCAGCGGCAGCGGTGACGGCGTCGGCGATCCCGTCGGTCTCGCCGCCGTCGATCGACGTGCCCGCGGCGTACGCGATGTCGGCGCCGGGAAACTCGGCCGCGAGCGCCTCGCGCAGCGTGGGCAGCGCGATTCCGAGGGCGAACTCGGGATGCCGCACCCCCACGTGCGAGGGGAACGAATAGCACCCGAGCACGGCGTAGGGGTCGTCGGCGACCGGGCCCACCACGGCGATGCGGGCGGGTGCCGCCAACGGCAGCACGCCGTCGTTTCGCAGCAGCACGATCGCCTCTTCGGCGATACGGCGCGCGAGGTCGCGGCCCTCGGGCGGGTCGAGGTCGATCGTGCCGCGCACGGCGTCGACCGAGTCGGCGTCCACGCCGACGAGCACCGGGGGCACCGCCGACCAGTCCGCGTCGAGAAGGCCGAGCTGCGCCTTCTGACGCAGCACGCGACGCAGGGCGCGGTCCACGATGGCCGGGTCGACCTCGCCCGCCTCGACGGCGCGCACGAGGTCGGCACCGAAGGTCTTGACCGTGGGCAGCTCGACGTCGATGCCGGCCGAGAGCGCCTGGGCGGCGGCATCCGTCCACCCGTCGGCGACGCCGTGAAGTTCTTTGAGGAATGCGATCGAGAAGTAGTCGGCGACCACCGTGCCCTCGAAGCCCCACTCGTCGCGCAGCAGCCCGGTCAGCAGCGACGCGTCGGCGGCGGTCGGCACGCCGTCGAGGTCGGTGTACGAGTTCATCACCGAGCGCACGCCGCTCTCGCGCACCGCCATCTCGAACGGCGGCAGCAGCACGTCGGCGAGCTCACGCGGGCCGACCGACACCGGCGCGAGGTTGCGTCCGCCCTTGGAGGCCGAATAGCCCACGAAGTGCTTCAGCGTCGCGACCACGCCGGCGCTCT
>Ga0160441_100594_pt1 | contig 23225 bp, 21 predicted proteins | sample HID1971K_E1MG_FD_108260 | JGI IMG/M metagenome (GOLD analysis project Ga0160441, IMG submission 108260) | Enriched millipede-associated microbial communities from UW Madison campus, WI, USA - HID1971K_E1 MG | ecosystem: Host-associated > Arthropoda: Insects > Digestive system > Unclassified ... | reverse complement strand
CGGCCACATAGCACCCGAAGCGGTGGACGCTGGTCCCATCGCCTTCGTGCGCGATGGTGATCTGATACGGGTCGATATCGCGGCTCGCACTCTCGACCTACTCGTCGACGACGCAGAGCTGACCTCCCGCCGCGACGGCTGGGAGCCCCTTCCCCCGCGCTATACCCGTGGCGTTCTGGCCAAATACTCGAAGCTCGTGCGCTCCGCTGCGGAGGGCGCGACGACGGGCTAGGCCCACCGCTTCTCACACCATCGATCATCTGAGGTCTCGCACATGTCCCTCGACACTGCTGCGGCCGTTCCCCGGCCGCCCGCCCGCGGTGCTTCGGCACCGGTTCTGACCGGCGCCGAAGCCGTCGTCCGCTCCCTCGAAATGCTGGGGGTGACCGACGTCTTCGGCCTGCCCGGCGGCGCGATCCTCCCCGTGTACGACCCCCTCATGGATTCGACGAAGCTCCGGCACATCCTGGTGCGTCACGAGCAGGGTGCCGGGCACGCCGCAGAGGGCTACGCGTCGGCATCCGGCAAGGTCGGCGTCGCGATCGCGACGAGCGGCCCCGGCGCCACCAACCTCGTCACCGCGATCGCCGACGCCTACATGGACTCGGTGCCGATGCTCGCGATCACCGGCCAGGTCTTCTCGACGCTCATGGGCACGGATGCCTTCCAGGAGGCCGACATCGTGGGGATCACGATGCCGGTCACCAAGCACTCGTTCCTGGTCAAGGACGCGGCCGAGATCCCCGGCGCGATCGCCGCGGCCTACGAGATCGCGGGCACCGGGCGACCCGGGCCGGTCCTCGTCGACATCACCAAGGATGCGCAGCAGGCCGAAGCGCCGTTCATCTGGCCGCCGCGCTACGACCTGCCCGGCTATCGGCCCGTCACGAAGGCGCACGGCAAGCAGATCCAGGCGGCCGCGCAGCTGCTGGCCACGGCCAAGAAGCCGGTTCTCTACGTCGGCGGCGGTGTCGTGCGCGCCGGCGCGGCGAAAGAGCTGCTCGCCCTCGCCGAGAGCACCGGCGCGCCCGTCGTCACGACCCTGATGGCACGGGGCGCGTTCCCCGACTCGCACACGCAGCACCTCGGTATGCCGGGTATGCACGGCACCGTGCCCGCGGTGCTCGCGTTGCAGGAGGCCGACCTGCTGGTCGCCCTCGGCGCGCGGTTCGACGACCGCGTGACGGGCAAGGCGGCGCTGTTCGCCCCCGGTGCCCAGGTCGTGCACGTCGACATCGACCCGGCCGAGATCTCGAAGATCCGCACCGCCGACGTGCCGATCGTCGGTGACCTGCGCGAGGTGCTGATCGATCTCGACGGCGCGTATCGCGGCGTGGCCGCCGAGGCCGCCCCCGACATCACCGAGTGGTGGTCGTACCTCGACGGGCTGCGCGACGAGTTCCCGCTCGGCTACACGCAGCCCAGCGACGGTCTCATGTCGCCGCAGTACGTCATCTCGCGCATCGGCGAGCTGACCGGGCCCGAGGGCGTGTACGCCGCCGGCGTCGGCCAGCACCAGATGTGGGCGGCGCAGTTCATCAAGTACGAGCGTCCCAACGCGTGGCTCAACTCGGGCGGCGCGGGCACGATGGGCTACTCGGTGCCCGCGGCGATGGGCGCCAAGGTCGCAGAGCCTGACCGTCAGGTGTGGGCGATCGACGGCGACGGATGCTTCCAGATGACCAATCAGGAGCTCGCGACCTGTGTCATCAACGACATCCCGATCAAGGTCGCGATCATCAACAACTCGAGCCTGGGCATGGTGCGCCAGTGGCAGACGCTGTTCTACGACGGCCGCTACTCGAACACGAACCTCAACACCGGGCACGGCACGGTGCGCGTCCCCGACTTCGTGAAGCTCGCCGAGGCGTACGGATGCCTCGCGATCCGCGTCGAGAAGGAAGAAGACGTGGATGCCGCGATCACGCTCGCTCTCGAGACCAACGACCGTCCCGTCGTGATCGACTTCGTCGTCTCTGCCGACGCGATGGTGTGGCCGATGGTTCCGCAGGGCGTCAGCAACAGCTACGTCCAGTACGCGCGCGACCACGCGCCGAGCTTCGACGAGGAGGCGTGAGCGCATGAGCAAGCACGTACTGAGCCTGCTGGTCGAGGACAAGCCCGGCCTTCTCACTCGCGTCGCCGGCCTCTTCGCGCGCCGCGGCTTCAACATCGAGTCGCTCGCCGTCGGCGTGACCGAGGTCCCCGGCCTGTCCCGCATCACGGTCGTGGTCGACGTCGAGGGTCTGCCCCTCGAGCAGGTGACCAAACAGCTGAACAAGCTGATCAACGTCATCAAGATCGTCGAGCTCGAGCCCGCGGCATCCGTGCAGCGCGAGCACATGCTCATCAAGGTGCGCGCCGACAACCAGACGCGTTCGAACGTGATCGAGGTCGTGAACCTGTTCCGCGCGTCGGTCGTCGACTATGCCACCGACGCCCTCGTGGTCGAGGTGACGGGCGATCACGGCAAGATCGAGGCGATCCTGCGAGCTCTCGAGCCGTTCGGCGTCAAAGAGCTCGCCCAGTCCGGCATGGTCGCCATCGGCCGCGGCGGAAAGTCCATCACCGAACGCGTCCTGCGCAACTGACTTCACGAACCACGAGCAAGGAGAAATACACACCATGGCTGAGATCTACTACGACGCCGACGCCGACCTTTCCATCATCCAGGGCAAGAAGGTCGCGATCGTCGGCTACGGCTCGCAGGGCCACGCGCACGCGCAGAACCTGCGCGACTCGGGCGTCGAGGTCACGATCGCGCTGAAGGACGGCTCGAAGTCGGCCGCCAAGGCGCAGGAGGACGGCTTCGAGGTCAAGAACGTGGCCGACGCCACCGCGTGGGCCGACCTGATCATGATCCTCGCGCCCGACCAGCACCAGCGCGGCATCTACAGCGACTCGATCAAGGACAACCTGAGCGAGGGCAAGACGCTCGCGTTCGCGCACGGCTTCAACATCCGCTTCGGCTACATCGACGCTCCCGAGGGCGTCGACGTCATCCTCGTCGCCCCGAAGGCCCCGGGCCACACCGTGCGCCGCGAGTTCGTCGCCGGGCGCGGGATCCCCGACATCATCGCCGTCGAGAAGGACGCCTCGGGTACCGCCTGGGCGACCGCGCTCTCGTACGCGAAGGCGATCGGCGGCACGCGCGCCGGCGTCATCAAGACGACCTTCACCGAAGAGACCGAGACCGACCTGTTCGGCGAGCAGTCCGTCCTCTGCGGCGGTGTCAGCCACCTCGTCGAGTACGGCTTCGAGACGCTCACCGAGGCCGGCTACCAGCCCGAGATCGCGTACTTCGAGGTGCTGCACGAGCTGAAGCTCATCGTCGACCTGATGTGGGAGGGCGGCATCGCCAAGCAGCGCTGGTCGATCTCCGACACGGCCGAGTACGGCGACTACGTCTCCGGCCCGCGCGTCATCGACCCGTCGGTCAAGGAGAACATGAAGGGCGTGCTCGCCGACATCCAGTCGGGCGCCTTCGCCGAGCGGTTCATCGCCGACCAGGATGCCGGTGCACCCGAATTCCTGGCCCTGCGCGAGAAGGAGGCGCAGCACCCGATCGAGAAGACCGGCAAGGAGCTGCGCTCGCTCTTCGCATGGAAGCAGCAGGACTCCGACTACACAGAGGGCAGCGCCGCGCGCTGACCCTCGCCGGTCGAGGAGCGCCGCAGGCGCGTATCGAGACCTCGGCACACCCGCCGAGCACGGCTTGCAACAAGCCAGAAGGCCCGGCCCCTCACCCAGGGGTCGGGCCTTCGCTCGCGAGAACCGGGCTTTGCTAGCGTGAGCACATGTCCGTCGCCCTCGAGATCGCTGCCCAGGACGCTGCCGGGGCCAGCGCGTCGATCACCGCCGGTGCTGACCGCCTCGAGCTGTGCCAAGCCCTCGGCGTCGGTGGGCTCACGCCGTCTATCGGTCTGATCGAGGCGGTGGTCGACGCCGTCGGCGGTGACCGTGTCAACGTGCTCGTGCGCCCGCGCGGCGGTGGATTCGTCTACGACGACGACGAGGTCGCCCTCGTCGCGGCCGACATCGTCGCCGCCGTGCGCGCCGGGGCCGGGGGAGTCGTGGTCGGGGCGCTCACGACCGCGGGCCGTGCGGACCTCGGGGCGGTGCGCCGGTGGCGCGATGCCGCGGGGGGCGCGACCCTCGTCTTCCACCGCGCGATCGACGCGAGCTCCGACCCGCTGGCGGTGCTCGCCGAGCTGCGCGACGCTCACGTCGACCGCGTCCTCACGTCGGGCGGCGCGTCGCGCAGCATCGACGGCCTCCTGACACTCGAGCGGCTCGCGCGCGAGAGCGGCGACGTCGAGATCATGGCGGGCGGCGGCATCCGCATCGACGACATCCCCGCGATCGTGCAGACCGGTGTCGATGCCGTCCACCTCTCCGCGCGCGGCCAGGCGGGGCTGGACGCGCCGTCCGGGCCTGGCGGCGGCGTGGCGGGCCACGACGTCACCGACGCCGACCTCGTGCGGGCCGCCGTCGCTGCACGCGGCTGACACCGCCGGCGCGACTGACGCCCCACCGCCCGCGGACAGCGGGCGATACGCTGATGGTGTGAGCCGAGCATCCGACGACGACGCGCTGAGCTGGGGCGGCGACGACGACCCCACGCTGCACGTGGCCGCACCGCCGGCATCCGCCGAGACCGCCCCGCAGTCCGGCGTCCTGCCGCAGGGCTACTCCGCCGTCGGCAGAGGCAGCGACGGCGCGGGGGGCATCGCCGCCGACGAGCGCGCAGAGCACGCGGACGACGCGTCGCCGCTCACGGCGCCGACGGAGGACGCGGCCGAGGGACCGACTCCCATGCCGGCCTCGCTGCTCGTGACGCTCGGCATCGTCGCGGGCGTCTATCTCCTGTACACGATCGGCTGGCTCGTCGGCGGGCTGCGACTGCAGGGCACCGCGCAGTTCCTCGTCAGCCCGGTCGGCTACACGATCGCGCTGTGGCTCGCCGTCGCCGCGCCGGCACTGTGGTTCCTCACCGTCTACCTGCTCACCCGCGGCGCGAAGACGTGGCTCCGGGTGCTGTGGCTCGTCGCCGGCCTGGCGCTGCTGATCCCGTGGCCGTTCGTCATGGTCGGCGCGGTCGGAGGTGTTGCATGACCGGAACGGATGCCGGTGCGGTCGCCTCGGGTGGGTCGCCCGTCACGGCTGCGCGCAGGCGCGAGCAGACGTGGGTCGTCGTCACGCTCTCGGTCGTGTTCGGCCTGCTCTACTCGTACGCCGTGTGGAACGCCCTGGACTTCCTGATCGCTCAGGCGAGCGGCGCGCTCAGTCTCAACGGTTACGGCTGGTTCGTCCTGCTGCTCGCCGTCGCCTTCCCGCTGATCGCGTTCGGGGTCGCCTTCGCCGTCGGCTGGCGGCGGGTGTGGTGGCAGTTCGCTCTGGTGCTGCTGACGGGTCTCGGGCTCGTCGCGGTCTTCTGGCTGAACGTCATCGCCTACAGCGCGACGCAGGGCGCGTCGATGCTCGGCTGACCCGAGGCGCCCCGCAACCGGCCGTCGCAACACCGTCAGGAGGCTCCTCGGCGTCACGATAGGCTGGGCGCGCGCGCCCCGACGACGTGCGGCGCGCGGCATCCCACTCCCGCCCGTGCGCGCTGCGCCCTCACGCGACGCGCACCGGCACAAGCACCGAAGGTACCGCCGTGTCCAAGCCCGTCGTCCTCATCGCCGAAGAACTCTCTCCCGCCACGATCGATGCCCTCGGGCCAGACTTCGAGATCCGTCATGTCGACGGGGCCGACCGCGCGGCGCTGCTGCCGGCGATCGCCGACGTCGACGCGATCCTGATCCGCTCGGCGACCAAGGTCGACGCCGAGGCGCTTGCGGCTGCGCCGCGTCTCAAGGTCATCGCGCGCGCCGGTGTCGGCCTCGACAACGTCGACATCAAGGCTGCGACGTCGGCCGGCGTCATGGTCGTCAACGCGCCGACGTCGAACATCATCTCGGCCGCCGAGCTCACGGTGGGCCACATCCTCAGCCTCGCGCGTCACATCCCGGCGGCGCACGCGTCGCTCGCCGCCGGCGCGTGGAAGCGCAGCTCCTTCACGGGCACCGAGCTGTTCGAGAAGACCGTCGGCATCATCGGGCTCGGGCGCATCGGCGGCCTCATCGCCGCACGGCTGCAGGGCTTCGGCGTCTCGGTCGTCGCGTACGACCCGTACGTCACGCCGGCGCGCGCTCAGCAGCTCGGAGTGACGCTGCTGAGCCTCGACGAGCTGCTCGCGCAGAGCGACTTCATCACGATCCACATGCCCAAGACGCCCGAGACGACCGGCATGATCGGCGCCGAGCAGTTCGCGGTCATGAAGCCGACCGCGTACGTCGTCAACGTCGCGCGCGGCGGCCTGATCGACGAGGCGGCGCTGTACACCGCGCTCACGACAGGCGAGATCGCCGGCGCCGGCCTCGACGTCTTCACGTCCGAGCCGCCTCAGGAGGACGGCACCGCGTTCCCCCTGCTGTCGCTGCCGAACGTCGTCGTCACCCCGCACCTGGGCGCCTCGACCGACGAGGCGCAGGAGAAGGCGGGCATCTCGGTCGCGAAATCCGTCAAGCTGGCGCTCGAGGGCGACCTCGTGCCGGATGCCGTGAACGTCGCCGGCGGCGTCATCGACCCGTTCGTGCGGCCCGGCATCGCGCTGGTCGAGAAGCTGGGCCAGGTGTTCTCGGGGCTGGCGACGAGCGCGCTGACGAGCCTCGACATCGAGGTGCGGGGCGAGCTGGCCGCGTACGACGTCAGCGTGTACCGCCTCGCGGCTCTCAAGGGCATCTTCACCAAGATCGTGAGCGAGAACGTCTCATACGTCAACGCACCGCTGTTCGCCGAGCAGCGGGGGATCGAGACCCGTCTGATCGTCGAGGCCGAGAGCCCGCTCTACCGCAACATCACGATCCTGCGCGGCACGCTGTCGGACGGCACCGTGCTGACGGTCGCCGGCACCCTCGCCGGCACCCGCATGGTCCCGAAGATCGTCGGCATCAACGGGTACGACATCGAGGTGCCGATCGAGCGCCACCACGTCGTCATGCGCTACGCCGACCGCCCCGGCATCGTCGCGATCTACGGCCAGAAGCTCGGCGACGCCGGCATCAACATCGCCGGCCTGTTCGTCGCACAGCCCGACGCGAGCGGTCGCGCGCTGTCGGTGCTGACGGTCGACTCGCCCGTGCCCGAGTCGATCCTCGACGACATGAAAGCGGCCGTGAGCGGCGACCTGTTCCGTCAGATCGAGATCACCGAGGCCTGACCCCGACCCGCGGGGTGTGACGGCAGCGGGCGTCAGGCGCGGACGGATGCCTCGACGAGCGCCACCAGCGCGTCGAGACCCGCGCCGCGGGGGACGGGGCCGGACACCTCGGCAGCGCTGAGCGCGTTGTTGTAGTACAGGCCGTCGCTCACGAGCAGGACGAGCGCGAGGGCGGTGTCGTCGCGCACGTGCGGGCGCAGGGCCTGCTCCCAGCGGGCGCGCACTCCGCGCAGCGTCTCGGCGGCGCCGACGTGTCCACCCTGAGCGAGGCGCGAGGTCGCGATGAGCGCACGATCGAGCGCGTCGTCGTCCATCACCGAGGTGCGCACGAAGAAGGCGACGGCGCCTTCGGGGGCGGATGCCATCGCAGTCAGATCCTCTTCGACCAGCGTGCCGAGTCGCTCGAGCAGCGCGCGCTCGAGCCCGTCCTTCGACGCGAAGTGGTAGAGCAGGCCGCCTTTGGAGACCCCCGCGGCGCGCGCGGTGGCATCCATCGTCGCGGCGCGTTCGCCCTCGTCGACGAGCAATCGCTCGAAGGCGTCGAGCACCTGTTCGCGGGCGTGGGGTGGTCGACTCATGGTTCCGATCCTTCCACCGGCGGGTCCTTCTCTGTTACTATACCGGCTGGACGGTGTAGAAATGACTTTGACGGAAGAGATCGCGATCGCGCACAGCCAGGGCCGACGGGTGGGCTGGCGCAGCTGGGCGGCGCTGGTCGTCCTGATGCTGCCCGTGCTGCTCGTCTCGGTCGACAACACGGTGCTCAGCTTCGCGCTGCCCGACATCGCGCGAGACCTCTCGCCGACGAGTGCGCAGCAGCTCTGGATCATCGACGCGTACCCGCTCGTCCTCGCCGGCCTGCTGGTCACGATGGGCGTGATGGGCGACCGGTTCGGGCGGCGTCGCATGCTGCTCATCGGGGCGACGGGCTTCGCCACGATCTCGGCGCTGGCCGCGTTCGCGCCGAGTGCCGAGTGGCTCATCGCCGCGCGGGCCGGCATGGGCGTGTTCGGCGCGATGCTCATGCCCTCGACGCTGTCGCTGCTGCGCTCGATCTTCACCGACCGTGAGCAGCGACGCTTCGCGATCGCGGTCTGGGCCGCGATGTTCTCGGCCGGCGCCGCGCTCGGGCCGATCGTGGGGGGCATCCTGCTCGAGCATTTCGCCTGGGGTGCGGTGTTCCTCATGGCGGTGCCCGTGCTGCTGCCGCTGCTCGTGTTCGCGCCCCTGCTGGTGCCCGAGAGTCGCGACCCGCACCCGGGGAGGATCGACCCGATCAGCATCGCGCTGTCGATGCTGACGATGGTCCCGATCGTGTTCGCCATCAAGGAGGTCGCCGTCCACGGCTTCGGCGTCTCGGTGCCCGTGCTCGTCGTCGTCGGCGCGACGTTCGGGGCTCTGTTCGTCCGGCGCCAGCTGCGCCTCGAGACGCCGATGCTCGACATGCGGCTGTTCTCGCGGGGCACCTTCACCGGAGCGCTCCTGGTCAACCTCCTGAGCGTCGTGGCGCTCGTGGGCTTCCTGTTCTTCGTCGCACAGCACCTGCAGCTGATCGTCGGGCTGTCTCCCATGGATGCCGGGCTCGCGCTGGTGCCGGGGATGGCGGCCATGATCGTGGCCGGCCTCGCCGTCGTGCCGGTCGCCGCCCGCATCGACGCACGCGTCGTGGTGCCGGCGGCTCTCGCCTTCTCGGTCACCGGGTACGTGCTGGTCGCGCTCTCGGCGACGGATGCCGATCTCGCGCTCCTCGTCGCCGCGTTCGTGCTGCTGGGCGTCGGCATCGGCGCGGCCGAGACCGTCTCGAACGACCTGATCCTCTCGAGCACCCCGCCGGCGAAGGCGGGAGCGGCCAGCGCCGTCTCCGAGACGGCCTACGAACTCGGCGCGGTACTCGGCACAGCCGTGCTCGGCGGGGTGCTCACGTCGCTCTTCCGCACCGGCATCGTGCTGCCGACGGGGCTCGACGGCCCTCTGGCGCTGGCGGCACGGGAGACGCTTGCGGGCGCCATGACGGTCGCCGACGAGGTCGGCGGCACGGTCGGCGAGCAGCTGCGCATTGCGGCGGCACACGCGTTCGATTCGGGCGTCGTGGTCACGTCGCTCGTCGGTGCGGCGCTCGTCGTCGCGGCGGCGGTGATCGCGGCCGCTACGCTGAGAACGAGCCCTCGAGCCGATTCCGTGAGCCGGGGGACCAGCACCCGCAAGGAGAGCGATGTCGCGCGTCATCAGTCTGGCCCTGATCCCCGGTGACGGCATCGGACCCGAAGTGGTCGCCGAGGCGGAGAAGGTCCTCGACGCGGTGACCGCCGGTGCGGGTGTCACGTTCGAGAAGACGAGGTTCTCCCTCGGCGCTGCGCGCTACCTCGAGTCGGGCGACACCCTGACCGACGACGACCTCGCGTCGATCGCAGGTCACGACGTCATCCTGCTCGGCGCTGTCGGCGGCACTCCGGGCGACCCACGCCTGAAAGACGCGAACATCGAGCGCGGACTGCTGCTGAAGCTGCGCTTCGCCCTCGACCACTACGTCAACCTCCGCCCCTCGAAGCTGTTCGCGGGTGCCCCCGGCCCGCTCGCCGAGCCCGGCGCGATCGACTTCGTCGTCGTGCGCGAGGGCACGGAAGGCCCCTACGTCGGCAACGGCGGATCGATCCGCACCGGCACCCCGCACGAAGTGGCGAACGAGACGAGCGTCAACACGGCGTTCGGCATCGAGCGGGTCGTGCGGTACGCCTTCGACCAGGCCCAGCGCCGGCGGGGGAAGCTGACCCTCGTCCACAAGACCAACGTGCTCGTGCACGCCGGCGGCATGTGGAAGCGGATCGTGGATGCCGTCGCGGCCGACTACCCGGACGTCGCCGTAGACTATGCACACGTCGACGCGGCCACCATCCATCTGGTCACGAACCCGGGCCGATTCGACGTGATCGTCACCGACAACCTCTTCGGCGACATCCTCACCGACTTGGCCGGCGCCGTCACCGGAGGCATCGGCCTCGCCGCATCGGGGAACATCAATCCCGACGGCGCGTTCCCCTCGATGTTCGAGCCCGTGCACGGCTCGGCGCCGGACATCGCGGGCACTCAGCAGGCCGACCCCACGGCTGCGATCCTGTCCGTCGCCCTCATGCTCGACCACCTCGGGCTGAGCGGCGAGGCGCAGCGCGTCACCCGCGCCGTCGAGGACGACATCGCCGCACGTGGGCCTGCGCCCCGCACGACCGCACAGGTCGGCGACGCCATCGTCGCGGCACTGCAGGCGTAGCCTGGACCCGCCCCCGCACCCGAGAAATCAGGATCATCATGAGCCTCACCTACGACCCCGACGCCGGACTGGCCCCGCTCGAGTTCGCCGTCACCAAGAACCTCGCGGCCAAGTCGGCCCACGAGCGCGCCGGCCTGCTCGTCGACCCCGCATTCGGCACGACCTTCACCGATCACATGATCGACATCTGCTGGTCGGTGCGCGGCGGCTGGCACCGCCCGCGCGTGCAGCCGTACGGGCCCCTGTCGCTCGACCCGGCCGCCGCGGTGCTGCACTACGGGCAGGAGATCTTCGAGGGCATCAAGGCGTACCGTCACGCCGACGGGTCGGTCCACACCTTCCGCCCGCATCAGAATGCGCTGCGTCTGCAGCGCAGCGCCCGTCGGCTCGCCCTGCCCGAGCTGCCGGTCGAGTACTTCCTCGAGTCGCTGCGCGCGCTGATCGCGGTCGACGGCGACTGGGTGCCCTCCGGCGCCGACCAGAGCCTCTACCTGCGCCCCTTCATGTTCGCGAAAGAGGCGTTCCTCGGCGTGCGCCCGGCGAACAAGGTCGGGTACTACCTCATCGCCTCGCCGGTCGGCGCGTACTTCAAGGGTGGCGCCAAACCGGTGTCGATCTGGCTCAGCGAAGACTACGCGCGCGCCGGCAAGGGCGGCACGGGCGCTGCGAAGACCGGCGGCAACTACGCGGCGAGCCTGCTGCCGCAGGCCGAGGCGTACGAGCAGGGCTGCGACCAGGTGGTCTTCCTCGATCAGGACCGCAACGTCGAAGAGCTCGGCGGCATGAACATCGTCTTCGTCTACAAGGACGGACGCATCGTCACACCCCAGTCCGATTCGATCCTCGAGGGCATCACGCGCGACTCGATCCTGCAGCTCGCCGCCGATCGCGGGCACAAGGTCGAGGGCCGCAACGTCTCGATCACCGAATGGCGCGAAGGTGTGGCATCCGGTGACATCGTCGAGGTGTTCGCGTGCGGCACGGCCGCCGTCGTGGCGCCGATCGGCCTGCTGAAGGGGCACGACTTCTTCGACGAGCAGCCCCTCGGCCCGCTCGCCCTGTCGCTGCGCGAAGAGCTCACCGACATCCAGTACGGCCGCCGCGAAGACAAGCACGGGTGGCTGGTGCGGCTGGACGACCCCTCGACGAGCGCGGGGACCGGCGCGTGAGAGTCGCGCGGTTCAGCCATGGGGATGCCATCCGGTTCGGCATCGTCGACGGCTCTGATCTCGTGGTCCTCGCCGGCGACCCGCTGTTCGCGGGCTTCGATACGACGGGGGAGCGGGTGCCGCTCGGCGAGGTGGCGTTGCTGGCCCCCGTCATCCCACGCTCGAAGGTGATCGGCATCGCGCGCAATTACCGCGACCACGCCGCCGAGCTCGGCAACGAGGTGCCTGCCGAGCCGATGATGTTCCTCAAGCCCAACACCTCGGTGATCGGGCCGGGCGACACGATCGTCCGCCCGGCGCAGTCGTCGCGCACCGACTACGAGGCCGAACTCGCCGCCGTCATCGGCCGCGTCGCGAAGAACGTGTCGCCCGAAGACGCCCTCGACTACGTCTTCGGCTACACGATCGGCAACGACGTGACCGCGCGCGACCTGCAGAAGTCCGACGGCCAGTGGGCGCGGGCGAAGGGGTTCGACACGTTCTGCCCGCTCGGGCCCGCGATCGAGACCGAGTTCGACCCCGCACCGGACGTGCGGATCATCACGCGGGTGAACGGCGAGGTGCGCCAGGACGGCACGCTCGGCGAGATGGTCCACGACGTGGCATCCTTCATCTCCTACGCGTCGCACGCCTTCACGCTGCTGCCAGGCGATGTGATCCTCGCGGGCACGCCCGCCGGTGTCGGCCCGTTCGTCGCGGGCGACGTCGTCGAGGTCGAGATCTCGGGTCTGGGGACGCTCCGCAACCCCGTCCGCGACGCGTGACGGATGCCGCGGCCGCGGTACCGGACTCGTCGGCGACCACCGGCGAGCTGACGCCGACGCAGGTCGCGCTGCTGCAGCGCCGCACCGTCCGAGTGCTCGCCGCCGGGCAGGTGCTCGGCGGCATCGCCTTCGGGGCGACGGTGTCGCTCGGGGCGCTCCTGGCCGCCGACCTGTCGGGCAGCGAGGCGCTGTCGGGACTCGCGACGGCCTCGGTGACGCTGGGCGCGTCCTTCTGCGCGATCCCCCTCGCGCGCCTCGCCGCACGTCGCGGGCGGCGCTTCGCCCTGACGCTCGGCAATCTGTTCGCGCTCGTCGGAATCGCGATCGTGATCGTCGCCGCCGCGACACGCACGTTCCCGTTGCTGCTGGCGGGCGTCATCCTGATCGGCGCCGGCAACGCCGGCAACCTGCAGTCGCGCTTCGCCGCCACCGACCTGGCCGCGTCGGGCCGCCGCGCCCGCGACCTCGGCACGGTCGTGTGGGCGACGACGGTGGGCGGCGTGCTCGGTCCGCTGCTGCTGACGCCGGGCGAGACGGTGGGGCGCACCCTCGGCATGCCGCCGCTCACGGGCGCCTATGCCTTCTCGATCGTCGCGCAGCTGCTCGCGTTCACGCTGTACATCGTGGCGCTGCGACCCGACCCGCTGCTGGTCGCCCAGCGCCTCAGCCGCAGCGGCGAGGCGCGTCGCGAGCACATCGTCGAGGTCGACCGCCCGGCCGCCGCGCGCTACGCGATCTTCGCCGTCGCCGGCTCGCACGTCGTGATGGCCTCGGTGATGGCGATGACGCCCGTGCACCTCGCGCACCTCGCGCCCGATCAGGTGACGCTCGTGGTCGGCACGACGATCGCCCTCCACGTCTTCGGCATGTACGGGCTGTCGCCGCTGTTCGGCATCCTCGCCGACCGGCTTGGCCGCGTCGCGACGATCGTCGTCGGCCAGGCACTGCTGGCCGCCGCGCTCGTGCTCGCCGCGGTCGCGCCCGACTCGCAGTGGACGGTGCTGGTGGCCCTGTTCCTGCTCGGCGCGGGGTGGAGCGCCGCGACGATCGCCGGAGCGGCGCTGCTCACCGAGAGCACGCTGACCGCCGAGCGCCCGCGCCGGCAGGGGCTCAGCGACACCGTCATGACCTTCTGCGCGGCGGTCGGCGCCGTGCTGGCCGGCGTCGTCCTGAGCCTCGTCGGCTACGGCGGTCTGGCCCTCGCCGCGCTCGCCCTGGTGGCCGCTGTCACGGTGCTCGCGCCGTACGGGCGCCGCGGCTGAGGGGCGGTAGCGTGGAGCGCATGCCCCAGCCGTCCGATGCCCGCGACGACCGTCACGACGATCCGCAGCTGCCCGAAGTGGCGCGCATCGCCCGCGATCTGATCCGCTTCGACACGACGAACTACGGCGAGGGCCGCGCGCACGGCGAGCGCGAGGCTGCCGAGTACGTCGGCGCGTACCTGGAAGACCTGGGTCTCGTGACGGAGTATTACGAGCCCATCGACCGTCGCACCAACATCACTGCGCGGGTGGCGGGCAGACGCTCCGACAAGCCGGCGCTCGTTCTGCACGGGCACCTCGACGTCGTGCCCGCCGTCGCCGACGACTGGAGCGTCGACCCGTTCGGCGGCGTCGTCCGTGACGGCATGCTCTGGGGGCGCGGCGCCGTGGACATGAAGGACATGGATGCCATGATCCTGACCTCGGTCGCGGAACTGCTGCGGGCGGGCGAGCAGCCCGAGCGCGACATCATCGTCACGTTCTTCGCCGACGAGGAGAACGGCGGCGTCGAGGGCTCGCAGCTCGTCGTGCGCGACCGGCCGCAGTGGTTCGCCGGCGCGACCGAGGCGATCAGCGAGGTCGGCGGCTACTCGATCGGCATCGGCGATCGGCGCGCCTACCTGCTGCAGGTGGGCGAGAAGGCCCTCGTCTGGCTGCGGCTGCGTGCACGCGGCGTCGCCGGCCACGGCAGTCGGTTCCACCCCGACAACGCCGTCACGCGGCTCGCCGAGGCGGTCGCGTCGCTCGGGCGCACCGCGTGGCCGATCGAGCTGACCGAGACCACGCGCCAGACCGTCGACGGTCTCGCTGCGCTCTGCGGGCTCGGCGAGGGCGCCGACCCCGACACGGTCGCCGACGCCACCGGGCCGGCATCGGGCTTCCTGCGCTCGACGTTCCGCACGACGACCAATCCCACCGGCCTCACCGCGGGCTACAAGCACAACGTCATCCCCGACGCCGCCGTCGCCGCGATCGACGTGCGCACCCTGCCGGGGCAGGAAGACGCGATCCTCGCCGAGATCCAGCGGATCGTGGGCGACGACATCGTCGTCGAGATCTCGCACCGCGACATCGGCCTCGAAGTGCCGTTCCGCGGCGAGCTCGTCGACGCCATGGTGTCGACGCTCGGCCGCCACGACCCCGGCGTCCCGGTCGTCCCCTACCTGATGGGCGGCGGCACCGACAACAAGGCTCTCGCGGAGCTCGGCATCGCCGGGTACGGCTTCGCCCCGTTGCGCCTGCCGCACGACATGGACTTCACGGGTATGTTCCATGGGGTGGACGAGCGGGTCCCCATCGACGCTCTCGTGTTCGGGCAGCGTGTGCTGACCGACCTGCTGCGCACCTACTGACACGTAAGGAAACTGCGGCATGCTGTTCGACGCGATCATCCTCGGCATCGTGCAGGGACTCACCGAGTTCCTGCCGATCTCCTCGAGCGCCCACCTGCGCATCGTCGGCGAGTTCCTGCCGTCCGCAGAAGACCCGGGGGCGACCTTCACCGCGATCACCCAGATCGGCACCGAGCTGGCGGTGCTCGTCTACTTCTGGAAGAAGATCGTCCGCATCGTCGCGCGCTGGTTCCGCTCACTGACCGGGTCGGTGCCGCGGAACGACCCCGACGCCCGCATGGGGTGGATCGTCATCATCGGCACACTGCCGATCGGCATCCTGGGATTCCTCTTCCAAGACGTGATCCGCGACACCTTCCGCAACCTGTGGCTCGTCGCGATCGTGCTGATCGTGTTCGGCCTGATCCTCGGCGTCGCCGACGCGCTCGGCCGCCGCACGCGCAACGAAGAGGACCTCACCTACCCGCACGGCGTCGCGCTCGGCTTCGCCCAGGCGCTCGCGCTGATCCCCGGCGTCTCGCGCTCGGGGGCGACGACGACGATGGGGCTGGCGCTCGGGTACACACGCCCGGTCGCCGCCGAGGTCGCCTTCCTGCTGGCGGTGCCGGCCGTGTTCGGCAGCGGACTCTACGAGCTCTACCACGCCATCAAAGAGCCCGGCTCTGCCGTGTTCACGCCGCTCGAGACGGCCCTCGCGACGGGCATCGCGTTCGTCGTCGGCCTCGCGGTGATCGCGTTCCTGATGCAGTACCTCAAGCGCGGCAGCTTCCTGCCGTTCGTGATCTACCGCGTCGTCCTCGGCATCGTGCTCATCGGGCTGCTCAGCGCGGGCGTCCTGCAGGCCTACTGACGGGGGCGCCCGTCGTCGCGGCTCGGGCCCTTCGGCCCGTCACCGCCGCGGCGCAGGTACCGCTCGAACTCCTGCGCGATCGCATCGCCCGACGCTTCGGGCGAGTCCCACGTGTCACGGGTCTGCTCGAGCTGGTGGATGTACTCGGTCATCTCCTCGTCATCCGACGCGGCGGCGTCGATCGACGCCTCCCAGGCGAGTGACTGCGCGGGCAGCTCACCGCGGGGGATGACCGCCCCGGTCAGCTCGCCGACGCGGTCGAGCAGGGCGAGCGTCGCCTTGGGTGAGGGCGTGTGGCCGGCGACGTAGTGCGGCACGCTGGCCCACAGCGCGGCGCACGGGATGCCCGCCGCCTCGGCGGCGTTCGCGAGCACGGTCAGGATGCCCGCGGGGCCCTCGTACGTCGGCTTCTCGAGCCCGAGTGCGGTGCGCAGCGCTTCGTTCTCACTGCCGGCGAACACCGAGATGGGCCGGGTGTGCGGAACGTCCGACATCATCGAGCCGAGCGCGACGATCCCGGTGATGTCCTCCTGCAGCGCCGCGTCGATGAGCTCGGCGACGAACGCCTGCCATGCGCGGGCGGGTTCGTAGCCCGACAGCAGCCACACCCCGGTGCCGTCGCCGACCTCGTCGGGCCGCCACAGGGTGGCATCGGGCCACACCAGCCTGCGTGAGCCGTCGGCGTCGAGCTGCACCTGCGGGCGGGTGTACTGGTAGTCGAAGTAGAGCTCGGGATCGACCGCGAACACCTCGCGGTACCCGCCGGATGCCCGCATGTGCGAGAGGGCGGCCGTGGCCGCCTCGCCCGCGTCGTTCCACCCGTCGAACGCCACCACGAGAACCCGCCGACCCAGTTCGTCCACACCGCTCCTCACCTCAGCGACCGATCCCCCCACGATACGCGCCGCGCGGTGTGGCGGGGTGGAGGCTGACGGGGGAGTGGGCGTCGAGCGGGCGCGAAGTGCGCGACCGCCTAGCATGGAACGATGAGCTCCTCCCCGTCGCCCATCCTCCCCGCGGCGGTGCTGTGGGACATGGACGGCACCCTCGTCGACACAGAGGCGTATTGGATGGCAGCCGAAACCGCGCTCGTCGAGAGCTTCGGCGGGGCGTGGACGCACGAGCAGGCGCTCGGCCTCGTCGGGCAGGGTCTCGAGACGTCGGCGACGATCCTGCAGGCAGCAGGCGTTCGGATGCCGACGGGCGAGATCGTCGACCACCTCACCGATCGGGTGGCGCGTACCCTCGCCGAGGTCGGACCGCCGCTGCGCCCGGGAGCGCTCGAACTGCTGGCCGCGTTGCGCGCAGCCGGAGTCAGGTGTGCGCTCGTGACCATGTCGCTGCGGCGCATGGCCGCGGAGGTCGTCGCCGCAGTCGGCGTCTCGCTGGGAGACGATCCGTTCGAGCTGATCGTGTCGGGTGATGAGGCGACGCGACCGAAGCCGTACCCCGACGCGTATCTGCAGGCCTGCGCGAGCCTCGGCGTCGCGCCTGCCGACGCCGTGGCGATCGAAGACTCACCCACCGGCATCCGCGCCGCCGTCGCGGCGGGCGTCACGACGATCGGCGTGCCGTTGATGGTGTCGCTCGTCGGCACCGGCGCGCACGCGATCTGGCCCACCCTCGCCGAGCGCACGCCCGCCGACATCGCCGCTGTCCACGCGGCACACGAACCCTCACGCCACGCGAAAGGCCGGCCATGACCACCGATCTGCGTCCGAGCGGACCCTTCCGCATCGGCGACCGCGTGCAGCTGACCGGCCCGAAGGGCCGCCTGCACACCGTGACACTGCGCGACGGGGGGGAGCTCCACACGCACCACGGCGTGCTGGGGCACGAGGCGCTCGTCGGTCAGCCCGACGGCTCGGTCGTCACGAACTCGGGCGGGCACGAGTACCTCGCGCTGCGACCGCTGCTGCGCGACTTCGTCATGTCGATGCCGCGGGGTGCGGCGATCGTCTACCCGAAGGACGCCGCGCAGATCCTGGCCTCGGCCGACATCTTCCCCGGCGCGACGGTCGTCGAGGCGGGCGTGGGGTCGGGTGCCCTGTCGCTGTGGCTGCTGCGGGCGATCGGGCCGTCAGGGAGGCTGCTCTCGTTCGAGCGGCGTGAAGAGTTCTCGCAGGTCGCCGAAGCCAACGTCGAGACCTTCTTCGGTCATTACCCCGAAACGTGGTCGGTCGTCGTCGGCGACCTCGTCGATCAGCTGCCGACGGTGACGGAACCGGGGACGGTCGACCGGGTCGTCCTCGACATGCTCGCGCCCTGGGAGTGCATCGACGCCGTCGCGGACGTGCTCACGCCCGGCGGCGTCGTGCTCTGCTACGTCGCGACGGCGACGCAGCTCAGCCGGGTGGCCGAATACCTGCGCGCGACCGGCCTGTTCACCGAGCCCGAGGCGACCGAGACGATGGTCCGCGGCTGGCACGTCGAAGGTCTCGCGGTGCGCCCCGACCACCGGATGGTCGCGCACACGGGCTTCCTGCTGACCGCGCGCCGGCTCGCCCCGGGGGCGGTGCCGCCCGACGTGCGCAAGCGTGCGCTCAAGAAGCCGAGCTACTCCGACATCGACGTCGAGGCATGGACGCCGGGCGCCGTCGGCGATCGCCAGATCACCGACAAGAACCTGCGCAAGCGCGTCCGCGAGGCGCAGCGCGCGGTCGGCGGGGCACGTCTCGCCGCGGGCGGCGCGGCACCCGAGGCGGACGCCGCCCCGGCCGGCGCCGGGGAGCGCTCCGACGACGACGTAGACTGACTCGGTGCTCCGGATCCCCGCTGTCGTCGCCGTCCTCGGCCTGTCCGCTCTGACCCTCTCCGCCTGCGCGGCGGCCCCGTCTGCGGGCGCGCCCGCGTCGTGCGAGCGAAACGAATCGACCTCGTCGGTGTTCGGGCTCATCACGTCCGGTGGCGACGCGGGTGCTCCCACGGTCGCGCTCGACGCCCCCGTCTACGTCGACGAGACGGTCTACACCGACGAGACTGTCGGCGACGGTCAGCAGGTGACGACGGATGCCCAGGATGTCGTGTTCTCGGTCGCCATCGCAAACGGCGCCACGGGCGAGACGATCCTCACCTCGGGCACGCAGGTGCAGCCGGTCTCGTCGTGGCAGAAGGACTACGACGGCCTCGCCCAGATGATGATGTGCGCCACGGAGGGCTCACGTATCGTCGGCGCCGTCCCGGCATCCGACCTGTCCGAAGCCGCCGCGAAGAACCTCGGCATCACCGACGGGCAGTCCATCGTCGTCACGATGGATCTGCAGAAGGTCTACCTGGCCGCCGCCGACGGGAATCCGCAGTACAACGACCGACGCGGCATGCCCTCGGTGGTGCTCGCACCCGACGGCACGCCGGGCGTCATCGTCCCCGATGTCGCGCCGCCGAGCGAGCTGGCCGTCGAGTTGCTGAAGAAGGGCGACGGCGCTGAGGTCACCGACGCCGACACCGTCCGCGTGCAGTACACCGGCGTCGGCTGGGTCGATCGCAAGGTCATCTCGTCGTCGTGGGAGAACGGTGCATCGATCGCCGTGGCGCCCGGCGCCACCGAGCCGTTCGCGGCGCAGCTGGTCGGCGCGACGGTCGGCTCGCAGCTGCTCATCGTCATCCCGAGCACGACCGGCGACGGTGCGGACGCGCCCGGAGCGAGCATCTACGTGGTCGACATCCTCGGCATCGACGAAGCGGCCGCCGCGACCCAGTGATCCGCTCGTGATCACCGGCGCGCGACGGCCGCTGCATAGTGGCGGCGTGCGGCCTCAGTGCACGGTGGCTTCGGCCTTCTCGATCATCGTGCGGGTGACGCGCTTGCGGAACACCCAGTAGGTCCACGCCTGGTAGCCGAGCACGAGCGGCAGGAACACGAGCGCCGCCCACGACATGATCTGCAGCGTCAGCTCGGTGCTCGACGCGTTCTCGATCGTCAGGCTGTTCGCCGGGTCGTTCGAGGCCGGCATGACGTACGGGAACAGTGCGAGCCACAGCGTCAGCACGGCGAAGACGATCGTCACCGCCCCCGCCGCGAACGCCCGGCCGTCGCGGTCGACCCAGTTGAGGGCGACGGATGCCAGCAGGGCGACGGCAGCGATCACGCCGCAGACGATGACCGCCCAGAGCAGGGGCGCCTCGCGCCCGGCGGCGATGGCGATCGTCCACACGACGCAGCCCGCGGCGAACAGCACGGTCGGGATCGCGAGCCGCTTGGCGAGCAGTTGCGCGTCGTGGTGCACCTGGCCGTCGGTCTTCAGGCCGACGAAGTAGACACCGTGCAGGAAGAACAGCAGCAGGGTCGTCACGCCCACCCACAGCCCGTACGGGTTGAGGAGGGTGAACAGCGTGCCGGTGAAGTTCTTGTCCTCGTCGATCGGCACGCCCTGCACGATGTTGCCGACCGCGACGCCCCACAGCAGCGCCGGGACGACCGACCCGATGACGATCATCGTGTCGAAGCGACGCTTCCACCGGATGTCGTCGCGCTGGTGGCGGTACTCGAACGAGACCCCCCGCAGGATCAGAGCGAGCAGGATCAGCAGCAGCGGCAGGTAGAAGCCGCTGAACAGGGTGGCGTACCACTCGGGGAACGCGGCGAACAGGCACGCTCCGGCGACGATCACCCAGGTCTCGTTGAGATCCCAGATCGGGCCGATGGTGTTGATCACCTGGCGCCGTGACACTTCGTCCTTGCCGAGGAAGGGCAGCGACATCCCGACGCCGAAGTCGAAGCCGTCGAGGACGAAGTAGCCGACGAAGAAGACTCCGACGATGAAGAACCAGAGGGTTGCGAGGTCCATGTCTGCTCCTAGTAGACCGTCGACGGGGTCTCTTCGACCGTCACGTCGGAGGGATCGGGGTCATCGGGGCCGGGGAGTCGCCCGGGGCCTTCACGCACGGTCTTGAAGATCAGGCCGAACTCGACGATCGCCAGGGCGAGATAGATGAGCGTGAACGAGACGAGGGAGATCAGCACCGTCCATCCCGGGACGTTCGGCGAGACGCCGTCCTCCGTGAGCATGAGCCCGAAGACGATCCAGGGCTGACGGCCCATCTCGGTGAAGATCCACCCGACGAGGATGCCGAACAGGGCCAGCGGCGCCTGCCAGATCGCGATCTTCCACATCCACGGCGACACGGGCCGCGTCGCCTTCTTGCGCGTCACCCAGAGCCCGACGACCGAGATGAGCGCGGCCAGCATGCCGAAGCCCATCATCCAGCGGAACGACCAGTACGTGACCCACAGGATCGGCGCGAAGTTGCCGTCGACCTGGTCGGCGAACTGCGGGAACATCTCCTGCGTGTAGAGCACGTTCAGGTTGTTGATGCCCTCCACGCAGCCGTCGAAGCTGTGCGTGGAGAAGAGCGCGAGCAGATAGGGGACGCGCAGCGACCACACCTCGCCGGTGCCATCGGGCGTGCCGATGGAGAAGAGCGAGAACGAGGCATCCGCCCCGCACGCCGAGTTGAACATCGCTTCGGCGGCGGCCATCTTCATCGGCTGGGTCTGCACCATGACGAGGCCGAGCTGGTCGCCCGAGAGGAACACCAGGGCGAAGCCGACGATCGTGCCCCAGAGGCCGAACTTCAGCGCGGGGCGAAGCGTCTCGTCGTGCTGACCGCGGGACAGATGCCAGGCTGCGACGGCGATCAACACCCCCGACGCGAACATGATCGCCGACGTGATGGTGTGCGGGAACTGCGTCAGCGCGACGGGGTTGGTCAGCACGGCGAGGAAGTCGGCCATCTCGGCGCGGTGCCCCTCGGCCGACATCTGGTAGCCCTGCGGGTTCTGCATGAACGCGTTCGCGGCGAGGATGAAGTACGCCGACAGCCAGGTGCCGACCACGGTCGCCCAGATGGTGGCGAGGTGGATGCCTCGGGGCAGCTTGTTCCAGCCGAAGATCCAGAGCCCGATGAACGTCGCCTCGAAGAAGAAGGCCATCAGGCCCTCGAAGGCGAGCGGCGCCCCGAACACGTCGCCGACGAACCGGCTGTAGCTCGACCAGTTCATGCCGAACTGGAACTCCTGCACGATGCCGGTCACGATGCCCATGGCGAAGTTGATCAGGAAGATCTTGCCGAAGAACCGCGTCAGGTGCAGGTACTTCAGGTCGCCCGTGCGGTACCAGATCGTCTGGAAGAGCGCGACGAACAGCGACATCCCGAGCGTCAGCGGAACGAAGATGAAGTGGTAGAGGGTCGTCAGACCGAATTGCCACCGAGCGAGCAGCAGCGGATCGAGCAGTTCCACGCGAGACTCCTTCCGAGCATCTGAAGGTCAAGCTACACAGGCTTCTCTCAGGGTGGGAAGGTCTACGGGCCGTGTAAAACATCTGCGCGGCTGTCCCCGTGCCCTGGGCGAGGAGCGATAGTCTCGCGCCATGAAGAACTGGGGCGTCATCGTCATCCTCGCGATCTCACAGTTCGTCATGGTGCTCGACAGCACCGTGATGAACGTGTCGATCTCACAGGTCGCATCGGACCTCGGCACGACGATCACCGGAATGCAGGCGGCGATCACGTTCTACACCCTGACGATGGCCGCATTCATGCTCACCGGCGGCAAGCTCGGCGACAAGTGGGGGCGCGCACGCGCCTTCAAGATCGGCTCGGTCGTCTACGGCATCGGCTCGCTGCTGACGGCGCTGAGCCCCAATCTCACGACGTTGCTGTTCGGCTGGTCACTCGTCGAGGGCCTCGGTGCGATCCTCGTGATCCCCGCGATCGCCGCCCTCGCGGCAGTCAACTACACCGGCAAGGCACGGGTCGCCGCGTTCTCGATCCTGGGCGCGGTCACCGGTCTGGCCGCCGCTGCGGGTCCGCTGATCGGTGGTCTCGTGACGACGTACGCCTCGTGGCGGTACGTGTTCGTGGCCGAGACCGTCGTCATGCTCGTCGTGCTGCTCACCTCGGGGCGCATCAAGGATGTCCCGGCGAATGGGAAGGTGCGGATCGACATCCTCAGCGTCGTGCTGTCGGCCGGGGGCATGACGGCGCTGGTCCTGGGTCTGCTGCAGTCGAAGACCTGGGGCTGGTTCATCCCGCTCAACCCGCCCGAGGTCGGCGGCGTCGAGATCGCGCCGTTCGGCATCTCGCCGGTCACCTACCTGATCCTCCTCGGGATCGTCGTGCTGTGGTGGTTCCTGCGGCGGCAGCGCGGGCTCGAGAAGGCCGGCCGCATGCCCCTCCTCAAGGTGAGCCTGCTCGGCATCCCCGCCCTCCGGGCCGGTCTGTCCGGCTTCCTGGTGCAGTACTTCGCGATCGCCGCGCTGTTCTTCGTGATCCCCGTGTATCTGCAGACGATGCTCG
>Ga0160441_100593_pt1 | contig 23263 bp, 20 predicted proteins | sample HID1971K_E1MG_FD_108260 | JGI IMG/M metagenome (GOLD analysis project Ga0160441, IMG submission 108260) | Enriched millipede-associated microbial communities from UW Madison campus, WI, USA - HID1971K_E1 MG | ecosystem: Host-associated > Arthropoda: Insects > Digestive system > Unclassified ... | reverse complement strand
TACCGGCGCGTAGTAGATGCCGTCCTTCTCCAGCGCCGCGCGCTCGAAGGCCATCACGTCCTTGGCGGCCGGCACCTGGTCCGGGCCGATCTGGTGCCAGCGCTGGTCCAGCATGGCAGCACCCAGGTACTCGGTGGTGGCAAAGCCCTGGTTGAACTTGGCCGCGGCGATCACCTTGTCCAGCAGCGCCTGCGGCATCGCGGTGCCATTCTGGTAGTGCTTGGCGTAGTTCTTCAGGATGAGCGGGTTGTCCGACCACATCTCGTTGACCTGCGAGGGGAACTCGACGAAGTCACGCGGCACCGAGGTGCCCGAGAAGTAGGGGTACTTCACGTTCGAGAACATGCCGTGCAGGGCGTGGCCGAATTCGTGGAAGGTGGTGGTCACTTCATCCCAGGTCAGCAGGGTCGGCTGGCCGGCCGGCGGCTTGGGAATGTTGAGGTGGTTGGCCACCACCGGCTTGAAGCCGGTCAGCTTGGACTGCGACACATAGGAGTTCATCCACGCACCGCCACGCTTGGACGCGCGTGCGTACGGGTCGAAGATGAAGATCGCCAGCTGGCTGCCATCGGCGTCGAACACGTCGTAGACGGTCACGTCGTCGTGGTAGACCGGCAGGTCGGTGCGCTGCTTGAAGGTCAGGCCGTATTCCTGGTTGGCGGCGAAGAACACGCCGTTTTCCAGCACGTTCTTCAGCTCGAAGTACGGCTTGAGCTGGGATTCGTCGAAGTTGTACTTGGCCTGGCGCACCTTCTCGCTGTAGTAGGCCCAGTCCCATGCTTCGAGCTGGAAGCTCTTCTTGCCGGCGGCCTTCTGTTCCTTGTCGATCATCGCCTGCAGGTCGGCCGCTTCGCGCTTGGCATTGGCGACCGCAGCCGGGGCGAGCTGGCCGAGCATGGCGTTGACCGCTTCGGGCGTCTTGGCGGTCTGGTTGGTCAGGTTGTAGGCGGCGAAGTTGTTAAAGCCCATCAGCTTGGCCTTGTCGGCGCGCAGCTGCATGATGCGCGCGACCAGCGCGGTGTTGTCGAACTCGCCACCGCGGCTGCCACGGGTGACCGAGGCATCGTAGATCTTCTTGCGCAGGTCGCGGTTGGCCAGGTTGGTCAGCGGCGGCTGGCCGGTGGTGTTGAGCAGGGCGATGACGTACTTGCCGTCCAGCTTGCGGGCCTTGGCCGCTTCGGAGGCGGCAGCGATCTGTTCGGCCGACAGGCCGTCCAGCTGCTTGACGTCGTCGACGATCACGGCAGATGCGTTCACTTCGTTCTGCACGTTCTGGCTGAACTTGGTGCCCAGGTTGGCCAGCTCGGCGTTCATTTCCTTGAGCTTGGTCTTGTCGGCGTCATTGAGCTTGGCGCCGGCGCGCACGTAGCTCTCGTAGTACTTCTCGACCAGGCGCACGCCTTCGGCATCCAGCCCGAGCTGGGTGCGGGTGTCATACAGGGCCTGGATGCGGGCGAACAGCTTGCCGTTCAGCGCAATCGCATCGCTGTGCGCGGCGAACTTTGCCGAGTAGTCGGCCTGCAGCTTCTTGCGCGCATCGTTGGTATCGGCGCCGACCAGGCTGAAGAACACGGTGGTCGCACGGTCGAGGGTGTCACCGCTCTTTTCCAGGGCGATGAGGGTGTTGTCGAAGGTCGGCTTGGCCTTGTTGTTGGCGATGGCCTCCACTTCCTTCAGCTGCTGGGCCATGCCGGCATCGAAGGCGGGGGCGAAGTCGCTGTCCTTGATCTTGTCGAACTGCGGGTAGTGCAGCGGCAGGGTGCTGTCGGCGAAGAACGGGTTGGCCTGCTGGGCAGCGCTGGCCGCAGGCGCGGCGGCAACGGCGGAATAGGCGGGCAGGGCAAGGCCGAGGGTCACGGCGACGGCAAGGGCAAGGCGGGTGGTCAAGGGGTAATCTCCGGTCAGACAAGTGCCCGAGGTTAACCCGGGGTGAGGGGTGGGGGCTTGTGTCGAAAGGCATGTGCGGTGGTCGTATCGATACAATGGCCACACCCCTCCCTGGAGCACGACCATGACCACCGCCTTCGATTTCTCGTTCGTGGACCTGGACGGCCAGCAGCAGGACCTTGACCAGTACCGTGGCAAGGCGCTGCTGCTGGTAAACGTGGCCAGCAAATGCGGCTTCACGCCCCAGTACGAGGGCCTGGAGGAGGTGTGGCGGGCGTATCGCGACCAGGGCCTGGTGGTGATCGGCTTCCCGTGCGACCAGTTCGGCCACCAGGAACCCGGCAACGCGGACGAGATCCGCAGTTTCTGCTCGCTGACCTACGGGGTGGACTTCCCGCTCTCGGAGAAGATCGAGGTCAACGGGGATGGCGCGCACCCGCTGTGGAAATGGCTCAAGGCCGAGAAGTCCGGCCTGCTGGGCATCGGCGCGATCAAATGGAACTTCAGCAAGTTCCTGGTCGGCCGTGATGGCAAGGTGCTCGAACGCTACGCGCCGACTGACAAACCGGAAAACCTGCGCGGCGATATCCAGGCTGCGTTGGGGTGACTGCTGGACACGCATGGCGTGTCCCTACGGATTCGTGACCGGCGAACAGGCGTAGCGACACGCCATGCGTGTCCCACGCGATGCGTCCGGCGCATGCCGCAGCGGTTACTTTTCGACGAACGCGCGCTCGAAGACGTAGTGGCCGGGCGTACCGATCCGCGGCGAAGTCTGGAAGCCACGGGCGTCCAGCACGCTGCGCAGGTCGGCCAGCATCTGCGGGCTGCCGCAGATCATGGCGCGGTCGTTTTCCGGGCTCAGTTCGGGCAGGCCCAGGGTGCGCTGCATCTCGCCGCTTTCCATCAGCGAGGTCAGCCGGCCCTGGTTCGGGAACGGTTCGCGGGTCACCGCCGGGTAGTAGAGCAGCTTGTCGCCGATCATCTCGCCCAGGAACTCATGCTCGCGCAGTTCCTTCTCGAACAGCTCGCGGTAGGCCAGGTCCTTTTCGTAGCGCACGCCGTGGGTCAGGATCACCTTGTCGAAGCGCTCGTAGGTTTCCGGGTCCTTGATCACCGACAGCCACGGCGCCAGGCCGGTGCCGGTGCCCAGCAGGTACAGGTGCTTGCCCGGGTGCAGGTCGCTGATCAGCAGGGTGCCGGTGGGCTTCTTGCCAACCAGCACCTTGTCGCCCGGCTTGATGTGCTGCAGGCGCGAGGTCAGCGGGCCGTCCTGGACCTTGATGCTGAAGAATTCCAGGTTCTCTTCCCAGTTCGCGCTGGCGATGGAATACGCGCGCAGCAGCGGCCGCGCTTCGGTTTCCAGGCCGATCATCACGAACTGGCCGTTCTCGAAGCGGAAACCGCTGTCGCGGGTCGTGGTGAAGCTGAAGTAGGCGTCGGTCCAGTGACGGACCTCAAGCACCGTTTCGGCGCCGAAAGCGGAAGACATGGGGAGGGGGTCTGATCTGTGTTGTCCCGCCCAGTTTATCTCAAATGAGATAAATTCTCATTGAACCCCGTTCAGCGATATCCCGCCGCCTGCAGTTCGAACAGCTCGGCGTAGCGGCCTCCCTGCGCCATCAGCTGGGCGTGGGTGCCGCTGGCCTCGATCCGCCCACCGGCCAGCACCAGGATCCGGTCGGCCATGCGCACCGAAGAGAACCGGTGCGAGATCAGCACCGCGGTGCGGTTGTCGGACAGCTCCTTGAAGCGCTGGAACACCTCGAATTCGGCGCGCGCATCCAGCGCGGCAGTGGGTTCGTCCAGGATCATCACCTGCGCATCGCGCATGTAGGCGCGGGCGATGGCGATCTTCTGCCACTGGCCGCCGGACAGGTCCACGCCCTGCTTGAAGCGGCGCCCGATCAGCTGCTCGTAGCCCTGCGGCAGCCCGGCAATCACATCTTCGGCCATGCCACGGCGCGCGGCGTCGCGGATGCGCGCATCGTCGGTCATCGCTTCGACCAGGCCCACCCCGATGTTCTCGCCGGCACTGAGGTTGTAGCGCACGAAGTCCTGGAAGATCACTCCCATGTTGGCGCGCAGGTCGTCCAGGTCGTAGTCGCGCAGGTCGCGGCCGTCGAGCAGGATGCGGCCTTCGTCCGGGTCGTACAGCCGCGCCAGCAGCTTCACCAGCGTGGTCTTGCCGGCGCCGTTCTCGCCGACCAGGGCCAGCACTTCGCCCGCGCGCAGCTCGAAATCGAGATGGCGCACCGCCCAGCTTTCCGCGTCGGGATACTGGAAGCCCACGTTCTCGAACACGAAGCCCTGGGTGATCGGCTGCGGCACCGGGACCGCGTCCGGGCGCGAATGGATTTCCGGCTGGATCTGGAAGAACGAGAACAGATCGTCCAGGTACAGCGCCTGGCTGGCCACCTGCGAAAAGCCGATCAGCAGGCCTTCCAGCAGCTGGCGCAGGCGCAGGAAGCTGCCGGCCAGGAAGGTCAGGTCGCCGATGGAGAAGTCGCCGCGCACCGTGCGCCAGGCGATGTAGGCATAGGCGGTGTAGTAGCCGAGCGTGCCCAAGGCGGCCAGCAGGGTGCCCCAGAACGCGCGTTTGCGCGCGAGCGCGCGGTTGGCGCGGAAGAACTTGTCGGCCAGGAACCGGTAGCGGTCGATCAGGAAGCGGTGGAGGTTGAAGATCTTCACCTCCTTGGCGGTTTCCACGCTGGCACCGATCTGGCGCAGGTAGTCCAGCTGGCGGCGCTCGGGGGTCCACTGGAAGTTCAGGCTGTAGCCGGCCGCGTTGAAGTGCGATTCGCCGATGAACGCCGGCACCAGCGCCACGCCCAGCAGCAGGATCAACCACGGCGCGTAGACCAGCAGGCCCACCGCCAGGCTGGCCACGGTGATGGCGTCCTGGACCTGGCCGAACAGCTGGCTCATCAGGTTCATCCGGCCCATGGTCTGGCGGCGGGCGCGGTCCAGCTTGTCCTGCAGGTCCGGGTCCTCGAAGTCCTCCAGGTCCAGCTCCGCCGCGTGTTCCATCAGGCGCACACTGGTGACGTTGGTGAACAGCTCCGAGAGCAGGGTATCGGCGTAGCTGACGATCCGGCCGAGCAGGTCCGAGGCGATGGCCAGGCCGAATTCCAGCGCCAGCAGGCCCAGCAGGGGATTGAGCAGGCCGCTGTACAGCGCTTCATCGAACGGCGGGAAGCCGGCCTCGTGCCGGCTCAGCAGCAGCGCCGCATCGATGATGAGCTTGCCCACGTACAGCATCGCCACCGGCAGCAAGGCGCGGATGACGCGCAACCCCAGGCTGGCGCTGGCCAGTGCCGGGCTGGTCTGCCAGACCTGGTGCAGGAACGGGGGCAGGTTGCGCATCGCCTGGAAGCGTTCGCGCAGGCTGGGATTCTTAGGGCCGGAAGCGCCGGCGGCGGGGGAGGCGGGCATGGCCGACATTGTGCCTGCCATCGCTGTGAAGCCCGGTTGTTTACCGGGGGCGTCATCCTGTAAGACCGGCCGGGATTGCGTGCTTTGACAGGGCCCGGCGCAGTTGTCGGGAGTGATTCCCACCACCGCCGGGCCGGGGCGCTAAAATGGTGGGCTTACCCCCGCCAGCCCCGAGCAAGCGAGCATTACGTGACATCGATCAAGCAGGAAGACCTCATCCAGTCCATCGCCGACGCGCTGCAGTACATCTCGTACTACCACCCGGTCGACTACATCAAGAGCCTCACCGCCGCCTACGAGCGCGAGGAGTCGCCGGCCGCGAAGGAAGCTATGGCCCAGATCCTGATCAATTCCCGCATGTGCGCCGAAGGCCATCGGCCGATCTGCCAGGACACCGGCATCGTCACCGTGTTCCTGGAAGTGGGCATGAACGTGCGCTGGGACGACGCCACCATGAGCCTGGAAGACATGGCAAATGAAGGCGTGCGCCGCGCGTACAACCACCCGGACAACAAGCTGCGCGCTTCGGTGCTGGCCGATCCGGCCGGCAAGCGCGTCAATACGAAGGACAACACCCCCGGCGTGGTCAACATGAAGATCGTGCCGGGCGACACCGTGGACGTGATCGTGGCGGCCAAGGGGGGCGGTTCCGAAGCCAAGAGCAAGTTCGCCATGCTCAACCCGTCCGACTCCATCGTGGACTGGGTGCTCAAGACCGTGCCGACCATGGGCGCCGGCTGGTGCCCGCCAGGCATGCTCGGCATCGGCATCGGTGGCACTGCTGAAAAGGCGATGCTGCTGGCCAAGGAATCGCTGATGGAGCCGATCGACATCAACGAACTCAAGGCCCGTGGCGCTTCCAACCGCGCCGAAGAACTGCGCCTGGAGCTGTACGACAAGGTCAACGCGCTGGGCATCGGCGCACAGGGCCTGGGCGGCCTGACCACGGTGCTGGACATCAAGGTCAAGGACTTCCCGACCCACGCGGCCAACCTGCCGGTGGCGATGATCCCCAACTGCGCCGCCACCCGCCACGCCCACTTCACCCTGGACGGCAGCGGCCCGGTGATGCTGGACCCGCCGTCGCTGGAAGACTGGCCGCAGATCACCTACGACGCCTCCAAGGGCACGCGCGTCGACCTGGATACCATCACCCCGGAAGACGTGGCCAGCTGGAAGCCGGGCCAGACCCTGCTGCTCAACGGCAAGCTGCTCACCGGCCGCGATGCCGCGCACAAGCGCATGGTGGACATGCTCAACAAGGGCGAGCCGCTGCCGGTCGACCTCAAGGGCCGCTTCATCTATTACGTGGGTCCGGTCGATCCGGTGCGTGAGGAAGTGGTGGGCCCGGCCGGCCCGACCACCGCCACCCGCATGGACAAGTTCACCCGCCAGGTGCTGGAACAGACCGGCCTGCTGGGCATGGTCGGCAAGGCCGAGCGCGGCCCGGCCGCGATCGAGGCGATCCGTGACAACAAGTCGGCGTACCTGATGGCGGTGGGCGGTTCTGCCTACCTGGTGTCCAAGGCGATCAAGGCGGCCAAGGTGGTCGGCTTTGCCGACCTGGGCATGGAAGCGATCTACGAATTCACCGTGCAGGACATGCCGGTGACCGTGGCGGTGGATTCCACGGGTGAATCGGTGCACATCACCGGCCCGCGCGAATGGCAGGCGAAGATCGGCAGGATCCCGGTGGTCGTGGCCTGATGCTTCTTGAACAACGGCGCTTCTGGGCGCCGTTGTTCGTTCTACCGGCGCGCGCATAATCAGGGCCTTCCCAACTGCAGGTCCCCGCGCATGGCCACCACGTTGTACGGATCCTCCAGCACCGCCTCGCTGGTGGTGCACTGGCTGCTGATCGAACTGGGCATCGAGCACAAACTGGTGCTGCTCGATTTCGATACCCGCGAGCAGAAATCGGCCGATTACCTGGCCCTCAACCCCGCCGGACGCGTGCCCACGCTGGTGATCGGCAGCCAGGTCCTGACCGAAGCGGCGGCGATCGCCCTGCACCTGGCCGACCTGCACCCGCAGGCGGGGCTGCTGCCGGCGCCGGGCACGCCCGAGCGTGCGCAGGCCTACCGGTGGATGTTCTGGTGCGCCAACACCCTGCAGCCGGCGTACCGCGCGTGGTTCTATGCCGATGAAGTGGCCGGTGCGGACAACGTGGACGCGGTACGCGAGGGCGCGCGCCAGCAGCTGGAAGCGGGGTGGGCACGGTTCGCCGAGCACCTGCAGCAGGCGGGGCCGTACGTGCTGGGCGAACGCATCAGCGTGGTCGATTTCATGCTGGTGATGCTGATGCGCTGGTCACGCAACATGCCGCGGCCCAGCGATACCTGGCCGGAACTGAAGGCCTACGCAGAGCGCATCAAAGCGCGCCCGGCGTTCGCCGAAGTCTACCGCCGCGAAGGCATCACCGACTGGCGGTGATATCGCGTAGCGCCGCGCCGCGCCCGGCGTGGCTGCGGCGCAGCGTCAGTACCACTCCAGCAACGACACTCCCAGGCCGATGTAGGTCGCCTTGTGGTTGTAATCGATCATGCTTTCGCCGTACCCATCGAAGATCTGCACATGCCCGCGCAGCAGGTTGCTGATCGGGAAGCCGTAATCCAGCTGCAGCGCCCCGTGCGAACGGTCGCCACCGCGCAGTGAATGCCGCGCCATCAGCGAAACTTCGTGGCCGTTGCGGTTCCAGGTCAGGGTCGCGTCGCCGCGGCCCATGTAATCCTCGATGTCCGGGTTGTTGTCGTCTTCGCGGTCTTCGGGCAGGCGGTACCACGGGCGCAGCACCAGCGCCCAGTTCTCGCGGTCCAGGCCGATGTTGGCGATCACCCGGTTCCAGCTGCGCGACAGCGGGTCGGCGCGGCCGTTGGACATGTGGGTGAGGCTGAGCCCGCTCATGCGCCCGCGCCAGCCGCCGATGGAATAGCCGTTGCGGAAGACCATCATGATCTCCGGCTCGTAATTGGTTTCGCGGAACGGGCGCGAGTTGTCGGCGTTGTAGGCCTGCCAGCGCGAGCTCTGGGTATACCCTGCCCAGATGTCGCCGTTGTCGCCGAACACGTTCTCCCAGACCTTGGTCTTGAAGCTCAGCTGGAACTTCAGCTCGTTGCTGTCCAGCTGCTGTGGCGTGGTCACCGTGTTGTCCGGGTTGGGCGAGTGCGGCATCTGGTTCTTGTCGCTGGTCCAGAACGCGGGCAGCAGGTACACCGGCTTGTAGGCGCGCAGCTGGAACGCCCCCAGCTTGGAGTCCTGCGCCAGTTCCCAGCGGCTGTCCAGCAGCGAACCCTTGCCGGCATTGGCCAGCGCGGAATCATGGCCATCGTTCTTGAACACCTCGCCCAGCCGCTGCTTGACCCGTTCGGTGGGCGGGGCATCGGGCGTGCGTGCCGCCTGGCGCTCTTCCCGACGCTCCTGCTTGGCGGCGGTGGCAGCGGCATCGGCCGCCTGGGTGGTTTCCACCGTGGGCCGGAACAGCTTGTCGTAGCAGGCCAGGCGGGCCACATCGGTGCCCACCAGCGCGCAGGCTTCAGGCGATGCCGGCGTCGGCGCGGCTTCCTGGGCGGCCAGCGGCAGGCTGGCGCTGGCCAGCGCCAAGGCAGAGAACAGGGCCGAACGTGGGCGGTGGGTCATGGAGGCGGGCCGATGAATGGAGGGGAGCGCGGACAGTGTGGCGGCTGCCCGACGTTCCCGCCAGCGCAACGCAACGCACTGACGGGATCAGCGCGTTTATGCCGGTGTCCCCCGTGCGCGCAACGTGAAGCTGGCCGGGCTCAGAAGAACCAGGCGAACGCGAAGATGCCCAGCATCGCGATCACCAGCGCCAGCTTGAGCGCGAACCCCAGCAGGATGCCCAGCCAGGTAGCCAACCCCACCTTGGTGGACCGGCCCAGTTCGCGCGTATGCCAGTACTCGCCGAGCAGTGCGCCGGCCAGTGGTCCGGCGAACAGGCCGATCGGCATGAAGAACAAGCCGACGATGCTGCCAATGAACGTACCCCACAGCGCCTTGCGGCTGGCCCCGACCCGCTTGGCGCCCACTACCGTGGCCAACACGTCCACGGCGAAGGAGGCCAGCGTCAGCAGGCCGAGCACGGTCAGCGGTACCCAGCCCACATGCACGAAGCCGTCGCCCCAGGCCGCCACCAGCAGGCCGGCGAAAACCAGCGGGATCCCGGGCAGGGCGGGCAGGATGATGCCGGCGATACCGACCAGGACCAGCACCACGGCGATCAGGTAAAAGATGAATGAAGGGTCCATGCTGTCCAGTATGGTCGTCTATTTGGGGTTGACATATGTGAAATAAGCCAGTTGCTTTTTCATTTGGCCCGGGTTAAGTTGCAGACGCTGAGCTTGGCAAGGTCACCGTGGATCGTGGCCTGATGATGGTAGATCTTCCGATCCGCTCCATCGATGCACCTCGCTTCCCCCTTGCTTGTCAGCCGCCCACAAGGCGTAACCAACTACAAGTCAGTCAGGGAGTAAGGAAGATGGCAGAGAAGGGCACCGTCAAGTGGTTCAATGACGCGAAGGGCTTCGGTTTCATCAGCCGTGAAAGCGGTGAGGACGTGTTCGTACACTTCCGTGCAATCGATTCCCAGGGCTTCAAGAGTCTGAAGGAAGGCCAAGCGGTCGAGTTTGAAGTGACCCAGGGCCAGAAGGGCCTGCAGGCCGACAAGGTGCGCCCGCTCTAAGCGCGCACCGCTCCGGTCTGATCGGAACATGGAAAGGGCCCGCGCAAGCGGGCCCTTTGCTTTCACGCTGCAGCGGTGCAGTGGATCAGCGCAGGACTACGCGACCGTTGACCACGCGTACGTAGGTGTTTTCGCGGATCCCGCCGAGGTCACGCTGGTTCACCACCACGGTGCGGCCGTCGTCCATGCGCACGGTGATGTCGAAGGTATCGCTGGTCACGTTCTTCTGGATCTGGTTGCCGGCAAGCGCACCGCCCACCGCGCCCGCAGCGGCGGCGATGTTCTGGTTGCCCTTGCTGCCGCCGGTGTGGTCGGAGATTTCATGGCCGGCCACGGCGCCGACCAGGCCGCCCAGGATCGCGCCGGTGGCGCTGGGGGCGGTGCGGCCGGAGGCCACCTGGTTGATCCGGGTCACGATGCCGCAATCGGCGCAGCGGTTGGTGTTGTAGTTGCCGCTGTTGTTATAGCCGTTGTTGTAGCCGTTGTTGTTGTAGCCGCCGCCGTAGCCAGGCGAGGTGGTGGCACAGCCGGCCAGCGCGACGGTAGCGACGGCGGCGGCAGCAATGAGTTGGATCTTCATGGTGGTTCTCCTGGCCAGAAGGGGTGGTCGTGAATGCGTCTGGGGCGCATGGCGCAGATCCTGTCCTGTCCCGCGTGAACAGGGTGCCAATCCGGCCACCGCTTCGTGGCTGCCAGATGAATCAGCGGAAATCCTGATGGCAGGCCTTGCAGTCGGTCTGGATCTTTTCGACCAGCTGGCCCATGGCCACGCAGTCGGTCGGCGGCGCAGCCAGCGCGGTGTTGAGCGTGGCGCGCAGGCCGCTGGCGTGCTGCTGGAACTGCGCACTGTCCTTCAGCTCGGGGAACGCAAGGTCCAGGTCGTTGGACAGCGAGCGCAGCGTCTGCAGGCGCGGCACGCTGTCGGCCAGGCTGCAGCGGTTCTGCGCCTGCGCATCGCGCAACAGCGCCACCTGGCGCTCCATCACGTGCATCAGGCTGCCGGGGAACGGGTCCTGGCGGGCCTGGATGGCGCGGGACACCATCACCGTGGCGACCAGGCCGATCACCAGCCCCAGGCCTGCGACAAACAGGTAGCGGTAAGCGGCGGACGGGCGGCGGGTGGGGACGGGGGCATTCATGCGGGTGGCTTCCTTGTGGGTGGCTCGCTGCATCCTACCGCTGGCCGCATCACGAACGTACGTGGCGGGCGCCGGGCCGTCTAAAATGGGCGGCATGAATGACGTATTGCGCGAACGCTTTGCCGGCATCGACCGGTTGTATGGGGTGGGCACCGTGGACCAGCTGTCGCAGCGCCGGGTGGCGGTGGTCGGCATGGGCGGGGTGGGCTCGTGGGTGGTGGAAGCGCTGGCGCGCACGGCGGTGGGGCACCTGACCCTGATCGACGCCGACGACATCTGCGTGTCCAACACCAACCGCCAGCTGCCAGCGCTGGCCGGGCAGTACGGGCGCAACAAGGCCGAGGCAATGGCCGAGCGCTGCGTGGCGATCAACCCGGACATCAGCGTTGATGCGGTTGCCTCGTTCCTGACCGTGTCGAACATGGTCGAGCTGCTCGACCGCGACTTCGACCTGGTCATCGACGCCTGCGACAGCTTCCGGGTCAAGGTGGAAACCATTGCCTGGTGCCGCCGCCGCAAGCTGCCCATCCTCACCGTGGGCGCGGCCGGTGGCCGGACCGACCCGACCCTGGTGCGCATCCGTGACGTCTCGCGCACCGAGCACGACGCCATGCTGGCCCTGATCCGCAAGAAACTGCGCAGCGATTTCAACTTCCCGAAGAACGCCTCGCGCTACTTCGGCGTACCGGCGGTGTACTCGCTGGAGAACGTGAAGTACCCGCAGGCCGATGGCAGCGTGTGCGGCGTGCGCCCGCAGCTGGGCGCCGATGCCGCGTTGAAGCTGGACTGCGGCGCGGGGCTGGGTGCAGCCACGCATATCACCGGCGCGTTCGCGTTCGCGGCGGTGGGCAAGGCGTTGGAGATGCTGCTGAAGAAAAGGCCGTAGGGACACGCCATGCGTGTCCATCCGGACGATGACGCAGTGCGTGGGACACGCGTGGCGTGTCGCTACGTTAGGTCGAACAGCCTGCGTGCGTTTGCCATGGTCTGCTCTGCAATCGCCTCGACCGGCTCGCCGCGCAACTTCGCCACGGTTTCTGCAATCACCGTCAGCCGCGCCGGCTCATTGCGCTCGCCGCGGATGCCGGCGTCCGGCTGGTCGGGCGCATCGGTTTCCAGCAGCAGCTGCTCCAGTGGCAGCTGTGCCACCAGTCGCTGCAGGCGCTGGGCGCGGTCATAGGTCAGCGGACCGCCCAAGCCGACCAGGAAACCGAGTTTGTGCAGCTGCGCGGCCTGTTCCGGGCTGCCCGGGAAGCTGTGGATCACGCCACGTAATCCGCCGACCTGTTTGATTGCCGCGATCACCGCATCCACGGCGCGGCGCGCGTGCACGATCACCGGCAGGTCGAACTCGCGCGCGATCCGCAACTGCCCGTCGAAGTAAAACTGCTGCCGGTCGGCATCCAGGCCTTCCACGAAGAAATCCAGTCCGCATTCGCCCACCGCACACGGCTGCTCGCGGGCGATCCACTCGCGCAGCTGGTCCAGGTGCTCCGGGCGATGCTGGTCCAGAAACATGGGGTGCAGCCCATATGCCGGATACAGCCCGTCGGCCAGCTGGCAGGTCTCACGCAGCTTGGGCCAGCTGGCGGCGGTCACCGCGGGCACCACCTGTGTTCGAACACCTGCCGCCTGCGCACGGGCGATCACCTGGGCGCGGTCGTGATCGAATTCGTCCGCGTCCAGGTGGCAGTGGCTGTCGATCAGGCTCACGCGTCGCGCCGGTCCAGGCGCGGCGGCAGGTTGTCGCTGCGGCGCTTCCAGTTGGCCAGCAGCAGCGTGCCCAGCCCGAACAGGATTTCATCCACGAACGGAATCGGGTCTGGAATGAACAGCGTTACCGCGAACAGCGCGGCGGTGATCTTGAACAGCGTGGGGTAACGCAGTCCGCGTGCCCATTTCATGACAGGTAGCAGCAGGGGACCGGGCATCGCACTCTCCTCGACAAGTGGTGTAAACGCTATCACGAGCCCTGCGACGACAGAACCTGAATGGGGAGGCGGGTCGTAAGCGTCATGTGGAGATACCGTTCAGGGTTCGCATGCTGGAATCCGCATCAAGAACGTTGCGGATCGCCCGCAGGGAGTCGGATATGAAAAGCACAACTACTACTGTCCTGGTCGCTGCAGGCGCCCTGCTGGTCGGGGGCATCGCCACCGCCGCCTTCATGAAAAGCGGTAGCTCCACCGACCCGGTTACCGCCGCACAGACCCGCCCGAACCTGGACACCACGCCGCTTGCCGACGATGGTGCGCGCACCGACGATCTCGCCGTGGACAAGGCCGGCCGGCTGGAATACGCCGACGTGGTGAAGGTCGATCCGTTGACCCAGAAAGAGAAGGCCTACGCCACCGTGATCGGCACCGAGCCGGTGCGTGAGACCTCCACCACCCAGACCCCGCACGAGGTCTGCAACGACGTGGTGGTGCAGGAACGCCTGCCCGAGCGCGACGGCAATGTCGGCGGCACCGTGGCCGGCGCCGTCATCGGCGGCCTGCTGGGCAACCAGGTGGGCGGCGGCAATGGCCGCAAGGCCGCCACCGCCGCCGGCGCCGTTGCTGGCGGCGTGATCGGCAACCAGGTGGACAAGCGCCATGTCGGTGGCCGCGTGGTCAACCGCACCGAGCGTCAGTGCCACACCGAGACGGCCACCTCCGAATCGACCAAGGTCACCGGCTACAACGTGACCTACCGCAATGAAGACGGCACCACTGGCACCATGCGCATGGCCAGCAAGCCGGGCAACCGCATCGCCATGGGCACCACCAGCAACGTCACCGGCTACAACGTGACCTACCGCTACGACGGCGTTGAAAAGACCGTGAAGATGGCCAACAAGCCCAGCAGCGACCGCCTGCCGGTCGTTGACGGCCAGCTGGTCACCCAGACCGCCGCGCTGGATACCGCCCGCCAGTAATCGGGGCGCTGTGCAGCAGGTACGAAGAGGCCGGCATCTTGCCGGCCTCTTTCGTTCTGCGAAGATGGCACCCGGCTTACCAACGGGGTACCCCATGAGCATTTTCGATCTGCGCCTGGAAACCGACCGGCTGATCCTGCGCCCGCCACGCGCGGAGGACTTCGACGCCTTCCTGCGGTTCTGCACCGATCCGCAGGTGATGCAGCACCTGGGCGGCGTGCAGGCGCCGTCCCAGGCCTGGCGCAGTTTCAGCTGCCTGGCGGGCAGTTGGCACCTGTATGGCTTCTCGATGTTTTCGGTGATCGAGAAAAGCAGCGGCGACTGGGTGGGGCGCATGGGGCCGTGGCAACCGCTGGACTGGCCCGGGACCGAAGTCGGCTGGAGCATCCGCCACGCCAGCTGGGGCAAGGGCTACGCACCGGAGGCGGCGGTTGCCGCCATCGACTGGGCGTTCGACACGCTGGGCTGGGACGAGGTGATCCACACCATCGACGCGGCCAATGAGAACTCCAAGGCCGTCGCGCGCAAGCTGGGCAGCACGCTGCTGCGCATGGGCGAGCTGCCGCCGCCGCACGACGGCAAGCCGATCGAGATCTGGGGGCAGTCGCGCCACCAGTGGCGTCGAACGGGGACGGAGGAGGTTAAGTCCACTTAACCACCTCCGTCCCCTTTTTGGGCGATGCTCGGCGCGGTCGTCCGTTCGGCCCAGCTGGAGGGTGTGCATGGTTGCCGTGGTTCCCGATCCGATTCCCGCGCGCATGAAGGGCCTGAACCGGGCCGAGATATGCGACGCCAACTTCATCGAATACGTGCAGCACTGGGATGGCGCCGCCGCCCCACGCCCCGCCAGCAATGCGCCGATCCTGCCGGGCAGCACGCTGGATGCGCAGGGCTTCGATGCGCTGTTCGAGTCGCAGCTGGTCAGCCGGCACCTGGACCTGATGGCGCGCGTGCTGCGCGTGCAGAACAAGGTTTTCTACACGATCGGTTCGTCCGGCCACGAAGGCAATGCGCTGGTGGCGCGGCTGGCCCGGCACACTGATCCGGCGTTCCTGCATTACCGCTCCGGCGCGTTCATGGCCGAGCGCTTCCGCCAGTTGCCTGGCATGGACCCGGTGATGGACGCGGCGCTGTCCTTCGCCGCCAGCCGCGACGATCCGGCCAGCGGCGGGCGCCACAAGGTCTGGGGCAGCAAGCCGCTCTGGGTGCTGCCGCAGACCTCCACCATCGCCTCGCACCTGCCCAAGGCGCTGGGCACTGCGCTGGCCATTGAAACCGCGCGCCGCATCGGCCATGGCCTGCCGATTCCCGACGACAGCGTGGTGATCTGTTCCTTCGGCGATGCCTCGGCCAACCACGCCACCGCGCAGACCGCGTTCAACACCGCCGCCTGGGCCGCTTACCAGCGCCTGCCGGCACCGGTGCTGTTCGTGTGCGAGGACAATGGCATCGGCATTTCGGTGAGAACGCCAGACGGGTGGATTGCCGACAGCTTCAGTCACCGGCCCGGCCTGGACTACTTCTTCGCCGATGGCCTGGACCTGGCCAGCGGCCACGCGCAAGTGCAACACGCGCTGGACCATTGTCGCCGCACCCGTCGCCCGACGTTCCTGCACCTGCGCACCACGCGGTTGATGGGTCACGCCGGGACGGATTTCGAGATCGAGTGGCGGCCGCTGCAAGAGCTGTGCGCGGCAGAGGCGGCCGATCCCCTGCTGCGCTCGGCGCAGATCGCGTTGGAGTCCGGTTGGATGACGCCCGCCCAGGTGCTGGCGCGTTATGAGGCGATGCGCGCGCGCTGCTTCGCTGCCGCCGACGCGGCCGACCAGCGGCCCAAGCTGGGCGAGCTGGCCGAGATCATGGCGCCGCTGGCGCCGTACACCCCCGCGGCCGTGCATGCCGAAGCCCGCCGCGTGCCGGCGGCGGAGGCGCGCGAAGCGGTGTTCGGCAGCGCGGCGCAGTTGCCGGAACGGCAGCCGCCGCGGCACCTGGCGATCCAGATCAACCAGGCCCTGCACGACCTGCTGTGCAAGTACCCCTCGTCACTGCTGTTCGGCGAGGACGTCGCGCAGAAGGGTGGGGTGTACACGGTCAGCAAGGGGCTGTTGAAAGCCTTCGGCCCGCGCCGGGTGTTCAACACGCTGCTGGATGAAACCATGATCCTGGGCATGGCCCAGGGCCTGGCCAATCTTGGCATGCTGCCGATCCCGGAAATCCAGTACCTGGCCTATCTGCACAACGCTGCCGACCAGCTGCGCGGCGAGGCGTGTTCGCTGCAGTTCTTTTCCAACGACCAGTACCGCAACCCGATGCTGGTGCGCATTGCCGGGCTGGGCTACCAGAAGGGCTTCGGCGGCCACTTCCACAACGACAATTCGATCGCCGCGCTGCGCGACATCCCCGGGCTGGTGGTGGGCTGCGCCTCGCGCGGCGATGACGCGGCGATGATGCTGCGCACGCTGGCGGCGCTGGCGGCGCTGGCCCAGGTCGATGGGCGGGTCGCGGTGTTCCTGGAGCCCATCGCGCTGTACATGACCAAGGATCTGCACGCACCCGGTGATGGCCAGTGGCTGTTCCCATACCCCGCGCCGGACCAGGCGCTGGTGCTGGGCGAGGGGCGGGTATACGCAGCCGAGGCCAACGACCTGGTGATTTTCACCTACGGCAACGGGGTGCCGATGAGCCTGCGTGCGGCGCGCGCCGTTGAAGCCGAACTGGGCTGGCAGGTGCGGGTGGTCGACCTGCGCTGGCTGGTGCCGCTCAACGCCGGCTTCATTGCCGGGCAGGCTGCCGATGCCCGGCGGGTGATGGTGGTGGACGAGGGCCGGCACAGCGCGGGGGTGGGCGAGGGCGTGATCACCGCGCTGGTCGAGGCCGGCTTTGGCCACCTGCCGCTGCAGCGGGTGTGCGGGGCCGATACCTACACACCGCTCGCGGGGGCAGCAATGTGCGTGCTTCCAAGCGACAATGCGGTAACAAGCGCCGCGCGGGTGTTGGCGCAGGACCATTGACGCATGTGTGGACTGGCAGGAATGTTGCTGGCCGCCCCGGTACGGGAGCAGGCCGCGTTGGAACAGCAGGCGCGCCGCATGGGCGATGCGCTGGTGCACCGTGGTCCCGATGACAGCGGGGTGTGGGCCGACGCGGCCAGTGGCATCGCGCTGGCGCACCGCCGGCTGAGCATCCTGGACCTGTCGCCGCTGGGCCACCAGCCGATGGCGTCCGACGACGGCCGCTATGTGCTGGCCTACAACGGCGAGGTCTACAACTTCGCCGCGCTGCGGCTGGAGCTGGAGGCGCGCGGCCATGCGTTCCGTGGGCATTCCGACACCGAAGTGCTGCTGGCCGCGTTCGTGGCCTGGGGCCTGGACGAGACCCTGCAGCGTGCCAATGGCATGTTCGCCATCGCCCTGTGGGACCGCGCCGAGCAGTGCCTGTGGCTGGCCCGCGACCGGGTCGGCAAGAAGCCGCTGTACTACGGCTGGGCCGGCGACACGCTGGTGTTCGGCTCGGAGCTGAAGGCGCTGTGGCAGCACCCCGCGTTCGACAACGATATCGACCGCGACGCGCTGACCCTGCTGATGCGGTTGGACTACATTCCGGCCCCGCACTGCATACACGAACGCTGCTTCAAGCTGATGCCGGGCCGGGCGCTGCGCCTGGATGCCGCCGCGGTGGCCGCCGGTGCGGCCGCGCACCGCCCCGACCAGCAGCAGCTGCCGTTCTGGAATGCGCGTGAGCGCATGCAGCAGGCGCTGGCCTCGCCGTTCGTGGGCAGCGACGAGGATGCCGAGAACCAGCTCGATGCCCTGCTGCGCGATGCGGTCGGGCTGCGCATGGTGGCCGACGTGCCGGTGGGCGTGTTCCTCTCTGGCGGTACCGATTCGTCGGTGGTGGCGGCACTGATGCAGTCGCAGTCGTCCACGCCGATCCACAGTTTCAGCATCGGGTTCCAGGGCTCGGACCACGATGAGGCGCCGCTGGCCAAGGCCCTGGCCACCCACCTGGGCACCGACCACACCGAGCTGTATGTCAGCGGCGCCGATGCGCTGGCGGTGGTGCCGGCGCTGCCGGCGATGTTCGACGAGCCGTTCGCCGATGCCTCGCAGGTGCCGACCGCACTGGTGGCACGGCTGGCGCGCAGCGCGGTGACCGTGGCGCTGTCCGGCGACGGCGGCGATGAGCTGTTCTTCGGCTACAGCCGCTACCAGCGCGCGCTGCGCAACTGGACGCTGCTGGGCCGGCTGCCGGCGCCGCTGCGACGCTGGATGGCCGCCCATTCGCAGACCCAGGGCGAAGCCTCGCGCACCGGCGGCCTGGCTGCGCTGCTGGCCGAAACCGGTGCGCGCGGCATCGGCGATGTGTACCGCAACCGCATTTCGCGCTGGCGTGACCCGGTGTCCGCGGTGATCGGCGCGCGCGGCGCGGGCAGCTTCTATGACCTGGCCGACCCGCTGCACGGCGCCGGCTCGCCGGCCGACGCGATGATGCTGGCCGATTTCAGTACGTATCTGCCCGACGACCTGCTGTGCAAGGTGGACCGCACCAGCATGGCGGTCAGCCTGGAGGCGCGGGCGCCGCTGCTGGATTGGCGCGTGGCCGAGTTCGCCTGGTCGCTGCCGCTGTCGATGAAGCAGCGCGATGGGGTGAGCAAGTACATGCTGAAGCGGGTGCTGGGCCGTTACGTGCCGCAGGACATGGTGCACCGGCCCAAGCGCGGCTTTGGTGCGCCGGTCAGCGCATGGTTGAAGGGCGACCTGCGCGGCTGGGCCGATGAACTGCTGGATCCGGCGCGGTTGGCGGCCGAAGGCGTGTTCCATGTGGATGCCATTGTTCCCCTGTGGAAGCAGTTCCAGCAGGGCGAGCGCAAATGGCATACGCACCTGTGGAACGTGCTGATGTTCCAGGCCTGGCAGGTGCATTGGAAAGAGGCGAGGGCGGCGGTTCCGCGAGCGTGACCGGCACCGCGCCGGACACGCATGGCGTGTCCCTACGCCCGGGGATGGCAGCGTAGCGACACGCCATGCGTGTCCCACGGACGCTTTCACCGTGCGCAACACCTGTCATGCCTACGCTGGTCGTTCCCCCCCGAACGGAGCTCCTTCATGGCAACCCCCACCATCGCCGTGCTGGTCGGCAGCCTGCGCACCGGCTCGCACAACCAGGCCCTGGCCCATGCGCTGGAGAAGCTGGCCGCCGGCAAGGCCAGTTTCGAGTACGTGCAGATCGGCGACCTGCCGCTCTACAACCAGGACTTCGACAAGGATTACCCGGCTGAAGGCCTGCGCCTGAAGGAGCAGATCAAGAAGGCCGACGCCGTGCTGTTCGTCACCCCCGAATACAACCGTTCGGTGCCGGGGGTGCTCAAAAACGCCATCGACATCGGATCGCGTCCCTACGGCCACAGCGCCTTCGCTGGCAAGCCCGCCGCGGTGATCGGTGCTTCGATCGGCGCCATCGGCACCGCACTGGCCCAGCAGCACCTGCGCAACATCCTGGCCTACCTGGACATGCCGGTGCTGGGCCAGCCCGAAGCGTTCATTCATTTCAAGGAAGGGCTGATCGACGGGCAGGGAACCATCAGCAACGAGGGCACCCGCGACTTCCTGCAGGGCTTCGTGGACAAGTTCCTGGCCTGGATCGCCACCCACGGTGGTCAGCATTGAACCCGGTGGTTCTGCGATAATGAGCGGCAAGGCGCACGACCAACGGTCGTGCGCTACCCGACAGGGTCGGCATCCGGCCGGTCACGCGGACCTGCAACCGGTAAGGCACGACCGTTGGTCGTGCCGTCTGCGCCCGATACGCACGGCTATCCACCGCTTATCCACAGGGTTGTGCATGGCTGTGGCGGCCGCTCCGTGCCTACCATGTCCCTCGCTCCACTCTGCAGGAAGAACACCCCCTCATGTCCGCCCGCTCCGGCTTCCGTTCCGACCGCAAAGACCGCGGTGACCGCTTTGATCGCGACGAGATGCGCATCGACGCGCTGCGCGTGCCTCCGCATTCGATCGAGGCCGAACAGGCGGTGCTGGGCGGCTTGATGCTGGCCCCGGAAAGCTACGACCGGATCAACGACCAGTTGACCGAAACCGACTTCTACCGGCGCGACCACCAGACCATCTACCGGGCGATCCGCGAGCTGTCCGAGCGCGACCGCCCGTTCGATGCGGTGACCCTGGGCGAGTGGTTCGAATCGCAGGGCAAGATGGAACTGGTCGGCGATGGCGCCTACCTGATCGAACTGGCCAGCACCACGCCGTCGGCGGCCAACATCTCGGCCTATGCCGAGATCGTGCGCGACAAGGCGGTGCTGCGGCAGCTGATCCAGGTCGGCACCGACATCGTCAATGATGGTTTCCAGCCGGAAGGCCGCGAGAGCAGCGAACTGCTGTCGGCGGCGGAAAAATCCGTGTTCGCCATCGCCGAGCAGGGCGCGCGTGGCCGCACCGATTTCGTGGCGATGCCCGGCGCGCTGAAGGACGCCTTCGAAGAGCTGCGCAACCGCTTCGAGAACGGCGGCAACATCACCGGCCTGCCCACCGGCTACGCCGACTTCGACGCGATGACCGCCGGCCTGCAGCCGACCGACCTGATCATCCTGGCCGCGCGACCGGCCATGGGCAAGACCACCTTCGCGCTGAACATCGCCGAGTACGCCGCCATCAAGTCCAAGAAGGGCGTGGCGGTGTTCTCGATGGAAATGTCGGCGTCGCAGCTGGCTATGCGCCTGATCTCATCCAACGGCCGCATCAACGCCCAGCGCCTGCGTACCGGCCAGCTGGAAGACGAGGACTGGAGCCGGGTCACCGGCGCGATCCGCATGCTGAAGGAAACCAAGATATTCATCGACGACACGCCGGGCGTGTCGCCGGAGATCCTGCGCTCCAAGTGCCGCCGCCTCAAGCGCGAGCATGACCTGGGGTTGATCGTGATCGACTACCTGCAGCTGATGAGCGTGCCGGGCAACAGCGAAAACCGCGCCACCGAAATCTCGGAAATCTCGCGTTCGCTCAAGGGCCTGGCCAAGGAACTGAACGTGCCGGTGATCGCGCTGTCGCAGCTCAACCGCTCGCTGGAAACCCGAACCGACAAACGCCCGGTGATGGCCGACCTTCGCGAATCCGGCGCAATCGAGCAGGACGCGGACATGATCGTGTTCATCTACCGCGACGATTACTACAACAAGGAAAATTCCCCGGACAAGGGGTTGGCCGAGATCATCATCGGCAAGCACCGAGGCGGCCCGACCGGCTCGTGCAAGCTCAAGTTCTTCGGCGAGTACACCCGGTTCGACAACCTGTCGCACGATTCGGTGGGGTCGTTCGAATGATGCCGGGCGCACGACCAACGGTCGTGCGCTACCGGGGTGGTGCCGGACGGACCCATGCCCGACCGGGTGTGCCGGACGGACCCGGTAGGTACCGACCGTTGGTCGGTACGCGTTTCGTCGGCGGATCCGGGGTTTCGTCGCAAACCGGTTGAACCCGGGCGGGCAGGGCGGCAACGTGGTCCTGCCGCGGCAAGGTGCCGCCCTGGAGACCCGTCATGAAGACCCTGTTCGCGCTCGGCGTATGGTGCCTGCTGTTCGTGCTGTGCTGGCCGCTGGCGATCCTGGCCCTGCTGGCCTGGCCGTTCGTATGGTTGCTGAGCCTGCCGTTCCGGCTGGTCGGCGTCACCTTCTCGGCGCTGTTCGCGTTCCTGGGTGCACTGCTCATGCTGCCCGCACGCCTGCTGGGTGGCGGCCGCATGGCGACAGCACGGTAGAGCCGACTGTCAGTCGGCCATAGCACGGTAGAGCCGACTGTCAGTCGGCTATCGCGCGCAGCGCGATGTTCCGGGATCGCGCCAACGGCAGCCGACTGACAGTCGGCTCTACGTTAGGCAATGCGTTGAGTGGACGGCGTACGCCCACAAAAAACCCCGCCTAGGCGGGGTTTTTCGTTGCATCACCACGGGGCCGGTCAGTTGGCCTTGTGGATGGCGCGCTTGCTCACGGCCATGGCGGCGTCGTGGACGACTTCCGACAGGGACGGGTGGGCGTGGCAGATGCGGGCCAGGTCGTCGGCCGAACCACTGAACTCCATGGTCAGCACGCCTTCGTGGACCAGCTCGGACACGTTCGCGCCGACCAGGTGCATGCCCAGGATGCGGTCGGTCTCGGCGTGGGCCAGGACCTTGACGAAGCCAGCCGGCTCGATCATCGCCACGGCACGGCCGTTGGCGGCGAACGGGAAGCTGCCGGCCTTGTACGGAATGCCTTCGGCCTTCAGCTGCTCTTCGGTCTTGCCTACCCAGGCCAGTTCGGGCTCGGTGTAGATGACCCACGGAATGGTGTCCATGTTGACGTGGCCCGGCAGGCCCGCGATCAGCTCGGCCACCGCGATGCCTTCCTCGAAGCCCTTGTGCGCCAGCATCGGGCCGCGCACGCAGTCGCCGACCGCCCACACGCCATCAACGCCGGTGTGGCAATGGTCGTCCACTTCGATCTGGCCACGCTCGTTGACCTTCACGCCGGTGCCTTCGGCCAGCAGGCCCTTGGTCGCGGCGCGGCGGCCGACGGCCACCAGCAGCTTGTCCACCACCAGGCTCTTTTCGCCTTCGGCGTCGGTGTAGGTCAGGGCGACTTCCTTCTTCTTGCCCTTGCCGGTCACTTCCGCCTTGGAAACCTTGGCACCCAGGCGGATGTCCAGGCCCTGCTTCTTGAATTCCTTGGCGGCCACCTTGCCCACTTCGGCATCGGCTGCGGCCAGGAAGGTCGGCAGCGCTTCCAGGATGGTCACTTCGGCGCCGAGGCGCTTCCACACGCTGCCCAGTTCCAGGCCGATCACACCGGCGCCGATCACGGCCAGGCGCGCCGGGACTTCGGTGAAGTCCAGGCCGCCGACGTTGTCGACGATGGTCTCGCCGTCGAACTTCGCGAACGGCAGCTCGATCGAATCCGAACCGGCAGCGATGATCACGTTGGTGCCCTTGAGCTCGACGACTTCGCCGTCGTGCTGGGTGACCTTGACCACGTTGCCCGGCTGCAGTTCACCGAAACCGTAGTAGGCGGTGACCTTGTTGGCCTTGAACAGCATGGCGATGCCGCCGGTGAACTGCTTGACGATCTTGTCCTTGCGGCCAACCATCGCCTCGACGTCCATCTTGGCGTCCTTGAAGCTGATGCCGTGGTCGCCAAAGATGTGG
>Ga0160441_100590_pt1 | contig 23409 bp, 19 predicted proteins | sample HID1971K_E1MG_FD_108260 | JGI IMG/M metagenome (GOLD analysis project Ga0160441, IMG submission 108260) | Enriched millipede-associated microbial communities from UW Madison campus, WI, USA - HID1971K_E1 MG | ecosystem: Host-associated > Arthropoda: Insects > Digestive system > Unclassified ... | reverse complement strand
CGCCGGTGTCCACTGAGACGGCAGCCTGAGCGAAGTCGCGCGAGGCTCGCGAGAGCGACTCGTACCGGCCGGCGTCCTGGACGATGTGCGCGATCGCGTCAGCCAGCGCGCCCACGTCATCGGGCGGGGTCGTAACCAGGCCGGCGTTGCCGCGCACCGTGAGAAGCCAAGGCAGGTCGTATATCGCCACCGGCATACCGAGTGCCTGCGCCTCGATGATGGTCAACTGAAATCCTTCGATCGCGCTCGTCGATACGAGAAGATCGGTTCCGGATAGCCTCTCGATGAGCTCGTCGGCGCTCTTCTCGCCGAGGAGCTCCACAACGTCGTCGACGCCACGCTCGACCGCACTCTGGTGCAGCTGCGCCCTCGTCAGGTTGCCCGAGTCGGGGCCGATAATCGTCAACCGGAAGTCGATCTCGCGCGCGCGAAGCTGGTGAGCTAGCTCGATAAGGTGCAGAACCTGCTTGGTCTCCCGGTCCAGGCGACCCCACCACGCGAGTTCGACGCGTCCAGTCGGGGCTGTGCGCTGCGCGCCGACCGAGAGAGCCTTGAGTGCCATAGGCGATGCGGGGTCCGGCAGGTACACCACGCGCTCGAGTCCCTGCAGCTTCCAGAACGCGACGTCGGCCGGAGACAGCGTCACCACTTTCAAGAGAATCCGCATATGGGTGGCGAGGAACGATGTCCGGCGCTCGCCGTCGAAGAGTGGCCGGAGTGCAAAGTTGTGAACCCATCCGATGGTGGGAATACCCGCAGCTAGGGCGCTGTGCGCGAACCACGGCCAGTTTTCGTTGTAGAGGATGTGGTGGTCGATGATCACATCGATCGCGTGCTCGCGGCATACTGCCAACCAGTGGTCGAGCCGGGCGACCGAGTTCTTGCCGCCGATCTGGATCAGCTCGACACCCTGCGGCAGCTCGACATCGCGCCCGGGATCGCGCAGGACGGCGATGTGCACGGAGTAACCCTGGTCGACTAGATCTGCGGCCTGCTCGAGCAGGACGGACTGGAGCCCACCTGTCTTGAGGTGCATGGTAGTGAGGAGAACGTTCTTGATGTCGGTGCGTGCGTATTCTGGCTGAACCGCATTCAGTGACAACGCAGAGAGCGCCTCCGGGCAGAACCCGGCCGCTGCGCGGACGACATCGAGGTCGCCGATCGTCTCTTTTAGCAGCTTTAGGCAGGCTGTCTGAAGCTCGCCCGAAGTGTCGCGCATGCAGTACCGCAGTACGTTGCCGATGATGTGCAGGCGAGCAGACTCATAACACGCAAGCAGTTCTTCCCCGTTCGGGGACTCGTCCGCGATCGCCCGGACATGACCCGCGATTGCGGTGATCGGTTCGATCCCGCCCTGCAAGAACTGGAAATGCTCGAGGCCGGTGATGGCGTGACCGCTTGTGCCGCGCTTGAAGTGATAGCGGTACAGGCGCTCGGGTATGGACACATACTTCGTCGCGCGGGCGAGAGCGAGGAAGCTGATCGGTAGATCGTTCGCGCGATAGTAGGTGGCGTCCGCGGGGAGTCCGTCGTACGCGGCACGCAAGAGTGACGCGTCCCATAGATAGCGCCAGAGGTGTCCGTTCGCCTCTTCGCCGACGGGAAACAACTGCGGGATGATTTCGGACGAGTGCAGTTCATCGTGGCGCGGTTGAAGTGCGCCCTCGAACCGCTTCGGGACCCCAGAGCCGGAGTCAACGATCTCGACGCCAAAACCGACAACGTCAGCGCGCGTCGTCCGTGCCTTGGCCGCAGTGAGCTGGGCGGTCTTCGGTGAGAGAGTGTCATCGCCGTCGAGAAACAGTACGTATGGCGCGGTCGCTGCAGTGATCCCGGCGCGACGGGCCTGAAACGCTGAGAGGTTGACTGGCTGGCGGATCAATCGCACTCGCGCATCACGGCGAACGTAATCTTCGACGATGGTGGTGGTGCGGTCTGTCGACGCGTCATCGACGCAGATAATCTCGATGTCGGCAAGCGTCTGCCCGAGGCAACTGTCGAGAGCTGCTGCCACGTAATCCTCGTCGTCGAAGAGGGGAATGACGATGGACACGCGGGGAGGAACGGTCACAGGCAGCACCTCGACATCGGTGCGTCGGGCGTTGCGCAGGGCGACGCCCCTACGCAGGGGGCATGGATCCGTCGATCTTACCGGGCGGTACCTGACAACCCCTCGCGCGGAGGCGGTCGAATGCCTGATGATCCGTGGATCGGTGGCGTCCTCGAGCGCGCCGAGCACTTCCTGCATCGAGCGCGCCGAGCACTTCCTGCATCTTCGCGCTCTCGTCGACAACTCAGGTTGGCGCACAGGGCGACGGTAGTATCGGGGAGATGTGCGCGCGGGGGACGGTCCCACGAAGAACGTGGCGGACAGAGAGGTAAGCGAGTACGTGGTGGATACACCCCTTCGCGCCCCGGCTCCGGGTCTTTTCGAGGTCGGCCGCCGCCCGCGATTCGGGCATTACCTTGTTGAAGCCTGGCGTCGCCGGAGCTTCGCATTCACTCTGGCCGGTTATCGCCTCGTCGGCGGTCTCCTCCAGAACCGTCTCGGCGTGCTGTGGATCGTCCTCAAGCCCCTTTTCACTGCCGTGATCTACGGCACTATCTTCGGCGCGGTCCTGTCTGACGATGCGCGCCCGGACGACTGGGTTCCTTACCTCATCACCGGTGTATTCATCTTCGAGTACTTCACTGGCTGCTTCACTGGCGGGTCACGTGCCATCACCGGGAACGCGAAGCTCGTTCAAAGCCTCGGATTCCCTCGCATCCTGCTGCCGGTCTCGGTCGTCGCCGAGCAGGCGATGCGGATCGTGCCCATCATGCTGCTGCTCGGGATTCTTCTGCTCGTCTTCGGGATCCCGATCAGCTGGTCGTGGCTCTGGGTGATCCCGATCCTCGCCATGATGTCGGTTTTCAACCTCGGGGTCGCCCTGATCGTCGGTCGCATGTCGGTCTGGGTTCGCGACGTCCAACAGTTCATCCCGACCATTAACCGGGTCCTGTTCTACGCCAGCGCGATCTTCTTCCAGGTGGACAAGGTATTCGCCGACAATCCCGTCATGCTTACGATCGCGCACCTCGTTCCGACATACGACTTCATCGCACTCGTGCGCGGCGCGATGCTGGTGGCGCATCCAGCTCCTGCGCTCGCGGTCGTCGCCGCACCGATCTGGACATTGCTTGCCATCGGCATCGGCGTCGTCTACTTCTGGAGAGCTGAGGCGAGGTATGGCCTCAGTGAGTGACCTCGAACTGGCCGGGATGGCAGCACGAGCGGCGGGTCGAGCACCGCGCCCCATGATCGTCGTCGACGACGCGCATGTCACCTATCGTGTCTACGCCTCAGGTAAGCGGATGAGTGCGCGTGACAGCGTGTTCAGCCTGAACGCTCTGCGCGGCGGTCGCGGGCTGAAGACGGTGCCTGCTCTGCGAGGGGTGACCTTCACCGCTTCCGAAGGTGAGTCGATCGGCGTGATCGGCCACAACGGCTCAGGAAAGTCGACACTGTTCCGTGCGATGAGCGGACTCATCCCGCCTTCCGAGGGAACGATCTGGGCGGCCGACCGCCCTGTCTTGCTCGGTGTCAACGCCGCGCTCGTGCCGGAGCTCTCCGGCGAGAACAACATCAAGCTCGGCCTTCTCGCGATGGGTTTCACTCCCGAGGAGGCCGCCGCCCACATCGATGACATCGCTGACTTCGCGGAGCTCAACGAGTTCATCCATCACCCGATGCGCACCTACTCGTCGGGTATGGGAGCGCGTCTCCGATTCGCCATCGCGTCGGCAAAGGCCCACTCCATCCTTCTGGTCGATGAGGCACTCGCTGTCGGCGATAGGCGCTTCAGGTTGAAGAGCGAACAGCGCATCCGAGAACTCCGCGATAGCGCCGGTCTCGTGATGATCGTGAGCCACTCGGTAAGCTCTTTGCGCGACACGTGCGAGCGCGTCCTCTGGATCCATAAAGGCGAGTTGCGCGCCGACGGCGACGCCAAATCCGTCATTGACGAATACACGAGGTGGGTGAAGCAGCCGGGGCAAGGCGCGGTCGGTGCCGCATCCACGGCCAAGGGGAAGCGGCCCGCGATGTCGCCGGCGAAGTCCAGTTCGCCTCGCAAGGCTCCGGATGCCGCCCGAATTGCTGAGCCGGAATCGGTCGTTCGAGCGGCTCCGCCGGAACCTATCGTGGCCGCACCTGCCGTCCGTGAACACGATGTGCAGCAGGTCAGACTACCGACGTTCGACCAGTTGCTTTCGGGCGAGGCGATGCAACCCGTGGTTGCGAGCGACCGCAAGCATCCACGAACGAAGCAACGGCCAGCACGTGAGCCATCGGTCGCGACCCGGCCCATCACGCTGCCGGGAGCGAGCCCGCGTGATGCGGCGAGACGCGAGCGCTACCTGCGCGCTACGCGAGACCGAAACCGGCGAAGGATCATCGCGCTCGCTATCACGGGGGCGGCGATCTTGATCGCTGTGGCTGCCGGTGCGGCGATCGCGCTTGTCGGTGTACTGACGCACACCGCGACGCTGCCTGCTCCGGGGAGCATGCTGCCGGAGGCTGCGCCGTTCGCTGTTGTCCAGGTGGCGGAAACGGCACCTCTTACGGGATCAGGCGTATTGCTGCTCAACGACGACTGACCGGCCCCGGATCAGAGCGGCTTTCGTCTGTGTCGCATGACCAGATAGCTTGCGGCGACAGCCATTGCGACACCCAACACGGTTGCGGGCATCGCGAAGCCGAGGTCGCTGTCGACCACCCCTGAATCGCCCGAGTCGGCCTCGGCTGTCGGCGTTGCGGAAGCCCTCGCAGTTGCTGACACAACGGGCGTCGGCTGTTCCGTGTATTTGATGGCCTGCACGGGCTTGTTTGCGAGACGATGCGTCAAACCCTCCCACGCGCTGACGTCACCGATCGGGTTGCGGTCGGTGCGCCTGGCGGCGATGAACGCGGCCAACGGGTCGTTCTTTGGGTAACTCGTGCTGTAACCCCGGATCTTGATCGCCGAGAAGTGGACACCCTTACGAATGGCGTAGGCGTTGTACACGACCTCGGCCGCGAGGTTCGCAAGCGAGAGGTTCGCAGTGAGATCGGTCGCGCTGTCGCAGAAGCCGCGTGGCCAACCTTCCTTCTCGTAGGTCTGCGATACCTGCACAGCGTAGAGCACACCTGACATGATGCGGTCCTGCTGTTCTCCGTAGAGATCATCACCCTGGATAGATGCAGTTTCGGCGGCGTTGATGATCGCGCCGAGCCCGAGTGCCGTGTGTCCGAAGTCGCGACAAGATTCCTGCGCCTGCCCGTTCTGAAAGCCGAAATGTGGATCAGTTTTGGGATCCGTCTGGCACGAGTCGACCTTGTTCGCGAGCCAGAAGCAGCTGAGGTCCGTCCGACTCTGGTACAGCCCAGTGCTGCTGACCGGTGAGGCAGGCACTCGTCCGTCCTCGGACACGTAGATGTATGCCGGGACGGCCTCCCGCCACATCGTGAGCGCACGGTTGTACAGCTCTCTGTCGTCCAAGAACACGGCAGTGTTGATCAGACTGTCGGCAGCCGACAGTTTCCAGTTGCCGTTGTACGGTCCGTAGTCGAACGTCGACAAGGTGGGAACTGCGGTCGTGCGCAGCATCGTGCTGAATCCCTTGACGTCGAACGCTTCGTCACCCTCGTCCGGCGCGTAGGTGTAGCGCAGTATCTCGGCACCACGCAGCATGGTCTCGCCTATCCAGGCGGTCATGAGGGGGCCGTTGGAGCCCACGTTTCCCTTGAAATGCGTGGCGTACGCGTTCAAGATCGCGATCGCACGCTGCGCGTACCCGGCGTTGCCCGTGTACCAGTACATGAGTGCCTGCGCGTAGACCGCGCGGGCATCCTGCCGGGCATCGGTGCAACCTACATCGGGAACGCTGAAGGATCCACAGTACGTCACACAACCGGCAGGGTCGTCAAGGCTGCAGCGCTGCGACAGAGGATCCGTCGCCGTCGCGGAAGCGAATTGGGAGAAGTCCGGAGCCTCACGCGCGACGTATGGGGACGCAACCAGTTGCTGGAAGACCGTGGTCCAGGGCTTGTCGCCGGCGAAGAGGTGCTTACGCGACGTCTCGAGCGAATCCAGACTGTCGAACACCCCGGGATGTGTGAAGCCCGCTGAGGACACGACCGGCTCCATGGACCCCGGCGTGGGTTCGGTCTCGGGCGCGGCATCGGTGGTCTTCGCCGGGGTCGGTGTCGCTTTCGGCGTCGCCTTGGACGTCGGCGTCGCCTTGGACGTCGGCGTCCCCTTGGACGTGGGCGTCGCTTCCGGGGTGACTCCCCGTCCTGAAGTCGCCGACGGGCTAGGCGTGGGCTTCGGCGTCGACGCGGCTTGAGCCACCACACCGTTCACCGGAAAGACGACGATCGCGACGAGAACGACGGCCAAGAGGGCCGTCAAGGGTCGCCTGCGAGCGCGGGGCACGCGTCGGGATGATCGTGTCTTCATGCTCTCGGGAAGGGGCCGTGCGATGGTCTGTCCCGCATGCGCGGGAATGCCATCCCGACCCTACCGGCGTCCGCCTGTGAGGCAGGTCACAAGGTGCTTGGGGAGCGGAATGAATCGATGTCGCAGCCTGCGACTATTGTCGATCTCGGTTCGCCTGGGGGCGCACCCTCTGATGCGGAGACCGCATCTTCATTCCTGGGGAGACGCTTGTCTACAACACCTCGGGTGCGCTCCGGCGCGCTCATTTCCACTGCGACGCTGGCAGGGTTGCTCGCGTCGATGATCGTCCCGACGCCCGCCCTCGCCGAGGAGCCCACATCGCCGACCGGGAGCATCGCCGGCAGCGTCCACGACGTCGTCGCGGCACCCATCGATGACGCCCACGTCGAGCTCTTCGCGCTCGTTGATGGCGCATGGATGCCGGAGTCCGCTGCCGAGGCGACCACCGATGCGAACGGTGAATTCAGCTTCGCCGCCGTGGCGGACGGGACGTACGCCGTGCGAGCGGCCGAAGCTGTCGAGCCGTCCGACTTCCTGCCGACCTGGTACCCGTCGTCCGAGGCGATGCCCGGGATCGGCTCCGCCGACGGACTCGTCGTCGTCACGTCGGAGTCCGTGGACGAGATCGACATCGTGCTCGTCGCGAGTCCGATCGAAACCACAGTCTTGCCGCAGATCAGCGGCACGGCGCAGGTCGGTGCGACGTTGACCGCTACCGACGGCGAGTGGAACGTGAGTGGCCTCGGCCTGTCTCGTCAGTGGCTTCGCGGCGCGACCGCCATCCCCGGTGCGACCGGTGGCACGTACGCTCTCAGCGCGGCCGACCTCAGTGCGGCCATCTCGGTCACTGTCACTGCTCAGCGCGACGGCTTCGAGCCGGCGACCGCGACGTCGGCGCCCACCGCCGTTGTCGCCGCGGGCACGATTACCGCGGCGACGCCGACCATCAGCGGAACCGCGACGGTCGGTACGACGCTGACGGCACGTCCAGGCACGTGGACCACGGGCACGACCATCGCGTACCAATGGCTGCGCAACGGGTTGCCCATCAGCGGCGCGACGAACAGCACCTACAAGCTCAGCGCGACCGACGCGACAACCGCGATCTCGGTGCGTGTGAGCGGAACGAAGGCGGGCTACACCGCGGTGACGAAGACTTCAGCGACAACCCTGAAGGTCGCTACGGTCGGGACGCTGAAGGTGACCGGGACCTACGCCGTCGGCGAGACTCTCACGGCTTCCACCGGCACGTGGACCAACTCCACGTCTTTCGCGCACCAGTGGCTGCGCGACGGCAGCCCGATCTCGGGTGCGACGACGAATGCGTACAAGCTCACGTCGTCCGACAACGGCAAGGTCGTCACGGTTCAGGTCACGGGCTCGAAGTCGGGCTACCCGACCGTCGTGCGCACATCCGCAGCCTCGGTCAAGGCGGTCACAGCCGCGATCCCCAAGATCTCGGGGACGTTGGCCGTCGGCCAGAAGCTCACTGTGACTACGGGCACGTGGACGTCGGGGACAACGCTCGCCTACCAGTGGCTTCGCAACGGCAAGAGCATCTCGGGCGCGACGAAGAGCACCTACACGCTTGTGTCTTACGACGCGGGTACTGCGATCAGCGTCAAGATCACCGGCACACAGTCGGGCTTCGCGACGATCAGCAAGACCTCGAGCGCAACGAGCAAGGCGCAGATCGCGCCGCGGCCGACGGTCTCGGGTTCGATGGTCGTCGGCACCACGCTCACCGCGAAGCCGGGTACATGGACGACCGGTGCAACGCTGTCATACCGATGGCTGCGGGACGGCGCTGCTATCACGAACGCCACGAAGAGCACGTACACGCTGACGTCGAGCGACTCCGGCAAGCTCATAACGGTCCGTGTGACCGGCACGAAATCGGGCTACGCAACTGTCGCGCAGATCTCGACGAACACCACGAAGACGATGCTGGCTACGACGCCGACCATCACCGGCACCACGAAGGTGGGCTCGACCCTGACGGCGAAGACCGGCACGTGGACGAGCGGCACAACGTTCACCTACGCCTGGCTGCGCGACGGCGCCGCCATCTCGGGTGCGACCAGCAGCACGTACAAGCTCACCGCGAGCGATCGTGACAAGCGAATCAGCGTCAAAGTCACTGGTCAGCAGTCCGGCATCACCACGGTGACCCGCACTTCTTCGAAGACCGTCGCCATCGCGGCCGGCACGCTGACCACGTCGACGCCGACGATCTCGGGCACCCGGCGTGCGGCCTACTCCCTCACGGCGAAGGCCGGCACCTGGGGGCCGGGGACCGTCTCGCTGAAGTACCAGTGGTACCGCAGTGGCCGCGCGATCACCGACGCCACGAAGTCGACGTACAAGCTCGCCAACTCCGACATCGGCCAGACGATCACCGTGAAGGTGACAGGGTCGAAGTCGGGCTACACCACGGTCAGCAAGATGAGCGCGCCGACCGGCAAGATCGCGAAGGCGACTTGGTACGGCAGCAAGTACGGCGTGTTCACTAACAAGACCATCGCGGGCTATGGCGACGATATCGTCGCGGTGCCATCAAACATGCGGACGGGGATTCTCACCGCTGACTTCGACGGAGGCGGCAACTTCATCGTCCACTCGCTGGACAGTTCCTATGGGCTTCAGGACGGGCTCTTCAACGAGATCGCCTACGAATCAGGATTCACCGGAGCGACGGTTTACGGTGCTGTCGCCCCGTACTCCGATGGACCGACGTCCTACTTCGAGGTCGTAGCGGATGGTGCCTGGACGATCACTCTGTCGCCGATCGATTCAGCGAAGCCGATGCCTGACGGAGGGTACGGCAAAGGTGTGTATAAGTACGACGGATCCACCACCACCGTGGGCCTCAGCTACTTCGGCAAGCACAACTTCATCGTGCACCAGTACTACATCGACCCGGATTGGGGCTGGGACACCGAGTTCATGGTCAATGAGATCGGATCGTCGAAGGGCAGGTATAAGTTGCACGCCGGGCCGTCGATCATCGAGGTAATCGCCGACGAAGGGGAATGGAGCGCCAGCTTCTAGCGCCCGAGCAGCCGCTTCTTCATGTTGTGAGCGAGCGGGCGTAGCCCAGGGAAGCGCTGCAGCGTCGCTCGACCGAGCGGCGCCGCAGCCTCCCACAGTCGGGCGCTGCGTGCAGACCCGCCCCGAGAACCCGCGCCGCTTCGGCCACCGCGGCTGCGCTCGGCGAAGAACACCATGAGGCGCAGAAGCTCACCGGCGTCATCGAGCGTGGGCTCGGGCGAGAACTCGGGAGGGAGAGTGCCGGTCGCCACGCCTCGATACAGTGCACCGAAGTCGTACGAGAGTGCTCGGTGTGCGGCATCCACCGATGCGTTCGACAGCCGCTCGAAGCGGGCCGCATCGTCCGCGATGTGCGCGATCTCGCTCGCGAGTGACGCGGCGTCGCCCTGAGGTATCGCCACGATCCCCTCGTTGCCCTGCACGAGCGTGAGCCACGGCAGCTCGTACATGAAGACGGGGAGGCCGCGCGCCTGCGCCTCGGCGATCGTGAGCTGATAGCCCTCGATGATGCTCGTCGTCACGAACGCGTCGGCGGCGTCGATCGCCGCCACAAGGTCGCGTCCGTGCCGGGGGCCGACCGCGATCACGCGGTCGCCGACACCGCGGCGGCGGGACTCCGCGTTGAACTTCTTCGCGGTCAGGTCGTCCCAATCGGGTCCGATCACTCTGAGCCGGAAGTCCACCCCGAGTCGTCGCAGCTGCACGCCGACCTCGATCAGCTCGAGCACCTGCTTGGTGTGCTGCTCGAGGCGTCCCCACCACACCAGCTCCAGCCGTCCGGCGGGCGGGCGTTTGGTCACGGTCGCCGCGGCGGACTCGATCAGCAGGGGCGAGGGAGGATTCGGCAGATACGACGTGTGGGTCACGCCGCGCAGTGTGAAGTAGGCGACGTCGAGCGGCGAGAGCACCACGAGGCGCGCGAGCGTGTTGCTGCACTTCTCGATGAGGGAGAGTCGATCGTCGCCGTCGTACACCGGCCGGGCTACGAAGTTGTGCACCCACCCGATCGTCGACGCGCCCTCGGCGCGTGCCGCGAGGGCGAACTCGGGCCAGAAGCGGGTGTAGAGCACTTGGTGGTCGATCACGAGATCGACCTCGTGCGCACGGCAGATCTCGGCCCATTCCTCCAGCCGCGCGACAATGCCGCGGCCCGTCAGCTCGACAAACGTGGCGCCTTCGGGCACCGCGCCGGGATCGTTGCCGCCGTTGCGCGCCACCACGGTGACGCGGTAGCCCGCCTGCTGCAGGTAGTGCGCCTGCGACGCGATGACGGCAGACACACCTCCGGTGCGTACCGTCGAGGTGGCGAGAAGGATGCTGCGGACCGGGCGATCACCGAGCCCCTGCCACGCGGTGTGGAACCGGAGGGTCGTCAGTGTTGCGGGGTAGAAGCGGACTGCCGCATGGATGATGTCCTGCCCGGACGCGACGGTGTGCAGATGTGCCAGCGCCGCGTCGAGCACAGCGCTATCGCTGCGCGTGATGAGCTGCGAGCACACGTACCCGACGATCGACAGGCGCGCCGATTCGTAGGACTCGGCCAGCAGCGCCGGGTCGGCGTGCGTGCGTGCCAGCTCCTCCACGGCGGGGCGGATGCTGTCGATCGAGCGGATGGCGGACGCGTAGAACTCTGCGCGCTCGACGCTGTCGACGTCGTGCCCGCTGCCGCCACGGCCGAAATGATAGATGTACAGCCGGTCGGGGATCGACGCGTAGCTGGTGGCGAGCGCTGCGGCGAGGAACATCAGGGGCAGGTCGTTGACGCGAGCGAGCGTCAGATCATCGGGCAGCAGTGCATATGCGTCACGAAGCATGGACGTGCGGAAGAGGTACCGCCAGAGCTGCCCCTGCGCCGGCTTGCCGACGGGGAACAGACCCGCGAGCACCCCCGTGCTCCCGAGAGACGGATGGGCCGGCTGCAGCCGGCCCTCGTACGATCCTCCGGTCTTGCCGTGTCGATCGACGACCGTGACACCAAAGCCCACGAGGTCGGCACCCGTCGCCCGGGCCGTCGCGTGCGCCTTCTGTGCGGCATCCACTGCGAGCTCGTCGTCGCCGTCGAGGAATAGGACATACTCGGCCGTCGCGGCCAGGATGCCAACGCGACGCGACTGGAACGCCGTCAGATTGCGGTCCTGCCGCACGAGACGCACGCGCGGGTCGCGCGAGACGAATGACTCGATCACCACCGCGGTGCCATCGGTGGAGGCGTCGTCGACGCAGATGACCTCGATGTCCGAGAGTGTCTGTGCGAGCGCACTCTCGATCGCCGCCGAGACCGTCGATTCGTCGTTGAAGACCGGCAGGACGATCGATACCAGGGGAGCGGGCGACATGGGCCTCGATTCTATTCGGTGACCCCGGCCCGGTTAGTCTTTCGCCATGAAGATCGCCATCGTCGGCACGGGCTACGTGGGCCTGTCGAATGCCGTCGTCCTCGCCCAGCACCACGAGGTCGTCGCCGTCGACGTCGACCCGCACAAGGTCGACCTGCTGGGCCGCCGCATCTCGCCCATCGTCGATGTCGAGCTGGAGGACTACCTCGCCACGCGCGAGCTGAACCTCACCGCCACACTCGACGCCGAGGCGGCGTACGACGGTGCGGACTTCGTCGTGGTCGCGACGCCGACCAATTACGACGAAGAGACGAACTTCTTCGACACGTCATCGGTCGAATCGGTGGTCGACAGTGTGCTGGCAGTCAATCCTGACGCGACGATCGTCATCAAGTCGACGGTGCCGGTCGGATTCACCGAGCGCGTGCGGTCGGAGCACCCCGGCGCGACCATCGTCTTCTCGCCGGAGTTCCTGCGCGAGGGGCGCGCGCTCTACGACAACCTTCACCCGTCGCGCATCGTCGTCGGCGACCGTGGGGCGGCCGGCCGGCGCTTCGCGGACCTGCTGCTGGAGGGTGCGATCGACACCGACGTGCCAGTGCTCCTCACGGATTCGACCGAAGCCGAAGCCATCAAGCTCTTCGCGAACACCTACCTGGCGCTGCGGGTCGCATACTTCAACGAGCTCGACACCTACGCAGCGGTGCATGGTCTCGACGCGCGGCAAATCATCGAGGGGGTCGGTCTGGACCCCCGCATCGGCTCGCACTACAACAACCCGTCGTTCGGCTACGGCGGTTACTGCCTGCCCAAAGACACGAAGCAGCTGCTCGCGAACTACTCCGAGGTGCCGCAGAATCTCATCGCGGCGATCGTCGACGCCAACCGGACCCGCAAGGACTTCGTGGCCGCCGACATCCTCGCGCGCGAACCCAAGACGGTCGGGGTCTACCGCCTCGTCATGAAGTCAGGGTCCGACAACTTCCGCGCGTCGTCGATCCAGGGCATCATGAAGCGCATCAAGGCCAAGGGCGTCGACGTGGTGGTCTACGAGCCGACGCTCGAGGACGTCGACTTCTTCCACTCCGAGGTGGTGCGTGACCTGGACGAGTTCAAGACGCGCGCCGACGTGATCATCGCCAACCGGTCGACCGACGTGCTCGCCGACGTCGCGCACAAGGTCTACACCCGCGACATCTACGGCCGGGACTGAACCGGCCGTGGTGGGGCGGGCCACATCTAGCGGAGCGGCGTGTCCGGTCGCTTTGGTAGGCTTCACGCCGTGTCGGTGACGACACCGACCGACGACGTTCGGCCGCCGACCCGTCGCTTTACGCCCCGCAAGGGCGAACGTCCCCCCGTGCGATGACTGAGACCTCACGATCACCCCGCGACGCCGACTGGCCGCGTCGCTACGCCAGCCGGCTGTTCTACTCCGACGCGCTGGTCGTCGTGGCGACCCTGGCCATCTACGGCTGGATCGCGCTCGACCAGCTGAATCAGCCCGTGTCGTGGCCGGATGGACCCGACATACCGTACTGGGTGTTCCTCATCCTGCTCGGCGTCGTCTGGCTGCTGTCGCTCGACGCGATCGACACACGTGACCGGCACATGATCGGCCAAGGCATCACGGAGTACCGCCGGATCGTCAACGCGACCGTGATCGTGTTCGCGCTCGTGATCGTCGTCGCGTTCTTCGCCCGCATCGAGATCGCGCGGTCGATCTTCGTCGTCGCTCTGCCGATCGGCGTGGTGGCGCTGGTGCTCTCGCGCTGGCTGTGGCGCCAGTGGCTGCGTCGTCGACAGGTGCGGGGCACCTATGTGTACCGGGCCGTCGTCGTGGGGGAGCGGTCCAAGATCGCCCATATCGCCCGCCAGATCGACCGTGCACCCGACTCGGGGTACGTGCTGGTCGGGGCGTTGACGAGGGGCGGGGAGGGCATGGTCGGTCAGCTTCCCGTGCTCGGAGACTTCGCGGATGCAGGCGCCGCCGTCGAACGCGTGGGTGCCGACACTCTGATCGTTGCCGGCTCGGACGAGCTCGACCCGCAGACGATGCGCCGGCTCGGTTGGGAGATGGCAGATCGCGACGTCAACTGGGTGGTCGCCCCCACGGTCACCGACGTCGCCGGACCTCGCATCCACTCGCGACCCGTCGCCGGTCTTCCGCTCGTGCACATCGACTTCCCGACCCTCGAGGGCTACAAGCGCGTCTCGAAGCGCGCGTTCGACCTGGTCGGCTCGATCCTGCTGATGCTGTTCCTCTCACCGCTCATGCTCGGGACGGCGATCGCCATTCGGGTCGACGGCAGCGGTCCTGTGTTCTACCGGCAGACCCGCGTCGGGCGGGGCGGCCACGAGTTCGGGATGATCAAGTTCCGTTCCATGGTCGCCAACGCCGACGACCAGCTCGCGAGCCTGCTCGATGTGCAGGGCACCACCAATCGCCCTCTGTTCAAGGTGACCGACGACCCCCGTATCACGAAGGTCGGCCACTTCATCCGCAAGCACTCGATCGACGAGCTGCCGCAACTGTTCAACGTGCTCCTCGGAGAGATGAGTCTGGTCGGCCCGCGCCCGCAGCGCGCCGCCGAAGTCGCGCTGTACGACGATGACGCGCACCGGCGCATGCTCGTCAAGCCCGGCATGAGCGGGCTCTGGCAGGTGAGCGGCCGGTCGAAGCTGTCGTGGGAGGACACGATCCGGCTCGACCTCTACTACGTCGAGAACTGGTCGTTCACACAAGACATCCAGATCCTGTTCCGCACGATCAAAGCCGTCGTCGCGCCCGGCGAGACGGCGCATTGAGCGCGTCTCTCGGCTTCGTCACAGGCCCCGCCCGGTAGCATCCTCAGGTGTCTTCCAAGCCCACCCCCGGCCGCTTCCGCGAAGGTCGTGCCGGCAACCACGCCCCGGCGCCGCAGCGCCGTCGGCGTTGGCCGTGGGTGCTTCTGGGCACCTTCGTCGTGCTGGGCGCGATCGCGACCGTCGGCGGGATCTTCGCCACGCAGGCACTCGGCGTCCGTGACGACTTGATGGCCGCGAAATCCCAGTTGGGCTCGCTCACGAAGGCCTACCAGAAGGGCGATGCCGAGAAGATGCAGTCGATCGGCTCGGAGGCTCTGCGGCTCACCTCGGAGGCCGAGACCACCGTGCAGGGACCGCTCTGGGACATGGCATCCGCGATCCCCGTCGTCGGCGTCAACATCGACGCCGTGCGGAGCGCGACCAAGGCGACGCACATCATCGTCCGTGACGCTCTGCCGCCTGGCATCGAGCTTCTTTCGACCATGTCGCCCGACAAGCTGAAGGTCGAGGGCGGTGGCATCAACCTCGCGCCCTTCCAGCAGGCGCAGCAGACGCTGCCACAGATCAAGACGGTGCTCGCGAGCGCACAGGCGGAGGTCGCAAGCATCGACCGTGACGCGCTGCTTCCGGTCGTCGACGACGCCGTCGGGCAGTTGATCACCGTCGTCGATCAGGCGGGGCCGATGCTTGACACTGCCGAGACGCTTCTTCCGGTTGCTCTGCGCCTCGCCGGCGCGGAGGGTCCCCGCAATTACCTGGTGGTGTTCCAGAACAATGCCGAGATCCGGGCGACGGGCGGCAACGCTGCGACGTCGACGCTGATCCACGCCGAGAACGGCAAGATCGCGAAGGTCGAAGACGACTCGGTCGAGGACTTCTACAACGCTGGGGTGACAGGGCGACTGCGCTCCGACTTGCCGGCGGAGACACTTGCGCTCTACGAATGGGACTTCACCAAGAACGCGCAGAATTTCACGCGCACACCTGACTTCCCCACGACGGCGCAGATGTTCTCGCAGCTGTGGACGCAGACTAACGACTCTCAGCTCGACGGCGTCATCTCGATGGACCCGGTCGCGCTGTCGTACATGCTGAAAGCCACCGGTCCCGTCGAGCTCAAGGACGGGTCCGAGATCAACGCGGACAACGCAGTCAAGCTCCTGCTGAACGACACTTACGAGAAGTTCGGGACGAACGGGCTGGCCGCCGATGCGTACTTCGCCGACGTCGCCTCGCGCGTGTTCGACAAGATCGCGAGTGGCTCGTGGGAGCCGACGAAGATGATCACGCAGCTTCAGCGATCGGTGAAGGAGGACCGCATCTACGCGTGGTTCCCGCGAGAGGACGAGAACGCGCTGGCGGTCGACCTCAAGATCGACGGCGCCCTGACGGCCGACAACACGAAGGCGACTCAGGTCGGCATCTACCTGAACAACGCGTCATACAGCAAGCTCGAATACTTTCTGTCGACCTCCCTCAATGTGACCTGCGACGCGACCGCGCGCACCATGACGACCTCGCTGACGATGACGTCGACAGTGCCGGGCACCAAAATGAGCGGATACCGACTCGGTTACCGCAACCCGTCGATGAACCTCCCGCGTACGACGATGATCCTCGACACGCTCTACGTCGCGCCCCCCGGATCGACGATCACCGCGATCAACCCGGCGGATGGCGACATCAAGAAGTGGAACCGAGACGGCGCCGAGAAGGGGCATCCCCTCGCCAGCCGGACCATGCTGCTGAAGATGGGGGAGACGAAGACCGTCTCGTTCACGACCCAGCTGCCCGAGGGCGATCTCGGACCGCTCGAAGTCCGCTACGCGCCGACCGTCACCCAGACGCCCGTCACCGTCGATGCGTCCTGCACTGCGCTGTTCCCCGAAGAGGCCGCCGCGACCGCCACCACCGCGTCGAAATGAGCGGCGAGCGGCTGCCCTCGACCAGCGGGCCACGTCACACCATCATCGCGTTGATGGTGCTCGGGTACGGTGCGTTCCTCGCGTTCGTGGTGTTCTGGCCGAGCCCGATCGACGCGCCCGTCGAAGGTCTGCTGGAGCGGGCGATCTCCGAGCTGCACGAGCGCGGAGTGCCGGCCTTCGTCGACTACACGTTCATCGAGTCGTTCTCCAACGTGCTGCTGTTCATCCCGGTCGGCTTCCTCTTCGCGCTGATGGTTCCCCTGCGGTGGTGGCCGGTCGCCCTGCTGCTCGGTCCGGTGCTGTCTGCGTGCATCGAGCTCGCGCAGCGCTACTTCCTCGACGCGCGCGTGTCGACCATCGACGACGTGATCGCGAACTCGATCGGGGCGACGATCGGCGTGCTCATCGCCGTGGTCATCCGCGCCGTCGTCAAGGCGCGCGACGAGAAGGTCATCGAGCGCCACGAGGCGCTGCAGCAGACCCGCGCCGTCGCCTGACCGGGCACACAAGAGGGTTCCGTCGCGACAGGCCCACGCCGACGCCGCGGGTTCCTCCCCATGCGCCGGTCGCAGGCGGTTCTGCACAGATTGCCGATGAGCGCAGTGCGGCTGCAGCCCCGTCTCTATGGTTACTGGTGTCCGCCGGTCTCGATGGGCAGAATGGAGCCGTGCACGTGTCGACCGAGACAATCGCCGTTGTCATCAGCGCCGCTGGTGTGATGCTGAGCATCGCTGCTGCATTCGGCTGGATGATCAGGCGCGCAGACGCACAGTTCGAACGGATGGCGACCGACATCTCGTCGTTGCGTCGTGAGACCGGTGATGCCATCGCGAGAGTCGAGCGTGAGTTGGTCGAGGTGAAGATCGCTGTCGCCCGCATCGAGGGGCCACCCCGGCACCTCTTGTCCGCGCGCTGACAGTCGGCGCCGCACCCGCGAAGAGGGTTCCGTCGCGGCATCCCTCCCGCCAGAATGTGTCGTGACGCCGCACTCGCGTGCGCGAAGGGAGCGAGCATGAGCGGATTCGACGACCTGATCAATCAGGGCAAAGAGCTGTACGAGCAGAACAAAGACAAGGTGCAGGACTTCCTCAAGTCCGAGCAGGCCGAGGACCTCAGCGACAAGGCGCTCGACGGGGCGTCCGACCTCGCGAAGAAGATCGTCCCGGACGAGCATCACGGCACCGTGGACGACGTCCGCAAGAACATCGACGGAGCAGTCGGCGACAAGTGACGGCGAGACGCGGAGGTGGCCCGGGCGTGACCCGGGCCACTTCTGCGTGTCAGGACATCGATGGGGAATCCTCCCCATCGATGCCCCCAGCCAGGTGTTTTAGGGTGGCTGTGGGCCGGTCGCGGTCCGTTCAGCTTCGGAGAGGACTGTGACATGGCTGATTTCAAGGCGTCGTACGGTGAGATGGAGACCATGTCGGGCAAGCTCGACTCGGGCCGTGAAGAGATCGGTGACGTGCTGCGTCGCCTGAAGAGCGACGTGGACCGTCTGCTGGGTGATGACTTCAAGACGCAGCACGCGTCGGGCAAGTTCGGTGAGGGGTACACCGAGCTGACCACGGGTCTGGAGAAGGCCATCGAGGGCATCTCGGACATGGGTGAGTCGCTGCGCAAGATGCAGCAGGCGATCAAGGACACCGACCAGGCGCTCGCCGGCAACTGACGCCGCATACGTCGAGTGGATGCCGCAAGCCCGGCTTGCGGCATCCACTCGAAGTATCTCGGTGCCATGGGGGAGGAACACGACGATGGCCGACATCATGCTCGACCTTGACCGGCTGCGGGAGACGCAGGCCGGGCTGAAGGCGTCGATCGGTGAGTTCAAGAACGCGGCGCGCAACAACGACGGCGTCGAGGCGTCCATCGGGCAGCCGGACGATCGCCGGGAGCTGCGCGACAAGGCCTCTGACTTCGAGTCGGCCTGGAACGACAAGCGCGGCAAGCTCGAAGAGAACCTCTCGAACATCCTCGACCAGCTCACGTCGATCATCGACGGCTGGGACGAGTGGGACCGCCAGACCACGTGCGATCTCGACGGCGCCACCTCGACCGGGACCGTCAACGCCGAGGTGAGGCTCTGATGCGCTCACCGAAGGGGCAGCACGAGCTGCGGCAGCTGGACGGCAACTCCGAGGATCTGTGGAACCGGGGCGACCGGCTCGTCAAGCTCGGGATGCAGATGGACACGACGGCGACCGCGCTCGGCGACATCGCCGACTCGTCCGTCTGCCGCAGCCAGGGCACCGACAAACTCGCCGACATGGCCGACGAGACGGCGGACGACCTCGCGAAGGCCGCCGTGCGCTACGAAGACACCGGTCGCGCCATCCGCACCTATGCCGTGGCGCTCGGCACCGCCCAGGCGTGGATCCGCAACCACCAGTCCAGCGTCGAGCAGGCCGAGCGCGACTACCAGTCGGCGCTGGAGACGCGGGACTCCGCCGACCGCGAGCTGACGTCGATCCAGACGGTGATGGCGTGGGAGACCGAGCCGAGCGCGTCCGAGCAGTCGTCCGCAGAGACCGCGGCTCACAACGCGGCGGCTGCCGCCACGACGGCGCTGCACCATCGGGACGAGATGTGGGGGGCGTTCGACCAGGTCTTCGACACCTGGGAAGGCGCATACGAGGACGCGGTCGACGGCATCCAGAAGGCGATGGACACTGCCGACAACAACGACGGCTTCTGGGAGTTCATCGACAACGCGCTCGAGGTGCTCGGGTGGGTGCTGCTCGCGCTCACCGTCATCGCGCTGGTGATCGGCGCCCCGCTGACGGGGCTGCTCGGGGCGATCATCTTCGGGCTCTCGGTCCTCGTGTTCGCGCTCAACGCGCTGAAGTTCGCGTTCGGCCGGGCGACCCTGGGCGATCTGGCGCTGGCGGCGCTCAGTCTGGTGCCGTTCGGCATCGGCAAGCTCCTCTCGAAGGGAGCGCCGGTGCTCTCGACGGTCATCAAGGGCGGGCGGTCCGTGACCACCGGCGTGATCCGTTCGGCGATCCCTCGGATACAGTTGCTGCGTCCGACCACCTGGGCCAAGCCGTTCCAATGGCTGGCCGCCCCCTTCAAGGCGCGCACCGCGCTGCCGTCGCCCGGGCTGTGGACGAATCCGTTCCGCACCATCGCGCTCGGCGATGCCAAACTGGTGCAGGCCGAGAACTTCCTCGGCACGATGGTGAAGTCGCCGTGGGGTCAGGCTCCGGCCGTGGAGCAGTTCGTGACGACGACGATGAAGGCCATGCCGAGTCGGTGGGTGCAGGGCGCGAACACGTTGACGTGGCTCGGATTCACCGGCCTGGACACCGTGCAGGCGGTCAAGACCACGTTCGATGTCGGCCCTGACCTCACGATCCCCGGATTGGACCAGGTGAAGCTCCCATGGTGAACGGCACGCGAGACCGCGGGGCCGTTCTCCGGCGGATCTACTCGATCGCGCTGGGGTTCAACGCGCTGGTGCTCGTCGCGTTCATCGCCGGTTCCATGATCTTCACCGGCGGGCAGGTCGCCGAGGGCGGCTCGACCAAATGGCAGCCCGTCTGGTACTGGCCGGTGTTCCCGGTGCCGGCGTGGCTGCTGATCGTCCCCGCGTTCATCGCTGCCGTCGTCGTGATCCCGATGTGCATCCGCACGCCTGCCCGGCTGCTGCCTCGGATCATCGGCGCCGCGGGCGTCGCGGGCGCGAGTGCAGCATCCGCCGCCATCTTCATGTTCATGTTCCCCGCGTCCTCCGGCCTGTTCCCGCTCCCCGAAACCGGGACCTTTCTCGGACTGCACTGGATCGCACTGGCGTTGTCGCTGTTCTGCCTGCTGCCGCTGATCGTCACCTTCTTCGTGAAGGGCCCAGAATACGATCGCCTGCGGATGACCGGCGGGCTCTACTCGTCCGAGCGATGACAGCCCCTTCCGATCCGCCGGCTTCAGAGCCCCGCGGCTTCCACATCATGATGCCGCCCGGCTGGGTGCGCTATCTCGTGGATGCCGACGGCAAGGCCGCACTGGTCGCCCAGGCGACCGCCCGCATGCGTCAGCTGTCTCGACCGGACCTCGACGCCCAGACGCGCAGCATGATCCAGTCGTACTGGCAGACGCTGACGCGGCAGCGGATCTCGGCGATCTACCTCCCTTCCGACGCGGGCGACGACGGTCTGCCGCTGTCGATCGCAGTGAAGCAGCATGCGGCGCCGGAGGGCGTCGCGTTCGAGGCATCCCTCCCCGCTCTCGCGGGCGCATCGATCGAGCGCTTCGAGACCCCCGTCGGCGTCGTGCTGCGCTGGCAGAAGGACTCGCGCGGCCGTGACGAGATGGCCGGCGTGACCTCGCGTCAGATCGGCTACGGCTTTCCGCTGCCGATCGCGGGGGACCGGCGCGGCATGGTGTTCCTGGCGTCGATCGCCTACCCCGACGATGCCGCACCCGACGCCGTCGCCCTGCTCACCGAGACGAGCGACACGATCATGGAGACGTTCCGCTGGCGATGACCCTCGAGTACACGTTCGACATCGACTACGCCGTCTGGATGCCGGTCCCGCTGGAGTTCCCGTGGAACGGGTACGACACGGCCATGTCGTGGGCCGCCGACGTCACCGACGATCTGCTCGCCGGACGCGATGCGCCGGAAGAGGTGCGCCGCGCATTCGCTGCGACCGCATTGGAGCGTGCGCTCATGCCGTCGCCGCTCGACGAGGCGATCGAGCGCTTCTGGCGCCGCCCCGACACCGGCGCGCCTGACCGGCTCGTGCACCTGTACGCGCTGGAGGTCGACGGCGTGCCGGATGCGGACGAGCTCGCCGAGCTGGCTCGCACCGGCTTCGGCGGCTTCGTGCAGAACGTCACCCCGCTGGAGGGCACGCCCTTCGCAGTCGCCGCCCGTGTGATGATCCTCCTGGAGCTTCCCGGCGGGGCCACGGCGACACTGATGCGCGTCATCGGCGTCCGCGACGGCACCGCGCTCATGCTCGAGCTGCTCGACGACAACATCGCGTCTGTGGCGTTCCTGGAGCCGGATGTCGAGGTGCTGTTCCGCGGCATCCGCCTTCGCACCGCGTGATCGGGTGGATGCCGCCTGAGAAACGCCCGAGGATACCCGCGGCGCGACACGCCCGAGTTTGCGACACGCCCGGGCCGCACGTAGACTAGTGAGGTTCCACATTCCGGCGCCCCTCTTGGCGTGCGCTGGATCACTGCCAGGGCAGTGCATAGGCGGCGCGAACGCGCAGGGTCCTAGGCCGCGGGCAGCAGAACCACCACATCCACAATCCACCCTCAGCGGAGCCATGTTCTGCGTGGGCGGAGAACGGATGCCGGGAGCGGCGCTTCGGCGCGGCATCCGGATTGACAGCAGAACAGCGGTGCAGCATCCCTCGACCAGCTCGGGAACCGAGCGACCGCGAGGAGTAAGTGCCAGGGCGCTCAGCGCCCACGTGCGTCCAATGCCACAGGGGTATGACGCGAGAAAGAGAGTGAGCAGACAATGGCGGGACAGAAGATCCGCATTCGCCTGAAGTCGTACGACCACGAGGTCATCGACTCGTCGGCGCGCAAGATCGTCGACACAGTGACCCGTGCGGGCGCGACGGTTGTGGGCCCGGTGCCCCTTCCGACCGAGAAGAACGTGATCGCCGTGATCCGTTCGCCGCACAAGTACAAGGACAGCCGCGAGCACTTCGAGATGCGCACCCACAAGCGTCTGATCGACATCATCGACCCGACGCCCAAGGCGGTCGACTCGCTCATGCGCCTCGACCTCCCGGCCGATGTCAACATCGAGATCAAGCTCTGAGGTTCGACATGGCTGACATCAACAACAAGGTTTCCAAGGGACTGCTGGGCACCAAGCTCGGCATGACCCAGGTTTGGGACGAGAACGGCAAGCTCGTTCCCGTCACCGTCATCGAGATCGCTCCGAACGTCGTGACCCAGGTCCGCACGCCGGAGAAGGACGGCTACAAGGCCGTCCAGATCGCGTACGGCCAGATCGACCCCCGCAAGGTCAACCAGCCCCTCACGGCCCACTTCGAGGCCGCGGGTGTCACCCCGCGCCGTCACCTCACCGAGGTCCGCACCGCTGACGCCGCTGACTACTCACTCGGTCAGGAGCTCACGGTGGACGGCACGTTCGAGGCCGGCCAGCTGGTCGACGTCGTCGGCACCAGCAAGGGCAAGGGCTTCGCCGGTGTCATGAAGCGCCACAACTTCAAGGGCGTCTCCGCTTCGCACGGTGCGCACCGCAACCACCGCAAGCCCGGCTCGATCGGCGCATCGTCGACCCCGAGCCGCGTGTTCAAGGGCATGCGCATGGCCGGCCGTATGGGTGGCGAGCGCGTGACCGTCCTCAACCTCAAGGTGCACGCCGTCGACGCCGAGAAGGGTCTGCTGCTCGTCAAGGGCGCCGTCCCCGGCGCGCGTGGCCGCATCGTCTACGTCCGCAACGCAGTGAAGGGTGCCTGATCTCATGGCTGACTCGACTCTCGCGCTCGACGTCGTGAAGGCAGACGGCACGGCGGCTGGTTCCGTCGAACTGCCCGCTGCCATCTTCGACGTCAAGACGAACATCCCGCTCATCCACCAGGTCGTCGTCGCGCAGCTCGCGGCGGCTCGCCAGGGCACCCACTCGACCAAGCGTCGCGGTGAGGTCTCGGGCGCCGGCCGCAAGCCCTTCAAGCAGAAGGGCACGGGTAACGCCCGTCAGGGCTCGATCCGCGCGCCGCACATGACCGGTGGTGGCATCGTCCACGGCCCGAAGCCGCGCGACTACTCGCAGCGCACCCCCAAGAAGATGATCGCCGCCGCCCTGCTGGGCGCGCT
>Ga0160441_100573_pt1 | contig 24190 bp, 17 predicted proteins | sample HID1971K_E1MG_FD_108260 | JGI IMG/M metagenome (GOLD analysis project Ga0160441, IMG submission 108260) | Enriched millipede-associated microbial communities from UW Madison campus, WI, USA - HID1971K_E1 MG | ecosystem: Host-associated > Arthropoda: Insects > Digestive system > Unclassified ... | reverse complement strand
GTCGCACCGAGACTGAAGTTCGCGTTGAGGATGCCCGTCTTGTAGACGTACGTGGGGATGATCTCGGAGGTCGACAGATTGAGCGGATTCTGCAGCAGGAACGCCTTCTCGAACCCGATGGCCATGATGTTGCCGACGCCCAGGATGAGGATGATCGTCGCGGTCGGCATGAGTGCCGGCAGATCTACGTGCCGGATCTTCTGCAGGCGGGACGCGCCGTCGATCTTGGCCGCCTCGTACAGCGAGACGTCGACCGAGGAGAGTGCGGCGAGGTAGATGACCGCCGAATACCCCGTCGTCGTCCACAGGTCGGTTGCGACGTAGATGTGCCGGAAGAAGTCGGCGTCGGCCAGCAGGTCGATCTGACCCGCGCCGAAGAAGCTGAGCGTGCGCCCCAGCAGCCCGACGCGCGGGGACAGCAGCAGGATCGTCATCGACACGACGACCACCGTGGAGATGAAGTACGGCGCGTAGGTCACCAGCTGCACCGTGCGCTTGAAGAAGCGCAGGCGCACCTCGTTGAGCGCCAGAGCCAGGATGATCGGCAGCGGAAGGCTCGCGATCAGCGTGTAGGCCGCGAGGATGAACGTGTTGCCGACCAGACGGGGGAAGACCGGGTTGCGGAACAGCCGCTCGAAGTTGTCGAACCCGACCCACGGGCTCCCCCACACGCCCTCGATCGGGTTGTAGTTCTTGAACGCGATCACCGCGTTGGCCATCGGCACGTAGCGGAACACGATGAACCACACGATCGGCAGCAGCAGCAGCAGGTAGAGCTGCCAATACCGTCGCAGGCTGCGGGCGAATCTGACGCGATTCGTCACCCGCCGCGGCTGCTCGCTCACCGCCTCGACGGGCGGCGCTTGCTCGACACTGAGCTTCATCTGGGTCCTCCAGGGAGTTACTTTACGTCGTAATATTATGTTGTCGATCTCGATTCCGCTACCGATTGATCCGATGTCTTTTGCAGACATCACCTCGGAACCCTCTCAAGGAGGCGTGGAGTGACCGCTCTCTTCGACGTGCGCGACTTCGGCTGGAGGCCGGGCGCAGACGACGCCGGGCCCGCCCTGCAGGCGGCGATCGACGCCGTGCGCACCACGTCGGGGGACGCACGGCTCCTCCTGCCGCCGGGCGATCATCACGTGTGGCCAGAGACCTCGATCCACCGCGAGCTGTTCATCTCGAACACCGTCGGAATCGACCCGCGATACGCGACGAAGTCCATCGGGATGCTGCTCGAAGGCGTCCGCGACGTCACCGTCGCCGCGGACGGCGCCCGGCTGATCGTCCACGGCCGGCAGAGCGCGCTCGCGGTGATCGACAGCGGCGCGGTTCGCGTGGAGGGTCTCGAGGTGGACTGGGCGGTGCCCACCGTCATCGACGTCACGGTGGTGGATGCCGGAGTCGACGCCGGCCGCGCCTGGCGCGTGCTCACCGTCCCCGCACAGAACCCGTTCCGCATCGACGGCACCGACATCGTGTGGGAGTCGGAGCGCTCGCCGTTCACCGGCGAGCTGTACTGGTCGGGCCGCAACGCGCTTGCCTACAGCCAGGTGTGGGACCCGGCGTCGGGACGGGTCAGGCGCGCCCGGTGCCCGCTGTTCGACGACGTCGCCGGGATCGACCGCCTGGATGCCCGGACCCTGCGGATCTCGTACGCGACGGCATCCCCTCCCGACGATCTCGGCCTCGTCTATCAGCTGCGCGAGACCGACCGCGACCACCCGGGCATGCTCGTCCTCGACAGCGCGCAGGTCGAGCTGCGCCGGCTGCGCGTCCGCTACCTGCACGGATTCGGGCTGGTCGCGCAGAACAGCACCGACCTCACGCTCGACGGCGTCGTGTTCCGCGCGCCGGAGGGCGGCGGGCGCGTGACCGCTGGTTTCGCGGACTTCGTACAGTGCTCGGGCATGCGTGGCAGGGTCGACATCCGCGGATGTGAGTTCGACGGTCCGCACGACGATCCGATCAACGTCCACGGCACGTATCTCGCTGTGGTCGAGGCCGAGGCGCAATCCGTCACGCTCGCGTACCGCCACGATCAGACGGCGGGGTTCCCCTCCTTCGCGGCGGGTGAGCGGATCGAGATCGTCGACCGCCGGACGCTGCTGCCTGTCCACACCACTGCGGTCGGGCGGGTGACCGGTCCGTCGGGCCGCGACCTCGTCTCGGCCGCCGATCCCATCCGCGTCGAGCTCGCCGACCCGCTGCCGCCGGATGTGCTCGCAGTCGCCGGCAGCGGCGATCTCGCCGTCGAGAACATCACGCGCACGCCCGAGGTCGCCATCACCGGGTGCGTGTTCCGGCACGTGCCGACCCGTGCGATCCTCGTGACGACCCGTCGGCCGGTGCGCATCGAGGGATGCCGGTTCGAGGGGATCGCGATGCCCTGCATCCAGATCGCCGGCGATGCCGCCGACTGGTGGGAGTCCGGCCCGGTGACCGACGTCGCGATCGTCGGCAACACGTTCCGCGACGTCGTGGCCGGCGTGCTCGAAGTCGCACCGGGCATCGCCGCCGCCGGCGCCCCCGTCCACGGCGCCGTGCGGTTCGAGGGCAACGACGTCGAGCTCGCCCAGCCGCTCCTGGCGGAGTTGCGCGGTCTGCGCGACTTCACGGCGCGGGCCAACCGCGTGAACCGGGTCCACGGTGAGCACCCCGTGATCCGGAGGGATGCCGGCGTCCGCGTCGACTGGGACGGCCCGGAGCCACCCCGTATCGAGGTCCGGCCGGCTCCGGCCTGACCGGGAGCCGTGTCGGCCCCGCGGGAGAGGCGACCATCGACGCGCTGCTGGACCGCGTGGTCGCAGCCGACGTGCTGGTCGTCGCGAGCCCGACCTACAAGGCGACGTACACCGGACTGCTCAAGGCCTTCCTCGACCGGTACGGCGCGAACGCGCTGTCGGGCGTGACGGCCGTGCCACTCCTCACGATCGGCGGCCCCGCCCACGCGCTGGCCGTCGAGTATGCGCTGCGCCCGCCCGCTGCTGGTCGAACTCGGCGCTTCGACGCCGACGCGCGGCATCGCGTTCCCCGCCGGAGAGGTCGACCGCCGCGCGGAGATCGTCTCGGCGTGGGTCGACGCCGAGTGGCCGCGCCTGGCTCCGGCCCTCGACATCGCGCGCGTCGGGGCGTGAGGCTCGGGATGCCGCGGGCCGCGCGTGGTCGAGCTCGGCCTCGACCCACGGGCAGAACCGTCACCTCTGCGGGTTTCTGACACCCGCTGGCGCGTGCAGACCAAACGAGGTCTGGCGCGAAGTCGTCCGTGCGACCGGGACGTTTCGTCTCGCTCCTTCGTCGCTCGCTCAACGACCGAGGATGTCGGTCGTTGAGCGGAGCGCGCTCCAGCGCGCGAAGACGAAACGCGCACCCGCACGAGATCGCCGAGCCCGCCGAACGACCCTCCCCCAACGACCGAGATACCGGTCGTTGAACGGAACGCGCTCCTGCGCGCGAAGACGAAACGCGCTCCCGCCGAACGGCCCTCACCCAACGACCGAGAACACGAGCGCGACGAGACCAAGCGCCCGCGGGTCAGGAAGCCTGCGCGGCCTCCAGCAGGTCCCGTGCCACCGGGGTCAGATCGCGCGCCGCGCCTCGCCAGATCGCGGTGATGGGGCGGGTGATGGGGTCGGTGTCGACAGCGACGCGGGCGAGGCGCCCGAGCCGCAGGTCGTCGGCCACGACGCGGCTCGACAGCACGGCGGGCGCCAGGCCGCTGGCCACCGCCGAGCGGATCGCCGCGGTGTTGGCGAGCACGACCGCGGGGGCGGCCGGCGCATGCCCCAGGCGCTCCTCGACGACGAGTTCCCAGCTGCGGCGAGTGCCGCTGCCGAGCTCGCGGGCGACGAGGCCGGTGCCGGCGATCTCGGCCAGGGGGACGGCATCCCGAACCGCCCACGGGTGATCCGTCGCCACGACGACCACCAGCTCGTCACGCGCGATGACGCGGCTCGACAGGTCGGCCAGCGGTTCGGGGCTCTCGATGAAGCCGAGGGATGCCGCACCGCCACGCACCCGTGCACACGTGTCGGCACTGTTGGCGGTGAGCAGGCGCACCTCGGTCGGCGTGCGGCCGGCGGCCAGCTGCGCGGAGCGCAGCGCCACGAGCCAGCGCGGCAGCAGGTGTGACGCGACGGTCTGGCTCGCCGCGACCGAGAGCTCGCGGCCGGACTCGCCACGAAGTTGCCCGATGCCCGTCTCGAGCCGGTCCGCGGCGTGCAGCAGCTCGTCCGCCCACGACACGAAGACCTCGCCGGCGGGCGTCGCGGTCACCCCCTGCGGCGAGCGCAGCAGCAGTTCGAGACCGAGGGCGCGTTCCATCGCACGCAGCCGCGCCGATGCGGACTGCTGCGTCACGCCTCGGTCCCGGGCGGCGGCCGAGATCGAGCCGAGCTCGCACACCGCCCGCAGCAGGCGCAGAGCCTCGATGTCGGGCACGTATCCCACGGCCACAGCCTACGCCTGTACCCCTACGCGTCCGAGACGGGTACCGAATCGGGCCGTCAAAAGCGAACGTTGAATGGTGTTCCGCTCCGCCCCGCTCGCTCCCCGCACCGCACAGCTCGCCCCCGGAATCGCCCTGTGCCTCGCGATCGGTGGCATCTCGTTGGCCGTCGGCACGGCGCTGCCCGTGGTGGGCAGCGCGCTCCCGGCGATCGCGATCGGCGCGGCGGTGGCGGCGATCCGGCGGCCCGGCGCGCGCACCCGGCCGGGCATCGCCTTCTCGGGCAAGTGGCTGCTGCAGGCGGCCGTCGTGCTGCTCGGCGCGCAGCTGTCGCTGCACGATGTCGTCGCGGTGGGCGCCGAATCGCTGCCCGTCATGCTCAGCACGCTGACGGTGTGCCTGCTCGCGGCGTGGGGGCTCGGGCGCGCGATGCGGATCGACGGGCGCCTGCGCACGCTCATCGGCGTGGGCACCGGCATCTGCGGCGCCTCGGCGATCGCGGCCGTGGCGCCGGTGATCGCGGCGACCAGCGGCGAGATCGCCTACGCGGTCTCGACGATCTTCGTGTTCAACATCGCCGCGGCGGTCGCCTTCCCGCTCCTCGGTCACGCCCTCGGGCTCGACGCGCACACGTTCGGGCTGCTGGCCGGCACGGCGATCAACGACACCAGTTCGGTGGTCGCGGCGGCCACGACGTTCGGAGCCGGGGCCCTCGGGTTCGCGGTGGTGGTGAAGCTCGTGCGCACGCTGATGATCGTGCCGATCAGCGTCGGACTCGCGCTGCGTCAGCCCCGCGACGGGGCGTCGAGCCTGTTGCGCCGGCCGTGGCGCATTCTCACGCTGGTGCCGTGGTTCATCGTCGGGTTCGTCGTGATGGTGCTGGTGAACTCGGCCGACCTCATCTCGCCCGGCGCGCACACCGCGCTGGCCATCGCCAGCGGCCTGCTCATCGCGGCAGCGCTGGCCGGCATCGGACTGTCGACCGACCTCGTCGCGATCCGCCGGGCCGGCTGGCGCCCGCTCGCGCTCGGCGGAGCGCTCTCGCTGCTGGTGACCGCGACGGCGGTGGGCGCGCTCGCCCTCACCGGCGGACTGGGCTGAGCCGCGGCATCCACCCTCCCGCGCTTCGCGAGAGGAGCTGTCTGCGCCGACCCGACGCCGGACTCGAGGCGCGGACTGGATGCCGCCACCCGGCGCCCTCGACCGCGCCGGGTCGCGACGGCCTCGTGCTCAGAGCGCGACGTGGAACTTCGGGCCTGGCCCGGCACCCGGAGGTCGCCCGCCGGCGAGGATCGCGGGCAGGTCGTCGAGCCCGACGGTGGCGGCGACGAGCGGCCGCGGGTCGACGACGCCGGCCGCGTACGCGTCGATCGTCCCGGCCAGGCCGGGCGAGGCACTCAGCACGCCGACGGCCGTCACGTCCTTGAGGGCGAGTTCGCGGGTGTCGACGAGGCTGGGGGTTCCCGCAAGTCCGATGTACACGACGCGGCCGCCGGGCTCGACGAGCTCGAGCGCCCGCGCCGGGAGGAGCGGAGAATTGGATGCCTCGATCACGGCGTCCCACGGCAGCTCAGGCAGCCGCTCCTCGGTCCAGACGTCCTCGAAGCCGAGCGAGCCGGCGAACGCGGCCGACGCCTCGTCGCGCGCGAGCAGGTGCACCTCGGCGCCGGCAGCACGGGCGAACAGCGCGCACAGCAGGCCGATGGTGCCGGGGCCGAGCACGAGGCAGCGGTCGCCCGGGCGCAGCGCCGCACCCTGCACGGCGCGGAACGCGTTGCCGCCCGGCTCGACCAGCGCGCCCATCGCGTCGTCGACGGTGTCGGGCAGCCGATGCAGCGACCGGGCCGGCGTCGCGACCTTCTCGGCCAGCGCCCCCGGCTTGCCGCCGCGGATGCCGAGCTCGAGCCGGCGCTCGCACACGTGCTGCCGGCCGTGCTCGCAGCGACGGCACTCGCCGCAGCCGAGCATCGTGTCACCCGTGACGCGGCGACCGATCCAGGCGGGGTCGACGCCGGCCCCGACGGACGAGACCGTGCCCATCCACTCGTGGCCGATGCGCATCGGGTAGGCGGCGTGGCCGGAGTGCAAGTACGCCATCTCGCCGCTGAAGAACTCGAGGTCCGTGCCGCAGATGCCCGCGCGCTGCACGTCGACGACCACCTCGCCGAGGGCCGCGGACGGCTCGGGCATGTCCTGCACCTCGGCCTGCCCCGGTGCCGTGATGACGAGCGCCTTCATCGCCCGCCCCACGGCAGCGGAGGGATGCCGCGAGCCCCGGTGCGCGCGGTGGACACGCGCGCCGGCGACGGGTGCCGCTCGCGCTGCTGTGCGGTCAGGTGCTCGGTCGCGGTCGTGATGACGAACGTCCCGAGGGCGGACCCGGCGGGCTCAATGGGACTCACGCGAGACCTCCGAGCCTGACGACCCGACGAGGAAGTCGAGGTCGGCACCGCGGTCGGCCTGCAGCACATGGTCGACGTACAGACGCTCCCAGCCTCGCCGGGGGTTCGCGTAGCCGTCGAGGGTGGCCTGGTTCGGCATCCGGCCGGCGAGCTCTTCGGCGGGTACCTCGAGGTCGAGGCGCCGGGCCCGCACGTCGAGGCTGATCCAGTCACCGGTGCGCACGAGCGCGAGCGGGCCGCCGGCCGCGGCCTCGGGTGTGACGTGCAGCACGACAGTGCCGTATGCCGTGCCCGACATACGTCCGTCGCACACGCGCACCATGTCGCGCACGCCGCGCGCCAGCAGCTTCGCGGGCAGCGGCATGTTCGACACCTCCGGCATGCCCGGGTAGCCCTTCGGGCCACAGCCGCGCAGCACCATGACCGAGTCCTCGTCGATGTCCAGGTCGGGGTCGTCGATGCGCGCGTGGAAGTCCTCGATCGAGTCGAACACCACCGCGCGCCCGCGATGCTTCAGCAGGTGCGGCGACGCGGCGGCAGGCTTGATCAGGGCGCCGCCCGGGGCGAGCGAGCCGCGCAGCACCGAGATGCCGGCGTGCGGCTGCAGGGGCGAGTCGCGCGGAGTGATGACGTCGGCGTCCCAGATGCGGGCGTCGTCGAGGTGGTCGACGAGCGGACGTCCGGTGACGGTCAGCGCATCGGGATCCAGCAGGTCGCGCACCTCGCGCAGGACGGCGAGGAACCCGCCCGCGCGGTACAGGTCGTCCATGAGGTAGTGGCCGGCCGGCTGCAGGTTCACCAGCAGCGGCACGTCGGCGCCGATGCGGTCGAAGTCGTCGATGGTGAGGTCGATCCCGAGGCGTCCGGCGATCGCCAGGAGATGTACGACGGCGTTGGTCGACCCGCCGATGGCGGCGAGCGCCACGATCGCGTTGTGGAAGCTCGCCGCGGTCAGGAAACTCGACGGACGTCGGTCGGCCGCGACGAGCTCCACCGCCAGGCGCCCGGTCTCGTGCGCGGCCTCCAGCAGCCGCGCGTCCGGCGCCGGCGTGCCCGCGACACCCGGCACGACGACACCGAGCGCCTCAGCGACCAGCGCCATGGTCGATGCGGTGCCCATCGTGTTGCAGTGCCCCTTCGAGCGGATCATCGACGACTCGCTGCGCAGGAACTCCTCCTGCGACAGGGTGCCGGCCCTGACCTCTTCGCTGAGTCGCCACACGTCGGTGCCGCATCCGAGCGGCTCACCGCGGAAGTGGCCGGTGAGCATCGGCCCGCCGGGGACGACGACGGCCGGGATGTCGACGGATGCCGCGGCCATCAGCAGCGACGGGATCGTCTTGTCGCAGCCGCCCAACAGCACCACCCCGTCGATCGGGTTGGCCCGCAGCATCTCTTCGGTGGCCATGGCCGCCATGTTGCGCCACAGCATCGCCGTCGGCCGCACCTGAGTCTCGCCGAGCGACACGACCGGCAGCTCCAGCGGGATGCCCCCGGCCTCGTAGATGCCGTTCTTCACCGACTGCGCCACTTCGGTCAGATGTGCGTTGCACGGTGTGAGGTCGGAGGCGGTGTTGGCGATCGCGATCTGCGGGCGCCCCTCGAACGCGCTCGACGGCGCTCCTCGTCGCATCCACGCCCGGTGGATGTACGCGTTGCGGTCATCCCCCGCGTACCACTGCGAACTGCGAAGCGTCATCGTCGACCTCTCGTCCCGCCCACGCGCTGACGCCGGGCTGCTCCCGCCATCCTCCCCCATCTCGAAGCACCCGGTCGTTGAGCGAGCGAGGAACGAGCGAGACGAAACGCCCCGACCCCACGGGCAACCCCGTCGGCCGAGACGTTTCGTCTGCGGGCGCCAGAGCGCCCTCCGCTCAACGACCGGGGCTCTGGACGGTCTCCTTGAGCGGGGCGCTCACCGTCGTGCCGGCGGCGTTGGTGAACTCGACGGTGTACGTGTACGTCCCCTTCGCCTTGCCGGTGACCGGCAGCGTGGCGCGCTGCGCCGCCGGCGACGCCGCGGTCAGCGTGCCCGAGCCGATCTCGGAGCCGTTCTCGAGGAAGCGGTACGAGGTGGCGTTGGTGCCCCACCACAGATCCGCCGTCAGAGTGAAGGCGCCGTCGCCGTCCCAATTGTCGGACGAGAGCACGGGCTTGCCCGGCGATGCGTCCGTCACCTTCACCGTGAGCGCCTGCGTGGCCGTCGTGCCCTTCGAGTTCACGAGCTCGCCCGTGAAGACGTAGGTGCCGTTCGGCAGACCCGCGACGTCGACGACCGCGCGCTGCGCGCTCGGGCTCATCATCGCGAGCGGCACCGTGCCGACGAGCTCACCGTCGCGGTAGAGCTTGAACAGCTGACCGTTCTCGCCCCACCACAGGTCCATCGTCACCTGGAACGTGCCGTCCTTGAGCCCGGTGTCCCACCCGTCGTTCGACGAGAGCACGCCCTTGCCCGGCGCGGCCTTCGCGCCGTCGTTCGAGGCGACCTCGGGAAGGGTGACCGCCGCGGTGGCGGCCGACCGGTCGCCCTCGCCGAGGACGTTGACCCCGGCGACCTCGTACGCATGGGTCGTGCCGAGCTCCAACGCCGTGACGGTGCACGTCGTCTTCGTCGTCTCGCACACGGGCTCGGTGCCGCCTGCCTCGTATACGCGATACCCGGTGAATCCGGGACCGGTCGGGGCCGAGGCATCCCAGTCCACCGTGATCGACGTGTCGCCGGCGGCGACGGCCTGCGCGTTCTGCGGCGCGGCCGCCTTCGTGGTGTCGGCCACCGCGAGCCACGAGATCACCGGCTTCTCGCTGCCGGCGCCCTCGTTCGTGACGAGGTAGTCGACCGTGGCCGGTGCCGTCAGTGTGAAGGTCAGCGCCGCGGCGAGCGGCGTGCTCGTGCCCGACAGCGGAATGGTCCCCTTGGCCAGCTCCGTACCCGCGACCGAGACCGTCTGGTACATCGCGCGGTTGATGTTCCACCACTCGGTGAACCCGCCGGTCAGCGTGTAGGTGCCGGCGTCCAGAGGCAGGCGGTAGACGAGCTTCGTCGTGTCCTGGTACAGACCCGTCGAGTACTTGTCGTTGATGTCGGTGGTGCCCTTGGTCTTCATGCCGTCGGCGACATATCCCCACTGATCGGCTGTCGTCGACACCTGGTCGACGGCGTCGTTGCGCAGCTGAGCTGCGCCGGCCACTGCCGTGTACTGCGGCGAGGCCACGCCGTTCGTGCCCGAGTCGATGTAGTACACCAGCGCGGGCGGCACGATCTCGTACCGGGCGATCACCGGCGCCCCGCTGCCGGCGAGGCGACCGCTCACTGTGAGCGCCGCGTACTCCGTGCGCGGCTGCGCGGCAGAGGCGGCATCCCATTCCACGTCCTTCTCGGCGCCCGCGACCACGACCGTGTCGGGCAGGTCCTCGGCGACGCCGAGCGCACCCTGCACGCCGAGGTCGCGCGGGAGGCTCTGCACGTACACCAGCGCGAGGCGGGCGTTGTAGCCGCTCGTGCCGTTGGTGCCGAACTCCAGGTCGACGACGGCGTCCTGGTCGAGTGTCAGCGTCTGCGCCACCGGGGTGGCCGCGCCGGTCGACACGGCGGTCTTCGTGGTCGAGGCGCCGGCGGCGGTCACCTTGGAGTACACGTTCGTGGTGAGCCCGGCCCGCGGTGCCTGCACGCCGACGAGGTTGTACGAACCGGCCGGAAGGGTCAGGTGGTACGTGACCGGCTTGTTGAAGTCCGCGCCCACGTACGACGAGCCCCAGTCCTGCGGCGAGCCGGCGGCGAGGGTCGCAGCGGTCGTGGAGTAGCCCCACGTCTCGCCTGCGGCGGCGCCATCCCACTTCTGGTCGGCGACGTCGTTGCGCAGGTCGGGGAAGGTCGCCCGGGCAGCCGCGTAGGCGGAGCCGTCCGCCGCGCCCGACGAGCCCGAGTCGATGAAGTACTCCAGGTCGGCCGGGGCGACCAGCACCGTGGCACTGAACCGCTGGTAGAGCCCGGAATCCAGCTTCTCGGTCGAGCGTCCGGTCGCGGCGAACGTGCCGAGCTCGGCGGCGGTCTTGGCGGTGTCGACCGAGCTGAGGCTCCACGTCACCTTCTCGTCGGCGCCGAGGAGCGTGAGGTGCGACGGCAGAGTGCGGTCCTTCGAGGTGATCGTCACGACGCCGAGGTCGACGACGTCGGGGCTCACGTCCTTCGGGGTGAGCCGGTCGACCGACGCGGTGAGGCGGCCCGCCAGGGCGGTCGCGCCCTCGGCGTCCAGACCATAGGCGACCGGATCGGATGCCGCGGCCTTCGCATCCGCCTTCACGGCCGCGAACACCGCCCACGTCTCGGCGCTGTACTCGCTCTCGGCGAGATCCTTCACCGAATCCACCACGGCGGCGAGCGCTGTGGTGTCGACCTGGGACGCATCGGCCGTCGCGGTGACGACGCCGACGGCGTCGACGTTGATCGAGCTGTCGTTCGCCGTCTTCACGACGACCGTGTGCGGACCGTTCGCAAGACCCCGCAGCTGGAACGCGGTGCGCTCGCTGCCGGCGCTGTAGGTCGGCGCGCCCACCACGACCGCGACGCCGTCGACCACGACATCGAGCGTCGGTCCGCCCGAGTTCGTGCCGATGATGTCGAGGCCGGTGCCGGTGAACGCGTACGTCATCGCGGCGCCCTTCGTGGTGCTCTTGGACGCCGAGCGCTGCCACTCGAACATGCCCTGGCCGTTGGTGTGGCTCCAGTTCGCGTCGAACTGCAGCACCGGCACCGACGAGTCGGCCCAGCTGGTCTGGTGCATGCCGTCGATCATCGCCGCGTAGTACGGCGTGTATCCGGGCACGGTCTCGACCTTCAGGTTGTCGAACTGCACGAAGGTGAAGCTCGAGCCGAGCTGGATGCGGCCGGTCGCCTGCGGTGCGGCATCCGTATAGGTCGCGACCTGGACGCCGTTCACGTAAGCGGTGTAGTCGGCACCGGCCACCTTCACGGCGATGTTGTTCCAGACGCCCGCGCCGGTCTTGAAGGCCGCATTCGCGGGAACCGTGCCGCTGGACAGCGTCGAGCCGAAGCGCATGAACGTCCAGGCGCCGGTCGGGTCGATCCGCAGCTCGGCGGCCGACACGCTCTGGCCGTTAGCGGTGCCGCCCTGTTCGCGGGCGCCGACGGTCGCGTACTGCGACCCGGTCGCCTCGAACATCACATCGGTCGACACGGTGTAGTTCGCCCAGCGCGCGTCGCCGATGGTCGTCTTCGGGTCGCCGCTGTTCCACGCGCCACCGGCCATGCCCGGACCGACCTGCTGGCGCAGAACACGTCCGTGCGCAGCGTCGCCCGTCGCGACGGACTCGAACGCGCCGTTGGTGTCGTTCGTGTACCGCGGGGTCGCACCGTTGTCTTCGCTCTGCACCGCGGGCGTGCCGGAAGGCTTCGACTTGTCACCGCGCGCCGCGAGGTACGACTCGCCGCTGTCGACGAGCTGCCCGGTCGTGGGGTCGTAGCCCTTGATCGTGCCCTCTTCGCGGTAGTCGAAGTCGTCGGCGTAGAGGAACGCATCGTCGGTCACGCCGTTGATGTTGCCGGTCGCGTCGGTGTCGAGCACGTCGCGGCCGCCGTCCTCGGCGGTGTACTCGGGCGAGGTCGGCAGGCTTGAGCCGTAGCCGTCCTTCGCGACGAGCGATCCGTCGGCCTTCGCGGCCGCGTGGTCGAGCGTCGTGAGCGTGACGGTCGACCAGGGTTTGACCGTGACGGTGTACGAGCCGTCGGCGGCGGGCTGCAGCTCGCCGACCGGCTTGAGGTAGTTGGCGTCGTAGGCCTGGCCGGCGTCGGCGGAGCGCGTCTCCCACACCTCGGCGGTCGCGTCGGCGCCGAGGTTCAGGTCCTTCGCGACGACGCGGTAGGTCTTGGCGAACTTCGAGTCATTGACCACCACGGTCGAGAAGTCCGACGCGTCGGGAGCTGCGAGTGTCGTGTACGAGGCACCGCCCGCGCGGGCGCCGCTGGGCGGGTTGCCGGTGCCGAGCTCGCTCTTGGAGGCCTGCGGGATCGCTCGCCAGATGCCGGCGGTGTTGTCGGCGTTCTCCCACCCGAGCGTCGCGAACTGCGTGAACTGCTCGAGCACCGCGAGGCCGCCGTCGTAGTACAGCCAGCCCGACCACGGGTCGCGCGCGTTCACGAGCTCCTTCGAGGAGTACTGGAACCCGTCGTAGAAGGAGCCGATCGCGGGCTGGAAGATGCTCAGCGTGCGACGGGATGCCGCGAACCCGGTCGTGACCCAGTTGCCCATCTCGAGGGCGCTGTTGGTGCCGCCGAACTCGGTTCCCGTTCCGCCCTGCTCGTCGCTCGCGTTGTTGTTGGGGCGGTCGGCCGAGCTGGAGAACGTCGACTGGCCCTCCGAGTTCCACACCTCCTGGTCGAACTGCTCGGCGAGCTTCTTCATGTTGCCGGCGCTGTCGTCGGCGCTGGAGTAGTGGAAGCCGACGATGTCGACCGCGTCGCGCAGCGACGAGTCGGTCGCCGAGGTCATCGCGTTGCCGAACGAGACCGGCGGCGTGCCGACGGTGTCGGCGGCGACCGTGCGGATCGCGTGGAAGAGGTCCGCCTCCTGCTGCGACGCGAATCCGTTGTTCGGATCGCCGGCCGTCGCGCCCTCGTAGCCCTTGGTGTCGCCCGCGACCCAGCCCGAGAAGTCCTTGTACAGCTGGACGGCCGGGCTGCCGGTCTCGTTGGTGTCGGGGTTGATGGAGTCGACCATGATGCCGTATTCGCGGTACGCGGCGATCACGGTGTTCTTGAACCAGATGTACTGGTCGGCGTCGTTCGCGACCCACGCCGGACGGTTCCAGCGCAGGATGCTGACGTGCACGTCGCCGTGCGCGACGAGCTGCGCGTCGGCGGCCAGCTGGAACCCGGGTTCGCGCAGCACGTTCGGGTACTCGTCGCGCGTGCGCATCGTCGAGGCGTTCGGGCCGGTCGACGTGTTGCGGTCGTTGCCCATCTCGATCTTGACGGTGTTCATGATCGGGTGGTCCCCGCCGAACAGCGTCTCGATGAGCTCCCAGTACTTGTCGGGGTGCTGCGACTTGTAGTCCAACAGCAGCGCGCTGGTCGAGTTGGCCGACAGCACGCCGAAGCCCTTGAAGGTGAGCCCGTTCTTGTTGAGCGCCGCCGCGGCGATGTCGGCGCCGTTGACGGTCACCGTCACCGGGTCGGCTCCCGCTGCCTGTGCCATCGCGGGCACGGCGAGCGGTGCGGCGATCACGGCCGCGGTGACGACGGCGACGACGCCGTTGCGGATCCGTCGGGTCTTCGGTCCGGCATTCGGGCGCGGCATCCTTGCCTGCGGCATGTGCACTTCTCCTTCGGGCGCTGGCACGCGTATCGGGGCACGACCGCGTGCCCGCAGCGAAATCCTGCCTCGGGAGAAGGGATGCCGGGAGCAAAACGAACACGTTCGTTCAACGTTGAACGCATACGAACAGGATTGTTCGTCAAGCGCCAGTACTCTGAAGGATCATGGAGCAGCCCACCGACCCTCCCGCGTTCGCGCTCTCGCGGCGCGAGCACATCCTCGATGAGCTGCGCCGAAGCGGCTCGGTGCGGGTCGCCGACCTCGCGCGGCAGCTCGGCGTCTCGGAGCTCACCATCCGCCGCGATATCGGGCATCTCGCCGATCGCGGGCTCGTCACACGCGTGCATGGCGGCGCGACGCTGCGCAGCCGCCTCGACACGAGCGTCCCCGCCGCGCCGGGGCGCGGCATCCGCTATCGCGTGGGGATGATCGTGCCGTCGCTCAGCTACTACTGGCCGCACATCATCATCGGTGCGCGCGCTGCCGCCACCGAGCTCGGCGTGCAGCTGATCCTGCGCGGCGCGAGTTATTCGGTCGACGACCAGCGACGCCAGATCGCCTCGCTCGTCGAGTCCGGCGGCCTGCACGGCCTGATCGTCGCGCCCGAGACGCTCGGCCCGGACGGCCGCGCCCTGCTGCACTGGCTCGAGGCCCTGCCGATCCCGGTCGTGCTGGCCGAGAGGCGGGTGCCCTCGGCTCTCGCGCTCACCAGCCTGGAGTGGGTCACCACCGACCACGTGTTCGGCGGATCGCTGGCCGCCGCGCACCTGGCATCGCTCGGGCATCGGCGTGTCGGCATCCTCACCTCCGAAGGGTCGCCGACGTCGTGGCAGCTGCGGCGCGGGTGGGACCGCGCCGTCGCCGAGCTCGGCCTGGACTGCCTCGTCGACGTCGACGCCACCCTCGACGCGCTGGACGGCGCCGCTCGCGAGGAGCTCATCGCCAGCGTGCTGCGGCGATGCCGCGAGACCGCGACGACGGCCCTGCTCATCCACAACGACCCCCAGGCTGTGCTGCTGGAGCAGTATGCGCTCGACCACGGCTGGGCGATCCCCGGCGACCTCGCGATCGTCGCCTACGACGACGAGGTGGCTGAGAGCGCCGAGCCGCCGATCACGGCGCTGCGCCCGCCGAAGCAGGACATCGGCCGGCTCGCCGTCGAGATGATGGTCGACCGGCTCGCCTCCGCCGGCCGCCTGCCGGTGCGACGGACGTACGTGCTCCCGGAGCTGCACACGCGAGCGTCGAGCTCGGCGATTTTGCACGATTGAGCAACCGAGCAACTCAGCGAGCAGGTTCTTCCCTGGTGGGCCAGTGAGTACACGTGATCGGCGCCGAAGCCATCGCTTCGACGCCGATCAGGCTGACCGTCTTCCCGACCGGTCGCAGGCGGCGCCTCAGAAATCCTCGGGATCCACGCCTGCGGCGCTCACATGGAAGTTTCCGTCTTCGTACGTCACCGTTGTGATGCTCGCGTTGCCGATGTCGACGCTCTCGTAGTCGGAGTCCATGAGGCCGAGAATGGTGTCGATCGCGCCACCGTGGGACACGACGAGGATGTTTCCACCTGGGTGTTCTTCGGCGGCCTCGGCGATGAGGTCGACCCCCTCCGTCAGCCGCCCCTCGTAGTCTGCCCAGTCTTCGGCGTAGCCGGCCTCGTCCGCCGCGGCGATCGCGTCCATGATGTCAGCCTCGCTCGACGAGTAGTACCAGTCCAGGACACCCTCGTTATCCCAGAATCCGCCTTCTCCGGTCTGCGAAGGATCGTAGGGGTGGCCCATCATGGCCATGATGGGCGTCCAGAGCTCCTCGTCGGTGTCACCATCGAACCCGCCGTAATTCTGCTCGCGGAGCTCACGCACGGGCACGAGTTCGGTCTCGGTCGAGTTGGCCGCGAGGATCAGCTCAGCCGTGTGCTCCGCGCGGTCGATGTCGCTTGTCAGCGCGGTGTCGAAAGGAACGTCCGCGAGGGCGTCTCCCGCGGCCTCGGCCTGCTCCTCTCCCTTGTGGGTCAGGAACGAGTCCGACCACCCCGACACCACTCCCTTCTCGTTGAACCAGGTCTGTCCGTGGCGGACGATGTAGATGGTCGTCGGACCATCCGCTTCGGCGGCAGCCGTCGTTGCATCAGCCTGACCCCCGCTCTGGCTGGTGCATCCGGTCAACGCCAAGCCAGCGACCAGTCCGAGTGCGGCGATGCGGGTGTTCTTGTGCTTGTTCATTTCGTCTCCTTCGTCGAGTTTTGGGCAGGCTCACGCCGGGGAGGCGACGCGCCTGGGAGACCGGGCGACGTCACGCCCGGTTCATCTTCCTGATCAGTCGTTGTCGAGGTCGCGTTCGAGCAGGGTCGCGAGCGAGTCCAGCACCTGGTCGCTTCCGGCACCATCGGCGGTGAGCGTCACCACATCGCCCTTTCTCGCACCGAGGCCCATCACGTTGAGAATGCTGCGCGCGTCGACCGGATCGCCGCCTTCGCGCGCGATCGTCACCGGCAGGCCGGTGGCCTTCGCAGCCTGCACGAACAGAGACGCGGGGCGGGCATGGAGCCCCACCGACGAACCGATGGTCGCGTTGCGCATGTTCACCGCCCGGCCTCGATCCCCTGGACGCCGTGGAAGAGCTGCGAGCCGTTGGTCGCGACGACGTCGCGATACCACTCGTAGCTCTTCTTCTTGATGCGGTCCCCGCTGCCCCTGCCGTGATCGTCCAGGTCCACGTAGATGAAGCCGTAGCGCTTGCCCATCTCGCTCGACGAGCAGCTCACGATGTCGATCGGGCCCCAGGGGAAGAAGCCCTTCACATCGACACCGTCGCGGATTGCTTCGCCCATTGCCTGGACATGGGCTGCGTAATAGGCGATTCGGTAGTCGTCCTGTACTGCGCCGTCGGCTGTGAGGACGTCATATGCTCCCAGACCGTTCTCGGCGATCATGATGGGCACCTGATATCGGTCCCAGTACTGGTTCAGCGCGATGCGCAGCCCGGTCGGGTTGATCGCCCATCCCCAGTCACTCGCGGCGAGGTTCGGATTCGACAACCCGAAGCTCTTGCCTGCTGCCCAGGTCGCAGCGTCGATGACACGGGTTTGGTAGTACGAGATCGCGAGGTAGTCCGCGGTGCCGGCAGCGAGGTCGGCAGCATCCGATTCGTCACACACGACCGAGATTCCCCGGTCTTCGAAGAATCGCCACGCGAAGCCTGGATACCGCCCTCGCAGCGCCACATCCGCGAAGAAGTACTCCATCTGGTTCTGTTCGAACGCGGCGAGCACGTCCTCCGGCCGGCTCGTCGCGGGGTCGAGGTTGTTGTGGTAGAGCATCACGCCGAAGTGAGCATCGGGATCGATCGCGCGGCCGATCCGAGTGACGCGCGCCGCCGCCACCATCTCGTGATGCACGGCCTGGTACTTCGCAGCTTCAAGGCTCGGAACCCGGTCCTCTGCGATCCCGAGATGGTTGAACGACTCATGGCTGATGAGGTTGATCTGGTTGAAGAGGATCCAGTGCTTGACCTTGCCGGCCAGCCGCGAGATGACGGCCCCGGCGAAACGCACGAACAGATCGATGACCTCACGCGAGAACCACCCATCGTGGTCCGTGGTCAACCTCAGCGGCATCTCATAGTGCGCCAGGGTGAGCACCGGCTCCATGCCGTTTCCTCGGATCTCATCCACGAGTCGCTCGTAGTATGCGAGCCCCGCCTCGTTGGGTTCGGCGTCGTCTCCGTTCGGGAAGATGCGCGCCCAACTCACGGAGGTGCGGAACGCGTTCATCCCCGTCCCTGCGAGCAGCCGAAGATCGTCGGGATACGTGTGGTAGAAGTCGATGCCGTCCCGTTTCGGGTAGCGGCCACCAGCATCCGCCATCGCATCGCGAATCTGTGCGACGGTCATCTCGCCATTGGATCGTTCTTCGGGCGCCAGGTCCCCTCTGAAGAGGTTGATGTCAGCTACGGACCACCCCTTGCCGTCGGCGCGCCATGCTCCTTCGGCCTGATTCGCAGCGATCGCACCTCCCCAGAGAAAGCCATCGGGAAACGAGGTCGGGATGCCCGCGGTCATCGCGCCGCCTCCTGCTCGAGGCGGCCGATACGCGCGTCGAGACGCTCGAACACCGCCACCGTCTTCTTGAGGACGCGATATTCGGTGTTCACCGTCATCAACGTGTCCTGAGCATGGCTGAACAGCACGGAGTACGGGAACTCGCTCCCCGATGCCTCGGCCTGGATCTGGTCGGTGTGAATGCGATGTGCGTGCTGCACGTGCTTGTGCGCCTCCGACAGCAGCTCGCGGGCACGGTCGAAGTCCCCTTCGGCCGCAGCGTCTACCGCGTCGAACGCGAGCTTGCGGCCGTCACCGGCGGCGATGATGATCTCCATCGCCACCGGGGACAGGTCCGTCTCGACGGTGTTCCGGGTGTCAGGCATTGACGGTCCTCTCTTCGGCGGCCTCGGCGGGCTGCTCGGCGATCAAGGTCTGGCGCTCATATGCGCGGAAGAACGGGTACCAGATGACGGTCGACAATGCGACCACGATCACCAGCAGGACGAGCGAGACCACGGAGCCGGTCGTGAGCCACGTGCTGATCGGGAAGGGCACGTACCACATCTCGAACTGGTACATCGGGATCGGGGCGAACGGGATCGTCTTGGTGAACAGCCAGACGACCGGAGGAAGAATGAGCCCCTGAAGCCACATCGGGATCATGAGGATCGGATTCCATGCGATTGCGCCGAAGACGATGGGCTCGTTGATGTTGAACAGCGTGGGAACCACCGATGCTCGAGCGAGCGCCTTGAGCTTGAGCGCCCTCGAGAAGAGCATCATCGCGACCAGCGGTGCGGTGATCCCGATGCCACCGACCCACAGGTAGGTCGAGTAGAGCGTGGCGTTGGTGACGAGATTGACCGCTGTGCCGTCCATGTTGGCCTGCATCGCCGCCAGCAGCACCGGCGTCACGACCGGCGTCAGCACCCACGTCGAGATGCCCATCGAGTACAGGACGCAAGTGAGGAAGCACATCAACGTGAAGCCCCACGGCGTCTCGATGACACCCTGAAGGGGCATGAAGATCGCAAGGAGAAGGCTGTACAGATCGAACCGCGCGACGTCGATCAGCAGCCAGCCGGCCACCACGACGATGCCGATGGGCAGCATCGCATCGAACCACGCTCGCACGAAGTCGGGCAATGCGGACTCATCCTTGAAGAACGAGAACTTGCCGAACAGCCCCATCACCCACCCGGTGACCAGGCCAGACACGATCGCGACGAACATGCCGCCGGCGCCGAGCGCGCTGTGGGTGAATCCAGGGATGCCGTCCGCGACGACCTGCGGCGAGATGATGATGAGGAACAGCACGACACCGGTGAGGCCGGCGATCAGTCGCTGCTTGCGGTAGCGCTTGCGTTCCATCAGGTTGAACGGGATGAGGAACGCGATGAAGAGCGAGATCAGCCCCATTGTCCAGCCGAACGGCGTCCAGAAGCTCGGCAGCCACGGCACATAGTCGTTGAGGATCGCGAGCATCGCGAACAGCGATCCAAGGAAGATGAACGGCAGCACCTGCATGATCGAGTCCTTGAGACTGACGATCCACACGTTGTTGTTGATCTTCGTCATGCGCGGCGCGAGAGAGTTCTCGAGCCAGGAGATGACCCCCTTCATCGCGAGACCCCGCTGAGCTCTTCGAGCAGGTGGTCAAGACCTTGCTCACCGTCAAGCGTCGAGTAGTAGTCAGGTCGCATCAACACCACCTTGACGGGTGCGTCACCGACGTACTCTTCGACCTCATCGAGGATGTAGGCGAGGTGTGGACCGACCATGAGCGCATCGATCTCATCGATGTAGTTCTCGATCTCACTCTCGCCTCGGGCGGTGATCTTGGCATCGATGCCGCGCGCAGCTGCCGCCTTGCGGATGTTGGATGCCATGAATCCGCTGCTCGCGCCGGAACCGCACACGAGCAGCACACGGATCTGGGTCATTCGGGACTCCCTTGTGCTGGGGCATCGACCTCGATGCCATGTCGATTCTTGGGCGCGCGATCCGGTGACACCATCAGATCTACTGCCGGGGCCCTGGCAGCACGCACTCTGCCGGAGCACCGGCGAGCGCACTCCGCCGGGGCCCCGGCCGAGCACGAGTTTGAGCAAGAACCCGCGCGGGTGCATCATGCGAAGACGAGGGGGTGCAGCTGTCGATGCAGACACGCGATCAACGCCAGGAGTCCCTACTGCGCACATTGCGAGGTGCCGACGCTTGGATGACGGCGTCCGAGCTCGGTTCCGCAATCGGTGCCAGCCCCCGGAGCATCCGCGAGTACGTGCGGCAGGTGAACGCGCGGCATGGTTCGCCGCTCATCGAGTCCGGGCAGGACGGGTACCGCCTCGATCACGCGGAACTGCGCCGCGTTCGCCGCAACGCATCGCCTACTCGACGACAAGCAGACGGCAGGGAAGCGCGGCTCTACGCGATCATCCGGCGGATGGTGGCAGCCGACGAGGGCCTGGACGTCTTCTCACTCGCGGATGAACTTTACGTGGGGTCGTCCACGATCGAGTCCGACCTCGGTCGCGCACGCGAACTGCTGCGCGAATACGGCTTGCGCATCGTTCGCGATCGCAACACCGTGCGCGTCGAGGGGACGGAACGTCAGAAGCGGCGTCTCGTCCGCTACCTGCTGTTCAGCACCGATCCGGGCGGACTCACGCAAGGCCTCACGACACTCGACGACCCTCAGCGGCGAGCGGGGCTGCGCGCGCTTCGCGAACGGGTCCGACCGGTCCTCGCGGAATCCGAGGTCGACATGAACGAGTACGCGCTCAACGACATGCTCGTCCATCTCACGATCGCTGCGGAGCGCGTCGCCGCAGGCTACTACATCGATGACCCGGCATCGGCCGGCGACCCCTCCGGGAGAGTGCAGCCACTGTCGGCTGCGGTCGACGGCCTGGCGGATGCCGTCGAACAGACGCACGGCGTCGTCTTGCCGGCATCCGAACGCACCGTGCTCCGTGGAATGCTCATGACTCACAGCACCTCGCTCGAGTTCGCCCGACGCGAGGAGTTCCGCGCCGATCTGCCACTTGAGGTGACGCGGTCGGCCCTGAGGGAGGTCTCGACGCAGTTCGGGCTGGACATGTACGACGAGACGACCGTCACTCGCCTCGCGCTGCATGTGAAGAACCTCATCGCGCGATCCCGCCTCGACCAGAATCTCTCCACTCCGCTCGGCGTGTCGTTCCGCGCAAGCCACCCGTTCATCCACGAGCTCGCGCTGATCGTCGCGCGTCATATCGAGAGCCATGCCGACGTCCAGATCAGCGATGGTGAGGTGGACTTTCTGGCCTTCCACCTCGGAAACCAGGTGCAGCGTCAGTTGCATCAAGGCCCCCCGGTCACCATCACGTGCGTCGTGCCGCAGTATGGATCTCTCCACCACGAGCTGGTGGAACGTCTCTCGGCGGTGGTCGCCCCGCGAGCGGTCGTCGAGGATGTTGTGACGTCGCTGGTCGGTGACTGGTCGCACATCACGAGTGACCTGGTGGTGTCGGTCGTCGACCCTCCGGCCGATGTGCCGGTGCCTGTCATCCAGGTCAGCCCGTTCTTCACTGAGGACGACGCGTCAGCGGTCATCGCCAGAGTCCAACGTGAACGCACCCGGATCAGGCAGGACAAGCTGCGTGCGACCGTCGTATCACTCTTCGACCCGACCCTCTTCAGGCACGAGGTCACCATCGCGAGCAAGGACGAGGCCATCCGGGTGCTGAGCAGTGCTCTCGAGAGCGAGGGTTACGTGGGGTCGTCATTCGAGGGTGACGTCTTCGACCGCGAGAACCGCTCGCCGACCGCGTTCGGGGGTCAGTTCGCGATACCGCACTCGCTCTACATGGATGCTGCAAAGACGGGGATCGCGGTCCTCCTCCTCGAAGACGGTGTGGAATGGGGGCCCTCTCACGGAGTGCGGCTGGTGTTGATGTTCGCTGTCAGCCCGGACGGCCGGTCTACGTTTCGAGACGTGCTCGACGAATTGACCGGAGTACTCAACGAGCCGTCGCGGATCACCGCGCTGCTGGAGTCCTCGACGGACCACCACACGTTCGTGCGGTCACTGTCCGACATGTTGTCGCAATGAAGGATCAGATCAGCGTCGAGCTCGGCGGTTTTGCACGATTGACTAGCTAGTGCAAAACTGCATGATGTGACCGATAGTGCAGATGGACTGCGAGAGCGCCGCCGCGCCGAGACGACGCGCGCGCTCATCCGCGCCGCGCGCCACTTCACGGCCGAGCACGGGCTCGCCGGCTTCACGATCGAAGAGCTCTGCAGCGAGGCCGCGGTGTCGCGGCGCACGTTCTTCAACTACTTCGCATCGAAGGACGACGCCGTGCTCGGCGTCCCGATCGAGCGATCGGATGCCGACGCCGTCGCCCGTTTCGTCGCGGGAGGTTCCGACGGGCCGGGGCTGTCGCCGAACCTGCTGACCGACCTCGCCGTCCTCGCCGAGGAGCGCTGGCGGGCCCTCGACATCGCCCCCGACACCGTGACGGACCTGTTCCGCGCGGTCGAGAAGGAGCCGCGACTGCTCGCGCGGATGCTCGAGCTCGGCGTCGAGGGCGAGCGCTACGACGCCCAGCTCATCGAGCAGCGCGAGCACCTCGAGCCGGGCGACCTGCGTGCCGAGGTGGCGGCGCAGGTGGTGGGCGCGGTCGTCCGCTCCGCCGCCGGCGAGTTCCTCGGCGCGAGCGACGCCGACACCTTCATCGAGATCTTCGAGCGACGCATCGGCGCGGCGCGCGACCTCTTCAGCACGCAGACCGCGCTGACACGCAAAGCACGCTGACACGCAGACCGCATTGACAACAGGAAGACCCGAATGACCACCGCCACCCTCCCCACCGCCAAGCCCGGCGGGGATGCGCCGTTCCTGCTCACGCAGCGGCGCATCTGGATCATCTTCTCCGCGCTCATCGCGGGCATGCTGCTGTCGAGCCTCGACCAGACGATCGTGTCGACGGCCATGCCGACCATCGTCGGCGAGCTCGGCGGCGTCTCGCACCAGGTGTGGATCACGACCGCGTACATCCTCGCGACGACGATCGTGATGCCGATCTACGGCAAGTTCGGCGACGTGCTCGGCCGGCGCCGTCTGTTCATGGTCGCGATCGCGATCTTCACGCTCGCCTCGATCGGCTGCGCGTTCGCCACCGACTTCTGGATGTTCGTCGTGTTCCGGGCAGTGCAGGGCCTCGGCGGCGGCGGACTCATGATCCTGTCGCAGGCGATCATCGCCGACATCGTGCCGGCCGACCAGCGCGGCAAGTACCTCGGCCCGATCGGCGGCATCTTCGGTCTCGCGGCGGTCGCCGGCCCGCTCCTGGGCGGCTTCTTCGTCGACCACCTCACCTGGCAGTGGGCGTTCTACATCAACATCCCGGTGGGCATCGCGGCGTTCTTCATCGCCGTGTTCGCCCTCAAACTGCCGAACAAGCGGGCCGAGAAGCCGATCGACTGGCTGGGCGTGCTGTTCCTGTCGGCGGCGACCACCTGCCTCATCTTCTTCACCGACTTCGGCGGCTCGGCCGACTTCGGCTGGGACTCGGGCGCGACGTGGGCGTGGGGCGCCGGCCTCGTGGCCGCCGCGGGCCTGTTCATCTTCACGGAGTCGCGTGCCGCCGACCCGATCATGCCGCTGTCGATGTTCCGCAACCCGATCTTCATCAACGCGACCGCGATCGGCATGGCCATCGGGATCGGCATGTTCGCCGCACTCGGCTTCGTGCCGACGTTCCTGCAGATGTCTTCCGGCACGTCGGCTGCGGCATCCGGTCTCCTCATGCTGCCGATGATGGTGGGCGTCATGGGCATGTCGATCGCGGCCGGCCTGCTGATCACCAAGACCGGCAAGTACAAGCTGTTCCCGATCGCCGGCACGGTCATCGTCGGCATCGCGATGGTCCTCATGACGACGCTCACCGCGTCGACGCCGATCTGGCTGATCTGCGTG
>Ga0160441_100569_pt1 | contig 24313 bp, 18 predicted proteins | sample HID1971K_E1MG_FD_108260 | JGI IMG/M metagenome (GOLD analysis project Ga0160441, IMG submission 108260) | Enriched millipede-associated microbial communities from UW Madison campus, WI, USA - HID1971K_E1 MG | ecosystem: Host-associated > Arthropoda: Insects > Digestive system > Unclassified ... | reverse complement strand
GCACATCACGATCCTCGGCTGCGACGATCTGCTGCACCCCGATTATCTGGATGTCGTCCTTGCGACGATCGCCGCGGTACCCGACGCAGACGTGGTCCAGCCGGGGGTCCAGGTCATCGACGAACACGGCATGGTCGTCCGCCCGCTGGTGGATCGGGTCAAGGGCGGTCTGCTGGCTCCGCGCAAGGGGCACGGTGTTGCCGTACTCCGCGGCGAGGCGATGGCGACCAGCCTGATCAAGGGTGATTGGCTCTACTGGCCCTCGCTGACGTTCCGTACCGAGACGCTGCGGCGGATCGACTTCCGTGAGGGACTCCCGATCATCCAGGACCTCGCCCTTCTGATGGACATCGCCTTCGACGGCGGATGCCTCGCATACAACCCGACGCTCGCCTTCTCATATCGCCGCCACGGCGCGAGCGCCTCCCAGAAGACACTGCTCGACGGTCGACGGTTCCGCGATGAGCGGACGTACTACGCGCAGGCACGCAACCTCGCCGCGGCCAAGGGCTGGCGTCGGACGGCGACCACGGCACGCCTGCGCGTGATGTCGCGGCTCCACGGGCTGGCCGAGCTTCCCGGCGTCATCAGGCACGGGAACGGCGCCGGGCTACAATCTACGCTGGCGCACATCTTCGCCTTCTAACGCCAGGCTGCGTTCTGCAAGAGCGCGTCCGTCCTCTCTCCAGGAGATCACGTCATGCCCGAACACGTGCTCATCACCGGCGGTGCTGGTTTCATCGGAACCCGGCTCGCTCGGCGGTTCGCCGATGCGGGCCACTCCGTGACGGTCCTCGACTCGCTGATTCCGCAGGTGCACGGCGACGACCCGCGCACGACGTCGCCGTTGCTGCGTTCCCTTGACGGTGTCGCCACCGTGATCGAGGGGACCGTGACGTCGATCGACGATCTCCGCAGCGCTCTGAACGGCGCAGGGATCGTCGTGCATCTGGCGGCTGAAACCGGCACCGGTCAGTCGATGTACGAGATCGACCGCTATGTCGAAGCGAACGTCGGCGGGACCGCAAAACTGCTCGACCTCCTCACCAATGAGGCTCACACCGTCAAGCGGCTCGTGATCGCCTCGTCCCGGTCGATCTACGGCGAGGGCGCATACCGGACCGAGGACGGTCGCGTCGTGTATCCGCCCCACCGCGCAGACGCCGACATGGCGCAGGGAGACTTCGACGTCCACCTGCCGGGCGAGGGTGCCGTGTTCATGATCCCGACGGACGAGTCTGCGAAGCTGCATCCGTCGTCCGTGTACGGCATCACCAAACAGATGCAGGAATCCCTGATCATGACCGTCGGGCCGACGATCGGGGTCGAGTCTGTCGCCCTCCGCTACCAGAACGTCTACGGGCCCGGCCAGTCGCTGAAGAACCCGTACACCGGCATCCTGTCGATCTTCTCCACCCTCATCCGCCAGGGCAAAGAGATCAACATCTTCGAGGACGGGCTCGAAAGCCGGGACTTCGTCTACATCGACGACGTGGTCGAATCGACGTTCCGCGCCGCCACGCTGCCTGCCGCCGCCGGACACACCATCAACGTCGGCAGCGGTGTCGCGACCACGGTGAACGAAGTCGTCGCTTCCCTGTTCGCGGCGTTTGGCACATCGGTTCCGACAACCGTGACCGGCAATTATCGCCTCGGCGACATCCGCCACAACGTCGCCGACACCGCGGTCCTTCGCGACGTACTCGAGTACGAACCGCAGACCGACTTCCGCGCGGGCGTCGCCCGGTTCGTCGAATGGGTGCAGACCGAACCGATCGAAGAGAGCGGTTACGAGCGATCGCTGAAGGAGATGGCTGAGCGGAGCCTGCTCAAGTAATGGTCACCGCCCCCACCTCGAGCCACGCGTTCCCCCACAGCCGCAACAGCCTCAACCTCTTCCGCCTCATCCTGGCGGCGGCGGTGCTGTTCGCACACGCCTTCTACATCACGGGCAATGGCCACGGCCCGATGCTGCACGGTGAGAACCTCGGCGGTTGGGCGGTCGCAGGCTTCTTCGTCCTCAGCGGCTTCCTCATCACCGGCAGCCGGTTCCGTCACTCGACCGGCGACTTCCTGGTGCACCGCATCGCACGCATCTACCCGGCGTTCCTCGTCGTCCTCGTCGTGACCGCCCTCGTTTTCGCCCCTATCGCTGGCCTGCTCGAGCGAGGCGACCTCAGCGGGTTCATGACGACGCCGGTGACGCCACTGGAGTACATCTGGGGGAACATCGGGCTGCACGTGAGCTCGTACACGATCTCGTGGACATTGCAGACCGTGCCCTATACGGGCGCCTGGAACGGCTCGCTGTGGACGCTGTACTACGAGTTCTTCTGCTACATCATCGTGTGGACGCTGGGCTTCCTCGCCATCTTCCGCCGCACCGTGTGGTTCCCGATCGTGCTGTGGGTGTGCGCGGTCGGCGTTCAGGCGACGATGGGATTCTGGAGCAAGCTGGGCCTGGACGGCGACTTCGCGCTGCTGTTCAAGCTCCTGCCGTACTTCCTCGGCGGCGTCGTCGCGTACGTCCTCTTCGAGCGCTGGGGCATGCGTCGCTGGATCGGGATCGTGAGCCTCGTCGGCGCGCTCGTCCCGATCTTCCTCATCCCCGGCTTCGGCGGCCAACTCGCCGCACCGATGCTCGCCTACGGGTTGCTGTGGCTGAGCACCGTGGTCCCGCAGCCGCGGCTGATCGCCAAGCACGACATCTCGTATGGCTTCTACATCTACGCATGGCCGACGGCGCAGCTGCTCGTGCTGGTCGGCGCCGCCGGAGTCGGCGTGTGGGTCTTCATGGGGCTCAACGTTCTGGTGACGGTCGTGTTCGCCACCGCCAGCTGGCTGCTCGTCGAGCGCCCCGTCATGCGCGCCACGCGCCGATCGCAGAAGGCGCGCGCATCATCGAACTCACCCGCGACGGCCGCCGACGCCGCTTCCTGACGCCGCCTCCTGCCCACTCCGCGCGGCCTCGGGCCGCGATACCCCGATTGGTAGACTCCTCCCCATGCCCCGCGTGCTCGTAGACCTCCTCTCGTACTCGGGCACCAAGGGCGGCATGGAGGTCTACGCGCGCGAGCTGTATCGCCAGCTGGGCGAACTCGCCCCGTCATGGGACTTCGTCGGCTATTTCAGCCGTGAGGGGTACGGTCTCGACCGGTCTTGGTTTCCCGGCGAGGCGATCGACTCGGGAATCAGCGGCGAGAACCGGTTCGCGTGGGCGTACGGCGAGCTCTTCTCGGTCGCACGTCAGGCGCGAAAGCTCGGTGTGGACCTCGTCCACTCGCCCGCGACACTCGGTCCGCGCCGCACCGACATGCCGACCGTCGTCACGATGCACGACATGCTGTACTGGAGCCACCCAGAGTTCATGTCGACCCCGCTGTACACCGAGCCGGTGAAGTGGATGGAGCGCCAGGTAGCCAAGAACGCCGCGCACATCATCACCGATAGTCCGGGGTCCGAGTCCGAGATCCACAAGTACCTCACGGTGGAACCCGCGCGTGTGCACGTCGTCCCCCTCGCCGGTGGACACCCCGAGGGCGTCGACCGCTCGCTCGCCGGCTCCGAGGGACCACTGATCATCGCGATGGGCAACCGCCGCCCCCACAAGAACTGGGGCTCGTTGCCCCAGGCGATCGCTCTCCTTCCACCGGAGCGCCGCCCTCGCGTCGTCATCACCGGCGGCCGCGGCGACGATCCGCTGGCGCCGCTTGTCGAGGAGCTCGGAGTCGGGCAATGGGTCGAGCTGCGCGGATGGGTCAGCGATGAGGAGGTCGCACATCTGTATTCCACTGCGTCGGCACTCGCGATCCCGTCGCTCGCCGAGGGATTCTCGCTGCCGACGCTCGAAGCGATGAGCGCCGGCGTACCGGTGCTGCTGAGCGACATCGACGTACACCGCTATGTTGGCGGCGACGCGGCCCGGTTCTTCCCGACGCAAGACATCCCCGCCCTCGCGAAAGTCATCGACGAAGTCGTGGGCGACACTGCGCTCCAGGCACGGATGACCGCAGCGGGATACGCCCAGGAACGGCTCTTCACGTGGGACCGGACCGCACGCGAGACCCTCGCCGTGTTCGAGCTCGCACTCGCAGGCTGACGCGGCCGCCTTTCACGAACTTCCTGATTCCAGCCCTCGGACCGAAAAGAGGACAGACATGTCAACCAGCAAGCGCGCACTCGTCACAGGCGTCACCGGGCAGGATGGCGGGCATCTCGCGGAGCTGCTGCTCGGGGAGGGCTACGAGGTGTTCGGTCTCGTCCGCGGCCAGAACAACCCTCGCCGCGCGACGGTGGAGGCCGAGTTCCCCGAGCTGACGATCATCGAGGGAGATCTGACCGACCCGGCGTCGCTCGTGCGCGCGGTTGAGCGCTCCGACCCCGACGAGGTCTACAATCTCGCCGCGGTGAGCCACGTCGGCTTCTCGTTCTCGAACCCGACCCTCACCGCCGACGTGACCGGCAAGGGCGTCCTCAATCTCCTCGAGGCGCTGCGGATCACCGGCCGTGCCGAGCGCACACGGTTCTATCAGGCGTCGACGAGCGAGATGTTCGGCGGACTGGACTACAACCGTCCGGGCAACGGGTACACCGAGGACTCGCTGTTCCACCCCCGCAGCCCCTACGGCGTCGCGAAGCTGTACGGCCACTGGATTGCGAAGAACTACCGTGAGAGCTACGGCATGTTCGTGTCGTGCGGCATCCTCTTCAACCACGAGGGCGAGCGTCGCGGCAAGGAGTTCGTCACGCGCAAGATCACCGACGCGGTGGCCCGTATCCATCTCGGCCTGCAGGACGACATCAAGCTCGGAAGCCTGTGGCCGAAACGCGACTGGGGCTACGCAGGCGATTACGTGCGCGGCATGTGGCAGATGCTGCAGCACGACGCGCCGGATGACTTCGTGCTGGCCACCGGCGAGACCCATTCGATCGAGGACTTCCTGACGCTGGCGTTCGCCGAGATCGGGATCGACGACTGGCGCCCGTATGTGCGCCAGGACGCCGCGCAGCTCCGCCCGGCCGAGGTCGACATCCTCCTGGGCGATCCTGCGAAGGCGGAATCGGTGCTCGGCTGGCATCGCGACGTCGACTTCCCTGGCCTCGTGTCGCGCATGGTCGCCCACGACATCCGCGTGCAGCAGGGCAACGGAGCCGGGCCGGCCTCATGACGGCCCCGACGCTGGCCGTCACCGGCGCGACCGGGTTCGTCGGTCGGCACGTCGTCCGCCTCGCGCACGAGGCGGGGTTCCAGGTGTGGGCGATCGGGCGTGAACCGTCCCCGCCCGTCGAGATCGCTCCGCTGCTGTCGCGGTACTCGGAGGCGGATCTGACCTCCCAGTGGCCGGTCACCGAGCCTGTGGACGCGATCATCCACCTCGCCGGGCTCGCATCGGTGGGTCCCTCCTTCGCTTCACCGCAGCTGTACATCGAGGCGAACAGTCGCATGGTCACGACGATGTGCGAGGCGATCCTCGCGTCGCGGCATCCGACCCGCACGCTGCTCGTCAGCTCGGGCGCGGTCTACGCCCCGCGTGCCGACGGCGAGCCGATCGACGAGTCGTCGGACACGTCGGCCAACTCGCCATATGCCGTGGCGAAGCTGCTCGTCGAGTCGCAGGCGGCGTACTACCGTCACCGCGGCATGGACATCAGCGTCGCACGGCCGTTCAACCACATCGGGCCTGGTCAGGACCTCGGCTTCCTCGTGCCCGACCTCACCCATGCGCTGCGTACCCTCGGCGAGGGCGAACCTCTCCACGTCGGCAACCTCGACACCGCCCGCGACTACACCGACGTGCGCGATGTCGCTCGGGCATACCTCGCCATCGTGTCGCACGCGGATCGCCCGAGCTTCGTCTACAACGTCGCCTCGGGCGACAGCCGCACCGGCAGAGACATCCTCGCCGCGATCAGCGAGGACCTGGGACTTCCCACCCCGCCGATCGTGGTGGATGCCGCACGACTCCGCCCGGGCGATCCCGAGCGGATCACCGGGTCGGCGGAGCGTCTGCGAGCCGAGCTCGGCTGGGCGCCCGAGATCGGCTGGCGCCGCTCCATCACCGACTTCATCACCGCCTCCGGCAGCGACTGACCGGCACGCTAGGCGACGACGTCGGTCGACAGCACGGCCTCTACCTCGGGATGCCGCCACACTGCGATGACGTGCACGCCCAGTCCGATCGCCGGAGGCACCAGCAACGCCAGCGTCAGCCTCGTCTCGAACGACAGGGGCAACAGCATCGCGCCGACGGTCAGAGCTGCGGCGACGACCCACCCCGCGACGTACGGGACGTGCCTGCTGCGCCCGATCAGCGCCGGACCGGTCACGCACATCATTCCGACGAGCCCGGCTCCCACCGTGATAGTCGCCATCATCGCCGGTGAAACAGAGTACTGACCGCGTGAGACGAGCCCGATCAACCACGGGCCGACGAACCAGGCGATGGCTGCGAGCAGCGCGACGGCGACCAGCGCGAGGGCGAGCACGAACAGGATCCACCGCATCACCGCACGACCGGCGTCGCGGAAGATCGATATGAGGTAACTCTGCAGGGCGAGCAGCGGGACGACCAGCGGCGCACGCGTGAGCGTGATGGTGAGGATGAGCCCCGCGAGGACCGTCGGGTCGGTCCCTCCCCCGGTCAGCCCCAGCAGCAGGGGCATCCCGTTCATCATCACGCCCATGGCCGTCGCTGCCAGGACCGTGCCACCTGTGTTCGCGAGCAGTCGCCCCAGCCTTACGTCGAGCCGGAACGCGCCGACCACGCTGCGGCGCATCCGCAGCCACACCGCCAGGAATGCCAGACCGAACGGCACCGAGACGGCCGTCGCGACCCACTCTGCCGGCCACCCGGCCGCGAACGCGATGATGACCAGCACGGCACGACAAGCGGCGTCGATGATCGTCAGCCAGGCGATGGCGCTCCACAGCTGCAAGCCGTAAAGCACACCACCGAGGACGGCGACCAGCACATACCCGACCAGGCCGGCGGCGAGGGCCGCCGCGAGCGCGGCCGTCGAGCCCGGGAACACCGCCGATCCGGCGACGAGCGCCACGATCGTCACCGCCGCGGCGACGATGCCGATGAGGATCAGGGCGAAGTCGCGGATGGTGGCGTTGGGCGGCGAGTCGTCGGCAGGACGGGATGCACGGGTGACTTCCTGCTGCACGCCTGAGAGCGCAGCGACACAGAGGTAGAGGGTCGACCAGTACATCGAGAAGGTGATGTATGCGGAGCCCGCCGGCAGCAGTGCTGGCGCGAGCAGCTGGATCGCGTAACCGAGGATGCCCGCCACTGCGGTGGCGATGAGGATGGCGCGCAGTCCGGCGCCGGCTCCCTCAGCCTTCATCGGCCGTGCGGTCTTCGGCATCCTGTGGCTCGACGGGAGCGCCGAGCGGCGCTGCGGGGCCTCCGGTGCCCGGTTCCAGGCTGGCCACACGACGGAGCTCCTCGACCTCGGTGCGCAGGATCGCGACGTCTTCGGCGACCCGTCGCACCTCGTCCTCCGCCTGCGAAAGCTCCCAGGACAGATGCAGCGCGACGCCGACCAGCAGCACGAGCGCAAGAGCGAAGATGAGGTTCGAGGGGACGGCCACACCCAGTGCGTCCGAGAGGCCGAGCAGCAGTCCAGGGAAAACAGCGAGGATCAGGATGACGATCCCGATCAGCAGCCACAGTGTGGCGTACTTCTCACGCAGCTGTCGGCGCAGCAGCAGCGAGATGATGATGGCCAGCACGAGCAGCGCGAGGCCGATGCCTGCGATGACGATCATGCACTGACCTCCAGCGATCGGCGGCTTCCTCGCATCAAGGCCAGCGACAGCGCGAACACCGACCGCAGCAGGTAAACGGTGGCTCCGATGGGGTTCTGACTCGGCTTGCCGTGCGCACGAGGACGCATCGCGACCGGCACTTGGGTGACAGTGAGCCCCGAGTGGATCGCGCTGACGAGAGAGTCGACGGTGTCGCCGAGGTACTCCGCCGGGTAATAGTGGACATACTGGTCGATCGCCCGCCGGTTCGCCGCGCGGAACCCGCTCGTGACGTCCGTCAATCGCGTCTTCGCGACCCGCGAGAGCACGCTGGCGAGGAAGATCATGGCCCAGCGTCGCGGCCCCTTGGCCTGGTAATCGCCGACTTGTGCGAATCGCGCGCCGATGGAGATGTCGGCACGATCGAGCCCGGCCAGCACGACGGGGATGTCGCGGGGATTGTGCTGGCCGTCGGCGTCGACCTGGATCGCCCGCTGGTACCCATGCCGCTGGGCGAAGGTGAATCCCGTGCGCATGGCGCCGCCCACACCCATGTTGAACGGAAGGACCAGAACGCGCGCACCGGCCTCGCGAGCGACCTGAGCAGTGTCATCCGTCGATCCATCGTCCACGACGACCACGTCGTAGTCGGAGAACTGGTCGAGGATCTCGCGAACAGTGTTCCCGACGTTACGGGACTCGTTCCATGCGGGCACGATGATGAGCGTGCGCTCAGACTGCTCAGGCATGGTGTGGCCATCCTATCAATCGGGTGTCGCAACTCCGGGACCTCACTGGACCAGGTCGACCGGCCCCAATTCGGGACACGCTTCCTGCGCGCGCTCGACGACGGAGGGATCAGCGGTGATGACGGTGACCGGCGGACCCATGAGCTTCCTGATCGTGCACAGGTCATACATGGACTGACCATCGTGGTAGTAGGCGAACTTGCGCAGCGCCACGTCGCCGACGCCTGTCGACGATAGCTGGACGACCCAGAACATGATGGAGTCCTCGTCGGGGTCCGTCGACTGCCAGAGCATCGTCCGCTCATCTGAGTCGACGAGCCTGACGACCTGGCTGAACACGCGATCGTCTTCCCCGACCGAGAAGAAGTCCCCCGTCAGGATGCGTGCCACGGGACTCTTGAGTGCCTGGGAGTCGTTGCTGAACGTCGGAACCGTCGCACGCGAATACTCTCCGACTCCCACCACGGTCACCAGCACCACGACTGCGGCGAGGGCCGATCGCGCGGCGCGCGCCGAGATCGCCGCGGCGAACGTGAGTCCGGCGACCACGGCGACGATGAGCAGCATCGCGAGGAAGAACCACAGGAACTTCAGCTGGTAGTAGCTCCATAGGGTGTCTTGGTCGCGTCGCAGCCACAGCAGCAGCCCGAGGCAGAAGCCGCCCCCGCCGACCAGCGCGACGAGGATCCAGATCAGGTCCGGCGAGCGCGTGGCCCGTGCGTGCAGGAGCCCGAAGACCACCGCGAGGAGCAACACGGCGAGGACCATCACCTTGCGGAACTCGAAGACGGCGCCCAGCGCCTCCTCCAGCAGATCCCCCTGACCGATCAGGGCAGGGACCGACAGGGTGAGGAAGACCGCGACGGGCTGGGCCATCGCCAGGAGCGCCAGCGCCAGGCGGCCCCGGCGCAGCGCGAACACGGCCCTGCGGTGCACGATCACGAGAACCAGGAACGCGACACCCGGTATCCCGGCCAGCGGCGCCCACAAGGCCAGCGTGAGTGCGATCGCCAGCGCGAGTGTCACCAGCGACGTGAGCACCGCGCGACCGGCGTGGACCAATGTGATGAGACTCGCGACGAGCAGTGCGATCGTGAGGTGGAAATTGACGAAGCCGAGAGTGACCGGCCCTGACAGCATGGTCCAGCTCAGCGGCAGTGACGAGGCGACGGCGGCCGCGAGGAGTGTCATCGTCGATCGCCCGCGGGCGACCGACAACGCCAGCGCACCGCAGAGCACACACGCGGCGACGATCCCGAGCGACCACATCTCGGCCAACGCCGCGATCTGCGCCCCCGCCGAGGGCGAGCCGCTGAACGCGGCCGGAAGGGTGAAGAACGCGATGAGAGCCGCCGTGAGCGGGACGGGGTTCTCCCCGGCGCCCAGACCGACGCCGCCGTGCTGCAGCACTTCGCGGGCGAACAGGACGTTGTTGGCGGCGTCGCCCATCATCGCCCACGAGAGAGGTGTCGCGCCCGGGAGGACCACCGCGGCCAGCAGGACGCCGCACCACACCAACCCGCCGAACGCCGCGAGACCGAGGTCGACGGCGTCGAGCCGGGAGAACGAGGAGCCGACCCGGTGCAGCCGGATCGCGCACAGCGCGCCGCCGGCAGCGCCGGCGATCACCACCGCGGCGAGCGCCGGGATGCCGGTGTACCGCGCAACGACCATGATGCCCAGGATCGCCCAGCCGAATACGACGAACAGCAGGGCCAGGCTCGCGCCGAGCGACATCCGCGACCTCAGCAGCAGCAGCCCAGGAACGAGCACGATCCCGACCAGCAGCAGCAGAGACCCCCCGACGAACGGCCACACGCAAGCGACGGCGAGCACGACCAGATACGTCGTCAGCCAGATCGCGCGCCGACGCGATCCCCCAGATGAGGGCATCCCCGTACTCTCCTTCACGCGGCGCGCCTCGTCCGCGGAAGCGCCCTCTGCACAATAGCCGCTGGACCTTGTGAAACCGGCTCGGGACACCCCTCCGGGTACGATGCTCAAGTGACACGCCGCACTCGATCGCCCCGCAGCCGATTGGTCCTCGCGATCCTGATCCCGATCCTGGCGTTCCTGTCTCTGAGCGCGTGGTCGCTCAGCTCGCCGGTGGGCGCGACCCCGGACGACGACTTCCACCTCGCGTCGATCTGGTGCGGACTGGGTGATCGCGACGGCCTGTGCGAGAACCCCGACGACGATCCCGTCAAGCGCTATGTGCCGACCCCGGTGACGACGGCCACCTGCTATGCCTTCCACGGCAACGACAGCGCGGAGTGCTGGAACGGCGAGGCCGACGGCATGACGCAGGTCAAGCGCGCCAATGTCGACGGCCTGTATCCGCCGGTCTTCTACGGCACGATGTCGGTGTTCGCGAGTGGCAACGTCGCGGCGTCGGTCATGGTGATGAAGCTCTTCAACTCGGCGTTCGCGGTTGGTCTTCTGAGCGGCGTCTTCTTCGCTCTGCCACGACGGCTGAGGCCCGTGCTGGTGCTGTCCGTGGCGGCTACCGCGGTGCCGCTGGGGATGTTCGTCTACGGCTCCACCAACCCCTCCTCCTGGGCCCTGCTGTCGGCGGCGACGGTGTGGGTCACGCTCTACGGCGCGCTGCTCACCGAGGGTCGCCGCCGCTGGGTCCTCGCCGGACTCGCCGTGTTCGGGACCATCATCGGCGCAGGCGCCCGCGCGGACTCCGCGGTCTACGCGGTGTTCGGCGTGCTGCTCGCGCTTCTGCTCGGCGTCCGCTCGAAGCGGCTGCCTCTGGTCCCGCTGGTCGCAGCCGGCTTGGTGATCGTGGTGAGCCTCGCGTTCTACTTCAGTGCGTGGCAGGGTTCATCGATCGTCGGTGGCCTGGACAGCGAGCGTCCGCCGCTATCGGGTTCGCAGCACGTGTCGAACCTGCTGTCGGCGCCGAGTCTGTGGATGGGCGCCCTGGGCGGGTGGGGATTGGGATGGCTGGACACCCCGATGCCCGCCGCAGTCTCCGTCCTCGCCGGCGCGGTGTTCTGGGGCGCCTTCTTCGTGGGTGGCGGCCGCGCGTCGCTGCGACGCGGCATCGCGATCGGGCTGAGCGTCGCTGCCATGTGGCTCGTTCCGGTCGTGCTCCTCGGTCAGTCGCACATGCTGGTCGGCGAGCTCATTCAGCCGCGGTACCTCATGCCGCTCATGATCATCACGATTGGCGTGGCCTCAGCGAGATACGACATCGCACGCGCGTGGCGCGGATTCCGGTCGATCGCGGCCGTCGCCGCGCTCTCGATCTCGAATTCGGTGGCTCTGCACACCAACATCCAGCGGTACACGACAGGTCTCGACGAGTTCACCGCCGACCCCGGCGCCAATGCTCAGTGGTGGTGGGCATGGGCGCCGAGCCCGCTGGTCGTCTGGATCGGCGGCAGCCTCGCGTTCGCCGCGGTCCTGATCCTCTTCGTACTGCTGCTTCGCGGCGAGACCGCGACAGAGGCGACGGCGGGCAACGGGCCGGCTGAGATCCCGACGGACGAGACCACGAAGCACGAGACCCCGGCAGACGCCGGCTCCGCGGACGAGCCTGCCCGTGAGGGCACGGGCGGGGCGTCCTCGTGAGCGGCGAGGTGAAGCGCACCCGTGTACTGATCATCACGGGCGATCTCATCGGCGAGCGGATGGCCGGCCCTGCCATCCGGGTGTGGAACATGGCAGAGGCGCTCGCCGCGGACTGCGACGTGCGGATCATCTCGTGGAATCGGATCGAACGGTCGTCCGACCGCTTCGACACCGTGCACGTGCGGGAGTCCGACGACCGGCAGATGCGCGACCACGAGCAGTGGGCGGATGTCATCATCGTCCAGGGGACGTCGTTCCGCGTTTTCCCGAGCATCGCGCGCACGCAGAAGATCGTGGTCGCCGACCTGTACGACCCGTTCCAGCTCGAGCAACTCGAGATGAACAAGTACGCTCCCCCGGCCGAATGGGCCGACGAAGTCAGCAAAGCAGTCTCGCTCCTGAACGAACAACTGGCTCGCGCCGATTGCTTCCTGTGCGCATCCGAAGCTCAGCGAGACCTCTGGCTGGGGGGACTGTCGTCCATGGGCCGGCTGAACCCGACGACGTATGTCGCCGATCCGACTTTCGACTCGCTCCTGCGCCTGGTCCCCTTCGGGGTGTCGGAGGAGCCGCCGGTCCAGCACGCCCACGGGATCAAGGGCACGGTCGCAGGCATCGCCCCGTCCGACAAGGTGTTGATCTGGGGCGGCGGTATCTACAACTGGTTCGACCCCGCCACCCTGGTTGAGGCCATGGGGCTGCTTGCCGAGGATCACCCCGAGATCAAGCTGTTCTTCCTGAGCGCTCGTCACTTCAACCCCGACATCCCCGAGATGCAGGCGCTCACCGACACCGTCGAGACCGCCGAGCGCCTCCGGCTGATCGATCGCACCGTCTTCTTCAACGACTCCTGGGTCGACTACGAGCGTCGGGCAGACTATCTGCTGGACGCCGATCTCGGAGTCAGCACCCATCAGCTGCACGCCGAGACGCGATTCGCCTTCCGCACCCGGATCCTCGATTATCTGTGGGCCGAGCTGCCGATCATCGCGACGGACGGCGACAGCTTCGCCACTCTCATCCGGGAGCGCGGCATCGGTCGCGTCGTCGCGCCGAAGGACGCACCAGCGCTGGCCGCGGCCATCGTCGAGATGGTGTGCGATGAGGACGCCCGGAGCAGCGCCCGTGAGAATCTGCGCGTCGTCCGCGAAGAGTTCTTCTGGTCGCGCACCCTGGCCCCATTGGTGGAGTTCTGCCGCGATCCCCGCCCCGCCCCCGACCGCGATCTCGTGATGAGCCGGTCCGGTGCACAGGGTGGGACCTCTTTCGAGCGGATCCTGGCGATGCCGCGCGGGCCCCGACGGGACTTCGCGCTGCTCCGGCACTACTGGAAGCAGGGCGGGCCAGCACTGGTACGGTCCAAGATGCTCACGCGTCGCGAGCGCCTCCAGCGCGACTGATACACGTCAGCGGGCGCGACGAACCAGTCGGCCGACGCCGCGAACCGGAGAGGTCAGCCGCCAGCTCGTGCTGCCGGTGATCGCATCGATCCGCGCTTGAAGCTCGTCCTCGTGCACGGCGCGACGCCGCACTTCGGCCCACGCGCGCTCAGCATCTGCGGGAACCGACTCGAGCCACTCCTGCCGAGCGAGTCTCGCTCCGAGTCGTTCGTAGTCCGCCCGGATGCGGGATGCCGTCACGTTATCCGCCTCGAAGAGCGCTCTCAGCGACGGGTCGGCGATCTCCCCGACGGCCAGCACTCCCAGTCCGTGTCCGTGCTCGAATGCGAACGAGCGCCCCGGCTCGGCGAGCTGCTCCCACAGCCGCCAGACTCCGAAGCCGTTGTCGTGTTCGGCGATGTCGTGGAACAGGATCACGCCGCCCTCTCGGACGACGGCACGCCACTCTTCGTAATCGGCCACTACGTCCTCGTAGCCGTGTCGGCCGTCGACGTGGAGCAGATCGATCGACGCTTCGTCGAACAGATGACGCGACTGCGCGAAGAGTCCGCGAACCAGACGCACCCGGTCCGGGTAGTCCTGCCGGACGACAGCGTCCACACTGTCGTATACCTCCTGACCGTAGTGGCCGGCGTGATCATCGCCCTCCCAGCTGTCCAGCGCGTCGATCGTCGTCGTCAGACCGAGGCGCTTGGCAGCCTCGGCGAACGCGAAGCACGAGTACCCGTAGTGCGTCCCCAGTTCCACGATCCGCTGCGGGCGGAGCACATCTATCAGCCACGCGGCGAACGCACCGTGCGTCGTCCACGCGGAGATCGGGAAGTGAGCGGGTGCCCAGTACGCGGTGGGGCGGAGCCAGAATGGCGCGGAGGCATGCTCCAGATCGACGCTGCCGACATCGACAGAAGATTTCATGTCGCCTTGCTCCATTGCTCGGGTCTCCAAAGCATAAGCGCACCCAGGGTTGCGAGCGAATCCGCTGGCGATCCTCAGTGTCAGGCGATGGTCCCGTCCGCACCAGGTTCCCCAGCGGTGAACTGCGCGTTCCACGCGGTCGGCGAGCTCAGAGCCGGCGCCGCTGCGCGATACTCGCGCGCGAGGCGGCGCCAGCGCAGGCACAACCGCACGCGGAGCAGCACCGCATCCCTGAGCAGAGTCAGCGAGGTGCGGCGATCACGGCGGGCGACGAAGGCTCCGGTGCCCGTCGCACTGGCGACCGTCGCGCTGTCGACGAGCCCGAGGTTCCACCACTTGCCCTCCGGCCGCGTGAACGCCGCATCGACCGACCCGTCGTCCGCGGAGTGGGGTCGCGTCACCTGATGCGCGATGACGGCCGTGAGCCGCCGAGCCGCTGCCGCGCGCCCGCGCACGGCCTTCGACCGGCGCTCGCCACGCGAAGCGGGGAGTTCGGCATCGGGAACGACGACCTGACCCGCGCGGGTCATGAGAGCGCGGATGTCGGCGGTGCGTCGAGGCAGGGCCGTCGGCAGATGGGCGGGCCCGGCCAGCACGTCGCGCAGCGCCACTCTTCGGGCTGCGGCGGAGCCGTACTGCAGGCACAGGAGGTGATTCACATCCTGTGCGAACGACGACGAGAGCACGCCGCCGCCGCGAGCGGTATGGGAGTGGATCAGCGCCGCGACCAGGCGGTTGCGAAGCTGGTAGTAGGCCTGCCAGTCCAGTCCGTCGTCCTTGTCCGTCCACGGCATGTGCCACAGCGCAGCGCCTGGAAGCGTGACGGTGGCCACCCCGTTCTCCGCAGCCCTGAGCCCGTACTCGGCGTCGTCCCACTTGAGGAACAGCGGGAGGGACGCTCCGATGCGGCGGACGACGCTGAGCGGGACGAGGCACATCCACCATCCGTTGAAGTCGACCTCGTACCAACGTCGCAGTTCAGGCGTGGTCTCGATGGTCGCGACCGCGAGGTCGACGGGCGCCAAGGCCGGTTCGACCGGTGTCCACCAGAAGCCTCTTCGAGTGACGCGCTCGCCCACGGAGTGCAAAAGCGTCCGGTCCGTGAGGCTCAACATCTGCGCTCCGACGACGAGCTCACCGCGTGCGCGCGAGGAGAACGCCAGCAGGCGCAGGATGGACTCGGGTTCGAGCAGCACGTCGTCGTCGAGCAGCAGTGCATGGTCGGCGTCCTCGCTCAGCGATTCGAGCATTCCCCGGCTGAAGCCGCCGGAGCCGCCGAGATTCGTCTGCTCGATCACGCGCAGCCGACCGCCGAGCGCCGCCGAGGCCGCGTCGAAACCCGGCGCATCGCACAGCGGCCGATCACCCTGATCGACGACGATGACGCGCGCGATCCGCTCGCGCACCCGGTCGTCGGCGGCCAGCCGCTGCAGAACCCCGATGCAGTCAGTCTCGCGGTTGTGAGTCGTGATGCAGACACATGCGGTTCCTATGGGCGCCTCGTCGGCACGCCATTCGGCGTCCCGCAGACTGAGCGGCTGTTCGCCCGCTTCGAGCTCGAGCCAGAACCAGGTGCCCTCTTGCAGAGGGATGTCGTGCGTGAATGCGCCGCTGCTCACCACACCGCTCCACAGCACGCGGCGACCGCTCACCTCGTCAGCCGCGCATACGCGCACGACCCCCGACCCCACGATCTCACCGGCTACTGCAACGGCGGAGAGGTCGGTGTGCGCCCGCCAGTATGCCGCAGGAAAGGCTGCGAAGTAGGTGCCGAGCGAAGCGATCGAGCCCGGCTTCACCTCGATGCTCGTCCGTGCCCAGGTCGCGGTGCCCATCGTGATGCGCACATACAGCGCGGCCGCCTCCTCGTCCCCCTCGGCGGGGAAGAGGATGCGTTGGACGCACCGCGAACGCGAGGCCACCGGCATCCGCTATCTCTCGTCGATGCGGATCGCGGCCGCGACGGGCCCGATGGTGGTGGGCTGACCGTCGATCGTGAACTGCGCACCCTGCATGAGCGAGTGCGAAGCGCTCACGCTGACGCCCGAGACGTTGGCGTTGACGGCATAGCGTCCGGGGCTGAACTGCGCGCCGTCCACGACGATGTCGAACGTGGCCTCGCCGTCGATGGGAGCCAGTCGCTGGCCCAGCAGATCGGTATTGGAGGCCAGTGCCATCTGTCCCATCGCGGTGTCGATGCTGAATCCGATCGCCCATTGCTCGATCGGAACATAGGACTTCACGTGCAGGCGCATGATGAACGGCTCGCCGAGCGCGAAGTCGTGGTCCGCATCCCCCGCGGCGTTCAGCATCTCGATCCGCTGAATCGCGATCCCTGTGCTCACCTCGTCGGGACGGGCCTCACCTACCGCGTTGTGTGCCAGCAGCTCGCGGAAGCGCTCGATCGCCGTGACCGGGATTCCGTCGAACACCATCTGGCCGCGGTTCATCACGATCACTCGATCGCACAGGGCCGCGATCTGGTCCAGCGCGTGGCTCACGATGATGATCGTGCGCCCCTCCGCCTGGAACTCGCTGATCTTGTCGAGGCACTTGCGCTGGAACTGCTCGTCGCCGACGGCGAGCACCTCGTCGACCAGGAGAATATCGGGGTCGGTGTGCACCGCGATCGCGAACGCGAGCCGCACGTACATGCCCGAGGAGTAGAACTTGATCTGCGTGTCGATGAACTCGCCGACACCCGAGAACTCGAGGATCGCGTCGAACTGGGCAGCCGTCTCCTCTGCCGTGAGCCCGAGCACGGAGGCGTTCAGAAAGACGTTCTCGCGCCCGGTCAGGTCGGGGTGGAACCCTGCGCCGAGTTCGAGCAGCGCCGCGATGCGCCCGCGCTGCTCGACGGTTCCCGACGTCGGCTGGATGATGCCCCCGATGACTTTGAGGAGCGTGCTCTTGCCCGAGCCGTTGTGCCCGATGAGCCCGATCGTGTTGCCCGCTCTGATGTCGAGGCTGACGTCGCTGAGCGCCCAGAAGTCCTGCTTGTGCGCTCGGCCGGCCCGACCCAGCGTGATGACGCGTTCCTTGAGCGACGAGTCCTTGCGGACCGTGAACCGCTTCGACACGTTCGATATCCGAACGACCTCGGGGCGCGAGGAGCCGGATGCAGCGCGGGGGGTCGTCATACTCACAGCTCCTGGGCGAAGTCACCCTGCAGCCGCAGGAAGACACGGTGACTGAGCAGCAGCAGCACGAGGCCGATCACAAGCGCGATCAGCAGGCGCAGCAGCAGGTTGGTGGGTTGCTGGAGGTCGTCGCCAGCCACCCAGAACGCCTCCTGGAAGCCCAGGATCGCCAGCGTCAGCGGGTTGTCGGTGTAGATCTCGAGCAGGACCGGGTTGGTGATGATCGACGCCACCATCTGCCATGAGTACACGACGGGCGACATCCAGAACAGCAGCAGTGTCGCCACCTCCACCAGGTACTGCATGTCGCGCAGGTAGACATTGAGCGCGGAGCAGATCAGCGCGAACGCCAACCCGTACACGAGGAGCACGGCCAGAGACGGGACGGCGTAGAAGAACTCCCAGTGGATCGGCGGTTTGCCGACCAGCAGGGTAGCGAGCAGCAGCACGATCAGCTGGATGCCGAAGTTGAACAGCGCGGAGCCGGTGCTCGCGAGCGGGAACACCTCCCGCGGCATGTACACCTTCTTGACGAGGCCGGCGTTCGCGATGATCGAGCCGGTGCCACCCACGGCGATCTCGGTGAACAGCCCCATCGCGGTGAGGCCGGCGAACACGTACACAGCGAAGTCGGGGATCCCCCGAGCGGCCTGCAGGAAGTGGCCGAGCACCACGTAATAGATGGCGAGCTGCACCAACGGCCGAGCGAGCGCCCACAGGAATCCGAGAGCGGAATCCTTGTACTTCGCCTTCAGATCGCGCCGGACCAGGAGTCCGAGCATCTCGCGGTGGGCGAAGATCTCACGGACAGGCCGTACGAAGCCTTCCAGACCGGTCCCGAGCGAGCCGACGCTGCGCATCGGCAGTGCGGAGAGCCGTGCGAAGCGCACTTCGGCGGCGGGGATGAATTCGGGCATAACTGGACAATCCTAACCGGGGGGTGTCACCGCTCCGTTCAGCGATGAGGGAGACGGCGGCGCACGGCCGAACGCACGCTTCCGAGCGCTCGCCGCACCCGCATGATCCGCTCCGCGGCGGCGACCAGGGCCGCTTCGGAAGCCGGCCTGCGCAATCGCGCGAACATGCGCGCGAAGTCGGTCAGCGTCCCATACTCGATCGGCCCCGCGACGTTCAGCAGCTGGATCTGCTGCATCGTGCTGTCGTGCAGCGTGCTCGAGAACTGGTCGAGGTTGTAGTCCAGCGCAGCGTAGCTCGAGGCGAGATACTCGCGGTTGGCCACAGTGCGACTGTGGAAACCGAGCTCACCGGCGGCGTACACAGGCATACGCTCCAGGACGTGTGCCAGACCGCCGTCCTGATACGCCTCGACCCCGCCGAACTGCTCGTACGTCCACTCGCGCTCGACGAGGATCCGCAGCGCCTCAGGACGCGCGACGAACATCGACCCGAACGGCGCCAGCGGTGACACCTCGTCGACGGGCACGCGGATGCCGAGTTCGACGGCGAGCGCCTGGAACGCAGGTCTGTTCGCCCACCAGCCGTGACCGAGGCTGGGGTAGCCGAGATGGATCGTGGGAGGGAACACCAGTCCGAGCCCGCGCTCCCGCTGGAAGAGGCCGACGAGGTTCGCCGCGTAACCCGGGCTGTTCAGCAGATTGGTGAACTGCTGCCGTTTGAAGTGATGCCCGACGTTGTAGGCGTCCTGCGGGGTTCTCTTGGAGTGGAGCTTGACCACGAGGTCGTGGTCTCCGCTCAGCAGCAGATCGCGGCATCCGATCAGGAACGCGGCCTGGTCGCGGCCGTTGTTGGACGCCACGACGCGCACCTCAACCTCGCCGCGCGGCCTACGCGCGGCAAGCGCGGCGCGGATGCGCTCGGCGCGCTCCTGGTCGGGCGTCGTGATGACGAGGTCGTACTCGCCCGGCAGGAAGTCGGTACGGTCCAGGATCTCGTCGGTCATCTCGGGATAGAACACGTGGGCGAGGACGAGGATGCGCAGCGGCGAATCGGCGTCGTAATCGAACGGCTCGTCCGGCAGCACCTCGAGCATCGCGGCATCCGCGTTGAGCGTGCGCGGCTCGACGTTGCGCGCCAGGTCGGCATAGATGAGATCGACCGGATAGCCGAGCTCTTCGACCGCCTCGAGCGTCCACCGTCCGATGACCGCGAGGTGGTCGAGGTATGGCGGCCACTGGAAGAACGGCCTGCGCTTGAGCGTCGGGCATCCGGCGCGGATCAGCTGCTCCGCGTAGAGCACGGCGTGATTCTCGACCCGGTCCGTCAGCGTCGGGAAGGCAACCTCGCCCACATAGCCCAGGTCGGTGAAGTGCTCGGTGAAGATCCCCTCGTGCTTGACGACCGCGTCGGCGTACGTGTCCATCTGCGGAAGGTCGCGCCAATAGGCGATCCAGTCCTGCGACAGGAACATCTCGCGACGAACCGCCACCCAGTACGACTGCAGGTGGTACGGCAGGTAACCGGTCTGGGTGAACGGGTTCGGCTCGACTCGCACGTGGTCGGTCATGCCCCAGAAATGCAAGGCGCTACCGTCCATCCGCTCGAACATCGGCGCGAAGGGCACGACCGGACCGAACCACGTGTCGTTGGCCAGCAGGACCTCGTCGTAGTCGGCGATCGCCTCGCCGACGGCATCGAGACCCGCTTTGTACCCCCAGATGTCGTATCCGCGGTTCTCGCGGACGACGACATCGTCGGCTAACGGCTCCAGGCGCGAGCGTCCGAGCTCGGTGAGCGCACCGTTGACGACCACCACGATCGTCGCGCAGTGCTCACGCAGGTGCGCGAGTGCGTACGGGATGTACTCCTCGACGTCCCCCCGGACGTCGTATACGACGTAGATCAGCAGGCGTCGCCCGTCGGCGGGGAATTCGTGCGCCTCCTTCGTGGGGAAGGTGACCAGCTCCGCAGTCTTCATCGGCGTCCCTCCGGCTTGCCGCCCCGCATGACCGTGGTGAGGATGCGCACCCCGCGGCGTGCGTACTTCAGCACCACGACCGCCCGTAGCGCCATCTCGAACAACGGCATCGTCATACGCGAGAGCATCGGGTGGTTCAAACGGATGTACATGCGCGCCAGCGCCACCGTGCCGAGATGCCCGGCATCGCCCGCGCGCTGCATGAGAGCGATCTGCTCGACGGGCCAGCCCCGGGTCGTCGCGAAGAGGTTGTCGGTCTTCGACTCCAGGATCGTGTGGCTGATGGACGCGTGCTCGCGCGTCAGCACGGCGCGCGTATGGAAACCGCGCTCGGCACCCGAGTAGGCGATGAGCCGCTCCTGCACGCGGGCGAGGTCCCGGTAGACCTGGCCTGTGCGCTTGCCATAATCCCGGAACAGCCAGCGTCGAGAGGTGAGTGGGATGAGAGCTTCTGGCCGGCCGATCCACATCGCGCCGAACGGCGCGAGGGGCGACACCGCGTCGAACGGCACCGAGATCCCGAGCTCGCGCGCGAGCGTTTCGGCGGGCTCCCGCAGACCGCCCCACGCGTTGCCCATGAGCGAGTACCCGATGTGCATCATGGGCGGGAACACGACGCCGAGCCCCGGCTCACGCTGGAACAGAGCGAGCAGGTTCGCAACGTATCCGGGGCTGTTGAGGAGGTTGTCGTAGTGGTACCTGCGGAAGTACCTGCGGACGTTGACGGTCTTGTCGCGCATGCGCCTCGCGTGCACCTTGACGACGAGGTCGTACTGCCCGCCGAGGAGGACGTCGCGGCATCCCACGAAGAAGTCACTCATGTCGCGACCTCGGTTGGTCGGCGTCACCCGGACGTCGAACGAGCCGAGGTTGGCGTCGTCCCGGGCTTCGAGATTCCGTTGAATCTCCGCGGCCCGCTTGCCGTCGGTCGTGGTGACGAACAGATCGTAGGACGAAGGCAGATACGCCAGCCGCGAGAACAGCTCATCCACGGCTTCGAGGTCGCCCACGTGGGCGATGGCGGCGATGCGGAACGGCGCCCCGGCGTCATAGGCGGTGTCGACGTCGGGAAGGATCTCGAGCATGCCTCCGATCGCATAGAGCGCCTTCGGCTGGACGGTGCGCGCGAGGTTCTGCCAGATCAGCCGCATTGGGAAGCCGAGATCCGCCACGTGCCTCAACAGCTCGCGCCCGATGACGGCGAAGCGGTCGAGGAACGGCGGGTACTGCAGGAAGACCGTGCGCAGGAGGACCGGGCATCCAGCATCCAGCAACGGGCCCGCCGTGAAGAGTCCGGGGTCGGCGCTCGGGAACTCCGCGGCGGGGAACGCAAACGCGACCTCTGCTCCCGCCGTTCTCAGGCGGCGGAGGAAGTCCGCCTCGGAGTCCGCATCCGTCGCACGAGCGCCGTCTCGCCAGTACGCGTCCCACAGGCCCGTCGCGAACAGCGCGGGGCGCAGCGCGGTCCACGTCCACGGCAGCGTCTGAGCGGTGAATCCCGCGTCGGGGAAGCTCTCCGGCAGTCCGGCCGCGTTCTCGACCATGCTCCATACCGCGCAGTCGACCCCGCCCATCCGCGCGAAGACGGGGCCGAAGTCGCTGATCGGACCGAACCACGAGTCCCCCGTCAGGATGATCTCGGCGTAGCCCCCGATCCCTGGTTCGGCGCTCAGGACCGCGGCGTAGTCGGCGGGATCGAAGGCGGCGCCCCGCGCCGTCTCGACGCGGTCGCAGAGCTCCGCGATCCCGGATGCGACGGCCTCGGGTGTGCTTGCCGGAACGATCACGACCAGCCGCGACGCGTGCGGGCGCAGCTCGGCCAGCGCATGCAGCACGAAGTCGTCGACACCGCCCTGCGATCTTGAGATCGCATAGACGATGAGCCGTGTGTTCGGGTTCGCGGCTTGGAGATCCGATTCGCTCTGAGTCTCGACGATCATCGGTCCGCCCCGGGCTCTCAGTTCACACCCTGCTGCAGCGCCTTCAGCAGGTATGCGCCGTACCCGCTCTTCACGAGTGGCTCGGCCCGTTCGCGGAGTTCATCATCCGACAGGAAGCCCATGCGCCATGCGACCTCTTCGGGACAGCCGATCGACAGGCCCTGACGCTTCTCGACAGTGCGGATGAAGTCGGTGGCCTCGCTGAGCGAATCGAACGTGCCGGTGTCGAGCCACGCCGTGCCCCGCGGCAGCAGCTCGACCTTCAGGTCGCCACGCTGAAGGTAAGCCTTGTTGACGTCGGTGATCTCCAGCTCGCCGCGCGGCGAAGGGGTGAGGCTCTTGGCGATCTCGACGACGTCGTTGTCGTAGAAGTAGAGCCCGGGGACGGCATAGTTGCTCTTGGGCTGCGCCGGCTTCTCTTCGAGCGAGACGACGTTGCCCTGCGGGTCGAACTCCACGACGCCGTATGCCGTCGGGTCATCGACCCAGTAGCCGAAGACGACGCCGCCGGTGAGGTCGGTGTACTGGCGCAGGCGTGTCCCCATGCCCTGGCCGTAGAAGATGTTGTCGCCGAGGACAAGGGCGGCCGAGTCACCGCCGATGTGCTCCTCGCCGAGAAGGAACGCCTGAGCAAGCCCATCCGGCGAAGGCTGCGACTTGTAGGTGATTGAGACGCCGAACCGCGACCCGTCGCCGAGGAGACGCTGGAACTGGTCTGAATCCTGCGGAGTCGTGATGATCAGGATGTCGCGGATGCCCGCCAGAATCAGCGTCGAGAGCGGGTAGTAGATCATCGGCTTGTCGTACACCGGCACGAGCTGCTTCGAGATTCCGAGTGTGATCGGGTGCAACCGCGAGCCCGTACCGCCTGCCAGGATGATGCCACGCATGCCTCTAGTCTCGGGCATGCGTCCGAGGGAGCCAAACCTGGGTGCCCCCCGAGGGCCCGGTATCCTTGTTCGATGCGCAGACTCCTGGTCACTGGCGGCGCCGGATTCATCGGCTCGAACTTCGTACACCACGTGCTGGAGCACACTGACGACCACGTCACGGTCCTCGACAAGCTGACCTACGCGGGCAACCGCGCGTCGCTGAACGGTCTGCCCGAGGAGCGCTTCACGTTCGTCCAGGGCGACATCGCCGACGCCGCGCTCGTCGACGACCTGTTCGGTCAGGTGGACGCTGTCGTGCACTACGCGGCGGAGTCGCACAACGACAACTCGCTCCACGACCCTCGCCCGTTCCTCGACACGAACATCATCGGCACGTACACCCTTCTCGAAGCCGCCCGCAAGCACGACCGGCGACTGCACCACATCTCGACGGACGAGGTCTACGGCGACCTGGAACTCGACGACCCGGCGCGGTTCACCGAGCAGACCCCGTACAACCCTTCGTCGCCGTACTCGTCGACGAAGGCCGGCAGCGACCTTCTCGTGCGTGCCTGGGTGCGCTCGTTCGGCGTCCGCGCCACCATCTCGAACTGCTCGAACAACTACGGCCCTTACCAGCACGTCGAGAAGTTCATCCCGCGGCAGATCACGAACGTCGTGCGCGGCATCCGCCCGAAGCTCTACGGCGCGGGTGAGAACGTGCGTGACTGGATCCACGCGGACGACCACTCCTCGGCCGTGCTGACGATCCTCGACAAGGGCGTGATCGGCGAAACGTACCTGATCGGCGCCGACGGCGAGAAGAACAACAAGGAGGTCGTGGAGCTGATCCTCGGCCTCATGGGGCAGCCGATCGACGCCTACGATCACGTCACGGACCGCGCCGGCCACGACCTGCGCTACGCGATCGACTCGACGAAGCTGCGCACCGAGCTGGACTGGCGCCCCGCCTACGGCGACTTCGAGGCCGGTCTCGCAGCGACAATCCAGTGGTACCGCGACAACGAGCAGTGGTGGGCGCCGGCGAAAGACGGCGTCGAGGCCT
>Ga0160441_100567_pt1 | contig 24562 bp, 19 predicted proteins | sample HID1971K_E1MG_FD_108260 | JGI IMG/M metagenome (GOLD analysis project Ga0160441, IMG submission 108260) | Enriched millipede-associated microbial communities from UW Madison campus, WI, USA - HID1971K_E1 MG | ecosystem: Host-associated > Arthropoda: Insects > Digestive system > Unclassified ... | reverse complement strand
TTTTCGGATTATTGTTGCTTACATTGCCAGTCGTACATATTATTATGCTAATTTTGAAATTCACTAGGCTTGACCGTAATCGAACAAGAGTGGTTGCAACTACACTTGTACTTACATTCGTGGTGGGAACGTTAATGTATGGCAGTTATCTTGCTTATACGCCAAAAGTTACGGAATACAATATAGCAGTACAAAAATCCGGTAGTGAAGACTTAAAAATTGTTATGCTATCCGATACACACTTTGGATACTTATCTGGAATTAAGCATGCTAAGCGATTAGTTGAAGAAGTTAATCAACTTGATGCAGATCTTATTCTTATTCCTGGTGATATTATCGATGATGATCTAGATATTGTGGAGAAAAAAGGAATTTTTGAGATATTGTCTGGTTTAGAAAGTAAATATGGTGTTTTTGGTTCACTTGGAAATCATGATAAATATCGCGGCCAAATGGACAAGTTGATTGGAGCTATAGAAACTGCAGATATCGAGCTGTTATATGATGAAGTATTTCTGTTAAATGAGGAAATTTATATTGTGGGAAGAAAAGATAAAACCGAAAGTGATCGTATGGCTACAAAAGATCTTGTAGCTGGGTTGGATCAAAGCAAGCCTATTTTCATGTTAGATCATCAGCCATATGAATTTTCAGAAGCTGAAGCTGCAGGAATTGACTTGGTAGTTTCAGGTCATACCCATAAAGGACAAATTGCGCCAGGTAATCTCATAACGAATCGACTTTTCGAAAATGATTATGGATATTTGCAAAAAGGTCAACTTCATACGATCGTATCATCGGGATATGGATTTTGGGGGCCACCTATTCGACTTGGAAGCCAATCTGAAATTGTAGTTATCAATGTAGATTTTGAATAAATGAATGCCGGTAGAGTAGGAGTAATCCTATTCTACCGGCTTATTTTTATTTATGCTGTTTTCTTGTCTGTCTTATATATGATGAATATTAGTATAAAACCAATAAACGCAAGTCCAGAAGCTAACCAAGGCAAACCGCCAAGACCTTTAAATGTTATAACAACTCCACCAAGATAAGCTCCAATTGCATTACCTAAATTCAAGAACGAATGGTTAGAGGTAGCGACCAACATAGGTGCTTCGCTCGCAAGTGTCATTGTACGTAATTGAATTCCTGGCATAATACTAAATGCTGCAGCGCCCCATACGAACAAGGTAATAATTACTAAAATAGGATTTTGTAATGTCACGGAAAGTAAGGCAAGTACGATACCAAGTATCGCATAATTAGCGATGAGGTAAGGGAGAGTTTTCCAGTCAGAGAGTTTGCCCCCGATTAGATTTCCTACTGTTACCGATACACCGAATATTACTAAGATCCAAGTAACACTATTCTCTTGGAATCCACTAATTTGTTGCAGAATAGGTGAGATGTAAGTGAATAATGCGAACAAACTAGCACAACCAAATAATCCTGTAATTAATGTTAATAACACCTGTGGTTTCATAACAGCATTTATTTCTTGCATAATACTAACATGATTGTTTTCTTTAATCGTAGGGATATACTTTGCTATTCCTAATAATGCAATGAATCCTAGAAGGGTGATTACCCCGAATGAAGCTCTCCAACCAAATTGTTGTCCGATAAATGTTCCGAATGGCACACCTACAATATTAGCGATGGTGAGTCCTGCGAGAACTAAAGCTACAGCACTACCTTTTTTGTGAGGAGCAACCAGATGAGTTGCAATTAATGTACCTGCTCCCAAAAATGTCCCATGTGCTAAAGCGGTCATTATACGAGCCATAATTAGCAATGGATAGTTAGGTGCGATCATCGATAAACCATTTCCTAAGATAAAAATAAACATAAGCAAAACCAATAGTTTTTTCTTAGCGATCGAATGGGTAAGGATCGTTAATAGTGGTGCGCCAAAGGCAACGCCCAATGCATAACTTGTAATGATTTGACCAGCTTGTGGGATCGAGACATTCAAATCATTAGCAACATTAGGTAGTAAGCCCATGACTAGAAATTCAGTCATTCCAATAGCGAAAGCTCCGATGGTTAACCACATTAATGAAATCGGCATTTTCTCTTTCTTTTTAGTCCCAATTTCAGCAGTAACCGCTGCTGCGGTAGTGTTGCTCATAGTTGTATAACTCCTATCCAATCTATTTTCTCTCTATATCAAGCTAATTTATCATAAAATGATCTATCATTTATTTCAATGCAACATCTTGGCTTCCTTGCAATTTAAATGATATATCTTGCTTTTTGAAGATGAAATTTAGTGAAACTTTATGTATACTAATAGTTGGATTAAATTGTTGAAAATATGTTTGATAGAAAGAATATGTATATGACGAATGAAAAATTATTGTATATCGGTAGAATAATTGAAAGAACGAATTGGAGTTTTCCAAGTCATCACCACCCGAATTGGAGCGAAGTTATTTTCGTAGTGAAAGGGGAAGGTGTAGTTACCATTAGTGGAGAACGTTATGCGGTTCAAGAGGGTGATCTACTTGTTTATAATCAAGGGATTATTCATGAGGAATATTCGTCAAGGACTAATCCACTTGAAACATATTACTGTGGAATTTCACACCCAAATCGTTCTTTGTTAATACCTCTTGAGAACAGACCAATTATAAAAACCAAACATAATAGAATTACGATTGAATCACTGTTTGCGCTGTTATATGAAGAATCACAACAGCAAAGAGAAGAATATCAAGAAGCTTCAGAATATTTATTAATGACGTTAATGATATGGGTGAGAAGATTATCTGAGTTGGAGCAATCGACTAAGAGATTAGATAGAGATTCTGAATCTTTAGCGATTAGAATTAAAGATTATTTGGATTTAAACTACTTACGTCATATTTCGTTAAATGATATTGCCGCTGCATTTCATATGAACTCCTTTTATTTGTCGCATGTATTCCGGAGTAAATACAACGACTCTCCGATAAATTATATTTTGAATCGAAGAATGGGTGAGGCAAAGCAATTACTTGTTCAGACTAAAATGAAGGTGTCAGAAATCGCTCAAGTACTAGGTTATGAGAATACTAATTACTTTACTATATTGTTTAAGCGAATTATGGGAGAGTCACCAAGTCAATTCAGAAAACGAGAATGGAAAGAACGATTTAATTTGTAGAAATCTGTATGAGATACCAAATATAATTATTATAATAGTGTAATTGAAAAGAAAGTATGGTGGGAATTTATGGATGCAACAATTACTTGTAAATCATGTAGGTCAGTTATTTCTGACTCCATTGAGATATGCCCGACCTGTCATGTTAAATCACCTAAGAAGATGAGTGAGAAGAGAAAGCGGACGTTCTTCTTAACTTTAGTTATTGGGATTATTATTATCGTTATTGTACCTATGGTTGCGTCATTACTATGGATGCAATCAAAATAAACAAGGGTAGATTGTAGCATAAATACTACGATCTACCCTTGTTTCTGTATTATGTGATGCGATGAATCGTAAATATTTGTCCAACACTAGATCCTGCACCCAAATTGAGAGTTAAAGTAACACCAGAATTATCGTAGATCACAGCAATTTGATCTCCAGCGTTGAGGATGACTTCTGTATAAATATTAACACTACCTGATGCAAGTAAAACTCGAATAGTTAATAAAAGCAGAATGCTTACATCTAAAATAGGAAACGGACTTCGTGCAAGATCCGTTACAGTCGGTGCAATTCTTCTTAAAATAATTGCTGGTGCATTACCGGCACCTAATTGAACGCCGATGGCGACCGTTGTTGCATAAGGAATTGCTACACTAATCTGGTATCGTCCAGTGACAGGAACAGTATAAACTCCAGTCGTTGTATTAAAATCTGCAGAAGTATAATAAGGGTTTGCTGATAACCAGTTTCCAATTTGTGCCCCTGCACTAATATTGGTAGCTGCACGATTTACTGAAATTCCAGTACTCATGATGTTGGGACCAGTAGCCCCAGTTGGACCAGTGGGTCCAGTGATGCCTTGAGATCCAGTATCTCCAGTAGGTCCAGTAGGTCCAGTGATCCCTTGGATACCTTGAGTTCCAGTTGGACCAGTAGGTCCAGTGATGCCTTGGATACCTTGAGTTCCGGTTGGACCTGTAGGTCCAGTAATCCCTTGGATACCTTGAGTTCCAGTTGGACCAGTAGGTCCTTGAATCCCAGTGGTGCCGGTAGCGCCAGTAGGTCCAGTGATGCCTTGAACCCCGGTAGCTCCGGTAACTCCTTGTATCCCAGTGGCGCCAGTGGATCCTGTTGGTCCTTGAACACCAGTAGCGCCATTAGCTCCGGTTGGTCCTTGATCACCAGTGGCGCCAGTAGTACCAGTTGGTCCTTGATCACCAGTGGCGCCGGTAGTGCCATTTTCTCCTTGAACGCCCGTAGCCCCCGTAACTCCGGTAACTCCTTGAACTCCAGTAGCACCAGTAGGTCCTGTTACTCCTTGATCACCGGTAGCGCCAGTGGATCCTGTTGGTCCTTGATCTCCAGTAGCCCCTGTTGGTCCTTGTTCCCCAGTAGCACCAGTAGCGCCGGTAGTGCCAGTTGGTCCTTGTTCACCAGTAGTACCTGTAACTCCGGTAACTCCTTGAACGCCAGTAGCGCCAGTAGTACCTGTTGGTCCTTGTATCCCAGTAGAGCCAGTTGATCCTTGAACCCCAGTGGTTCCGGTAGTTCCAGTATCACCTTGAGATCCAGTAGCACCAGTAGCGCCAGTAGCGCCAGTAGTACCTGTTGGTCCTTGAACCCCAGTGGCACCTGTAGCTCCATTTTCTCCTTGATCACCGGTAGCGCCGGTAGCCCCAGTAGGTCCTTGTTCACCAGTAGCGCCGGTAGTTCCAGTTTCTCCTTGAATCCCAGTAGCGCCGGTAGCCCCAGTTTCTCCTTGAATCCCAGTAGCGCCGGTAGCTCCAGTTTCTCCTTGAACGCCCGTAGCCCCCGTAACTCCGGTAACTCCTTGAACTCCATTAGCCCCAGTAGGTCCTGTTACTCCTTGATCACTGGTAGCGCCGGTAGCTCCAATTGGTCCTTGTTCACCAGTAGCTCCAGTTACTCCTTGAACACCAGTAGCCCCGGTAGTACCTGTTGGTCCTTGTTCACCAGTAGCGCCCGTAGTGCCAGTTGGTCCTTGTTCACCAGTAGTACCAGTAGGTCCTGTTGGACCTTGAGTCCCAGTGGTGCCCGTAGCCCCAGTTGGTCCTTGTTCACCAGTAGTACCAGTAGCTCCTGTTGGACCTTGAATCCCAGTGGTGCCCGTAGCTCCAGTTTCTCCTTGAATTCCAGTGGCGCCAGTGGATCCTGTTGGTCCTTGTTCACCAGTAGCGCCAGTAGGCCCAGTTTCTCCTTGAACCCCAGTAGGTCCGTTAGTTCCAGTTGGACCTTGATCACCTGTAGAGCCCGTAGCCCCCGTAACTCCGGTAACTCCAGTAGCGCCAGTAGCTCCAGTTGGTCCTTGATCTCCAGTAGCTCCAGTAGTACCTGTTGGCCCTTGAACACCAGTAGCGCCAGTAGTACCTGTTGGTCCTTGAACCCCAGTGGCGCCAGTAGGTCCTGTTACTCCTTGATCACCGGTAGCGCCGGTAGCTCCAGTTGGTCCTTGAACCCCAGTAGCTCCTTGTATCCCAGTAGCACCAGTCGGTCCTTGTTCACCAGTGGCACCTGTAGCTCCAGTAACTCCGGTAACTCCTTGAACGCCAGTAGCGCCAGTAGTACCTGTTGGTCCTTGAACCCCAGTGGCGCCAGTAGGTCCTGTTACTCCTTGATCACCGGTAGCCCCAGTAGGTCCTTGTTCACCAGTAGCGCCGGTAGTTCCAGTTTCTCCTTGAATCCCAGTAGCGCCGGTAGCCCCAGTTTCTCCTTGAATCCCAGTGGCGCCGGTAGCTCCAGTTTCTCCTTGAACGCCCGTAGCCCCCGTAACTCCGGTAACTCCTTGAACGCCGGTAGCCCCAGTAGGTCCTGTTACTCCTTGAACACCGGTGGCTCCGGTGATTCCCTGAATTCCAGTGGCGCCAGTGGACCCAGTTACTCCTTGAACTCCAGTAGCCCCAGTAGCTCCGGTAATTCCTTGAATGCCAGTAGCGCCGGTAGTCCCAGTTTCTCCTTGAATGCCAGTAGGTCCGGTAGTGCCAGTTGGACCTTGATCACCAGTAGCTCCAGTATCACCTTGAACCCCAGTGGCCCCGGTAGTACCTGTTGGTCCTTGTTCCCCAGTAGCGCCGGTAGCTCCAGTTTCTCCTTGAACACCAGTAGGTCCTGTTACTCCTTGAATCCCTGTCGCGCCAGTGGATCCTGTTGGTCCTTGTTCTCCAGTAGTACCAGTAGCGCCGGTAATTCCTTGAATCCCAGTAGCGCCAGTAGTACCTGTTGGTCCTTGAACCCCAGTGGCCCCCGTAGGCCCGGTAATTCCTTGAATCCCAGTAGCCCCAATAGTACCTGTTGGTCCTTGAACCCCCGTAACTCCGGTAACTCCTTGAACCCCAGTGGCCCCCGTAGGCCCGGTAATTCCTTGAATCCCAGTAGCCCCAATAGTACCTGTTGGTCCTTGAACCCCAGTGGCGCCAGTAGGTCCTGTTACTCCTTGATCACCGGTAGCGCCGGTAGCCCCAGTTGTCCCTTGTTCACCAGTAGCGCCGGTAGTGCCAGTTTCTCCTTGAATCCCAGTAGCGCCAGTGGATCCTGTTGGTCCTTGATCTCCATTAGCCCCTGTAACTCCGGTAACTCCTTGAATCCCAGTAGCGCCAGTAGTACCTGTTGGTCCTTGAACTCCAGTGGCGCCGGTAGCTCCAGTTGGTCCTTGAACCCCAGTGGTTCCGGTAGTTCCAGTATCACCTTGAGATCCAGTAGCCCCAGTAACCCCAGTAGCCCCAGTAGATCCTGTTACTCCTTGAACTCCAGTAGCGCCGGTAGCTCCAGTTGGTCCTTGAACACCCGTAGCCCCCGTAACTCCGGTAACTCCTTGAATCCCAGTGGCACCTGTAGCTCCAGTTTCTCCTTGAACACCAGTAGGTCCGGTTACTCCTTGAATCCCTGTCGCGCCAGTGGATCCTGTTGGTCCTTGATCTCCAGTAGCACCTGTAGCTCCAGTTGGTCCTTGAAACCCAGTGGCCCCGGTAGCTCCAGTTGCTCCTTGATCACCAGTGGCGCCGGTAGTTCCAGTATCACCTTGATCTCCAGTAGCCCCAGTAGCTCCTTGTAGCCCAGTAGTTCCAGTCGGTCCTTGAACACCAGTGGCGCCTGTAGCTCCAGTTTCTCCTTGAATTCCAGTAGCACCAGTAGCTCCGGTAATTCCCTGTATCCCAGTGGCGCCAGTGGCCCCAGTTTCTCCGGTTACTCCTTGAATCCCTGTCGCGCCAGTAGTACCTGTTGGTCCTGTTGCTCCTTGAACACCAGTAGTCCCGGTAGTTCCAGTTGGCCCTTGTTCCCCAGTGGCGCCAGTAGCTCCGGTAGCTCCGGTGATTCCTTGTATTCCAGTAGCGCCGATAGCTCCGGTTGGACCTTGATCACCAGTAGCTCCAGTAGTACCAGTGATTCCTTGAATCCCAGTCGCTCCAGTGGATCCAGTGGATCCAGTGGATCCAGTTTCTCCTTGAACCCCAGTGGCACCAGTAGCCCCAGTCGGGCCACCGCCAGGTGGACCTGTCGGACCAGTAGGTCCAGTTGGACCATAAGGTATTGGTTGACCTAGTACTGTAGCCAATTTTATTTGATAAACTTTATTCGCTTCTGTAACAGTTCTTATCGTTTGTCTAACACTTTCATTTACTTCTAGAATTTCCTCAATGGTAGAGTATGTTGGTATTTGACCTGGAATTGTTCCGAGCGCATACTGAATTTTTTCGCCTTCTGCATTTAATATATGACTCAATCCGACTTCTTCAAGAGCAATTGATGCAATTACTGCACTTATTGCATCTTCTCTTGAAATCGAAAAGGGAGGGGTTATTGGGTAATCTCCATCTGCCACATCAATTCACCACCTGTCAATCAATATAATTATAGGTATCCTATGACTATATTGATTGGGTTGTGATGAAATAGAGTTAATTTATCGAGATATTAGTCTATATTCTAATTCAGTATGGAAAAATCACTTTTCCTTCGTATTACCGAGCGCTCCCCATACAAACAGAAAGATAACAGCTACTACAACAACGACCAGAGGTAGGACGAAAATAGTAAAATCGTGAAAATTCATTGCGCTCATTCTCCCTTAACATACGAAGTATTAAATAGAAATAGTCGCATTACCAAGTACAGCGATGGAATAAGTAATATGAGCCCTAGAATAAATACCCCTACTAATGCCATAGCCATATTCTCATTCGTGAAGTTCTCATAGATCGAGATATAAGGGTATAACACATATGGTAAATGAGCTGCTCCATATCCATAAAACGCAAATCCATACTGCAGCATTACAAATATGAATGACCAACCGAGGTACTTGTTTCTCCAAACAAGAGTAACCGCAACGACAAAACAGATCAGCGATAGTACAAAGACCCAAGCGATATCTAACATTTTATTGAAATGCTCACGATTATGATTGTAGATAGCAAAGAATACAAACAAGCTACTTAGTATGGTGGGAATACTCCATACTAAACCATAATTACGTACTACACGATATGCAGCTACATCTTTAGCTTTGTCCGCATAGTATGTGAGAAACATAGCAGAAATGTATAACACGCTAACTAATGCCAATATAACTACACTCCAAGAATAGGAGCTAGTGAAAAGCTTTTTCGTAAGTAAGATTACTTGTCCGCTAGCGTTAACCTCTATGTATCCACCTTCTGAAATGGTAAGAACTGTTGATAGGGCAGCAGGTATAAGCAGTCCGCTTGCGCCATATAGCAATGTGTACCATGATTTAGTTGTTGTACCATAATGGTTAAATGCGTAGTATGCTCCACGAATCGCAAGTAGCACAATTCCAATACTTCCTGGGATTAGTAGAGCAGTTCCTAGATAGAAGGAAGTATCTGGGAAAAACCCTACAATTCCAACAAAGAAGAAAACAAAGAAAACATTTGTTATTTCCCAGACAGGGGAGAGGTAACGATCTATTATGTTATGGATCAAATGTCTTGTTCCAGAAATAGTACTGTAATAGATGAAAAAACCAGCTCCAAAATCAATGGACGCTATAATTAGATATCCAAAAAGAAATGTCCAAAGGACAGTGATACCAAGTACTTCATAGCTCATATTATCACCCTCTAATTTTCATATAAGGCGAGTTCATCTTCTGCCTTATTATTTCGAAACATTTTGACAAGTACTCTCGTTGAAGCGATTCCCAGAACGAGATACAATAGAAAGAACATTATTAACATAAGATCGACATGATCTGATTGCGTTGCTCCTGCTGCTGTTCTCATAATTCCACGTAGTATCCACGGTTGTCGACCAACTTCTGAAAATATCCAACCATGTTCTATCGTCAACATGGCAATTGGTGCAGAGATAACAACACACAACAGCAACCATTTGCTATAGATATTTCCTTTTTTCCTTACTAATTGAACGATGAATAAAGTTGATATTAGAGTTAGAAGCGCAACATAACCCATTTTCATATCGAACAGATAATGGATCCAAAGGGGAGCCCAATCCTCTTCAGGAAATTGATCTAATCCTATGACTTCCGCATTAGGATTATTAAAAGCAAGAATACTTAATCCGTATGGAATAACTAAAGCATTTTTAATATTATGATTTTCATCTAACGTACCTCCAAACACTAGTGGAGCTTGTGTTGTAGTCTCAAAATGCCATTCTGTAGCAGCTAATTTTTCTGGTTGATAGATGGCGAGATATTTACCAGAAAGATCGCCAATTAGAGCTGTTGATAGCATAAATACAAATGCACAAATCATCGTTAACTTTAGCGCTTTACGATGATATCTATGTCTTTGGCCTTTCAAATAAGCTAGCGCAGCAATGGCCGCAAGTATTAATGCTGATGTCAAATATGCTGATGATAATACATGAGCAACTTTCGATGGCATTGCTGGGCTAAGCATTGCTTTGTAAGGATTAATTCCGACTATCTGACCATCCAAATATGTAAACCCTACCGGATAATTCATAAATGAATTAACAATGGTAATAAACAGCGCTGAAGCCGATGAACCAAGAACTACAGGAATTAGAAGCCATAGATGAGTAGTTCTATTCTTGAAACGATCCCACGTATACAAATATATCCCTAGAAAAATCGCTTCAAAGAAAAAGGCGAACGTTTCCATGAACAGAGGGAGGGCGATGGATTGACCCGCTACTTGCATAAAGCTTGGCCATAATAAACTTAACTGTAATCCGATCGCAGTTCCTGTTACGACACCAACAGCAACTGTTATAACATAACCGCGTGCCCACCGGCGCGCCATAAGTATGTATTCAAAATCATTTTTTCGAATACCAATCCATTCAGCTAGTCCGATAAACAGTGGAACACCAACACCGATTGTTGCGAAGATAATATGAAACCCTAAAGTTAATGACGTTAACATTCTGCTTAATACAACTGGATCATAGTTCATATCGTTCTTCTCTCCTAAAACTTTTTGTTAGCTTTCCTATGCTGCTTCTTGTAATCAAAAAGTCACTTTGAAAGCCTAAGCTATAGCCATTTACGCAACAGGGCTAGTGACATGATGCCCGCGACGATGAAACATACGATTATCAATTTTTTCTCTTGGAATTGTATTTTTTTGTTTCTATTCTCATCTGACCACATTGAGTTTTTCATGTCGACTCCTTAGAATGGTGGAATTGGTTAATGGTTGGTATATTATAATGTTCCAATTGTTAGAAATTTTATGTGTGGAAACCAGATTTAAATATGTATGTTAATAAAACAGGCTTTTCCAAGTTCGCTTCTTATTCGATGCCGATTAGGCTGAGTTAGCATAATGCTCGTTGTCTAATCTGTTTATTGTGCTTTCTCAAAAGCAAAAGAAGATAGGAGAGTAGTTCTCCTATCTTCTTCTATATGTTCAAAATACAAGTTAACTTATAGCTATGCCCGCACTAGCGTATCCTCCTAATGTTTGAGCTAATGTAATACCACTTGGATTAGCACTAAACACAAGCAATAGACGAGATCCTTTTACAACTGGAATGGCAAGCCCAGTTGCGCTGCCTGTTGCTATTCCTCCAATCGAAATAACCGGACCCAATGCAGGTGCTAACACTACTGTAGTACCTACTAATGGTGTAAAGGTATTATTCGGTGCAGTAGATTCATATAATTGAGCATGAATTGCAATCGTACCAACGCCCAAACTTACCCCAGCCGTTACACTAAAGAAAGCATTAATATCAGTTATCGTACCATTTCTAGGTACAGACCATCCAAAGTTAAGAAGAGTTCCCGCAGCTCCTGTTAGATCAATCGTTGCTCCTAGTACCGTAGCTAATTCAGCTGAACTACCAAAACCTACAACTGCTGGTAATCCAACAACGCCACCTACTAAAGTCGTTAATGTAACCGGTAATCCTGAAGAAAAAGGAATAATTGCACTAGAACCTGTTGCACCAGTTGGTCCTGTCGCACCAGTTGCACCGGTTGCTCCAACATCACCAGTAATTCCAGTAGCACCGGTAGCTCCAACATCACCAATAATTCCAGTCGCTCCCGTTGGTCCAATATCACCTGTGGTACCGGTAGCACCGACTGCTCCAACAGCCCCAGCAGCTCCATCCGCACCAGTAGCACCGGTAGCTCCAGTACTTCCAGTTAATCCGAGAGGTCCCTGTACTCCAGTAGCACCTGTAGGTCCAGTTGGTCCAGCCACGCCAGTAGCCCCAGTAGGACCAACTGGACCACCGGATGGTCCGGTAGGTCCTGCAGGACCAGTTGGTCCTATAGCAATAGGCGTACTTAATACCGTTTCCAACTTATTCTGTAACCCAAATTCTGTTTTTGTTATTTCTCTTAAAGTATTACGCACACTTTCGTTGACAGATAGTAAATCTGAGATCGTAGCACCTGGGCCTGTGACACCAGGCAATGTGCCTAGAACATATTGAATCTTTTCACCCTCGGCATTAATAATATGACTTAATCCAAGTTCTTCCATAGCAATCGAGGAGAGTAGTAAGTTTACTGCTTGGTCGCGAGTAATATCAATAGTTGGAGTAATATTAGGAATGTTAGCTTGAGACATATGCACTCACATCCTTTAAATAATCTATTCTTATTGTATTTGGCATTTTTTTGGTTATGTCTTTAGACTAGCATATTAGTACAGGTCATTAATCATTTATGGATATTAGACTCGTCATGTTTACTTTATCTTCTTCATATAATTAGTACGAGAAATGACTTTTGAATATCATTTTCTGCTTATATGAGCCTATACATATATAGGAGTGAGGGGGTGTATGTATTGCAATGGTATGAAAAAGTGAATAACGATGATATAAAAAAGCAGCGTCAGAGTAATGAACAACATTATTTAGCCAAAGATGATGAAGTTAATATGGAACCATTAGGATTGGAACAGCAGTCTATAACACCAGATCATCCGAATGATATAAGAAACAATACTGAGAGTAACAATCAATTAGAATTCATGATTATTGATACTGATCAACTGCGAATTCAAAATATATGTAATGATCCAGACGTGGATAAGTATAGTGAGATTCAACTTAACGCTAATACTAATAATGAATTCAATGTAGATAACATGATAGATGATAATACACTCTATGTGACTTTTGATGATACTACTAATAAAGATGCGAATACTAACAACAAGCTACACTCAGAAGATTCTGCTGATGAACTTCCAACGGAACTTAATTATGCGGAGCGAGTAAAAGCTTTATATATACAATGGTTAGAGCTATTATTGCATGATCAAACAGCCCTTTCTCAATTACTTTACGCGGAAGCAATTCATATACAAGCATTTCTCTCAGAAGAGAGTCACTTCTTAACTCACCCAACAAGACAAGATATCGTAGCATTTCAAGAAACGGTAGGAAAGGTTATTGATTCACTCAATGAGAAGCAACGAATTCATATTAAGCTTCTTGACTCTTCAATAAAGTTGTTTCAACAAGGTGAGCGAGTTGAATAAAGAAGAAACTGAATATATAGAACATGCTGAAGCAGTCGTCTGGAAACTCGCAACGATAGTAAAAGAAAATATAGAGTTACTTGAGAAAATGGATAGACAAATTGAACATAAACTTCCTCATTTACGAGTGAAGATTGAAGATGCGATTCTTATGCAAATGAGAACCTATCAAAAGGTTAATGAGCTTTTTCCACGACTTGAAGAAATAGAGAATACATATGTTCGAAATCGTTCCAATGAAGTAAGCTTATCCGGTAAATCCATCAAATTATATGCTCCTCGAATTTGGAACATCATAAACATAGTTAGTAAGTTAAAACCCTCATCGATGCAATATAATTGGCGTCACATTCTTGAAACTAATCAAGGAATATCAATAAGTGCATCTTATATGCGAAAACCTAAATTAGAGGAGCAAGGTACGATTACTGAACCGAAAGAAACGAGAATAGATCTAAATTCAAAGGAACTATTAGTTCTAGATAACTTCCTTGTAGCGACATATAATGCTCCGCAACACTTAGATAAGAGCCATTCAGTTGTACAAACTTATAAACGGATCAATAAAAAGGTAGGAAATCTAGAAAATAAAGTTGAGAAGGTAGCTACTTCACATAAAATATTACTTGAGCAATCCGAACATTCCGAATCAGTTAGCAAAGTACAATTAAGAGGAAACAAGAAATATACCGACTATTTAAAATCAGTCGGTATATCCGGTAAAATTGGTAAACTAGCGATAATTGAGCCGATTGTAACTTCATCTAACCTAGTCTTAAAAAGAGACTAGGTTTTCTTCGTATTATAAAGTAATTAACAGCATGAATTAATACGTCTATGACGTCTGTTCTCATTGCGTCTACGATTGCAAAAACAATTACGATGACGTCTATTATTGTTGAATCCTAGCAATCCTCCACAGCAGCCAAATGACCCGATTCTATTTCTTCTACAGCCACAAGAAATAGTTACTTCTTTTTCTCTACTAGATTCAGTAATCTCTCTGCTCATATTTATCCCTCACAATCCTCAGTAATAATATATAATATGCTAGTTTGAGAGAGAAGGACACACTATGACGACATTGAACTAGTTATCTATGAAATTAAAACTGTTGTATACTAGTTGCCCAATGTTCGATAAAATAACTAGAATCTAAGATGAAATAAGAGTTTCTGATAAAAAAAGACTCTCTCACTTCAAAAGAAGTTAGAGTGTCTATTTAATTTATTCTATGCAATCATCATCATTTTCATCTTCGGATTGATTCGATTCAGAAAAGCTTTCTAGAGTAGTTGATAATTGCATTAGCAATATTAACTCCGTTTGCATGACACCTGTAAGTGTTTTTCGAACAGAATCGTTGATCTTCAAAATATCGTCTAAACAAGCAGGATCATGAGAAGCGTGCAACGTTCCTAAAGCAAATTGTACTTTTTCAGCCTCAGCATTTACAAGATGACTTAATCCAAGACCTTTCATTGCAATTGAGGCCATTAATAAATTGAAAACATCTTCATTGCACAGGGTAATTCTAGGGTCAATGTTGGGAATATTTGGTAAAGACATTTAATTCACTCCTTTACTTTCGGAATGTAGCTTACTCCTCACAAGGTTCCTCGATATGCTCTTCTCCTTCTGCAAGTAAAGCAATTGTACGATCGAGCTTTTTCAAGTTAAGCCATTGACCCATAGTTAAATCTTCAATAAGCGTCGAGACTGCTTTGTTCATTTGTAAGAAATCTCGAGTTTCTAAGCAAGTTGCCTCATTAGTAAAAGCGACGAAAGCTTGCAATTTCTCAGCTTCAGCATTGATCAGATGAGAAAATGCAAGTTCGTTTAAAGCTACAGAACTAAGTAAAAGATGTAGACTTTGTTGTTTGGTTACACTAATGTCTGGAGTTATGTTTGGTATATTGGCTTGGGACACTTAAGATCACTCCTTATAAGTATTCACTTCACTTAATATATGGTAATATAGGCATGTCTTATGTCTGCTTAAAGTATTAATGAGAAATTAGTTATATATGTAGATTGTAAAAAGTGTATATTGTTATGAAGGTAGAATGTAAAGTTATTAGAAGGAAGATGAACGTAATGAAGGCATACGGTTATGTTGCTATAGGTGGCTTTGTTGGTGCAGTGATTAGATATGTAATTAGTGAGCACTGGATAACAAGTCAGCCTGTACCTACGCTATGGATTAATATTATAGGGAGCTTTTTATTGGCATTATTGTATAGTGCAGTAACTGTCAATATTCCTTGGAATGAAGAAATAAGATGGCTATTTGGAACAGGAATGCTCGGAGCATTTACTACGTTTTCAACTTTTTCATTAGATTTGTTACGTTACTTAGAGCAGCATCAATACATGGCCGCGGTATTATATATGATGGGAAGTGTAGTAGGTGGGGGTCTTGCCGCGATTGCAGCAATAATAATTGTAGAGCTGTTCAAGAGAAAGAAGGGAACCTTATGATAAAGGAAAGCTACCTCATGATTATTGCGATTGGAGCTATGGGATCATTAGGGGCATGTGCTAGATATTATATTAGTTACTATCATGGTACTAACAATACTAAAGATTTCCCTAGAGCAACTTTTCTTGTTAATATCGTTGGATCTTTCATTCTTGGATTTCTGTATTCCTTATATGAGCAAGCGATTATTAGTGAATGGTTGTGGTACCTTTTAGGAGTAGGTTTTCTTGGTGCATTTACGACGTTTTCCACATTCAGCTATGAGTTGATTATGTATATGAAAGAAAAACGGTATGGTAGTGCTATAGGTTATGTCACCGCGTCTCTAATAGTAGGAATAGCTTCTGTATACATAGGCTATTGGATACTGAAAATATAGCATTTTGATGTGAATTCATCAGAAGGCTATATTTTTTTGCTAATTTCATGAAAGGATGGAAGGTGTAAGCGATTAAAATAACTATTGACAACGCTATCATTTTGCGCAATAATGAACGCGTGTACATTTATCTGAAATAATAAGCTACATATATAAGGGAGAGAGCTCAATGACAAAACCAGCTAAGCAAAATGAACCTCTTGTAACACATATTTACACAGCAGATCCTTCTGCACATGTATTTAATGATAAAATTTATATTTATCCTTCACATGACTTAGATCATGATGGTCCAGATAACGACAATGGGGATCAGTACAAAATGGAAGATTATCATGTTCTATCCATGGATGATATAGATGCTCCTGTTATTGATCATGGTGAAGCACTTCATGTTCGTGATGTTGCATGGGCTAGTGCTCAAATGTGGGCACCAGATGCAGCTTTCAAAAATGATACGTATTATTTATATTATCCAGCACGTGACCATGATGGGATTTTCCGTATTGGCGTAGCAACGAGTGATAAGCCAGAAGGACCGTTCAAACCAGAAGAAAACTACATTCCAGGAAGCTATTCTATCGATCCAGCTGTATATGTAGATGAAGATAATCGTGCTTACATGTATTATGGTGGTCTTTGGGGTGGACAACTTGAGAAATGGCAGTCTGGGCAATTTGTTGCTAATGAAGCAGATCCAGATGTAAATGGCCCAGCTCTTGGACCATTAGTAGCTGAAATGTCTGATGACATGCTTACTTTCAAAACAGATCCACAAGAAATTAGCATTGTGGACGAGAATGGTAACGCTATTCTTGCAAGTGATGAGGATCGTAGATACTTCGAGGGTCCTTGGATGCATAAATATAAAGATACGTATTACTTAAGTTACTCAACAGGTTCAACGCATTACCTGGTGTATGCTACTAGTAAATCACCAACAGGACCTTTCGAATACAAAGGAAGAATTCTTGAACCAGTACTTGGTTGGACAACACATCATTCAATTATAGAGTTTAAAGGTAAATGGTATCTGTTCTATCATGATTGCTCCCTATCAGGTGGAGTTAACCATAAACGTAGCGTTAAATTCACTGAGCTGAAGTATAACGAAGACGGCACGATTGTAACGATCTTCCCTTATGGAGAACAGGCTTAATAATAATATGAGGCAAAAGCTTTACAGATCTAATATCAATAGATTCATAACAATGAACTCATATGGATAAACATGTAGCAATAAATTAATATTGAAAAACTCGTAACAATGATCTAATAACACTAATGAATAAATATCAATAACCAATTATTAAATTATAAAACCTACCTTGTAAGCAGAGTGATCTACACTTGAGTTTGGAAATAACTCATCGAGAGATCGTATGCTTACACAGGTAGGTTTTTCGTTTACTCATAATATTGATTGCGAAATTGAGAAGGGGATAATCCGGTGTGCTTAGAGAAACAGTTAGAGAAATAGGGTATGTTTTCAAATCCTACATGCTCTGCAATTGCTGAAACTGTCCAATGCGTATTTAGTAACAAACTCTTCGCTTGATCAATACGAACTTTCATAACATATTCATTGGGGGTCACACCATACATTTGCTTCATTGCTCGAGTTATATAGTTGTAATGATAATTGAAAGTAAAAGCGAGCCGTTCGTTCGTAATTGATTCTTGATAATGATTTCTAATAAAATTCTCCACTTGCTCGGCTAATTTTACGATTGGTGTTACATCATCATCATTTTGTCTCATATCCATCATTTTTAACAATTGCTCAAATGCATGTTGCTTTTTCCAATAAGCATTAGATTCTCTTTCTGTATTCGCTTCGTTCATTTGTTCTAATAATTGATAAGCTTGTTGAGGAAAGGGGAAAGTTGTATGTTTCGATAATTGAATCGTGTATGGTGTTGGGTAAAAACATTGTTGATGTTCCTCGATAGTAAGCTTTATATGTGCTTGTTCACTTTGTGTCCAGGCACCTATCGTTTGAAAATGAATCCAGTAAAATAATGTATGGCCCTCAGCAGGTTTCGCAGAGTAGTGCGATTGATTAGGTAATAGAATAAGCGATTGACCTGCTGTTAATGTCCATTGTTCGTTATCTTCCCCAATATACAAAGTGCCTTCTCTAACAAGAATAAAATCAAAGAATCCTAAATGCGTTCGATTCGGATGAGTATCATCTTTCTCGTGGATTTGAAATCCACTTTCAAGATAGTAAGGTTGCGGTGGTGCGTTGAAATATAGATAGTTCATGGACTTCATAAAATACACTCCGTTAGTGTGAGATTTTATAATAAATAGGTTTGAATTCTGTATCGTATATATTCATATTAACACATAAAATAGATTTGTAGAGTGTGAGAATCTAACAATATAGGAGAGTGAGATAATGACGACACCCATTCAATTATCAAAGCCAAATCAGTTTATTCCAATGAAGCAAGTTAATATTGCGGATCCTTTTTGGAGTCCATATATAAAGTTAGTTAGAGATGTTGTCGTGCCTTACCAATGGGAAGCAATAAATGATCGTGTAGAAGGTGCGGAACCAAGTCACGCAGTGCAAAACTTCAAAATTGCAGCTGGATTAGCTGAAGGTGAATTTTACGGATTTGTCTTCCAAGATACTGATGTAGCAAAATGGATTGAAGCAGTCGCTTATCTGTTAACTAAGGAATCTAATAGCGAGCTTGAAGCGATCGCCGATGAAATGATTACTATTATTGAAAAAGCACAACAATCTACCGGGTATCTTAATACTTATTTCATCATTAAGGAACCACAACTTAAATGGAAAAATCTAACAGAAGCTCATGAATTATATACAGCTGGACATATGATCGAAGCCGGTGTTGCTTATTATCAAGCTACTGGTAAACGTAAATTACTAGATATCGTGTGTAAAATGGCTGACGATATCGGTAATGTGTTTGGTGATGGAGAAGGGCAAATTCAAGGGTATGATGGACATCAGGAGATTGAGCTTGCTTTGGTGAAGCTATATCATATTACTGGTGAAGATAAATATCTACAATTAAGTAAATACTTTATCGACAAACGCGGAACTAATAACTTCTTCATAGAAGAAGCTGAAAAACGTGGTTGGAGTAGTATTTGGCATAAAGATCGCATTCAAATAGATCCGCAATATTTCCAATCACATAAACCAGTACGGGAACAAGATGTAGCTACAGGACACGCTGTTCGTGTAGTATATATGCTTGCAGGCATGATTGATATTGCGAAAGAAACAAAGGATGCTAGCTTAATAGAAGCAAGTCGTACATTATGGAACAATATTGTTCATAAGCAAATGTACATCACAGGCGGAATAGGTTCTATGGCTCCAGGAGAAGCATTCTCGGTAGATTATGATATACCTAATGATACCGCTTATTCCGAAACATGTGCATCGATAGGCTTAATATTCGCTGCACAACGTATGCTTCAACTGGAAACGAAGAGTGAATATGCTGATGTGATGGAACGTGCACTATATAATACGGTTATATCGGGAATGTCATTAGATGGTAAGCATTTCTTCTATGTTAACCCTCTTGAAGTATTGCCAGAGCAATGTAACGGACATAATAAAAACTACAATCATGTGAAACCAGTCCGTCAAGAATGGTTCGGTTGTGCATGCTGCCCACCTAACCTTGCTCGTTTACTTGCATCACTAGGTGATTATATGTATTCTGTAACTGGCAACACAGTGTATTCTCACTTATTTATCGGTGGAACTACAGAACTGGATGTTGATGGTTCATCTGTAACAGTGAAGCAAGTTTCTGATCTACCTTGGAGTGGAGTAGTGAAATATGAACTTTCGACTTCAGCAACAGTTCATATGACATTGGCCATTCGCCTACCTAATTGGTCCAACGAAACTACGATTAAAGTAAATGGAGTAGCTGTACAAGTTACAGAAATTACGGAAGATGGTTATGCGAAGATCTCGCGTGACTGGGCAACAGGAGATATTGTGGAATTAGGTTTCGATATGAGTATTAAACGAATGAAGAGTCATCCTAAAGTGAAAGCGAATGCAGGTAAAGTTGCCCTCCAACGTGGTCCAATCGTTTATTGCATCGAAGAGGCTGACAATGGAAAACTATTACAACAAGTGAAATTACCTAGCGATGCCGAACTTACTTTGAAATTTAATGATGCACTAGCTGATGGAGTATACACGATTCAAACTAATGGCGTAACGATTGATGCTGATTCCTGGCCTAATCAGTTATATGCTGCAGATACAACAATATCAGAGACACCAATTGCACTAACATTTATCCCTTATTACACATGGGCTAATCGTGGTGAGGGTGAGATGATGGTATGGGTGAATGAGCTAGCAAAGTAATTAGTTTGTAAAGTACCAAAATTCAATAACTTTATATTCATAGCAATGTAACATGGAAAATACATGTTATACGTTAGAAGATTTGAAATGCACCCCAATTGTGAGTTGTACCCCAATTGTTAGACACATCTAACAATTGGGGTGTTTTATTTCTTACTCCATCTTCCCTATCAAAATTGTGTTAAAAATGTATATTAGTACTAGGTCGCTAACAATGAAATTCATCATAATTTACATAAACGGTCGAAGAAGGCTAGGGTTCATACAGTTAGGTCTAATACACATTTATGGAGGACATTATGAAGAAAACGATTCAGTTAGTTATGATTATGATTCTATCCATTGTCTTGCTGGTGCCAACAACAGCAGCCCATTCCGGTAGAACAGATGCGAAAGGAGGGCATAATTGCTCTGCAAAATCTAAGAGCAAAGGATTATGTACTGGTTATCATTATCATTCAGGTTCTAGTTCTACAACAAGTGGTTCAAGTTCATCTAGCAATAGTTCGACTAAGAAAAACAATAGCAGTTCAAATACTTCCAAATCTCCTACCATTAAAAAAGCAGAGTATGAAAAATCGAGTGTTACACTATATGTTAACGATGTTCTATTCAAATTAGACAATGATATACTAGTTAAAGATAATAGTAATTATTTCCCTGTCAGAGATGTTGCGAAAGCAATAGGGGCTACTATTGAAATAGATAAGGGTGCAGATGTAATCAAATTGACAAAAAATAAGAAGAGCTCTGCATTATCATTATTTAGTAAAAATGTGATCTCTAAAAATAATACTACGTATGCACCAATTCGAGATATCGTAGGTGATCTCGGAGCTACAATAACGTTTGACAAAGATAATAACAGAATTTATATTAGTATCAAATAATAAGATAACTCCGAAAGAATCGGGTTTCAAGCTAATGCTTGAGACCTTTTTGTCGTTTCTATTAAATGTATAATATTGTATAATGGAGGTATGTTTAATGATCTACGTAACAAAACAAGATAAACAGTGGTTAGTTGTTTCATTTCGTTATAATGAAGAGATTGTACAGTTGATTAGAGAGATCCGTGGAAGAAAATACGATCCTATAAAGAAAGAATGGCTCATTCCGTACATGATTTCGTCGGTTACTCAACTCATTCATCTATTCCATGAGAAAAATATGACCGTTGAGATTCAACTAAAGGATGAATGCAATCTTTTCGCCAAATGTCGAGCATATACAAGTAAGAAAATGGAGCTTGAACAATTTCTCCGTTTAAAAGATCTTCAGAACATTCAAGAAAATGAGGAAGACGCATCCCAGTATAACAACTCTTCAATCATTACTTCACAAACATCTACAGCAAAGAGTGCTCGCTCATCAACAGAATCCAACATTACTAAAACTATTCGTGACCCAATATCAACAATACTAAAAACAGAGGCAGTGCCACTGCAAATTGACGTACTTCAACAAGAACTAAAACTACGGGGGTACAGTAGAAAGACGATCTCCGTATATCGGAGCCATGTCATACGATTTATAGATTATTTGAAAGCAAAAGAGATAGAAAGTGGATTGACAAAGGGAATCGTTGAATCCTATGTACTTCTGCTACTAGAGAAGGGTCTTTCACACTCCTATGTAAATCAAGCAATAAGTGCTTGTAAATTTTACTCAGAGCATGTATTACAGCAAGTAGATACTGCCCAATATGTTCGACCAAAGTCAGAAAAGAAATTGCCACAGGTGTTGTCTTTAACTGAAATCAAACTCATTTTCAATACAATACAAAACGAAAAACATCGAGCCATAATAATGATCACTTATTCTGCTGGGTTACGAGTAAGTGAAGTGGTTCGATTGAGGTTAGAGGATTTTGATCTTGATAGACAATTAATAAGAATACGCCAAGGTAAAGGAAGGAAAGATCGTTATACTTTGCTTTCTGAAACAGCATGGCAAGCTATTGAGCAGTATAGAACTAATAACAAGTTAACAAACTGGCTATTTCCAGGTCAGCAGAACAAAGGTCATATTACTGAGCGAACCGTACAGAAAGTATTTGAACAAGTATTGGCCAAAACTAAAATCCATAAAGAAGTAACGTTACATACATTACGACATTCATTCGCAACACATTTGCTAGAAGGGGGTATTGATATACGTTACATACAAGAATTACTAGGTCACCAACACATAAGCACTACACAAAAGTACACACACGTAACGAACATCAACGCACGCAGCATAAAAAGCCCACTAGATATGTAATCGAGTATAGTAATTATATTTGCAAGAAACTGAGGGAGGAAGTGGTTAGCAGAAGTATGTAAAGAACGCAAAGTGCGCAAATGGATAGAAAGAAACATATAACCCGAAATACGCAAATAATCATGTTTATAAACTATAAACGAAATACATAAATAATATGATATGTGAAACATCTGGATTCGTAAAACCATATAGATATAAGTGTTAATAAAAGAAAATACAAATAGCAACAATACGAGATCACATCTCGTTGTAGTAAGTAGAAAAGAACAGTAACTCAACTCAACTCACAAGAATAATTAGTTTCATCCTCGCATCATGAGCCGCACCAGTTGGAGATCCAAATATAACTTTAGACAACCCAGATGAAAACCATGATTCAAAAACTATCGAACAGAAACCTTAAGGAAAAAAATATAGATGAAGTCATTAAGACATATAAAAATGATAGCATGGCAACATTCAGGTTTGTGAAGTAATTCAAGAAGTCAGATGCATCACATATCACCGTATTCACGCAGCGGCTCCGCCTTGGTCACTTTGATGCTGTTGGCAGAAGTAGCTGATTCAGTGACAACTTCCTGCGGAATTTCGTGAATAACTGAACGTTATGTGAAATGATCGAAAGAATATAAAATCTATAAATCCAAAGGAGAGGGTCATAATATTCTTAGTATATTGGCGATATTTTCTTTATGTTTTGGATCATAAAGTTAGCGTTCTCATTGAATGTTGGAAAGAAGGATTGTATCTTCAAGGAATCATTCATGATATGTCAAAATTTTCTTCTCAAGAATTTATTCCGTATGCACTTAAGTTTTATTCAAACCAGAAGGATGAGAATACCGAGCTAAGATGGAAGAAAGCTTGGTTACATCATCAAAATCATAATAAACACCATTGGGAATATTGGATAGTAAATAGAAACAAAAGAGAAGCTTTGCCAATGCCAAAGAAGTATATGATAGAAATGGTATGTGACTGGAAGTCGTTTTCAAGAAAGTGGGGTCGTATAGTTAAAGAATCTAGTCTAGTAGAAAGAATGATGAAATCTGAAGAAATAATATTACATCCAATAACAAGGAAAGAACTTGAAAATTACATAAAGGGAAAGAAAAATGATACATGAGTTGAAAGCAAAATCAACGAAGTCGATCACATCACATAACACAGTATTCACGCGGCGGCTCCGCCTTGGTCACTCGATGCTTTTGACAGAGTAGTAGATTCAGTGACAACTTGCTGCGCAAGTTCGTGAATACAAGAACGTTATACGAAACCGGAAGAATATATGTTATAGAGGGTGAATACATGGAAGTTTCGTTTATTGAAAGTACCCCGAAAGTAGAAGAATATATGTTGTTGATAGAAAGCACGGGATGGAAAGGAATACTAGATAAAGGGAAATCTTCCTTAAGCTATTCTCTCGAGAATAGCTGGTATAGTATAAGTGTTTACTCAAAAGAAAATGAAATTATTGGATTTGGTAGAGTAATATCAGATGGAGAATTACATGCTTTAATATGTGATGTAATTATAATGCCAGAGTATCAAGGACTTGGATTAGGATCTGAATTGTTACAAAAGTTAATAATGAAATGTAAGAAACATGATATTTTAATGATTCAGTTATTTTCAGCAAAAGATAAGTATAGATTTTATGAAACTCATGGATTTGAAAGACGACCCGATCATTCACCAGGGATGAGATTTAAAACAGTTTAAATTAATGATAGTAGTCCAAGACGGCTTCGTATAACACAGTATTCATGCTGCGGCTCCGCCTTGGTCACTGTGATGCTTACGGCAGAGTTGCAAAATCAGTGACAACTTCCTGCGGAAGTTCGTGAATACATGAACGTTATCTGTAATTGACTAATTAAAAGAAAATCAGTTTAGTAGGAGGATTCATAGATGAATGATATGAAGACTTTTATCC
>Ga0160441_100560_pt1 | contig 24886 bp, 22 predicted proteins | sample HID1971K_E1MG_FD_108260 | JGI IMG/M metagenome (GOLD analysis project Ga0160441, IMG submission 108260) | Enriched millipede-associated microbial communities from UW Madison campus, WI, USA - HID1971K_E1 MG | ecosystem: Host-associated > Arthropoda: Insects > Digestive system > Unclassified ... | reverse complement strand
GTGCGGCTCGAGGTCGGCACCCTCGAACACCTCGCGCCATTCGCCGGCGGTCACCGGCACGTCCCCCCACGCCGTCTCGACGCTCAGGGCGCGCGTCGGCGGTCGCTGCCACAGACGCACGGCGGCCTCCACGGCATCCACGAACCGGCCATCGCCCTTGCACTCCCGCACGATGGCATCCGCCTCGGCACGCACCTCGCCGGTGACCGTGACGAGATCGTCGACGGCACACACGAGCGCGCCGTCCTCACCGAGGCTCGGCAGCACGTCGTCGACGTAGTCGACGTAAGGGCGGTGGGGGCCGACGAACAGCAGACCGCCTGCCTCGTGCTGCAGTCGAGCGTCGGCGTACAGCAGATACGCGGCGCGATGGAGTGCCACAACGGTCTTGCCGGTGCCGGGCCCGCCGTCGACGACGAGCGCGCCCCGCGAGCCGGCGCGGATGATCTCGTCCTGGTCGGACTGCAGCGTGGCGAGCACGTCGCGCATCTTGGGCGAGCGGCTCGCACCGAGGCTGGCGATGAAGGCCGACTGATCGTCGAGCGCGGCCGATGCCTCGGCGCCATCGGGCGTGAACACCTCGTCCCAGTAGTCGACGACCCGGCCGTCGCGCCAGCGGTAGCGCCGCCGGCTGCGCAACCCCATCGGGTCGGCGCCGCTCGCTGCGAAGAACGGGGCGGATGCCGGTGCGCGCCAGTCGGTCAACAGCCGCCGCTCGCCGCCCTCGCCGGCATCCGCGAGCCCGAACCGGCCGATGTACATCACCGCGCCGTCGACGGCGACGGTGCGCCCGATGCACGCGTCGAGGCCGAATCGGCGCAGCATGCGCACCCGCGCGCTGAGCTGCCGCACTTCGAGGTCGCGCTCGAGCGCACGCTGACCTTCGCTCGCCTGTTCGCGACGCACGGCGTCGAGGCGGCTCGTCGTCGACGCGACCTCCGCCGCGAGCGTGTCGCGGATCTCGGCGAACCGCGCCCGATCCGCGCCGATGAGCGCCGGGTCGGCCTTGCGGCGCAGCCGGTCGGGCAGATCGAAGGCATCCTCGTCATCGTCTGGCCTGGTCATGCCACTCCTTCTCCGCAGCCCGGGAACCGGCGCGACCAGCGATTCTGCCCTAGGAGGGGGCCCTTGCCGCAAGCCCCCGGGTCGGAGCGATAATGGAAAGGGAAGGCGTGACGCGACCCGAATCGGCGTGACGTCTCTACCCTGGAAGGGTGACTGCCCGCACGCCAGAGCCGTGGGTCTGCCCCACCTGCGGCGACCGGCTGTCGTTCGAGATCCTCGACGACGAGAAGTTCCTCGTGGCGTGGTCGTGCGTGACGTGCGGACTGGTCCGCACCACCGAGCCGATGTAGCGCCGCGAGGCGCGGGCACGCCGGCGGCTCACCCGCGCTGGGCGAGAACGAAGGGCAGCACCGCGCTCGCCCCGGCCGCGCGCAGTTCGCGCGCAGCCACCGTGATGCTCCACTTGCTGTCTACGAGATCGTCGACCAACAGCACGGGGCCGTCCGGGACGTCGAGGTCAGCCGCGCTGAACCGCTGCCACACGCCCGCCAGTCGGAACGCGCTGTTGCCGCCGGGTGCGCCTGTCGGACCTCCGTCGACCAACCCGAGCGATCCGATCAGCGGCAGCCGGCCGATGTCGGCGATGCCGCGCGCGAGCGAATCGACCAGCTGCGGCCTCGACCGCGACGGCATCGCGACGACGGCCACCGGCCGCGCCCCGCCACCCCACTCGGCGCCGGACCACTCGGCGAGCACGCGCACGCACGCCGCGAGCACGTTCGGCGGCACCGACGCGTCGGGCGCTCCGGCGGCGAACATCTCGCGCAGGGTGCCGCCCCAGCCGAGATCGGTGAGCCGCGCGAGGGCGCGCCCTTCGCTGTGCTGCTCGTCGGCTGGAATGCGCCCGCGTACGGGCACACCGAGCCGATCGGCGCCGGTCGGCCATTGGCGACGCGGCTCGATGGGCACTCCGACACGGTCGAGGGCCGCAGTCGCGGCATCCGTCGCCTCGTCCGCGATCGTCGCGGCGAACCACCGACCCGCACAGTTGTCGCACCGCCCGCACGGCGCGGCGGTGTCGTCGTCGAGCGACCGCTGCAGGAACTCCATGCGGCACGCGCCGGTCTCTTCGTAGTCGATCATGTGCTGCTGCTCGGCGATGCGCTCGGCCGCGATGCGGCCGTAGCGCTCTTCGTCGTACGCCCACGGCTCGCCCGTTGCGACCCACCCGCCCTGCACCCTCGCGACGGCGCCGTCGACGTCGAGCACTTTGAGCAGCAGTTCGAGCGGGGTGCGCCGGATGTCGACGATCGCCTCGAGTGCCGGCGTCGAGAGCGGGGCGTCGGATGCCGACAAGGCGGCGAGCACGCGGTCGGCCCGCTCGCGGTCGGGCATCGACGCGGTCGCGAAGTAGTGCCAGATGTCGCGGTCTTCGACGCCCGGCAGCAGCAGCACGTCGGCCGACGCGGTCGCGCGCCCCGCGCGCCCCACCTGCTGGTAGTACGAGACGGGTGACGAGGGCGCTCCCAGGTGCACGACGAACCCGAGATCGGGCTTGTCGAAGCCCATTCCCAGCGCGCTCGTCGCGACGAGCGCCTTGACGCGGTTGTCTTTCAGCAGCGACTCGGATTCCTCGCGCTCGTCGGCATCCGTCTGCCCCGTATAGGCGCGCACGTCGAATCCGTGCTCGCGAAGCGCGCGGGCGGTGTCGTTCGCCGCCGCGACGGTGAGCGTGTAGATGATCCCCGCGCCGGGCAGGTCGCCGAGGTGGCTGAGCAGCCACGCGAGCCGACGGGGGGCATTGGGCAATCGCAGCACGCCGAGCCGCAGCGACGTGCGCGCGAGCGGGCCGCGGATGACGAGGACTCCCGACCCGTCGTCGCTGCGGTCGCCGTCGGTGCCGGCGCCGTCGCCACCGTCGCCCAGGGCGCCCAGCTGCTCCGCGACATCGGCGACGACGCGGCTGTTGGCCGTGGCGGTGGTCGCGAGCACGGGAACACCCGGCGGGATCCGCGCGATGAGGTCGCGCAGTCGGCGGTAGTCGGGACGGAAGTCGTGCCCCCAGTCGCTGATGCAATGAGCCTCGTCGACGACGAGCAGCCCGATCCGCGGCACCAGCTGAGGCAGCTGCTGGTCGCGGAACGACGGGTTGTTGAGCCGCTCGGGCGAGACCAGCAGCACGTCGACCTCGTCGCGGTCGAGCTGCGCCAGCACGTCGCCCCATTCGTGCGGATTGGTCGAGTTGATGGCGACGGCCCGCACCCCCGCCCGTCGCGCCGCGGCGATCTGGTCGCGCATCAGCGCCAGCAGCGGCGAAACCAGGACGGTCGGGCCGTTGCCGCGCCGCCGCAGCAGCAGGGTGGCGACGAAGTACACGGCCGACTTGCCCCACCCCGTCCGCTGCACCACGAGCGCACGCCGATGCCCGTCGACGAGCGCCTCGATCGCTTCGTACTGACCGTCATGGAACTCGGCGTCGTCGCGGCCGACGAGCGTCCGCAGCACCTCGAGCGCGTCGGCGCGGGAGGAGGTCGGCGTGGGTGTCGGCGTCGTCATATGGTCCAGTCTCGCCCGAGGCGCGGACATGATGGTCGCCGACCATCGCGGCACCGACTCGTGCGGCGAGTGCGTCGCGGTTCAGGCGACGACGCGCACCGAGCGCCCGTCGGCGCCACCACCCACGGTGACGGTGACGATGTCGCCGACCTGCAGCTGACGCCCACGCCGGCGATCGACCTCGCCGTTGACACTGACGAAACCGTCGATGATCGCCTCTTTCACATCACCGCCCGAATCGAACAGGCCAGCGAACTTGAGGAACTGGCCGAGGCGGATGCCGTCGCCGCCGATCGGCACATCGTCGATGGGTGTCGGGATCGTCATCCCTGCATGCTAGTCAAGCGGCGAGGGTCGACACGGACGACGGAGGATGATGGACAGATGGCCACCCCGCACCGCCCCGGACTGAAAGTCAGCGGCGGACTCACGATCCCCGAGTCCGAGCTCTCGTGGCGGTTCTCGCGGTCATCCGGCCCCGGCGGGCAAGGGGTGAACACCGCCGACTCGCGGGTCGAGCTCGTGTGGGATGCCGGGCGATCGAAAGCCCTCTCGCCCGTGCAGCGCGAGCGGGTCCTGGCTCGACTGAGCGGGCGGTTGGTCGGCGGGGTGCTGACGATCGCGGCATCCGAACATCGCGCGCAGCTGCGTAACCGCGACGCCGCGCGCGACCGACTCGCCGCGCTCGTGGCCGACGCGCTGCGCCCGCCCGCACCGAAGCGCCGCCCGAGCGCCCCGACCCGAGGGTCGAGAGAGCGCCGCCTGAAGGATAAGCAGCGCCGCACCGACGTCAAACAGCTGCGTCGCCCGCCCGCCGACTGACGCGAGCGACCGTCTCATCACCGGCGAGGTCGCACCACGCGACGACGCGCGCCGCCCCCGCTCCGTCCCCTCACCCCTCGAGGCGTCGGCTGCTGAGCCAGCGGACCATGTCCGGGTCGTGGTGGTCGAAGAACTGCGACTCCCCGGAATCGAGGGTCGCGATCTTCGCCATGTCGTCGGCAGTGAGCTCGAAATCGAAGACGTCGAGGTTCTGCGCCATCCGATCGGGGCTGACGGTCTTGGGGATGACGACGACGCCGCGCTGGATCATCCACCGCAGCACGACCTGCGCGACCGACTTGCCGTGCGGCGCGCCGATGCCGGCGAGCAGCTCATTGGTGAACAGCCCGTTCTTGCCTTCGGCGAACGGCCCCCACGACTCGATCTGCACTCCCTCGCTCTTCAGCAGCTCGTGGTAGTCGGCGCGCTGGTGGAACGGGTTCGTCTCGATCTGGTTGACCGCCGGGGCGATCTCGTTGTTGATGATCAGGTCGAGCAGCCGGTCGGCCGAGAAGTTCGACACCCCGATCGCGCGGGCGCGCCCGTCGCGATTGATCTTCTCCATCGCCCGCCACTGCCCGTAGTAGTCGCCGAACGGCTGGTGGATCAGGTACAGGTCGACGTAGTCGAGGCCGAGCTTGCGCAGTGAATCCTCGAACGCTCTCGCGGTGCTGCTCTCGGCCGGGGCATCCTGCACCCACAGCTTCGTGGTGATGAACAGCTCGGCGCGGGGGATGCCGGATTTCGCCAGCGCCGCGCCCACGGCCGCTTCGTTGCCGTACGCGGCGGCCGTGTCGATCAGGCGATACCCGGCGGCGAGCGCGTCGGTCACGGCCTGCTCGGTCTCGGCCGGGCCGACCTGGTAGACGCCGAAGCCGAGGATGGGCATGTGGATGCCGTTGTTGAGGGTGACGGTCTGCATGATGCGTTCCTTTCCAGAGTGGGGGGCGGTCAGCGGCGGCGGGCGGCGGGGATCAACTCGTGCGCCCCGTAGCTGTTGTCGTCGGGGTTGACGGTCACGCCGGGCGCGACGATCTCGTCGATGCGGTCGAGCACGTCATCCGGCAGCACGAGCGATGCCGCGGGGAGGTACGACTCCAGCTGCTCCATCGTGCGCGGGCCGACGATCGCCGACGTGACGCCGGGATGCCGGATGACGAACGCGATGGACATCTCCAGCAGGGACATGCCGCTGCGCTCCGCCAGCACGGCGAGGTCTTCGACGATGTCGAGTTTGCGCTGGTTGGCCGGGATCGACATGTCGAACCGTGCCTTCGGTCGCGCCGACGACGTGGGGGTGGCGTCGGCATCCTTCCGCCATCTGCCGGAGAGCCAGCCACCGCCGAGCGGACTGTAGGTGAGCGACCCCATTCCGTGGCGCTGCAGCGTCGGAAGGACGTCTTCTTCGATGCCGCGGACGAGCAGCGAGTACGGCGGCTGTTCGGTGACGAATCTCTCGAGACCGCGCTCGCGCGACGCCCACTGCGCCTCGACGATCTGCGACCCCGAGAACGACGACGATCCGATGTAGCGGACCTTGCCCTGGTGCACGAGGTCGGTCAGTGCGCCGAGGGTCTCTTCGATGTCGACATCGGGGGTGGGCCGGTGCACTTGGTAGAGGTCGATGTAGTCGGTGTCGAGCCGTCGCAGCGAGTTCTCGACCTCGCGGATGATCCACCGGCGCGACCCGCCGCGTTGGTTCGGGTCATCGGCATCCATCGGCATGAAGAACTTCGTCGCGAGCACGACGTCGTCGCGGCGCCCCTTGAGGGCCTTGCCGGTGATCTCTTCGGATCGGCCGTTCGAGTAGACGTCGGCGGTGTCGACGAAGTTGATGCCGGCGTCGAGTGCGGCGTGGATGATGCGGATGCCATCGGCTTCGTTGTCGCCTCCCCCCGTTGACCCCCACGGCCCGAACATCATCGTGCCGAGGCAGAGTGGGCTGACGGCGACGCCGGTGCGTCCGAGTGCGCGGTATTCCATGGTGTCTCCTTCTCGCGGTGACTCCATTCGACCCCGATTGCCGAGCCGGCGACAGTGCCCCGTGTGCCCGGTACTGCCAGGCCCTCCCCCCGGGGTGCTCTGACGCGTAGCGTCGTGGTCATGGATCCCCGCACCCCTGACCAACGCAGCGATGTGCGCGAGTTTCTCTCCACGAGGCGCGATCGCATCAGCCCCGACCAGGCGGGCCTCCCCGCCTACGGGGGCAACCGGCGTGTGCCGGGGCTGCGCCGCGAAGAGGTTGCGCTGCTCGCCGGCGTGAGCGTCGACTACTACACGCGTCTCGAACGCGGCGATCTGTCGGGCGTCTCCGACAGCGTGCTCGACGCGCTGGCGCGGGCGCTGCAGCTCGACGAGGCCGAGACGGCGCATCTGTTCGATCTCGCCCGCACGGCGAGCGCGTCGCCGGCCGCGCGGCGCCCCCGGAAGAAGACGGATGCCGTGCGGCCCAGCATCCAGCGGCTCATGGATGCCATGACGGGCGCACCGGCCATGATCCGGAACAACTACTTCGACTACGTCGCCGCGAACCCGCTGGGACGCGCCCTGTATGCGCCGGTGTTCGCCCACGCGGCGCCCAACAGCGCCCGGTTCGCGTTCCTCGACCCGGCCGCGCAGGAGTTCTACCCCGAGTGGGAGAAGAACACGCAGGAGCTCGTCGCCGCGATGCGGGGAGAGGCGGGCCGCAACCCGTACGACCGACGGCTGAGCGATCTCGTGGGCGAACTGTCGACGCGCTCGGAACGGTTCCGGACGTTGTGGGCGGCGCACAACGTGCGCTTCCACCGCAGCGGGGTCAAGCGCATCCACCACCCGGTCGTGGGCGATCTCGAGCTCACGTATGAGGCGTTCGAGCTGCCCGCCGACCCCGGACTGAGCCTCTCGACCTACACGGCCGAGCCGGGTTCGCCGTCGGCCGATGCGCTCCTGGTGCTCGCCAGTTGGGTGGCGACGAACACCGACCCGATCAGATCGTGACGACGCGCCGCTGGTTCATGCGGCGGTAGGGACAGCGTCGACGAGCGCACCGTCCACGAGGTGGACGACCCCGTGCATCCGGGGCAGGTGGACCCGATCATGGGTGACGAGCAGCGTCGAGGTGTTCAGCTCGTCGGTCAGGCGCAGGATGAGTTCGATGATGCTGGAGCCACGCTCCTGGTCGAGGGCGCTGGTGGGCTCGTCGACGAGCAGCACGCTGGGGTCGTTCATCAGGGCCCGAGCGATGTTCACTCGCTGGCGTTGCCCGCCGGACAGCTGGTGAGGTCGCTTGTCTCGATGGTCGGCGAGTCCCACGGCGTCCAGAAGCGTCTCGGCTCGCTGGGCCGCTTTCGCGCGGTTGCGGCGCGAGTGACGCGCGCCGAGCTCGTTCATGACGGACAGCTGCTCCAGCGCGGTCAGCGACGGGATGAGGTTGGACTGCTGGAAGACGATGCCGATCTTGCTCCGGCGGGTCTCTGTCGCTTCCCGGGGAGTGAGCCGAGTGGCATCGACCTCGTCGATGATGACCTGCCCGCTGTCGGGGCGGATGAGGGTCGCGGCGACCGCGAGGAGACTGGACTTCCCCGAGCCGCTCGGGCCGGTGATGCCGGTGACGGTTCCCGGGTGAGCGGTGAGGCTGACCCGGTTGACCGCGGTGACGCGGTTCTCCCCGTCGGGGAAGGTGAGGGTGATGTTGTCGAGGCGGATCATCGGTTGCTCCCGAGGGCGGTGAGGGGGTCGGCGGAGGTGACGGAGCGGAGCGCGAATGCGGCCCCGGCGAGGCCGAGGGCGATCATGATCGCTCCGGGTACGACCGTCGTGAGGGGGCTGAGGAGGAACGGCAGAGCACTGCCGGCGAGGGCGCCGAAGAGGGTGACGAGGCCGAGGCCGACTCCGATCCCCACGAGCAGAACGATCAGCGCCTGCCCCAGAGCGTCTCGTACCAGCGACGACGTGCTGGCGCCGAGTGCTTTGAGCACGGCGATGTCGCCCTTGCGCTGCATGGTCCACACCGTGAAGAACGCGCCGATGACCAGGCCCGAGATCCCGAACAGCATCGCGACCATCAACAGGAGCGACCCGATCTCGGAACGAAACGAACTGAGCGCGGTCAACGACCCGAGGATCGTCTGGGAGAGGGTGGCGTTCGCGGTGTCTGCGGCATCCCAGTCCGGCGACCCCGTGACGGCCAGAACCGTCGCGTAAGCGTCGGGGTTGCCGGTGGCCGCCGAGTAGGCCTGCCAGTCGGAGAGGGTCATCTCCACGACCGGGGTATGGCTGTACCAGGCGTCACCGGCGATCGTCTCGACCGTGTACGTGATTCCCGCGATCGTCACGTCGTCGCCCGTGGCAACGTCGAGGTCTTCCGCGGCTGGAGCGGAGAGGCTCAACCGTCCGTCTTGGGAGGGGGCCGTGGTGCTGAACCCCGGCTGCACGCCGAAGACGGCGATCGCGACGCGGGCGTCGTCCGCCTCGGCCCGGGTCTGACTGATCCCGATGGGTTCTGCCGAGGTGACGCCGGTCGTGGCGTCCCACGCAGTGCTCTGCTCTTCGGTGATCGTGGAGTCGGCGAAGGTCGCGGCGCCGCCGTCCGTGGTGGGCGCGGAAAAGACGACCCGATCTGCCGGGATCGACAGCACGGCGGAAATGTTCTGGGTGGCCAGGCCGCCGGTGAGACCGCTGAGGAAGCCGACGAGAACGGTGATGAGGGCAACGACCGACCCGATCAAGACGAATCGTCCGCGGGCGAAGCGCAGGTCGCGGAGCGCGACGAACATGAGATTCCTTTCCTGTCACCCGAGCTGGGCACAGGTACAACTTTTCCGCTTCTGATCTGCCATCTCATCGGCCACCCGCACAGGCTTCGCCGACTGAACGAAGGGCGGGGAAGTCGTCCTTTCGGACGATGCGGTCGCGATGACGATGCGTAGGATTCGGTCCATGCCCCACACCGCGCTCACCCCGGTCTTCGTTGGCCTGCGCACCGGGCTGCACGTCCTCTTCGCCGTCCTGGCGGGTCTGGTCATCGTCCGCGCGGTGCTCGTGCCGACAGACAGCAGCGTCGCCGCGATCGCCCTCGCGCTGGTGATGATGGCCACCTACGGCGTCGGGGCGGTGACGACCGGGACGACGCGACAGCGTGATCGCGTGCTGCGCCTGCTGTGGTTGGCGGCGCTCACGCTCGAGTGGGTGGCATTGCTCTGGCTGACGCCCGAAGCCGCCTACCTCGTCTTCCCACTGTTCTTCCTCTACCTCCACCTCCTCGGCCCGCGGTGGGGCGCTGCCGCGATCGTCGTCGCTACCGGCATCGCCATCTGCGCGCTCGGCATCCACGGCGGGTGGACTCTCGGCGGCGTCATCGGCCCACTGGTCGGCGCCGGAGTCGCCCTCTTGATCGGACTCGGCTATCAGGCTCTGGCCCGCGAGGCGGAGCAGCGCGAGACCCTCATGCGCGAACTCCTCGCCACCCGGGGTCAGCTCGCGGCGACCGAACACGAATCCGGGGTCCTCGCCGAACGCGCCCGACTCGCCCGCGAGATCCACGACACCCTCGCGCAAGGCCTGTCCAGCATCCAGATGCTGCTCTACGCCGCCGAGAAAGCCGACCCGGACCGGCCTGGCGCCGAACACATCCGGCTTGCTCGCGAGACGGCGGCGAGCAATCTCGCCGATGCACGCCGGTTCATCCGTGAACTCACCCCGCCCGACCTCGACGACCGCGGACTCGGCGGTGCGCTGCGCAGGCTCGCCGACTCGCAGTGGGCGGCGCAGGGGCTCCACGTCAACGTCCGGGTATCCGACGCGATCGATCTTCCGATGCACGTCCAGACGGCATTGCTGCGCATCGCCCAGGGAGCCATCGCCAACGTCATCCAGCACGCACATGCCACCACCGCGACCATCACTCTCGCCGCCGATCACGATCGGCTGCAGTTGACGATCGCCGATGACGGCGAAGGCTTCGACCCCCGCCTGGCGCCTGTAGAACCGCGTGGTCGATCTGATTCCTTCGGGCTCCAGGCGATCCGCGAACGAGCGGATCAGCTCGGTGGCAGCCTCACCATCGACAGTCATCCCGGCGAGGGAACGCAGCTGACCATCGAACTCGAGCTGGAGCGGGCCACATGATCCGCCTCGTGATCGCCGACGACCACCCGATCGTCCGCGCGGGGCTGGTGGCTCTCTTCGACCTCGAGGACGACATCGACGTCATCGCCGAAGCTGCAACACCCGATGAGGCCGTCTCGTCCGCCGAACACAGCAATCCCGACGTCGTGCTGATGGACCTCCAGTTCGGCGCCCACGCGGGATCGACCGGAGCCGACGCCACGCGACGCATCCGCGCCCTCGACGCGGCACCCTACGTCTTGATACTCACCAACTACGACTCGGATGCCGACATCCTCGGAGCCGTCGAAGCCGGCGCCAGCGGCTACCTCCTCAAAGACGCCCCACCCCACGAGCTCGCAGCAGCCGTCCGCGCGGCGGCCGCGGGCGAGAGCGCGCTCGCGCCGGTCATCGCCTCGAGACTCCTCAACCGCATGCGAGCGCCGCAGGCGAATCTCAGCAGTCGCGAGATGCAGGTGCTCGAACTCGTCGCCGCCGGCCACTCGAACACCGATATCGCAGCGGCGCTCTTCGTCAGCGAGACCACCGTCAAGTCGCACCTCGCCCACATCTTCACGAAGCTCGACGTCACGTCACGGACCGCAGCCGTGTCGGCAGCGAGGCAACGCGGCATCCTGCGCTGACCTCGCATCAACCCGGCCGGCGACTGCAGGACTAGGCTTCATGCCGCCGAGGTCGCGTGCGTTACAAGCCCGTCTACGCATAGCGCTTCTTGTAGGGACCGATGACACATGTCCGTGATGGCTCCTGAACGCCCCCATCTGTGACACGAAATGTCCACGGCTGAGTCGTGCAGGGAAGCGCACGAGTTGTCCACACACTCACCCCGTGTGCAGGGTCTCCTCGAGTATTGCGACCTCGTATGTGAGCTCAACACCTGGCGTAGGTGCGTAGCCACGGCAGCGGGTCGGTAGCCGTGGTGCCGTTTTCGAGTACTTCGAAGTGCAGGTGCGCGCCGAAGGAGCGGCCGGTGTTGCCGGTGCGGCCGATGAACTGGCCGACGGTGACGGTGTCGCCGATCTGAATTTGCCGGGAGTCGTATTCCATGTGCGCGTAGCGTGTAGAAACTTGATGCCCGTCCACGACATGGTCGATGACGATGGTGACTCCGAACGCACCCCCGCTGTCGGTGGAGACGCTGACAACGCCATCGGCGATGGCTTGAATGTGGGCCCCGGCGCCGGGGACGAAGTCGGTGCCCTCGTGCATCCGCCCGTCGCGCATGCCGAAGCCGTAGGTGATCGGGACGCCCACCGCGTACGGCCATTGCACCGCGCACGTCGAGTCGTTCGCGAACACGGCATCGGAGAGGTTGGAGATCCCGGCCGTGCCAGCAAGGTCGACGAGCGTCTCTGTGGTGTAGCCGTCACGCTGAATGACGGCGGCACCCTGCCCCTGGTCGGGGGTGACGTACGCCTGAATATCGGTCTCGCGGATGCCGACCGCGGCGGCAATCTCAGATCCGTCGTGCTCGTGCGGGAGCGCCTCAGCATCGACGGTCATGCCGATCGTCATCAGACCCACCACGCCCAGCACACGTGCGGTTAGCGACACCGCGCGTAGTCCGCTGAGCCTCCGGTCCCGGCGGGTCGCCTTCGGCTCGTTCGGTCCCGTCGCCTGTGCGGTCGATCTTGGTGTTTCCGAAGGGGGCTGCGTATGGCTCTGCGACGACGGGTGAGGAGTGCCGAACGAGAACAGTCGTGCTGCGGCGTCGAAGGGATCGACGAGCGCACCAATGGCAGCACCACGGTCGGCCGCATGAGTGGACGGGGCGGGTTCATGAGGCGGGCGTGTGTTGAAGAGGCGGGCTTCTCGTCTGGTACGCGGGGTACCCGCCGTCGAGATCTCGATAATCAGGGGCCTGTCGACGGCGCGACGGCGCGTTGAATGGACGTCGGATGTGTGAGTGAGCAAGATTCGGGTGTCTTTCGGGCTGGTCACTGACGAGGTGAGGGCAGCAAGCTGAGCCCGCTGTCGTCGACGACGAGCACCTCGCCCTCGTCGGTGATCGTGATGGCTTGGGCAGTGCCGTGCACAGTGCCGACGTCCTGCCATGACCCGTTCCCAGTGACGGTCCAGATCGTGTCCTTGTTATCCACGCCGACCAACCGCTGGCGGTCTGGGGAAGCGGCAATGAGGAACAGGGCGGGTGCGTCCGTGAGAGCCGCGAAGCTCTCACCGCGGTCCGTGCTGACCTGCGGGCCGTCAGGGGTGATCGCGATGATCCGACCCGCGGCATCCACCTCAAGACCGAAGGCGAGCAGGGTGCTACCTGTCGGTGACCACGAGACGCCCCCGTCGATGCTGATCAGCACCGCGCCGTCTCCGGCATCCTGCCCATACAGGGTGCCGTCCGGGCCGGTGGTGAGGGCGTGGAAGTCCTTCTCTCCGGTGAACGCGACCGGATCCCAGGTCTCCCCACCGTCTTGGCTGCGAATGATTCCGAGGTTCCCCACCCCCAGCTCGGCGGGTGTGTTGCGTCCGGGGTGGCCGGAAGCGATCAAATCCCCATCCAGCGCGGTCAGCCCCATCGCGTCGAAGTCGTTACCTCCGACGCGAGGGCCAAGCTCGCCGCCTGCGGTGACCGAGAAGATCCCTTCGTGTGTGCCGAGCAAAAGCCCGTCCCCATCAGGTGCGGGGACGATGGCGTGCACGTGGGCGACAACCTCGGCGTGTTCGGCGCCGGTGGAGGGCGGTGCAGCAGCTGCACAGCCGGTGAGAGTGAGAGCGGAAAGCGCGACAAGACTCGTTGTCGCGCGCAGTGGCATGCGCATACGCACCCTTTCGAGTTCAGGGTGAGGACGCCCTCGGGGTGGGCGTCCTCACCGGGTGCGGTCAGAGCTGTGCGAGCAGCTCCTGCATGGTGGCGATCTCCGCGGTCTGCGTGTCGATGATGGTCTGCGCCATCGTGATCGCGTCCGGATTCTGCCCGTTGTCGACTTCGTCCTGCGCCATATCGATGGCACCTTCGTGGTGCATCGTCATCTGCTCGAGGAACAGCCGCGACGCCTCCGCACCGTTAGCGGAATCCAGCGCCGCCATGTCGTCTTCGCTCATCATGCCGCCGCCGTGGTCCATGCCGTCCTTCGAGCCGGTGTCACTGTCGGCACCCCATGCATCCAGCCATTCCTGCAGCTGGTCGATCTCAGGCTGCTGGGCAGCTTTGATGTCCTCGGCCAGCGTGATCACGCCCTCGTCGATACCGTCCTTGGCGAGGATCATGTCGGACATCTCGACGGCTTGTTCGTGGTGCGGGATCATCATCTGCGCGAACATGACGTCCGCATCGTTGAAGTCCGCGTCCGGCGCGGACGTGGCCGAGCTGTTGCCGTGGTCCATTCCGGGCATTGAGTCGGAGCCAGTGGTACCGGCGCAGCCCGCGAGGGTGAGTGCGGCGGCGAGGGTGAGTGCGGCGGTTGCCGCGGTACGAATCTTCATCAGGGTTCTCCAATACAGGGGTACGTGAAAGCAACGCCGGTCAGGGTGACGGGCGTGCGGGTGCGGGAGCCGGACACCACGGTCCGGCTCGTGCGTATCACGTACGGCTGATGCAGAGAACGGTGAGTGAAGGCGGCCGCAGGGCCGGCCTGATGAACAGCGCCGCCATGCGCGAGGGTCTCGGCCGCGGCAGGATCGACAGCCATCGCATGACCGCGCCGGGCCGCACCAGCAACAAGACCGTCGCGAGCAGTGCCAGGACGCACGCCATCGCGAGCATGTCGGAGTGTCCGCTGCCGCAATCCGCGCACGGCTCATCGGTTGCGGTGGTGCCGGCATGGTGATCATCGGCGCTACTCGTGGCAGAAGTGGTGACGGTGGTCTGGTGGCCGGTGTCGGTCGCGGTGTGGGCGTTGAGGGAGTGCATGGCCAGCAGGCCCACGATGATCGCGCCGGTGACGGCGATGAGCAGCAGCAGCGTGCGAGCCATGGACCGGCCGGTGTGGACCCGGTCCGTCAGTGCGATCAGCGACATGTCACCTCCCTCCCTTCCACGGTACGTCACACCCGTCAGCGACGGATAACCGCGTCGGGGCTGAGATCCAAGCGGCGCAGCAGCTGAGCGTTCAGAGCGACGACGATCGTGGACAGGGACATCAGGATCGCACCCACCGACATCGGCAGCACGAAACCGATCGGGGCGAGGATGCCGGCGGCCAGTGGCACCGAGATCAGGTTGTACCCGGCAGCCCACCACAGGTTCTGCTTCATCTTCCGGTAGCTGGCGCGGGACAGCTCGATCACGGACAGCACCGAGCGGGGGTCGTCGCTCGCCAGGATGACCCCGGCCGACGCGATCGCGACGTCCGTGCCGGCGCCGATGGCGATACCGACATCAGCCTGCGCGAGGGCGGGTGCGTCGTTCACACCGTCGCCGACCATCGCGACCTTGCGGCCCTCGTCCTGCAGCTGCTTCACCTTGGAGGCTTTGTCCTCCGGTCGGACACCGGCGAAGAACCGGTCGATACCCAGGTCAGCGGCCACGGATGCGGCGACGGCTTCGGCGTCGCCGGTGATCATCACGACCTGCACGTTGCGGGCGTGCAGCGCGTCGATCGCCTGTCGCGACTCGGGACGGATCTCATCGGCCAGCCGGAGCGCGCCGGCGACCTTCCCGTCGATGAGGACGTGCAAGATGATCGCACCCTCCTCACGCCAGGCGTCCGCGACCGGCAGCTCATGGCCGCCCGTCTGCTCGAGCAGGTACGGCCCGCCGACCTGCACCGTCTGGCCGTCCACGGTCGCGCGGACACCGACCGCGGGCGAGGACTCGAAGTCCGTCGACCTGGGTACGGAGAGGTTCTTGTCCCGTGCGGCGGTGACGATGGCGCGGGCCAGTGGGTGCTCGGAGTCGGTCTCCGCGGCGGCCGCGAGGGCCATCAGCTGTTCTGCGTCGATTCCGTTGACCGGTTCGACTGCGGTGACGGCGGGGGCGCCCTTGGTGAGGGTGCCGGTCTTGTCGAACAGCACTGTGTTCACGGTGCGCATGCTCTCCAGAGCGAGACGGTCCTTGATCAGTACTCCGCCGCGGGCGGCGCGTTCGGTGGCGATGGACACCACCAGGGGGATCGCCAGGCCCAGGGCGTGCGGGCAGGCGATCACCAGCACCGTGATGGTGCGGATCACCGCGTCATCGGGCAACCCAACGATCGTCCACACCACGGCGGTGATGGCCGCGGCGATCAGCGCGAACCAGAACAGCCAGCCGGCGGCACGGTCGGCGAGGCGTTGCGCTTTTGAGGACGAGTTCTGCGCTTCGGTGACCAGGCGTTGGATGCCGGCGAGGGCGGTGTCCTCGCCTACCGCGGTGATCTCGACGCGGATGCCGGAGTCGGTGGCGACGGTGCCGGCCACGACCGCGTCCCCGTCGCTGCGGCGGACGGGCTTGGATTCGCCGGTGATCATCGACTCGTCCATGCTCGCCGAGCCCTGGACCACTCGACCGTCAGCCGGAACACGTCCCCCAGGGCGGACCACAACAACGTCACCGACCACCAGGTCGGCGGGAGCGACGGTGACGGTGGTATCCCCTTCGACCTTCTCCGCTTCATCGGGGAGGAGCGCGGCGAGGGAGTCCAGTGCGGAGGTGGTCTGTGCGAGCGAGCGCATCTCGATCCAGTGGCCGAGGAGCATGATGACGATCAGCAGCGCCAGCTCCCACCAGAAGTCCAGCTCGTGATCCAGCAACCCGAGGGTCGCGCCCCACGATGCGACGAACGCGACGGTGATCGCCAGCCCGATCAACAGCATCATTCCGGGCTTGCGGGCGCGCAATTCGCTGACCGCGCCGGTCAGGAACGGGGCGCCGCCCCACACATACATGACGGTGCCAAGGACCGGCGAGATCCACCCCACCCACGCTGCGTCCGGCAGCGGATACCCGAGCAGCATCGAGAACATGCCCGAGAACGCCACCACCGGGACGGCGAGGATCAGGTTGATCCAGAACAGTCGACGGAACCGTGCGACATGGTCCGCGCCGTGCCCGGCGTGACCACCATGGTCACCGTGCTGCATACCCGCATGCCCATCGCCATGCCCTCCATGAGGACTGTTCTGCGCGGTGTGGTGTGCGTGCGGGTCGTCGACGGTGTCAGGCTCGGCGACGGTCTCGCGCGCCCCCTGGGCGGTGTCGTCGCCGCCCACGTCGATCGACGTGGGGTGGTGTGCGTGGTGGTCGTGCTGGCTCATGGTGAGCTTCCTTCCACTGTTCGCATCCGACGGATGCGGGTCAGGCCCGGGCGGAAACGCGGGCCGGTTCGGGGGTGGGGGTCGTCGAGCTCGCCGGGATGGGGCGGAACCCGCGCAGGCGCAGGCTGTTGGTGACGACGAACACGGAGGACAACGCCATCGCTGCCGCGGCGACGAGCGGGTTGAGCAGCCCGGCCATCGCAACCGGGATCGCGGCGACGTTGTATGCGAACGCCCAGAACAGGTTGCCCTTGATGGTGCCCAGGGTGCGTCGTGCCAGCCGGATCGCGTCGGCGACGACCAGCAGGTCGCCGGAGACGACGGTGATGTCGCTCGCGGCGATTGCGGCATCCGTGCCGCCGCCCATCGCCAGACCGAGGTTGGCGGCAGCGAGAGCGGCGGCGTCGTTGACGCCGTCACCGACCATCGCGACCACACGCCCGTCCTGTTGCAGCTGGCGGACCACGTCGAGCTTCCCGGCTGGGGTCACTCCGGCGTGCACCTGGTCGATGCCGACCTGTCGGGCGATCTCCCGGGCGGCGCCATCGTTGTCGCCGGTGAGCAGCACGGGCGTCATGCCGAGCGCCCGGAACCGGGCGATGGCTTCGGCGCTGGTGCGCTTGACCGTGTCGGCGACCGCGATGATGCCCAGGTGGGTGCCGTCACGACCGATCGCAATAACGGTCGCTCCGCGGGTTTGTAGCGTGTCCGCGTCGTGTTGCAGCTGTGTGGTGGGGTGGATGCCCCACTGCTCCTGCAGCCAGGACGGACGGCCAGCGACGACAAGGGAGCCGGCGACGATGCCCTGCACGCCGAATCCGGCGTGGGAGTCGAACGTCTCCGCCGGCGGGACGGTAACGCTTTCGGCGACGATTGCGCGGGCGACGGGATGCTCTGACCCGGACTCGACGGCCGCAGCCGCGACCAGCAGCTCGTCCCGGGTGATCCCGGGGGCAGGGTGGGCGGCGGTGACAGTCATGGTGCCGGTGGTGACGGTGCCGGTCTTGTCCAGCACGATCGTGTCGACCTTGCGGGTCTGCTCCAGTACCTGCGGTCCCCGGATGAGGATCCCCATCTGGGAGCCGCGGCCGGTGCCGACAAGTAGCGCGGTAGGCGTGGCCAGCCCGAGCGCGCAGGGGCAGGCGATGATGAGGGTCGCGACCGCGGCGGTGAACGCCAGTTCCATAGAACCGCCGATCAGCAGCCATCCGACGAACGCGGCGATGGCGAGCAGGATGACGATGGGCACGAAGATCCCGGACACTCGGTCGGCGAGACGCTGCACGCGGGCTTTCCCGGTCTGCGCCTCCTCCATCAGGCGACGCATCCGGGCCAGTTCGGTGTCCGCGCCCACGCGGGTGATCTCCACCGTGAGCCGACCGCCGACGTTGACCGTCGCACCGACCACACGGGAATCGACGCCGACCTCAACCGGGGCGGATTCGCCGGTAAGCATGCTCGCGTCGATCGCCGAAGTCCCTCCGATGACGAGGCCATCGGAGGGGATCTTCTCCCCCGGCCGGACCAGAACGGTGTCGCCCACGATCAGCTGGCTGACCGGGACGCGTTGTTCCAGACCGTCGACGAGCTTGATGGCGTCTTTCGCGCCCAGCTTGAGCAAGGCGCGCAGCGCTTCGGAGGACGATTTGCGGGCGCGGGCTTCGGCGTACCGGCCGGCGAGGATGAACACCGTCACCAACGCGGCGACCTCGAGGTAGATCTCATGCCCGCCGGCCTGCGGGGTGCCGATGAGGGTGAACGTCATCGTCATCCCGGCCATGCCGGCGCCACCGAAGAACAGGGCGTACAGCGACCAGCCGAACGCGGCAATCACCCCGACGCTGATGAGGGTGTCCATGGTGGCGGCACCGTGGCGGGCGTTGACCGCCGCGGCACGGTGGAACGGCCACGCGCCCCACACCGCCACCGGGGCGGTGAGGGTGAGCGCCAGCCACTGCCAGTACTCGAACTGCAGCACCGGGACCATGGACAGCACCGCCACCGGCACAGACAGAGCCACGCTGATCAGCAGACGCTGACGCAACGACACCAAGTCATGGTCCACCGGCGTACCGGGTTCACCCGCAGCCTCGGCGACCGGCGGCGCCGGAAGCGCAGCGTGGTACCCGGCGGACTCGACCGCGGCAATCAGCGTGGCGGAGTCGACGTCCTCACCGCGCACGCGGGCCTTCTCGGTGGCGTAGTTGACGGTCGCTTCCACACCGGGCAGCTTGTTGAGCTTCCGCTCGATCCGCGTCGCACACGACGCGCAGGTCATCCCGGTGATGTCGAGTTCGACATCGACCGTACTCATGACGGGCTGCTGGCCAGGGCGTAACCAGCCTCCTCCACGGCCGCCTCCACGGCAGCAGCAGCGATCGGCGTCGAGCTGCGGATGGTCACTCGCGACGCGCCGCCCGCGTTCAGGTCAACCGACACACCCTCCACCCCGTCAATCGCGGACAGCTCTTCGGTGACGCTCGACACGCAGTGCGAGCAGGTCATCCCCGTCACCAGCACCTCGGACGTCACGGCCGCTGTGGCCGCATCTGCGGTCTCGGGAGTCGATGCGGTCGTGCAGCAGGCACAACCCGCGCCAGCGTCCTTCAAGCCCAGGTCGTTGCGGTTCTCGGTGTTCATCGTCGTCTCCTCGTAATGAGTAGGTAGGTGGGTTAGGAACGGACCAGGCGGGCGATTGCCTCGTTGGCTTCGTGGATCTTCTCTTCGGCCACGGCGCCGCCCTCGGCGCTGGCTTCGGCGACGCAGTGTGAGAGATGGTCGCCCAGCAGCGACAGCGCGACAGACTCGAGGGCCTTCGTAGCCGCGGAGACCTGCGTGAGGATGTCGATGCAGTACTTGTCCTCCTCGACCATCCGCGCGATCCCACGGACCTGACCCTCCGCGCGGCGCAGCCGCTTCAGCAGGTCGTCTTTGTTCGCCGTGTAACCGTTCATGGTAGATACCATACCCCCCTACCGTATCTAGGGCAATCGATTCGTAAGTCACCCCAGGTCATGCTGACTGTTCCCTGGGCGGCCGGGGAGTGATGATGGCGGCCAGACCAGCCGCAACGAACGCGGCGATACCGGCGACGAGCAGCGCGGCGGTGAACCCATCAGTGGTGCCCCCGGCGAGGCTCACGGCCGCGACACTGGACATCACCGCGGCGCCGGTGGATGCACCGAACTCGTGGAACGTACTCACGATCCCGGACGCGACGCCTGCCTCTTCGGGGGCCACGTTGCCCAGCGCGGACGCGGAGGCGGCGACGAAGAGCACACCCGTTCCGGACGCTGCGACCGCGATACCGATCGTTGCGACCACCGGGTGCAACCACAGCCCGGTCACTCCGAGCCCGATTGCTGCGACCACCAGACCGACGGCGGCGAGAACAGGAAGCCCGACGCGGGCAGCAAGGGTGCCGGCCAGATTCGCGCCGATCATGGTCGCGATCGCCACCGGCAGGAACAGCAGCCCAGTGATCAGCGGCCCGTAACCGAGGTGCTGCTGGAAGTAGAACGAGCCGAGGAAGAACACCGCGATCATTAAGGCGGTCGCCATGAAGATCAGGAAGATTCCCGCCGCGACCGGGCGACGGGTCAGCAGACGCAGATCCATCAACGGAACACGTGCCGTCCGCTGCCGCACCACGAACGCCGCATACAGTGCAATCGCAACGAGGACGGCGACACCGTTACCCCAATGCCAGACTCCCAGTTCGCCGGCATTGATGATCGCCCAGATGAGCGTTCCCGTGGCCGCGGTGACCAGCAGGCCACCCAGCACATCGATGCTTCGCGACGCGGCCGGGCGAACCGAGCGGGGAAGCAGGATCACCAGCGCGATGAAGAGTGCGACACCGATCGGCACGTTCAAGAAGAACGCCCACCGCCACCCGGCGACCGCCGTGACAATGCCACCAACCAGGACACCCAGCGCTGCACCGCCGCCGCCGAGCGCAGACCAGATACCCAGCGCCTTCGCCCGCTCCTTCCCATCGAACAGCGTCACCACCCAAGACAGCGCGCTGGGTGAGAGCATGGCGGCACCCACACCCTGCCCAACACGGCCCACGATCGCGAACACGCCGTCCGGAGCAAACCCGATGGCCAGCGACGAGATCGTGAAGACGGCCAGACCCGTCAGCACGATGGTGCGGGCACCGACAACGTCAGCCAGACGTCCTCCCAGCAGCATCAGGCCACCGAAGGTGAGCGTGTACGCGCTGATAATCCACGTCAACGCCTCCCGCGATAGGCCCAGCTCATCGCCGATGTGCGGCAGTGCGATCGCCACCACGGTGATGTCGAGAATGAGCATCAACTGCGCTGTCGCCAGTAACCACAGAATCCCCCAACGACGCGGCTGCGTCGTCGTCTCGGCCGGGCTGAGATCTGGCGTGCTCATGGCATCTCCAAGCTTTAGTCGAACACAGGTGTACGGGTTAGAACTACTAGACTAACCCGTACATTCCCGTTCGGTTTAGGAGGCGACGTGTGAGTCAGCAGACAATGCGCGCCGACGCACAACGCAACATCGAACGCGTCCTAGACGCCGCCATCACCTGCCTCAGCCGCGACCCCGGCGCCACGATGCAGCAGATCGCCACCGAAGCCGGCGTCGGACGAGTCACCGCCTATGCGCACTTCTCCTCGCGCGCCGCACTCGTGGAAGCAGCCCTAACCCGCGCCATCGAACGAGGAGACGAAGCCCTCTCGCAACTAGACCTGCACGGAGACCCAGTCGCCGCCCTCGCTCGTCTCGTTCACGCAAGCTGGGAACTCTCCGCACTGAGCGGCAACATGTGGCTCGCCGCGCACGAAAACCTCACCGACTCTCAAGTCCGGGTACTGCACGACCGGCCGGCCGAGCGCGCACGAAGCTTGCTCCTGCGAGGACAGAAACTGGGCGTGTTTCGCGCCGACCTGCCCACAGACTGGCTGATCAACTCCCTCCACGCGCTCATGAAGCTCGCACTGGCCGATGTTGTCGCAGGACACCTACCGCACCACGTCGCCGCGACCTACATCACGCAATCTGCAACCGCCATCTGGCTGGTTGACAACAGATAGGTCCCGCGCAGGCGCGTTCAATTAACCAGACCACCTCGGCGATACCTCTACCCAGCTGAGGGCATTACTTGACCGTAGCGCAGACGCTTACAACGGTCGCGGATCGGAAATGTCCATTTAGACATCGCGTGGACAAGTCCGGTGCGAAAAGGACATCTCAGAAAAATCCCTACACTTCTACCCGAAGTCCCCCGGGGCCATGTCCGTGAACCTCGAGAAGTGGCCTTGGAAGGCGACCGTGACCGTGTCGGTCGGGCCGTTGCGGTGCTTGGCGACGATCAGGTCGGCCTCTCCGGCGCGGGGGCTGTCCTTCTCGTAGGCGGCCTCGCGGTGCAGCAGGATGACGATGTCGGCATCCTGCTCGATCGAGCCCGACTCGCGCAGGTCGCTGATCGCGGGCTTCTTGTCCGAACGCTGCTCGGCGCCACGGTTCAGCTGCGACAGCGCGATCACCGGGACCTGCAGCTCCTTCGCCAAGAGCTTCAGAGCGCGAGAGAACTCCGAGACCTCCTGCTGGCGACTCTCGACGCGCTTGCCCGACGTCATCAGCTGCAGATAGTCGATGACGACCATCTGCAGGCCGACCCGCTGCTTGAGCTTGCGGCACTTCGCGCGGATCTCGACCAGCGTCATGTTCGGGCTGTCATCGATGTACAGCGGCGCGTCGTTGATGCGCCCGCGCACCGATGCCATCGTGGTCCAGTCGCGCGAATCGAGCGTGCCCTTGCGCATCGACTGCAGCGGCACCGCGCCTTCGGCGCTCATCAGGCGCATCGCGATCTCGCTCTTGCCCATCTCCAGCGAGAAGAAGATCGTCGGCTTGTTGTTCTTGATCGCCGCTGCCCGCGCAAAATCCAGAGCCAGCGTCGACTTGCCCATAGCGGGCCGTGCCGCCACGACGATCATCTGCCCGCCGTGCAGGCCGTTCGTCAGCTGATCGAGACCGGTGAAGCCGGTGGGGATTCCGGTCATCTGGCCGTCGCGGCCGCGCGCCGCCTCGATCTCGTCCATCGCGGCGTCGACGGCAAGCTGCAGCGGAACGTAGTCTTCAGACTGCTCGGCTCCGGTCACCGAGTAGATCTCGGCCTGCGCGTTGTTGACCAGGTCGAGCGCTTCGCCCTGGCCGTTGTAGCCCATCTGAACGATGCGCGTGCCTGCTTCGACCAGTCGGCGCAGCAGTGCGCGCTCGCGCACGATCGACGCGTAGTACGACGAGTTCGCGGCCGTCGGCACGATCGAGGTCAGCGAGTGCAGGTAGTCGGCACCGCCGGCGCGCATGAGGTCACCCGACTTGATGAGCTCGTCGGTCACCGTGATGACGTCGGTCGGCTCGCCGTGCGAGTACAGGTTGAGGATCGCCTCGAAGATCAACTCGTGCTTGGGCACGTAGAAGTCGGTGCCGCGCAGCGATTCGACGACATCGGCGACGGCATCCGCCGACAGCAGCATGCCGCCGAGCGTCGACTGTTCGGCGAGCAGATCGTGCGGCGGGGTGCGCTCATTGCCGCGTTCGGGCGGTCTGCCGAGACGCTCTTCGGAGATGTCTGCAATCGACATGCCACGCCTCTTTTCCCAGATGTGGCCCGTCGGGGGTCCGGGCCACAGGCCACGCTAGAGACGGGCTCGGACACCCGCAAACCGGGCTGTGGATAACTATGTGGACAATCTGCGCGAAACGCCGGGATGCCTGTGCACAAAGCCTGTGGAAACTTGCGTGCACATGGCCGATCCGCGGGTTCTTTTTATATCCTGATCAGGAACTCTGCATTTCACACCCTGTGGAGGCGGAATGTGTCTGAAGTGTGGGTTGAAGGTTTTCGTCGCGCACCCGAGCTGGGGACAACAAGGGGGATAACTCCGTCGTTGTCAAGCGGAATTCCGAGGATTAATGCGCAGAAAAAACGGATGCCGTGACCTTTACGGCCACGGCATCCGAGTGTGCGGCGAATTACTTCGCGGCGACCACCTGCAGGGTGATCACGGCGGTCAGGTCGTCACGCAGGCGAACGGTCGCCTCGTGCTCGCCGACGGCCTTGATCGGCGCGGTGATGTGGATCTTGCGCTTGTCGAGGTCACCGAGACCGGCTGCCTTGACGGCATCCGCGACATCGGCGGGCTTGACGGCGCCGAAGAGGCGACCTTCCTTGCCGGCCTTGACGGTGAGCTTGACCTTGGCCGCCTCGAGGGCGTCCTTGAGCGCCACGGCCTCTTCGTGCACGTGGATCGCGCGGGCGTCACGGGCGGCACGGATGGATGCCACCTGCTTCTCGCCACCGCGGGTCCAGGCCACTGCGAAGCCCTGGGGGATGAGGTAGTTGCGGGCGTACCCGTTCTTGACCTCGATGACGTCGCCGGCGCTTCCGAGCCCGGCAACCTCGTTCGTGAGAATCAGCTTTGCCATGATGGGTGCTCCTTAGCGGCCAGCGCCGGCGTAAGGCAGGAGCGCCATTTCGCGCGCGTTCTTGATCGCCTTGGCGATCAGACGCTGCTCCTGCACCGAAACACCGGTGATACGACGGGCGCGGATCTTGCCACGCTCCGAGATGAACTTGCGAAGCGTCGCGACGTCCTTGTAGTCGATGACGCCGACGCGGATCGCCTTCGCGGGGGCCGCGTTCTTCGCGCCCTTCCGCGGCTTGCGGCGATCGCCGGTAGCCTTTCCAGCCATTGTTTTTCCTTACGAGTTGTTCCGGCGTTTCAGTTCGGCGCTGCGCGCCTCTCTCAACGACCGGGAGAGTTGATCAGAACGGCGTGTCGTCGCCGTAGGACCCGGGGGCGCTCCAGGCGTCCGGGGCGGCCGAGCCGGGGGTCGCCCACGGCTCGTCGGCCTGCTGCACCTGCTGCGGGCGTGCCTGCTGGGCACCGCCGCCGCCGCCGAAGTTGCCTCCGCCGGATGCCGCGCGGGTCACCTGAGCCGTCGCGTACCGCAGCGAGGGGCCGATCTCGTCGACCTCCAGCTCGATAGCGGTGCGGTTCTGGCCCTCGCGGTCCTGGTACGAACGCTGCTTGAGGCGACCGGTCGCAACGACCCGCATGCCCTTCGTGAGCGAACCGGCCACGTGCTCGGCGAACTCGCGCCACACGCTCGCGCGGAGGAACAGCGCTTCGCCGTCCTTCCACTCGTTCGCCTGACG
>Ga0160441_100558_pt1 | contig 25018 bp, 18 predicted proteins | sample HID1971K_E1MG_FD_108260 | JGI IMG/M metagenome (GOLD analysis project Ga0160441, IMG submission 108260) | Enriched millipede-associated microbial communities from UW Madison campus, WI, USA - HID1971K_E1 MG | ecosystem: Host-associated > Arthropoda: Insects > Digestive system > Unclassified ... | reverse complement strand
GTTGGAGGGCATATTCGACGCCGAGTACGCTACGTTAGCATAATCCGCGTGATCACGGTCCGCGATATTAAACTACATCTAAGAAAGGAGTTGATGAAGGTGACTCAGTTTATCCAGTGGTTCCTCTCCCCTGTCATCTTTCTAAGTGTATTATTCGCTATCTACTATAGCGTAAAATCTAGACAAGCGAAGGAGCCAATTAAGAAAGGGATCCTTGGAGGGAAACTTAATATAAGTATGGGTATTATGCTTATATTTATTTCACTCGTACAGCTTTTTCTATCGAATGAATCAACATTGCGAATAGTATTAGGTGCGATTTTCTTAGTACTAGGTATTTTCAACCTTTTCGCTGGATTACGTAACCTCAGCTATTTCCAAAGAAAAGCTGTAAAACAGTAATCAATATTAATATTAATATTAATATTAATAAGGATCTATCATCTGAGCTGCCAAAATTGCTTTGGCGGCTAATCCTTGTTTATCCATTATAGTAATTTCGATTTTGGTAACCATGCGGCTGAGCTCTAATGGTTTCGCTGAAATCGATATATCGGTTTCGATCGGTAATGGGCGAAAGAAATACGTATTGACACTGTCCAATAAAAAATCTCTTTTACTTGTTTCACGGATCATATTGCGAGCAGCTTGTGCCATCAATGTACTAAGTAAACCTTCTGAGGCCATTCCGAGTGCACCTGACATTTGAGGTGTGATCTTTCCTCTAAATACCATACTTGCATCTTCGTTAATTATATCTGATTCAAGTACAAATCCCGTCCATATCAGATCCTCAAACGTCTCCCCTGTTACAGGTTGTTTCCCTGCAAAGCGCATCGCGTCAAGCACTTCTTTTCTAGTGACGACTGCTAATAACTTCCGATGCCGATCTACAATTGGAAGTAGATCAATTCCCTCTAATGCCATCGTATGAACAGCGGAAGTAACCGTTATATTAGGTGCTGCTGTAATTGGATGCTTTGACATCACCTTATCTAGTTGTGTACTATCTTCTGCCCCAGCAGCATCTTTTGCTGTCATCATCCCTACAACTCTTCCTCGATCATCAAGAACAGGAAATCTTGCTGAGCCTGTAGTTTTGAATAGTTCATGATACTGCGCTATAGTCTGTCCTGTATGCATCACATCAGCTGGCTTAGTAAAAGTCACAATATCTTCCAACAATATAATCTTTCTTCGAATTAAGCGGTCATACATCGCTCTATTAATCATAGAAGCCACTGTAAATGTGTCATGACGAGTAGATAGTATTGGTAAAGCTAATTCATTAGCTAGATCAATGACTTCTTGTTCAGGTTCAAAACCACCTGTAAGTAATATTCCTGCCCCTTGCTCTAATGCTCGTCTATGTACATTTTTTCGGTTACCTACAATAAGTAGTGATGCCTCATTAATATATCTTAGCATCGCTTCTAATTCCATCGCACCAATGACAAACTTCTGTAGTGTTTTTTCAAGTCCTTCAAATCCACCGTGTAAACGCCCTTCAACGATTTCAGCTACTTCACGAAAAGTTAATTGATCGAGTGCCTCTCTTCGCTTGCGGTCTATTCGAACAGTTCCGATTCTTTCTTTCGTTGAGACTAGTCCGTTGATCTCAGCATCTTTAAATGCTTTATACGCCGTTCCTTCACTTACTTTCATTTCCTTTGCAATTGCTCTCACGGAGATACGAGTGCCTACTTCTAGGCTTTGTATATAATTCATGATTAGTTCATGTTTTGTCATTGTGGCTTGTTCATTATTCTGATCTTCATTTATTCCGTAATGTTTGGTGGTCATCATATTCACCCTTTCATTACTATTGTAGCCATCTCTACTCAAATAAGCTACATATGACTCGCTTTCCTGTAAAACTAAATCCCACTTGTTTTCATACATTAACATAGTAAAAATCCCCACTCATTGTAGTGAGCTGTACCTTTAAATGTTATGTCTAACATTTAAAGGTGCAAGTCGTGAATGGAGATTTCTTATTAAACTATTGGATAGATTAGTCATAATCTAATTTGAATAACATACGTTTATAACGCTAAGTTAAGATGCTGTTTCTTTAACTTTTTTCTTATTCTCTTCACTATTAACTTTGTTTTTCATCAAGGTAGCAAGTTTTTTCTCAAAACGCAATGACCGTTGACGTTTAATCTGCTTAAGTCTATCTCGCTTTTCTTCACTCATGAGAATGATATTACCGTTAGCTGCTATAACAATCGCAGAAAACCCAACCCATACGATCCAAAATGCGTTTGCTAAAGGATCAGCTGACATCCCCATCTTAGGCAATGCAAAAAACAACATGACGACAGCTAGTCCCAAATTTATAAACGGAAATAATTTCTGCTTCATATATGATCTTCCTCTCTCTCAAAATTAAACACTTACTAGAGCATATGAGAAAGATACGGCTTGTATGCTATTTTTTGCCAATCACCAACAAGTCTTTGACTACATACTATACTCTAACCTTTCACTTAAATATGCCATCATTGTTGTAAAGTTCTAAAGGAATTCCGAAAGGAGCTCAAGTATGTTGAAATCCAAATTTATCGTTCCTCTTCATATTGTCGACAGCATTGCTCAAGACAGTGTGTATATTAGTGAACTGATTATGAAGAATCAAAAAATCCCAAAAGCACAGCCTATTACGATTCAATTTGGAGTTCATACCCAAGCTGTTAAAGTATTGCCAAACCAGAAAAACCAAGGGCTCTTTATTCACCCTAAGCTAGCTCAACATCTTGGTATTCCACTATCATCAAGTAAACCTATGCAGTTTAATGTTCAGTATATGAGCAAGCTTACTACGATCAAACTAGGGCCACTTATTTCAGTCCTCATTAACAAAGAAACACCTGAGGATATGAATAAACCTTTCGGTGTCATTAGTTCTTTTTGTCGTGAGCTATCCGAAGCTTGTCATGCCATTGGTGCAACTGTTTATTTTTTCACTCCGACCTCCATCCCTTTGAACGGAACGTTCATTAATGGCTGGATATTGGACGGCGAATGGAAAAAAAGATCTATGCCCTTAGCCGAAATCATCTACAATAGGTTACCTAATCGTCAGATCGAGAATCAAGCCCATGTACAGCAACTATTCACTCAAACCGCTAAAAAACATAATATATTTATTTTTAATGAACGATTTCTAGATAAGCATGATGTCTTTCATGCACTGCAAGACGATGTAAGCGTCAAGCACTATTTACCTGAGTCATTGCTATTAGAAGATTTTTCTACTTTGAAATATATGATTAACAAATATTATGTGGTTTATGTGAAGCCTGTACAAGGTAGTATGGGTAGAGGTATTTTTCGTATGACATCACAGGAAAATCCCAAAATAATTACGTTAGAAAAGGCTATTTCAACTAAGGAAAAACCAAAGAAGTTTTCTACTCTATCTAATTTATATCGAGCATTCAAATCCAATCTGTCACAAAAACAATACCAAATTCAACAAGGATTATCTCTCATTCAAGTAGGTCGCAGTCCCGTAGATTTCAGAGCACTTGTTCAGAAAAATTCTAAAGGTGCATGGAGTATTACTTCTATCGTTGCAAGAACGGCGGGAAATGAACGATTTGTTGCTAATTTGGCACGTGGCGGATCCATTGATACGGTCACGAATACGTTACCCCGGACAAATCTACCACAACATTTAAATACTGAAGATATGCTACTCTCCTTAAAACGTGCAGCCATTGCCATTTCGGAAGCAATTGATAGTAATATAGATGCTCATTTTGGTGAGTTAGGTGTAGATTTGGCTATAGATGTGCAAGGCAAAGTCTGGCTAATAGAAGTTAATTCCAAACCATCTAAAAATGATAATACCTCACTGCGTGAAAATAAGATTCGACCTTCAGTCAGAAAGGTTGTTTCTTATGCAAAGTATCTAACAGGTTTTAAGGAAGGGAGAAATCCCCATGGAAGTCGTAGAATTAGGCGTAGCCGTCGCAAAAATTGAATACTTTCAAGATAACACTAGATCTGATGTGTTACTGCCTGAACCTAAGTTTTATAAAGAATTAAGTATATTAGGCAAGCAACATAATATTCATGTTTTTATCTTTTCTGCGAATGAATTGGATCAAAATAATCGGTCTCTATCCGGTTTTCGCTATACAGAAAAAGGCTGGAAACGCCAAAATGTACCTTTTCCAGATATTGTTTTTGATCGTTGCTTTTATACAAGTTCCAAAGAGCGAATCCAGATGGAGTCCGCGCTCATTTTTATGCGACGTCATAAGCGTTTCCAACTCATTAATAATAATTTGCCTACGAAAATACAAGTATATGATCAACTTAATACAGAAGAACAATTGATTCCTTATTTACCTCATACCGACTCTATTCAATCCTTATCTGAAATCTCGCAATGGCTAGAACTATATCCTCAAGGCATCATTCTCAAGCCCGCAGCAGGTATGCATGGGAAAGGCGTTATTCATATTTACTACAATCCAGACCTCAAACTCTATCAAATTAGTGGACGTAATCTCCGCAACGATAGTTTTGAAATTAGCTTTACACGTGAATTGTCATTACTGAAATGGCTTTATAAATTTAAGAAACAATTACACTATGTTGTGCAACCTTATTTCTATTTGCGAAGTGATAAAGGGCAGCCCTTCGATATAAGGGTGCTTATGCAAAAAGATGATAACGGTCATTGGCAACAGACAGGCAGTATTGCAAGGATAGGCAGACATGATGGCTTAACATCAAATTTACATGGTGGTGGTGAAGCTGGATTACCTTTTCCGCTTCTTTCGCAAAATTTGGGCAGCTATAAAGCAGAACGTTTGCTACAAGAAATCCATATGATAAGTGGGCAAACAGTAATTGCGATAGAACAACATTTTGGTCGATTTGGAGAGCTTGCACTAGACTTCGGGGTTACCCCTCGAGGACGTATATGGTTATTAGAATGTAATAGCAAACCCGGTCGTCAAGCGTTCACTAACGGCTTGGACGATAATCATTCACAAGTAGCTATAGAGCGTCCTCTCCTTTATGCAAAATTTTTGTATCAACATTATCGTCATAGGCAACATGCCGTTATGTAAGTTAAGTATTTGAGAGCAAGCAGCTACGCCGTAGCAGCCGCATTGTTCTAACAATCAGGAGGTACATTGATGAGTCTTACCGTTTGTAACATACACTTCTCACAGCAGCCTGAGCAGGTTGTATATGCTTCCAAATCGCTCATCCAAGAGCTGCAACTTAAAACTTCTAAACCCCTTGTCATACGACTTGGGCAAGAGCAAATAAAAGCATTAATAAAACCTTTAAAACGTTCGGGTAAACATCTCTATCTTTCAACTGGAATTCGTCAAAGTATAAAAATACCAAGCAGTGGAACCATTCATCTGTTACCGCGAGGCACAAATGATATTCAATTAGGACCACTTATCGGCATATTAACAGACGTAATAAAACCTGGTGAAGGCTCTCCCTTCAACTCGCGCTCTTCTTTTGTAAAACAAGTCATTAAAGCAGGTCATAACAAAGCCTATACATTTGGCTTTACTCCTGCTGATATTGATTGGCAGAACAAAACCGTCCACGGTTACTTTCTTAATGCACAAGGTACTTGGTATCGACGAGAGGTAGCTTTTCCTGATGTCATCTACAATAGATTACCCAATCGGAAAACTGAAATTGGACCTTCAATGACCGCGTTAAGAGAACGTTTTGTCAAGATCGGCATTCCGTTTTTCAATTGGAGTTTCTTGAACAAGGCTGATGTATATGAATTTCTTGATAATGATCCTGAAGCGCTACTTCATTTACCAGAATCAGTGACGAACCCTTCACAAGAAAAAATGAAAAAGATGTTACATCAATACCAATTTATTTACTTTAAACCTGGCACTGGCAGCCTAGGATATGGTATCTACAGAATTACGTATCATAAGCAAAACGGTTACTTTGTACGGTATCGTAACAATGGAACAAATACGTTATTGAAATTCACAAGCTTTGACAAAATGTATCGCGCACTATCATTAAAACATGGCGAAGGATTAAAAAACTATGTTGCTCAACAAGGTATTCGCCTTATTGAATTAGATAAATGTCCTGTAGATTTCAGATTTCATATGCATAAAGATATTAATAACGAATGGCAACCTGTAGGTATCGGAGCGAAAAAAGCAGGTCGTGGTAGTGTGACCACTCATATGAAAAGTGGAGGAACTTTGCTTACACCAGAACAAGCTCTTCAATATACGTTCGGAAGTCGTACTCCTGACATTCTAGAAAAAGCAAAACTTATCTCCGTTAAAATTTCCGAGGCCATTGAACGTAACTATTCCCATCGACTTGGTGAGCTTGGATTAGATATCGGAATAGATCAAAGTGGAGATGTGTGGATGTTTGAAGCCAATGCAAAACCAGGTAGATCTATTTTTAAACATCCTGCACTCCGGCTTGAAGGCAAAGAATCATTGAATCATATTGTTGAACATTGCTTATATCTTAGTCAGTTTCAAGGGGGCGGGGTATCATGACTAGTTCTTTAATTGAAGAAACTGCTGAGCTCAGCCAATTTGAAAGTAATATATTTGCGATATTAACATCTAACGATGAACAAGGTAAAATGCGTGGGAATCGTAATAATTTTATCGATATTATTCAAGCGGGACAGGAAATGGGGTTTACCGTTTATGTGTTGCCTGTAGAGAATCTTGCTTTGACCCGCAAGCAATTACGAGGCTATGTATATCATAAAAGTACGAAACGTTGGACACAGAAATGGATGCCATTCCCTAACATTATTTATAATCGAATCCCTTTACGTTCAGATGAGGAAACAGCTACAGTGAAAACAAAATTAGCAGCTTGTCAGAACAATTCAGATCTCATTTTATTTAATCCAACATTTTTCAATAAATGGGAACTGAATCGTTGGTTACGTCGATCAAAAGTAACGAAGTCCTATATTCCATTGACTCGTAAACTAGGTAGCGCTTCTACACTTGAGGAATTATTACAACAACATGCTTATTTGTACTTGAAGCCAGAGAGTGGAAAAGCCGGTAAAGGTATTATGACTATTGTGAAAAAAGACAACAATACTTTACCCTATCGTTTGAATATTCAAGAGAAAACTTACAGTACTACTTTCAACTGCTCGAACTTTAAGAAGCTTTGGGCACGTATACAACAAGAATGTGGTACTGTCCCATATATTGTGCAACAAGGAATTCCATTAGCAACTTTTCAAAATCGCAAATTCGATTTACGTACACTTATCCAGAAAAATGGAAGTGGAGACTGGGAAATTACAGGCCTTGGCGCACGAATCGCGGGAAGTACAAGTATTACAACTCATGTCCCTCGTGGTGGCAGTATAGATGAACCTCTTAAATTGCTTACCCATGCATTCAATACTAAAGAAGCACATACTATTATTGAAAAAGCATCAAAAGTAGCTATTAAAATTGCTACCCAAATTGAACGCAGTGCAAATTATCGTCTAGGTGAAATGTCTATGGATATTGGAGTAGATGAATCAGGGGGAATTTGGTTTTTTGAAGCGAATTCAAAACCGATGAAATTCGATGAACCTGATATTCGCAAAAAATCATTACAACGCATTTTTCAATATAGTCAGCATCTACTCAAACAGTAGTTGAATACAGGAGGTGCAACATTCATGCTACTTCGCCATAATTCTCGATCATGGAATAAGCAGAGAGCTAAAATTCTAAATTTTATTAGTCACTATGGAGAAAAAAGAATTACAATGGCCACACTTCATAGCCTACGCGCACTCTCTGATGAACAACTCAATTATCAACCATCATCTGACATTGTTCCAGCTTCTGTTGTTACTTTCAGTGATCAAGGTAAATTAATGGGAGTAGGATACGCAATCGGTGACGGTAGTGGACATTGTCTAATTGTTGTGCGACCAGAGGCTCGAAGAAACGGTGTCGGTTTTCAAATCATGAAAGAACTTATTAATACGCTGGACCATTTCTCATGTCAGGTTGCTGTAGATAACATTGCTAGTTTGGCACTTTGTTTCAAAAATGGGCTACATGCTGTATCCATGTTCAAAGGCCCGACTGGAAAAGCAACCTTACGGTTTGAAAGGAGTTCAGTTCATGGCGCGGCTACTGTTAGGAATTCTAACACTATATCTCAATGACGGCAGAATATTAGAAGAAAGAAAAATATATGAGCAAATGACGATCGAAGGCGCCGAGCTCGGCATTCAGGTCATTGTCTTTACTCCTGAAGACGTCTCCATGCATCAAGCAAAGGTTAGAGCTCACTATTACGATTCTACTCAGAAACGTTGGACTCGTAAATGGGGACCTATTCCTAAATATATATTTGACCGTTGTAGATTGCAAAAATCACATCGTATGAAATTGCTACAATCATTTAAAGAACAATATCCCCTCATAAACTATTTAAATAAACCAATAGGTCATAAATGGAGTGTTCATCAAAAATTAGAAGAACATCATTCTATTCGTCCCTACCTCCCTCATACGATCCATTTTTCTGATGTATCAGATATTGTCCGGATGTTAAATCTACACAAAGTCATCTATCTCAAGCCCGTCAATGGCACAGGTGGCCGTGGTATTCTACGTATCGAAAAATCATCTAATCAAATGGTCTATGTCGAAGGAAGAGATCATGACCGTAATATAATTCCCCCTCGTAAAATGAGCATCTCAGCATTAAGTGCTTTCTTACAGAAGTGGAATGTTCTTAATGCTAATTTCTTGGTACAACAAGGTATTCCATTACAGCTTTCTAATGGCAGAGTCCATGATTATCGCGTACTCGTGCAAAAAGATGGAACTGGGGAATGGAATGTGACTGGGTGTGCGGGACGAATAGGTGCTAAACGCAGTATTACAGCTAATCTCCATGGCGGGGGTTCAGCGGTTCCAATGGAAAGGTTAATGCGAAATTTTATTAATAACAATGTTAATCTTTCGGCTGTTAAAGATGAAGTTAATTACGTTGCCATCGAAATAGCTTCATATCTTGACAGTTACATTTCTGCCTTATGTGAATTAGCAATCGATATTGCGATAGATCGAGAAGGTCAAATATGGATTATTGAAATTAACCCCAAACCTGCTCGAGAAGTTTTTAAGGAAATAGGAAATCTTGAAGTTTACAAAACTGCTATCCGCAGACCACTTGAATACGCTAAATATCAATATTTAAAAAGAGAAAATTGATATTTAATTTTTGCAGAGCATTATCAAGAAGTAGCTCATTGCTACCTTTTGATAATGCTCTATTTATTGTTGTTTTCTCCACTGCAAAATTAATTGTATGATAACTCAATATTTCATCATGAAAGATTCTCTATATTAATCCTCACTTATCTAAATGTATCACTCCTTTAACTACAGTCTTTCATCCCAATAATATGTAATTAAGTACTAATATAGTCCTGAATGAACACACTTAATTTACCATATAATGAGATATTTAAGTGTTAATAATCTTTTTATCATCCTTCTTGTTACATCAAAAATTCCTTGAAAATAAGTATGGTAATTTAAGTTATTATTTGTTATATTATGGGAAGGACAGGATTTATACATTCTGCTTCTACAGCTAGTCCTCTACTTTCTAGAAAGTGAGGTGAGCTATATGTTAAAACAGTATAAGACATAGCGAGCAACGAAGTTCAACTGAATTGTTCTTTAGTAAAATCTATCTAAAGGAGGATTTAACCGCTATGAAGCTGTCATTATTTAAGCCAAAGGTTTTATCTTTATGCATTTTGATAGCGCTTTCTTCTAATGTCGCTTGGACTCCTAACACTACAGTCAGTGCAGCAGCAAGTAATTTCAACTATGCAGAGGCTTTACAAAAATCGATCTACTTTTATGAAACACAACGTTCGGGTGAACTTCCTGACAACAACCGCGTGGAATGGCGTGGAGATTCTGGACTACTAGATGGTGCAGATGTAGGTATTGATCTAACCGGTGGATGGTATGATGCGGGAGATCATGTGAAGTTCGGATTACCAATGGCTTCAACAGCAACGATGCTGGCATGGTCAGTCTATGAATATCAAGAGGGATATGAATTATCAGGACAACTAGATGAAATTCTTGACAACATACGCTGGGCTACTGACTACTTCATGAAAGCACATACCGCTCCTAATGAATTATGGGGTCAAGTTGGTAATGGAACTGCTGATCATAACTGGTGGGGACCTGCGGAAGTTATGCCTATGCAAAGACCCGCATATAAGATCGATGCTACACATCCGGGCTCAGACCTAGCAGGAGAAACAGCCGCTGCACTTGCTTCAGCTTCAATTATATTCAGAGACAGTGATCCTGAATATGCTGATGAAATGTTGCAACATGCTAAGGAATTATACCAATTTGCAGATCAATATCGTGGTAAATACTCTGATAGTATTACAGATGCTAGGCAATATTATAATTCTTGGAGTGGCTATGCTGATGAACTAAGCTGGGGTGCCGTTTGGCTCTATCTAGCAACAAATGAACAGACTTATCTTGATAAAGCAATTGCAGCTAGTAATCTATGGGGTACTGATCAACAAGGAAATTGGGGATACAAATGGACTCACGCGTGGGATGATAAGCAATATGGAGCACAATTGCTCTTAGCTCGCATTACAGGACAAACGAAATTTGTAGAATCCACTAAGCGTAATATGGAATATTGGACTACTGGAGTAACAGGAACCGGTGAACGCATTAGCTATACACCTGGCGGTCTTGCTTATCTTGATCAATGGGGTGCATTACGATATTCAGCTAACCAAGCGTTTCTAGCATTTGTGTATTCAGATTGGACAAGCGATCCAGTAAGTAAATCATCCTCTAAAGCTTTCGCTGAACAACAGCTGTTGTATATGCTCGGCGATAATCCACGAAACAGTAGTTATGTCATCGGTTATGGAAATAACTCACCCGAACACCCCCACCATCGCACCTCCCATGGTTCATGGGCGGATAGCCAAACTTCACCCGTTAATCATCGGCATATCTTGTATGGAGCATTAGTTGGTGGACCTTCAAGAACCGACACGTATACTGATTCTATTTCTGATTATGTTTCTAACGAAGTAGCTACCGATTATAACGCTGGTTTCACTGGTGCTTTAGCTAAAATGATGATACTTCATGGAAATGGTCAGCAACCACTCGCCAACTTCCCTCAACCTGAAGTACGTGAAGATGAAATGTTTGTAGAAGCAGCTGTTAATGCTAAAGGAAACAATTTCATCGAGATTCGTGCACTTCTCAACAACCGAAGTGGTTGGCCCGCTCGTGAAAGCAGTGAGCTTTCATTCAAATATTTCATGGATTTAAGTGAAGTTATTTCAGCTGGCTATGGTCCAGAGGATATTACGGTGACTGCTGGAGGATACAATCAAGGAGGTACCGTAAGTCAGTTACAACCTTACGATGTTAATAATCATATTTATTACACAACCATCGACTTCACAGGAACTAGTATTTATCCTGGTGGTCAATCCGCTTATCGCAAAGAAATTCAATTTAGAATTTCAGCACCCCTCAACACTTCATTCTGGAACAATAACAACGACTTCTCCTTCCAAGGAATGCCTTCAACAAGCACCTCTCCAATTAAAAATCTTTACATCCCTGTCTATGATGGTGCCACACATGTCTTTGGTCAGGTACCTACAGGAGGAAATACTGAACAACCAGTCTCACCTGCAGCTCCACACAATGTGCAAGCCACTCCACTAGATCAAGCCGTTACATTAACTTGGAATCAAGTAAGTAACGCAACAAGTTACTTAGTTAAGCGCTCTGTTACTAGCGGTGGACCCTACTCCATCGTAGCAACAGTAACAACAGCTTCATTCCAAGATACAGGACTTGTTAATGATACGACTTACTATTATGTCGTAGTGGCTCAAAATAGTGTTGGAGACGGACCTGCATCTGCAGAGGTTAATGCAAAACCACGTCAAACTCCCATTCCAGTTCAAGGTGATCTCCTCGTAGAATACCGCAACAATGACAATAACGCTAGTGATAACCAAATTAGACCCCACTTCCGCATCGTCAACAATGGGTCTACTGCCGTGCAATTGAGTCAATTGAAAATCCGCTATTACTTCACCATAGATGGCGAAATTTCACAGCAATTCCATACCGATTATGCGGTCATTGGAAGCAGTAACATTAGCGGGGCATTCATTAAAATGAATCCTACTGCTACAGGTGCTGATTACTACCTTGAGGTTTCCTTCTCATCTAGTGCGGGTAGCCTAGCTCCAGGGGCTAATACTGGTGAAATTCAACTAAGATTCAACAAATCAAATTGGAGTAATTATAACGAAAGTGATGATTATTCCTACTCTGGCACGCAAACGAATTTTGCATTATGGAATAAAGTAACTCTTCATCAGAATGGTTTACTCGTATCTGGTATGGAACCTTAAATGAAAATTAGGAGGATATATTCATGACGAAGCCGATGGTGTTAAAGAAAGCATTATCCACTTTTGTGAGCGTTGCACTTATGTTCGCCCTTGTATCGAGCACGTACACTGTGTCTAATGACACTGCTTCAGCAGCAAGTCTAGAAGAAACAAGATTTTTACAGTTGTACACTCAACTGAAGAATCCTGCCAACGGTTACTACTCTCCTGAGGGAATTCCTTATCACTCGGTAGAGACACTTATTAGTGAAGCTCCTGACTACGGTCATATGACTACCTCCGAAGCCTACAGCTATTGGATTTGGCTAGAGGCATTATATGGATATTATACTAACGATTGGAGCAGTTTGGAAGACGCTTGGGACAATATGGAGAAATATATTATCCCTATCAATGAAGGCGACGGCAAAGAAGAACAACCAACGATGAGCTACTATAACCCTAACAGTCCCGCAACTTATGCGGATGAAAAACCACATCCTGACCAATATCCAAGTTTACTTTCTGGTCAATATGCAACTGGTAAAGATCCACTAGACGCTGAACTGAAACAAACTTATGGTAATAACCAAACGTATCAGATGCATTGGTTATTGGATGTTGATGACTGGTATGGCTATGGAAATCTTCTAAATAGTAACCATACTGCAACGTATGTGAACACATTCCAACGTGGGGAGCAAGAATCCGTTTGGGAAGCAATTCCACATCCATCTCAGGATGATAAGTCATTAGGAAAAGCTAATGAAGGATTTATGACATTGTATACGAAAGAAGCAAATGTTCCAGCTGCACAATGGAGATATACTAGTGCAAGTGATGCTGATGCGCGTGTTGTACAAGCAATGTACTGGGCTAAATCTTTAGGCTACGATAACGATGATTACTTAAGCAAAGCAGAAAAAATGGGAGACTACCTGCGTTACACGATGTACGATAAATATTTCCAACAAATTGGTAGCGCTGCTGATGGAAGTCCTAGTGCAGGTAATGGAAAAAATGCTAGCCATTACTTACTTTCTTGGTATACATCTTGGGGTGGTGGACTTGGACAAACTGGTAATTGGGCTTGGCGTATCGGTGCTAGCCATGCGCATCAAGGATATCAGAACGTTGTGGCAGCATATGCACTTTCTGAGCAAGAAGGCGGTCTAATTCCTTCTTCACCAACAGCACAACAAGATTGGGAAACTTCCCTAACAAGACAACTAGAATTCTATACTTGGCTGCAATCCCCTGAAGGTGCTATTGCTGGTGGAGCTACCAATAGCTTGAATGGTGCATACAATGCTTATCCTGCTGGCACAAGTACATTCTATGACATGGCATATCAAGAAGCTCCTGTATATCATGATCCTCCTTCTAACAACTGGTTCGGAATGCAAGCATGGGGTATTGAGCGTATCGCAGAGTTATACTACATTCTAGCTTCGAACGGCGATACTTCCTCAGAAAACTTCCAAATGGCGAAGCAAGTCATTGAGAACTGGATTGACTGGTCGGTCGACTACTCCTTTGCTAATGAAAGACCTGTAACAGATTCAGATGGTTATTACCTAGATAGCCAACAAAACCGTATTCTTGGTGGTACTAATCCTCAAGTAGCTACAGTATCTGCTCCAGGCGAATACTGGATTCCTAGTAATCTTGAATGGGATGGTCAACCAAACACTTGGAATGGCTATAGTAACTCTACTCCAAATAACGGCTTAAGCGTTGTAACTAGAAACCCTGGCCAAGATGCTGGTGTCCTTGGAAGTTATGTGAAAGCACTAACCTTCTTCTCTGCAGGAACAAAAGCTGAACTAGGAAACTACAGCCCACTTGGAGTTGAGGCTCATCAATTAGCGAAATCTCTACTTGATGCTGCATGGGGCTACAATGATGGTGTTGGTATTACAACTGTCGAGGCTCGTGGCGACTACAACCGCTACTTTACAAAAGAAGTCTACTTCCCTCTTGGCTGGAGCGGTACATTTGGACAAGGTAACACTATTCCTGGTAACCAAACAATTGCATCCGACCCTGCAAAAGGTGGAAATGGAGTCTATGCTGGCTACACAGATATAAGACCAAACATCACAAACGATCCAGATTGGCAATACCTAGTAGATAAATACAATACATCTTGGAATCCACAAACGAACCAATGGGATGACGGAGCACCAGAATTTACGTATCACCGTTTCTGGTCACAAGTTGATATAGCAACGGCTTACGCTGAGTATGATCGCTTAATTCAAGGCGGTAACAGTGGTCCAGTTACACCAGTCGCTCCTTTGGCACCTACGAATGTAACAGCAACTGCTGGTGATGCTGAAGTTACACTTAATTGGAAAAAAGTATCAAATGCTGATCAATACACTGTCAACCGTTCAACTAATGCAGCTGGCCCTTACACACAAATCGCTACAACTAGCGCTTTAACTTACTTGGATTCAAGTGTAACCAATGACATAACCTATTACTATGTCATTACAGCTACAAATACTGTAGGAGCGAGCCCCTACTCATTAGTGGTGAGTGCAACACCTACAGATGCTCCAGTTGCTGTAACTGGTGATCTGAAAGTATTGTATCGAACGAATGACACAAACCCTACTGACAATCAATTTAGACCACAATTCCAGATCGTAAATACAGGAACTCAAAGCGTAGCTCTTAGTGATGTTAAGCTCCGTTATTACTACACCATTGATGGTGAGAAACCTCAACAATTCAACTCTGATTATGCGGTTGTTGGTAGCAGCAATCTCTCAGGTAGTTTTGTTAAGTTGAATCCAGCCGTCAGTGGCGCAGACTATTATCTTGAAATTTCCTTTGGCTCAGGCGCAGGCTCTCTTGCTCCAGGTGCGAGCAGTGGTGAGATTCAAATTCGTATTAACAAAACCGACTGGTCTAATTTCAATGAAACGGATGATTACTCTTATGATGCTACAAAAACATCATACACTGAGTGGGAACGTACACCACTTTACTTGGGTGGAAATCTAGTGTGGGGGCTTCAACCATAAGCGGACTTTGATAACGATGATTGACTTCGAAGGTTAGTCTACATCGAATATGAAGCGAACTTGGGAAGTCCGGTACTCGTGTACCAATTACGTACACTTGCGCTTCCTCCTCCCTCAAGTATCGCGTCATCTTCTCGACTTGCGAAAGCCCGCTTTTTCAACCCTCATTGTAAGAGGAATTTCAAAAAGAGGACCTTGTTAACGATGCTTGGCTTCGTTGCATATTCAACATCACAGATGAAGCGAACTTGGGACTTGTAGTTATAAGCGGATCAGCTTATCCATATGCTGATCCGCTTTTTCTATGAACATCTATCTTCTCTCTAGAAAATAGCAGATAATAGTTGCATCATTATAACCTGTTCGTATAGTATAAAGTTTGATCATATTGTACTAAGAGCTTGATTAAAGGAGATATAATTTATTATGTTGAAGTGGCTTTTACGCTCAATGACAGAGTTGACCTCTCGAAAATGGATTTCTCGTATTACAGGTGCATTCGCACAGTCCCGTGGAAGTCGTATTTTCATAAAAAAATTCGCATCAACTTATGGGATAAAAGTAGAAGAAGCTGAAAAATCAATCGAGCAGTATCAAACGTTGAATGAGTTTTTTACAAGACGTCTAAAAGATGGCCATCGTCAAATTGATACAACTACATCTGCGCTTGTATCACCCGTTGATGCTCTTATTACTGGTTGTGGAGTTATCCAGAACGGAACGATTCTTAATGTAAAGGGGCAAGATTATTCCGTCTCAGAATTGCTTGCAGATGAAAAACACTCAAAGAAATTCCTTAATGGATATTATTATGTCTTGTACTTAAGCCCAACCGACTACCATCGTATTCATACACCAATAGAAGGAACAATTGTTGGGAGAGTACATCTGCCAGGTAAAGTCTACCCTGTTAATAATTTCGGACTGACTCATATGAAGCGTGTACTAAGTCGGAATGAACGTTTAATTACTTATATTAATAATAATGGTTATACTGTAGCAGCCGTAAAGGTTGGAGCCATGAATGTAAGTAGTATTCACTATATACAGCGTGATAAAGATCAAGTAGAGCGCGGTGAAGAGCTTGCTTATTTCGCATTCGGCTCCACTGTAGTATTACTGACAGAGACAGGCTCTTATGAAGCTGATCTTACTATTGGTTTAAATAGTAAAGTAGTTATGGGTCAAAAGCTTGGTACGTTGCTTGTAAAAAATTAATATTCTTCAAAAAACGCGTAACCTCTCTGAATGCCACATTCAGTAAGGTTACGCGTTTTTCTTATCTTATTTCCGATGGATTTTTTCCAGTGTATTGCTTAAATTGTCTACTAAAGAAGAAAATATCTCTGTAGCCTAGCGCATCCGCAACTTCAGTTACATTCATACCTGCATGAGTTAACAAATATTGAGCTCTATCTATTCTTGTACGGATCATATAAGTTTGAACGGACATACCAAGCACTTCTCTAAACTTCATTGAGAAATAACGTGGGGACAATTGTGCGCGCATCGCAAGATCTTCAACTCTGTGAGCGACACTTGGATTTTGACGAATGAAATTCGCCACTTCATGAATCGATTCCGTTAACTGATTACTTGCCTTTTTCTCTGTAGGCGTCTGGAAATCGGCACGAAGTAAATGAATCATAATTTGTTTCAAAACAAGCTTAGCTTCCTCTTCAGCAGCAAAGGTCTGAATAAGAAATAGTCTAACATAGCGAGATAATAAAAATTCAAAATCTATCGTATCTTTTAGTAAGCGATAGCGCTTTGGAATTACCTCAACAGCTTCTTCAGTGGCAAAGTGAATATATGTTAGTACTAATGGCTTTTGTGGATTATGTGTAGCGCTTGTATAATCACCAGGACGGAATAAGAAGCAACTTCCTGGACCTACCTCATGATGTACACCATTAACCTCTACATCGCCTTCTCCACTCCAAACGTAGAATAGATCAAAATTCGGCATAGGTTTTTCTCGTCTTGCCCATCTCCAACCTGGTTCGCAAACAATTTTTGCAAAGGCAGGCTTTAGTAATAGCTTATCCGGCGATATATCTAGCATATTTGACCCCTCCTACTACTTCAATTAATGTAAATAAACTATATCTATTAGAGTCACTATACAAATTGTGCAAAAAATAATATCCCTATACTCCATTATAATTAAACTAGCGAAAGGTTCAACAGAAAATAAATGCAAATTAAAGGATAGAAAATTTTTTTTGTTGTTCATGGTCTAGTTGGAGTAATAATGTTATAATATGTGCGACTGCACTAACCTATAAATATGATTGATTTCGGAAGGATGGAATGAAATCCATGAACCCATTAGCTCAGCAACTTAATGAGACCTTGCAACAAGAGAGTCCAGCTGTCTATGACATGTTATCTAATCTAGGGAAAGCTATCTACTTCCCGAAAGAAGGTATCCTTAGCCAATCTGCAGAAGCAAAGGCTAAAGCGAAAAAGTATAATGCTACAATTGGTATTGCAACTGAAGGTGGCAAGCCAATGCACCTTAAAGTTATCCAAGATACTTTAAGCGCTTATGATCCTAAAGATATATACGAATATGCTCCACCTGCAGGTAAGCCGGAACTTCGTACTGCTTGGCGTGAAAAAATGGTAAAAGATAATCCTTCATTAACTTCTGTACAAGCTGAAATTAGCAACCCTATCGTGACAAATGCTTTAACGCATGGTCTGAGTATTGTTGCTGATCTATTTGCAGATACAGGAGACGCTGTCATTATCCCTGATAAAAACTGGGAAAACTATGAATTAACTTTTGGTGTTCGTCGTAACGCTGAAATCGTGGAGTATCCACTATATAATGAAGAACAACGATTCAATAGTGAAGGATTACGTAAAGCCTTACTTGCTCAGAAGGACAACGGCAAAGCTATTGTAATTCTAAACTTCCCTAATAACCCAACGGGTTATACACCTGATGATCAAGATGGAGATGCAATCATTGCTGCGATTAAAGCTGCAGCAGAAGAAGGCGTAAAAGTTGTTGCAGTAACAGATGATGCATACTTCGGTTTGTTCTTTGAAGATTCCATGCAAGAATCACTATTCAGCAAATTAGCTGATCTTCATCCTAACGTACTTGCTGTTAAAGTTGATGGCGCAACAAAAGAAGAATATGTGTGGGGCTTCCGCGTAGGTTTTATCACATATGCTTCTTCTTCTAAAGCGGCACTAGTAGCTCTTGAACAAAAAACGATGGGCGTTATTCGTTCTACAATTTCAAGTGGACCTCACCCATCTCAAACTTTTGTATTGCATGCACTTAATTCTCCGGAATTTGAAGCTCAAAAAGCAGAAAAATTCGAGATTATGAAAAATCGTGCCAATATTGTAAAAGGTTTACTAGATAGTGGTCGCTATGGCGATACATTGCAATACTATCCATTCAACTCTGGATACTTTATGTGCTTAAAACTTTCGAATGTAACTGCGGATTCCGTTCGTCTTTTACTACTAGACAAATACGGAATCGGTACAATTGCACTTGGAGATACTGATCTACGTGTTGCGTTCTCTTGTATTGAAGGCGAGCAACTAGAAGAATTATATGATTGCATCTACAAAGCAGTTTTGGAACTTACTGAACAAGTCTAATTATATTTTTCTTTTTATGACAAAAGGGATTCAGAATGACATCATTCTGAATCCCTTTTACCGATTAATCTAGATCATCCACTTCTTTCACAAGTTTACGCTTCATATTAAACGCACGAACGATAGGATATAGCAATGCGAATAAAATCATAACAACAACTTGTGTACTATGTCCTCCCCACATAGGGATCGTAGTCAATAATAATACAATGAGTAGCATATAGCTTAATATGCGATCAATCGTGATGAGCTGTTGTTGCTGTAGCTTTACTTGCATCGGGAATATATCTTTCCAAATTGCGTAGCGATGTACCTTACGTAATGAGCCAATTTGCAATGTTATGATCAATCCAAACAAAATATAACTAATTACTGTTCCCCATCCATCCATACCATTCTCACTAGCAACTAGATAATTAACCAGTCCACCGAGAATAAGTAGTCTCATACAGATTCCACCGATTTCAGTACGTACGAATGTAATGAGATGTAAGTATACAAATGTATATTGTTTCTTATATGGGACGAAAGGAATAATCCAGCTTAAGTATTTTCTTTGTTTCACTATTGGTGGTCCAACACGTACATCAATGAACCAACTAAAGAATGAATAAAGACGACGAATCGTTATTCGTTCTTCAGCAATCAATCGTTCCCATGGGAAATGTTGTTTACTCGTCACTCTATATAAAGTAACCAACATTGCTAACACAATAACTGTTAAACATAACATGCCCCAACGACTTGACAGTAGCCAGCCGAATAGTAACATACCCATTAACAGCCAACGGAATAATCGCATAATGTTTCGATTTGTTGACCAGAGGATTTGGCGTTCCTTCCAAGCCATTACATGATTTACAGCTTTCAATAGTACAAGTACTGCTATAAAAATTATAGGTTGATAAGCATCGGTTTGACGATATAACGGCCAATATATCAATGTAACAATGAGTAGATATATAAAGCCGTTTCGTAGCGAGCGTATATGAGATTTCTTCATATATGTATCTAGTCGATGTTCCATCGGCATTAGGAAGATTGTATCTGCTTCTTTCAACCATGTTCGCAAAGGATTATAGCTAATTAATGGTGTAAGTACGAGCGCACCTATAAATTCAAGCGGGAAATTTTCTGGTACGTTTTGGATTAGATTAATGTATTGAATAATACTGACAATACCAATCAGAGAGAGAAATGCCGGAAAGCCACTTCGCGACATATACTTAATGTATGGCAAAACTTCAGTCGTGAATGCGTGCTTTCGTTTATGCCATAATTGTGCAACATCAGAAGACATTAGACTTCCCCTCCATTTAATAGTTCATAGAAGGCTTCCTCAAGATTTCTCGCTTGTCCTCCTCCTTGATTAGCTTGATCGAGCATCTGTTGCAATGTTCCTTGTGCAACAACTTGACCACCATCTAACATTAGAAATCTGTCACAATAATGTTCAATCGTCGCAAGAATATGTGAACTCATCAATATCGAAGAACCATTTTTCTTTACTTCCACAAGTTCTAATAGCAGTGAACGAATACCTAATGGATCAAGTCCGAGAAATGGCTCATCAATGATGAACAGTGCCGGTTTTGCTAATAAAGCGCTCATTATCATTACTTTTTGTTTCATTCCTTTGGATAGATGCGCTGTAACTGATTTACGTTTTTTCACCATATGGTAACGTTCAAGTAATTGTTCGACTTGTTGTTCATATTGTTTTTGCGGAACACTATATGCCATTGCTGTAAGCCGTAAATGTTCTTCAACTGTCAATTCTTCAAAAAGAACTGGCGTTTCCGGTACATAAGTATAGCCACTTCTATATTTTTCAACATCGTCCTGTAATGTCGTTCCATTAATCATTATGGTTCCTTTATGTGGAGTCATTAATCCAAGGATATGTTTAATCGTTGTACTTTTCCCTGCACCGTTGACTCCGATGAGACCGATCATCTCACCTGACTCGATATGTAGATTAATGTTTTGAATAATCGCTTTACGAGGACTATATCCTCCACTTAATTGTTCAACACTTAATACTGTACCCATCATTTCACCTCATTTATCTCTTCATACTAAGCATACCTAATTTCTACATTAATATCAAAAAAAAGAGTAAAAGCAATTTGCTTTTACTCTTTCACCTTAGATGTATTGAGAAGATTTATAATTGAGTACATCTACCCTATAATCTTAGTTATCAGTTGATTTTCTTTTTTCTTTCAACCACTTCGGAGCACCTTTATTTTTACCGCTATTTTCTTTTTTCTTTGATTTAGCTTTTGCAATAGGACCAGTTTTTTTATCTCTTTTCACACTACCATTATTGCTCATATTAGAATGGTTAGAAGTAGAAATTTGACTTTCTTCACCTGATTCAATTGTTCCTTGAGCCTTGACAGCGCCACTGTTCCTGTTGGTAGTCGAACTTCCTGCTAAGGGAGTAGACTTGAGCGAATCTACTTGTTTACCCTTACTAATACTAGCTTGTGGTCGATCCGAAGCTGCTGCTTGCTTACGAGGAATAGACTTCTCTGCTGGCTTGTATTTCGTTGCCTCAGCTACTTGAGCTTCATTCAACAATTTACCACGGAACAATATTCTCTCTTCAATGTTAATATGCAATTGCTTCATGAATTTGTCCATAATAAACTTTTCGTGTGGAGTAATAATGGAAATAACTATTCCAGATTTTCCCATACGACCAGTTCTTCCTGCTCGGTGAACGTAATGATCAGCATCAACAGCAGGCTCGATCTGAATAACTAATGGAAGATCTATAATATCAATACCACGAGCTGCAACGTCAGTAGATAATATCGCATCAAGTTTTCCTTCGCGGAAAGCAGTTAATGTCGCTGATCTGCGTTGTTTATCCGCCTCACCAAATAATGATTCAATCTTAAATCCTTCATATTTCATTTTGGTTTCCCAATTAGAGATTTGATTCGTATCATTGACGAATAACAATGCCGAAGAAGCATTAAGTGTACGAAGCAAACGTCTTGCTGTATCTAACTTAGAACGCTGATCACATACAACATAGAAATGCTCTATCGTACTTGCTACTTTTTCAGCTGGTGTAATCATAATATGATGAGGCTGTTTCATCCAACGACCTTCATATCTAGACATTGTTGCCTCTGGATAAGTAGCGGAGAAAAATGCCGTTTGTCGCATTTTATTGATATTAAATAGTAAATTTTCTGTATCCGTAGGTGTGCCTAGCTCAAAAGTTTGATCTGCCTCATCAATAACAAGATATTTAACTTGATGAAGTTTTAGACGTTTACTCTTAACTAGTTCATTCATTCGACCAGGAGTACCGATAACGATATGAGGATTTAGCTTCAACTTTTCAATTTGACGCTTTGCTGCCGCGCCTCCGATTAATTGTTGAACTTTAACACCAAGCGGTTCCCCATAACTTTCAGCTACTCGGACAATTTGCATAGCTAGCTCTTGCGTAGGTGCAAGTACTACAGCTTGAATTGATTTTGACTCAACATTAATGTTTTGCAAAATAGGTAGTAAAAAAGCCAATGTCTTACCACTACCCGTTTGTGATTTAACTGAAATGTCTTTGCCTTCTAATAGCAACTGAACAGCTTGTTGTTGCACCTCAGTTGGCTCAATAATTCCTTGCTTTATTAACGCTGAACTTAGCACTTCATTAATTCCAAGTTCCGCCCATTTCGTACTAGACATATTAAAATCCTCTCTTTGCCAATAAGGCCCTTTGATGTATTTGTGCTGTTTGCACTACTTTTAATGTTTTTGTTTGAACTACCATTACAGTGATGTTCAAAAAGTGGGCTTTCAGAAACGAGCAGTTGAGACGCTACTTGAGAAAGGCGGAAGCGTAAGTGTACATGGTTACGTACACGCGAACCTACAATGTCTCTGCAAGAAACATACATCGTAAGCTTACGCTAGACTTCCAAGTTCGTTTCAAATGCGACGGCGATTAGCTACCTCAGCATACTCATCGTTATCAAAGTCCATTTTTGAACTACCTCTACCTTACTTTTTGTTTAACCACTTGCCCGCTACCTTATCGATCAATCTAGGACAAAGTTGATACAACTTCAATCCAAATGCAGCAGTCCGTGGTAAGCTCAGCTCGGCACGTTGTGAACGTAAAAGCCTAATTATTTGCTTAACGACATATTCAGGTTGCATAATAAACCAAGATATATTTTTAACGTACTTTCCATCTGGATCAGCAATTTGGAAAAACTCCGTATTAATCGGACCAGGATTAACTGCAGAAACTTTGATTGGTCTACCTCTAAGTTCCATTCGTAATGAATTAGTAAAACCTAGTACCGCATGCTTAGTTGCTGAATAGGAGGTTGATTTGGCATTTCCGATCATACCTGCTAATGATGCTATATTAACAATATGCCCGCTACCCGCATGTTCCATAATCGGAAGCACAGCTTTTGTGCAACGAACGACACCCATATAGTTTGTATCCATCATCTGTTCATACTCTTCAACTGATAACTTTTCAATTGAATCAAATTTCCCATATCCTGCATTATTTATTAATATATCAATTTTGCCATACTTAGCAACGATATGTTCTACTGTGGCCTCAACATCCGCTAGATTCTGTACATCCATAACATAGATTTCAGCTTGTCCCGATATTTTTTCTAACGTTTGAGTTAATCGTTGCTCATTTCTTCCTGTGAGTATCGTTATTGCACCTAGTGCTGATACTTCTTGTGCTAGAAGTGAACCAATGCCACTTGAGGCACCAGTAATGAGAATTACTTTATCATTAAACATCAATATCACCCACCAACAGTGTACTTCATAATAATTGATAAAGCAAAATAGAAAACTACTAGATTGCTATATTCATATAAACATTATCGCTCATAAGAAACTATATATGTTAATACCATCATAAGCATGAAAAAAGCTCCCTCTCAGGGAGCCAGTATATATTATTGAACTAAAACTTGAATATCCAATTCTCCTATACCTTCAATGATTAAAGGTACCGTTAAAGCTTTAGATCCACCGAATCCGGCTGCTTGTGCCATTTCAACAATTCGTGGAGGAGTAATATCTACTGACATTCCCTGATTGGATAAAATAGTACTGGCATTTCCACTAATCATATTACTTAGTTCCGAAATTGCACTTCTTCCCATTTCATCAAGTTCTGATATCGCGTAACCGCCCATCATAGCCGAGATCATCTTCAAGGCAACATCTTCTTGTAAACCAAATATAATATTACCATTCATTTGACCATTTAGTCCGATATGAATCCAAATATACTCTTCTACAAACTTAATATCCTTAATAGATACTTGACCAGTCGACGGGCGTACTTGTATAACTTGTTCAATAACCATTTTGGCTGAATCCAAAAACGGGTTAATATATTCTACCTTCACTATTAAGTCGCTCCCCTCTGCATGAAATATCTCAAGTGGTTAACTATTGCTTATTATACAAGATCATCTAGGTCACGTATACTAAAATTTCACAACTTTACTACTAGAGTTCAATCCCAAGCGGCTAAAACTTCACAACTAAGTGCCTAATTTAACACAATTTGTAACGTGATGTTTGTCTTAAGAGATACAATAATATACATTATACTACTTTTTATCGCATTTTACCGTAAAATTAAAGTAAACCATTATACCTATAAGCGAAACTTCTTTTCTATCAAAAAAAGCAATGGAGAATCTATCTCCATTGCTTCATCAAATACTATTGTATCTCTTCGTGATCACAGTCTTATATTTTAATATCCGATCTTCCAATAATAATTAAAATATTGGGCTGTCAGCACCAAGAAAACGCCATGAAGCTAGGGACGCGAGAAGCGCAGTGTACGTTATTGGTACACGAGCATCGTAGC
>Ga0160441_100551_pt1 | contig 25178 bp, 26 predicted proteins | sample HID1971K_E1MG_FD_108260 | JGI IMG/M metagenome (GOLD analysis project Ga0160441, IMG submission 108260) | Enriched millipede-associated microbial communities from UW Madison campus, WI, USA - HID1971K_E1 MG | ecosystem: Host-associated > Arthropoda: Insects > Digestive system > Unclassified ... | reverse complement strand
GAGATGGCGATGTTGAAGGTGAACAGCGCATCGAGCACCGGGGCGGCCAGCGGCACCACCACCATGGCCAGCAGGGCCAGCACGATCAGCGGGGCGCCCAGGCCCTGGCGGATCATGTCCAGGGCGCGGCGGGTGTTCATGCCGGCGGGCTGGGCGCTCATGGGCGGCCTCCCTTGCCGAACTCATCCACGTCGATGCTGGGCGCGGCCGGCATCGGTCCACCCCGCCAGGTACGCAGCTGGTAGACGTAGGACAGCACCTGGGCAACGGCCGAATACAGTCTCACGGGAATTTCCTTTCCAAGTTGACCTTCCCGATACAAGGCGCGTGCCAAAGGCGGGGCCGAGACGATGGCGACCTTGTTGCCGTCGGCCACCTGGCGGATGCGCAGGGCGGTTTCGTCCACGCCCAGGGCCACCACGGTGGGGGCGCCCATCCTGCCGCCGTCGTATTTGAGGGCCACGGCGTAGTGGGTGGGGTTGACCACCACCACGTCGGCGGTGGGCACCGCTTCCATCATCCGGCGGTTGGACATCTGCTGCTGCAGCTGGCGGATGCGGCCCTTCACTTCCGGGCTGCCCTCGCTTTCCTTCATTTCCCGGCGCAGCTCTTCGCGGGTCATCTTCAGCTTGCGCATCCAGTTCCAGCGCTGGTACGGGGCATCGATGGCGGCCAGCAGCATCATGGCGCCGCCGGTGGCCAGCATCAGTTTCAGGGTGAAGCCCAGCCCGTGGACCATGGCCGCCTCCAGCGGCTGGTGGACCAGGTCGCGCAGCCCGCGGATGCCATGCCAGACCACCAGCCCGGCGGCGGTGCCGACGAACACGATGCGCAGCAGGGATTTGGTGAATTCGCCGATGGCTTCGGCGCCATACAGGCGCTTCATGCCGGCCATCGGGCTGAGCCGGTTGAACTGCGGCATCAGCGATTTGTTCGACCAGCGCAGGCCGCCCATGGCTACCGGGGCCAGGAAGCTGGCCAGCAGGCAGACCAGCAGCAGCGGCCACAGGGCCAGCATCAGCTGCAGGAACAGGTGCCCGAAATGGTTGAACAACCCCAGCGGCTCGAAGCGCAGGCCCGGTTCCGGGGTCAGGGCCAGCTTCATCCAGTCCTTGGCGCTGCTGGCCATGCCCCCGGAAAACGCCATCAGCGCCAGCACCGAGGCGCCGAACACGGCGGCGGTGGCCAGCTCGCGTGAACGCGGGATGTTGCCCTGTTCACGGGCATCGCGCAGGCGTTTTTCGGTAGGTTGTTCGGTTTTTTCGCCGGCTTGTTCTTCGTCGGACATCGGGAGCAGGGCACCGCGGGGATTACCCGGGATGGTGCAAGAAGTGTTCCATTGCGGACGACGTGCCGGGAGCAGAGCACGTGACAGGGACAGTGCTCTGGCTCGGGACCGGGATCGGGATCGGGATCGGGATCGGGATCGTGATGGTGACGGCGACGGGAGAGCAGGGTCGGTTCCCAAACGACCGCCGATACGGGGTCAACGTCCGGTAACGCATGACGGGAAGCGCAGAAGCGTTCCCCGACGGAGGTCATGCCGCCATCGAACGCGGGCAATCCACGTGCAGTCGATCGGGATGCGACCCTACCAGCAAGAGCCCAACAGCCCGGCGCCACCGGCATCATCAATGGCATCATCCAGGTTCAACTGACTGCTGCGGTAATCGATGTCGCCTTTCCTGTTCTGCGCCGTGCTCTTCGCCGGGCTGCTGCATGCCAGCTGGAACGCCATCGTCAAACGCGGCAGCGATACGCTGTTCACCACGATCCTGGTGACCGGCTCGGCGGCGTTGATCGCGGCGATGTGCCTGCCTTTCGTGACCGCACCGGATCCGCGCAGCTGGCCGTGGCTGGCGGCGTCGACCGTGCTGCAGGCGGGGTATTACCTGCTGGTGGCGCGTACCTACCGGGTGACCGACATGAGCGCGGCCTATCCGTTGATGCGGGGTTGCGCGCCGATCCTGGTGGCGCTGGTGGGCGGGGCAGTTCTCGGCGAGCGCCTGCCGGGATTGGCATGGGCCGGCATCGGGCTGATCTGCTTCGGTATTCTGTGCATGTCGCACGGGATCGTGCGTCGGCAGATGTGGCTGCCTCTGCTCAACGCCGGAGTGATTGCCACTTACACGCTGGTAGACGCCTTGGGGGCGCGGCAGTCTGGTTCGGCGCTGGGCTACACCTTATGGCTGTTCCTGCTGTCGGGGCTGCCATTGCCGGTCTGGGCCCTCGCTACCCGCGCGCCGCAGCTTTTCGCCTATGCACGATCGAATTGGGGCTATGGCCTCGTCGGCGGCGTAGGTACCCTGACATCGTACGGCGTGGTGCTCTGGGTGATGACGCAGGCGCCTGTGGCGATGGTCTCGGCACTGCGCGAGACCTCGATCCTGTTTGGCGTGCTGATCTCTGCGTTGGTGTTACGCGAACGGGTCACCCGGCAACGATGGGTCGCCGCCGGATTGATCGTTGCAGGAGCGGTGGTGTTGCGCGTGTGCGGCTAATCCAGGAAATGCCCGCCCTGCGAGGCTTTGTGGTCCTGTGACACCACCATCAGTGGGCGTGGCAGGTCGTGGAGCTGCAGGAAGCGCTCGGCGTCGACCGGGCGGCCGAGCAGGTAGCCCTGCAGGAAGTCGCAGCCCAGCCGCTCCAGGTAGGAACGCTGGCCGGCGGTTTCCACGCCCTCGGCCACGATGTCCATGTCCAGCGCATGCCCCAGCGCCACGATGGCCGAGACGATCACCACGTCTTCGGAGCTGTTTTCCAGGTCGCGCACGAAGGCGTGGTCGATCTTGATCTCGGTGGCCGGCAGGCGCTTGAGATACAGCAGGCTGGAATAGCCGGTGCCGAAATCGTCGATGGAAATGCCTACGCCCAGCCGCGCCAGGGCCTGCAGCAGGCGCAGGCTGGTCTCGGTGTCGCGCATCACCGCGCTTTCGGTGATCTCCAGGACCAGCCGGCGCGGTTCCACCCGGTGCAGTTTCAGCGCGTCGCTGATCTCGCCGAGCAGGTTCGGGGAGCCGAACTGGATCGGCGACAGGTTCACCGATACCGACCAGCTGTCATGGCCGGCGTCATGCCAGCGGCGCAGCTGGCGGCAGGCTTCGTTGAGCACCCAGCGCCCGATCTCGTGGATGACCCCGCTGCGTTCGGCCAGGCGGATGAAACGATCCGGGGGAATCAGGCCGTGCTCGGGGTGGTTCCAGCGGACCAGGGCCTCGGCGCCACAGACCTGGTGGGTGCTGACCCGCACCTTGGGCTGGTAGTGCAGGAACAGCTGGTTGGCCTGGATCGCGCGGCGCAGGTCGGCCAGCAGCCGGAACTGCTGTTCGGCGCTGTCGCTCATCCACTCGGCGAACACCACGAAGGCGTTGCGTCCGGCCTCCTTGGCCTGGTACATCGCCGCGTCGGCATACCCCATCAACTGGCGTTCGGTGGTGGCGTGGTCGGGGCAGATGGCAATGCCGATGCTGGCCGTGACCTGCAGCTCATGCGCGGGCACCAGGTTGCCGGTGCCCACGGCCTGGATGATGCGGCCGGCCAGGCTGGACACGTCCTCGTCGTTGTCGATGCCGACCACCAGCACGAATTCGTCGCCGCCCAAGCGGGCCATCACGTCGGCGGCACGCAGCAGCTGGCGGGTGCGCGTGGCCACCGCGACCAGCAGGGCGTCGCCGGTCTGGTGACCGTAGGCGTCGTTGACCTGTTTGAAGCCATCCAGGTCCATGAACATCACCGCGAAACGCCCGCCACGTTGTTCGGCATCCACCAGGGCCTGTTCAATGCGCTGCTGCAGCAGCAGGCGATTGGGCAGGTGGGTCAGCGGATCGTGCAGGGCGGCCTGGCTGAGCTCGGCATGCGCATCGTCCAGCGACGTGCGCAGGTGCAGGTTGCGCAACCGCAGCAGCTGCGCCTGCTGGCGCTGGTCCAGCCAGGACACCAGCAGCACCACGGCCAGGATGCCGATGGTGAGCACCATCACCAGCGCCCCCAGCCACTGGGTCTGCAGGCCGGTGCCGGCGGCGGCGCCACACACACTGTCGGCCGGGAACCGTGCCGCGGCCATGCCGGTGTAGTGCATGCCGACGATCGCCGCGCCCAGCACCACCGCCGGCGCCACGCGATGCTGCAGCCGGGTGTCGTTGTGGCGCAGGCGGAAGGCGACGTACAGCGCGACCCACGACGCCGCCACTGCAATGATGAGAGAGAGGGTGAACCAGCCCGGGTGGTATTCGATGCCCGGGCGCATGAGCATGGCCGCCATGCCCAGGTAGTGCATGCTGGCGATGCCGCTGCCCATCAGCAATGCACCCAGCGCCAGGCGCGAATGCGGCAACGTGGCGCGTGAGACCAGCCAGAGCGCGAAGATCGAGGAGGCGATCGCCGCCAGCAACGATACCGCGGTCAGTTCAAGGTCGTACCCCAATGGAATGGGCAGCTTGAAGGCCAGCATGCCGATGAAGTGCATGGACCAGATTCCCAGGCCCATGGCGCAGCCACCGCCCAGCAGCCACAGCACGCTGATCCTTGGCGATGGCGCGGTGGTGACCCGATTGGCCATGTCCAGCGCGGTGAAGGACGCCGTGATGGCGACCAGCAGCGAAACCACGACCAACCATGGGGTGTAACTGCCGACGAGCATCATGACTCTCCCTGGCGTACACAGCTGCAATCTAAAAAAAGACTGGACCACGCTTCTGCGCGGACTGCTCAGGCACGTTCCCCCTGCCGTGAGCGCATGTTAACGACACAGGCGGGGGCGAAAGCAAGCGCAAATCCGGCCAAATTTCATGCGGTCATCACGCGACCGTCACCTGTTTTACATACGGGCGCGTACGCGCCGGGGCCGGCGCTAGCGGGTGAGGCCGTCGGCGGTCTGGAACGCGGCGTCGAACAGGCGTTGCACCGGGGGGCCCATTTCACCGGCAAGCACGGTCAGCAGGAACAGGCCCAGCAACAGGGCGACCGGCAGGCCGAGCTGGATCGGGTTGAGCGCGGGGGCGGCACGCGCCAGCACGCCGAAGGCCAGGTTCACCGCCAACATGGCGACCGTGATCGGCAGCGACAGCGTCAACGCGCCGCGCAGCACCTGCAGCAGGAACGTGGGCGCGGTGCTGATGAACGCATCGAGGTCGGGCAGCGATGCGCCGATCGGCACGGCCTTGTAGCTGTCCATCACCAGTGAGATCAACGCGAGATGCCCGTTGGCGGCAAAGAACAGCAGGCCGAACAGAAGATAGAACCACTGCCCGATCACGCCCGAGGTGCCGCCGCGCATCGGATCGCTCATCTGCGCGAAGGCCAGGCCGGTGCCCTGCGAGACCAGTTCGCCGGCCATGGCACCGGCTTCGAACACCAGCCGCAGCAGGAAGCCGATGGAGATGCCGATGGCCAGTTCGCGCGCGATGCTGAGTACGGTGGCCGCGTCAAAACCGGTCCAGGCCGGGACGGGCGGCAGCATCGGCGACAGCGCGATGGCCAATGCACCGGACAGCATCACGCGCACCCGTGCCGGCACCGCGCGGCTGCCGACCAGCGGCATGGCCATGATCATGGCGCCGATGCGCAGCATGGTCCACAGCACGGTGCCGATCATGCCGAAGGCGTTGAGCCCGTCGGCGGCCATCTGGGTTGCCGAATCCATCGCGGGGCTATCCGATCAGGTGCGGTATGCGCTGGAACAGCAGCGTGGTGTATTCGACCAGGTGGCCGATCAGCAGGCTGCCCAGCGCGAACAGCACCGCGGTGAGCGCGGCGGCCTTGGCCACGAAGGCGATGGTGGGTTCGTTGAGCTGGGTGGCGGCCTGCACCACGCCGACCACCACGCCGACGATCAGGACGGTCAACAGCAGCGGGCCGGCCACCCACAGCACGGTGATCAGGCCGCCGCGCAGTTCGGTCAGGGCAAGTTCGGGTGTCATGGCGACCTCAGACGGCGTTGAAGCTGGCGGCGAGGGTGCCGACCACCAGTACCCAGCCGTCGACCAGCACGAACAGCAGGATCTTGAAGGGCGCCGAGACCAGCATCGGCGAGAGCATCATCATGCCCATCGACATCAGCACGCTGGCCACGACCAGGTCGATGATCACGAACGGGATGAAGATCAGGAAGCCGATTTCAAAGGCGGTTTTCAGTTCGCTGGTGACGAACGAGGCGACCAGCACCGGGAACGGAATGGCATCGGGGCTGGCGTAGGTGCCATGCCCGGCCATGCCGGCGAAGGTCATCAGGTCGGTTTCGCGGATCTGGGCCAGCATGAAGGCGCGCAGCGGCTGGGTGGTGAGGGTCCAGGCGGTCTGGAAGTCGATCTCGCCGTTGAGGTAGGGCGCCATGCCGCTGCCCCAGGCTTTCTGCCACACCGGCAGCATGACCATGGCGGTCAGGAACAGGGCCAGGCCGAGCAGCACCTGGTTGGACGGAGTCTGGCCGGTGCCCAGTGCCTGGCGCAGCAGGCCCAGCACGATGATGATGCGGGTGAAGGCGGTGAGCACCAGCAGCATCGACGGGATCAGGGTGATCGCGGTCATCAGCAGCAGGGTCTGCAGCGGCAGGCTGACCGGGGCGCCCCCGATCTTGCCGACATTCACGTCGGGCAGGTTGGGCACGGCGGGCGCGCCGGGCGCGGCCATGGCCAGCGCGGGCAACGCGCACAGCAGCAGGGTCAGCAGCAACGGCAGGTAACGGGTCCAGGATGCACGGGGGCCACGCATGATCATTTTTCCTTGCGCAGCCGCTGTTGCAGCAGCTGGGCGAAATTCGGCAGGTTCTTGAAATCCGGCAGGCGCGCCGGTTCCGGGGTGGGCAGCGGTTCGGGCAGGCGGTGCAGGGTGTTGATGCCGCCGGCGGTGACGCCGAGCATCAGCTGTTCGCCATTGATATCGACGACGACGACGCGTTCCTTGGCACCCACGTTGAGGCTGGCCACCACGCGCAGGCCGTCGGCGGGCTTGAAGCCGCTGCCGGGCATGCGCTTGAGCACCCAGCCCAGGCCGACGATCAGCGCCAGCACGGCCAGCAGTGCGAGCACGGCGCCGAACATGCTGGGTGCCGCGGCGGCGTGCTGGCCGACCTTGGCCGCCGGTGCACCGGCGGCAATGAGTGCCAGGGAAATCAACGCAGTCTCCGGATCCGTTCGCTGGGGCTGACCACGTCGGTCAGGCGCACGCCGAAGCGGTCATTGATGACCACGACTTCGCCGTGGGCGATGAGGGTGCCGTTGACGAACACGTCGAGCGATTCGCCGGCGCCGCGTTCCAGTTCGACCACCGAGCCCTGGTTGAGCTGCAGCAGGTTGCGGATGGGCAGGCGGGCGCGGCCGACTTCCAGCGACAGGGTGACCGGTACGTCGAGGATCACGTCGAGGTTCAGATCCGGGCCGCCGCTGGTCTCGTCGGACTGCAGGGTGGTGAACTGCGCCGGTGCCGGTTCGTTGGTTTCGATGTCGTCGTTCATTGCGGGTCTTCCTGGATAACGGGAGCGCGCGGGCGGGTGCCCGGGGGATGGGTAGCGGTGATCTTCACGGCGTTCATGCCGTTGGCGACGCCGAACTGGCCGGTGAACACGGGAATGTTCTCCACGCACAGCGGCACGTGGGGAGGCAGGTCAATGGGCAGGATGTCGCCGATCTTGAGCTGGGTGAGGTCACGCAGGCTCATGCGTTTGGTGGCGAGCACGCTGGAGAGGGTGACTTCGGCGATGTTGAGCTGTTCGCGCAGCATGGTGCCCCAGCTTTCGTCGCGGTCGTTGCGGTCGCTCTGGATGCCGGCGTCGAGCAGTTCGCGGATCGGTTCGAGCATCGAGTACGGCAACGTGACGTGGATGTCGCCGCCACCGCCGTCGAGTTCGACATGCAGGCGGCAGACCACGACGTATTCGCGGGGGGTGACGATGTTGGCGAAGTGGGGGTTGATTTCGGAGTTGATGTATTCGAGTTCGACATCCATCACCGGGGCCCAGGCTTCGCGCAGGTCGGCGAAGGTCTGCTTGAGCAGGAGGTGGATGACGCGCATTTCGGTGGCGGTGAACTCGCGGCCTTCGATGCGGGTGGGGTAGCGCCCGTCGCCGCCGAAGAAGTTGTCGACGATGGCGAACACGAGGGTAGGCTCGAAGACGATCAGGCCGGTGCCGCGCAGGGGCTTGAAGCGGATCAGGTTGAGGTTGGTCGGTACATACAGGGAGTGCATGTAGTCGTTGAACTTGATCAGTTCGATGCCGCGCACGGACAGTTCGGCGGAGCGGCGGATCAGGTTGAACAGGCCGATGCGCCAGAGGCGGGCGAAGCGCTCGTTGACCATTTCCAGGGTCGGCATGCGCCCCCGGATGATGCGGTCCTGGCTGGCAAAATCGTAGTTGCGCGCTTCGCCGGGGGCGATGGCGTCGACTTCGGTTTCGACGGCGCCGGAATCGACGCCATGCAGCAGGGCATCGATTTCGTCCTGGGAAAGCAGGTCATTCATGGGATGCCCTTACTGGGTGACGAAGCTGGTGAACAGCAGTTCGTCGACGCCCTTGCTGCCGGTTTCGGCTTTGAGCAGCTTCTGCACTTCGGCCAGGGAGTCGGCCTGCAGGCGTTCTTTGCCGGCGCGGTCGGCGATCTGGGCCGGTTCGACCTGGGAGAACAGCATGAGCAGCTTGGCGCGGATGGCGGGGGCGTGAAGCTTGATGGCTTCAAGGGCGGCCGGGTCGCGGGTCATGAGCTGGACTTCGACCTGGAGGTAGCGGGGGCCATCGAAGCTGCTGCTGAGGTTGACGACGAACGGGGGTTCGAGGCCGAAGTACTGGGCGGGGGCGGGCACGGCCGATTTGGCGGTGGCGGCTTTGGCGGGGGTCTTCTCGTCGTGGGACTGGGTGAAGTACCACACGCCGCCACCGGCGGCGCCAGCGGCGACGACGGCGATCAGGGCGGTGACGAGGAGGGGGCTGCGCGGCTTGGCGGCCTTGTCCTTGTCGGTGGATTTCTTGGTTTTGTCAGCGGCTGCGGCCACGAGGGGAAGCTCCATAGGATTGCTTCCTGGCTACATGCAAAGGGCGTGCCGTAATGCGCCGGTGTTTCGTTGTCGGGAATTTGACGTTTCAACGGCAACGGCAACGGCAACGGCAACGGCGTCGGCTGTGCGCTGTCTGAGGCTTGGCGGGTCGGTGCCGGTTTGCGGGGGACGCCGTGAACCCATCCCTGGGGGCTTGGTCGCGGCATCCATGCCGCTCACACCCCCGCAAACCGGCCCCGACCCACCTATGACAGTGTGTCATTCACGGAAGGCAAGAGCGGTAGGGCCCGACCGTTGGTCGGGTCGCTTTATGCGTACGCGTCGACCAACCCTCGCTGGCGCATCAATTGCGATGGGGAAATTGTCGTTTCGACCAATGCCGGGTCGCCGTCGGTGGTTCCGTGACCTGCCTGGCCGCCGTTTGCCTTGCCATCCTGCGCGGTCTGCTGGTGGCCAACGTCGGCATTGCCCAGCTGGAATCCCTGGTCGTTCAGCATTTCACGCAGGCGCGGGATGCTGGATTCGAGGGCGTGGCGGACGTCGGCGTGGGCGCTGCTGAAGCTGGCGTGGACCTTGTCGCCGTCCATCTGGAGGCGGACTTCGATCTGGCCGAGGTCGTGCGGGGTGACTTTGATGGTGGCGTGGCCGATTTTCTGGTCGGCCAGCCAGCCGATGCGGGCGCTCATGGCGTCGTCGAAGTCGTCGCTGCCGATGTGCGGGGTGGCGGTGGGGTCGCCCTGGAACGGGGTGCTGGCGGTGGCGGCGGCCTTGAGGTCGGCGGCGGCGTGCAGGGCGTGCAGGAGCGGGGTGGTGGGGGCGTCGGTGTCGCTGCCGGCGTTGGCGATGGCGTCTTTCAGCGAATCGGGCAGGGCGACGTCTTCAGTGACCTGGGCGTCGGCCGGCAGGGCGATGGGCGCGGCGCTGCTGGCAGTGGCGGCGGGGGCGAGGCCGGGCAGCGCGGCGGGCAGTGCGCTGGTGGGGGTGGTGGGCGCGGTGGGGAGTGCCGGGTCGGCCTTGGCCAGCGCGGTGTCGGCATTGGCGGCGGGGGCGGCCATGACGGTGACGGCTTCGACGCCGGCCAAGGCCAGGCCGGCGAGGCCGAGCGGCGGCCATGGGGGGGTGTCGGCGTCGTCGGTGGCGTCGCTGGCGGTCGGCGTGTCGCTGGCGGCAGTCGTGGGGGCGGTGGCTGGGTCGGTGGCCTCGGCTGGCGCGTCCGCGCCGGGGCGGCCGGGGGCGTCGCCCGTGCTGCTGCCGCCGGCGTCGGCGGTCGTGGGTTTGTCTTTGGTGGCCTTGGCGGGCGCGTCTTTAGGGCCGCCGTCGGCTTTCAGCAGGGCGTCAAAGTCCCGACGGTCGCTGCCGCCGCTGGCGGTGCTGCGCGCGCTGGGGCTGGTGGGGGTGGCGCTGCTGCTGGCGGTGGGGCCGGCGCTGCTGCCGAGCAGGCTGGGGGGCATCACGGGGTGTCTCCGCTGTCGGTGTCTTCGGCGCGGGCCAGGCGGCTGCGGCGGGCGCCGAGGTCGTCCATTTCGCGCTGGTCGCGGCGGTCGACCAGGACTTTTTCCTGGGCGCGGTAGCTGGCGGCGAGCTGTTCGAGCACGGCTTTGTCGCGGCTGGCCAGGATCAGGCGGGCGCGTTCGGCTTCGACCTTTTCGCGGTTGCTGTCGACGGTCTGGCGCTGCTGGGCGACGGCGGTGTCGAGGCGGTCGAGGAAGGCGCGGCGGTTGAGCAGTTGGGCTGGGCTGGTGGCGGCCATCTGTGCGTTCGCGTACTCCTCGGCGTAGCGCCGCAGCTCTTCCAGGCGTGAGAGGTGGGTGTCGAGCACGCGCTGGCGTTCGGCGAGGTCGCGGGCGACTTCGTCTTCGTGGTCCTGGGCCCGCTTGAGCAGGGGATCGATGCGCTTGGATTGCATGGGTTAGCCCTCAGGTTCCACCAGGCGCTTGAGCGCGGCCTGGCTGTGCGGCAGGTCGGCGGCTTTGCCGACGTCCTGGCCGAGGAAATCGACGATGTCCGACCAGCGTTCCAGTGCTTCGTCGGTGGCCGGATCGTTGCCGCGCTGGTAGGCGCCGATGGCGATCAGGTCGCGGTTGCTGGAGTAGGCCGAGACCAGGCGCTTGAGCTTGCGGATGCGCAGGCGCCAGGGTTCGTCGGCGATTTCAGTGACGACGCGGCTGACCGACGATTCAACGTCGATGGCCGGGTACAGGCCGCTGTCGGCCACGCGGCGGGAGAGCAGGATGTGGCCGTCGAGGATGGCGCGGGCGGCATCGGCGATGGGGTCCTGCGGGTCGTCGCCTTCGGTCAGCACGGTGTAGAACGCGGTGATGGAGCCGCGGCCCTTGGCGCCATTGCCGGCGCGTTCGACCAGCGCGGGCAGTTTGGCGAACACCGAGGGCGGGTAGCCGCGGGTGGTCGGCGGTTCGCCGACGGACAGGCCGATTTCGCGCTGCGCCTGGGCGAAGCGGGTCAGCGAGTCCATGAGCAGCAGCACGTTCAGGCCCTGGTCGCGGAACCATTCGGCAATGGCGGTGGCGCGGTAGGCGCCGTGCAGGCGGGCCAACGGTGGGCGATCGGCGGGGCTGGCCACCACCACGGCGCGGCGCAGGCCTTCTTCGCCGAGGGTGCTTTCGACGAAGTCGCGCACTTCGCGGCCACGTTCGCCGATCAGGCCGACCACGATCACATCGGCGGCGGTGTAGCGGGTCATCATGCCGAGCAGGGTGGACTTGCCGACGCCGGAACCGGCGAACAGGCCCACGCGCTGGCCACGGCCGATCGGCAGCAGGGCGTTGATGGCGCGCACGCCGACATCGAGCGGCTGGGTGATCGGTTCGCGGGCGAGCGGGTTGATCGAGACGCCGGCCATGCCGACGGTGCCTTCGGCGCGGATCGGGCCCTTGCCGTCCAGGGGCACGCCGTCGCTGTCGATGACGCGGCCGAGCAGGCCTTCGCCGACTTCCACGCCGCCACGGCCCAGCGAGGGCACCACGCGGGCATTGGGCAGCAGCCCGTGCAGCTCGGCGCTGGGCATGAGGTAGGTGCGTTCGCCGGCGAAGCCGACCACTTCGGCATCGACCCAGCCGCCATCGGCCACTTCGACCTTGCAGCTGGCGCCCATCGGCGATTCGCAGCCGACCGCTTCCAGGGTCAGGCCGACCGCGCGGCGCAGCACGCCTTCGCGGATCAGGCCGCGTCCATGTGCGCCGTCGGGCTTGATGCCGTCCAGGCGCGCGGCCAGGCGCAGGTTGCGCGCGGCGGACCAGTCCGCGGCGGGCGGGGGCAGGGGCTCGGGGGTCATGCGCTGGCTCCGGATTTGCGCAGCACTGCATCCAGCGCGCCGCGCAGACGCGCCTCGAGGGTGCCGTCGATGCGCACGGCTTCGGCGTGCACGCGCAGGTCGCCACGGCTCAGGGTGAGGTCGGCGGTGAGGCGCTGGGTGGGCGAGAGCTGCAGCAGCGGGGCGAGTGCGGCGATGTCGTCGGGGTGCAGGCGCACTTCGACCTCGCGATTTGCACCGCCCACCGCGTCGACCGCTTCGCCAACCAGCTGCGCGAGCAGGGCGGGGTCGGCCTCGTAGGCGCGGCCGACCAGGGTGCCGGCAATGCGCACGGCCAGTTCGCCGAGCGCGGCCACCACTTCGTTTTCGAGACGCGCCAGTGGACGGCCGAAGTTGTCCAGGATGCCTTCGATCTGCGCGACCAGGCGGCGCACTTCGGCCTGGCCCTGGGCCTGGCCGTCGGCGTGGCCCTGTTCGAAACCGTCTTTTTCCGCAGCGTCCTGGATCGCCTGGATTTCTTCCAGGGTCGGCAGCTGCAGCAGCGGTTCGGGCTCGTGTTCGGCAACCGGTTCGTCGAGGTCGTAATGGTCGTCCTGCGGGGCGGCAGGGGCCGCCAGCAGGTCCGGGGCAAGCCAGCGCACGGCGTGGTTCACAGCATCGCCTCCGCGTTGCCGCCGAGGGTGACGGTGCCTTCATCGGCCATGCGCTTGACGATGGCCAGGATCTCGCGCTGCGCGGTTTCCACGTCCGACAGGCGCACCGGACCGCGTGCTTCCATGTCTTCAAGCAGGATTTCGGCGGCACGCTGGGACATGTTGCGGGTGATCTTGTCGCGCACCTTGATATCGGCGCCGCGCAGGGCCAGGCCCAGGCGCTCGCCACTGACTTCGCGCAGCACCAGCTGCAGTTCGCGGTCTTCCAGGTCGATCAGGTCGTCGAACACGAACATCTTTTCCTGGATGCGCGCGCTCAGCGGCGCATCGATGCGCGAGATCTCGCCGAGGATGGCCTGGTCCTGGCCACTGTCCATGAAGTTGAGGATGTTGGCCGCGCACTGCACGCCGCCGATGTTGGACGACTTCAGGTTCTGGTTGCCGGCGAACTGGCGCTCCATGATCTCGTTCAGTTCGTTCAACGCGTTGGGCGGAATGCCGTCCAGGGTGGCGATGCGCAGCAGCACGTCCACGCGGGTGCGCTCGGGCAGCAGCTTGAGCGCATCGGCGGCCTGGTCGGTTTCCAGGTGGGCCATCACGATGGCGATGATCTGCGGGTGCTCGTTGCGCACCAGGTCAGCCACCGCACGCGGGTCCATCCACTTCAGCGCGTCCAGGCCGGTGGTGTTGCGGCCGAGCAGGATGCGGTCGATCAGGTTGCCGGCCTTCTCGCTGCCCAGGGCCTGCACCAGCATGTTGCGGATGTAGTCGTCCGAGCCGACGCCAAGCGAGGTCTTGGAGCCCAGTTCGGTGCTGAACTGGTCCATGACCCGCTCGACCTGCTCGCGGGTGATGTCGCTCATGGTCGCCATGGCGATGCCGATCTTCTGCACTTCCTTCGGTTCCATGTGGCGCAGCACGTCGGCCGCTTCCACTTCACCCAGGGACAGCAGCAGCACGGCGGCGCGCTGCACGCCGCTCAGCGGGGCAGGGGGGGCGGCGGGATCAATCATTGGCCACCCAGCCCTTGACCACCTGGGCCACGCGCTTGGAATCGGTCTTTACAGCTTCACGCGCCATGCGCAGTCGTTCCTCGTAGGAGTCCACCGGCAATGCCAGCGGCTCTTGGCCAGAAAGGTGTACCCGGTCCGAGCCGAGCTGGGGCAGGCCTTCGCCATCGTCCACCAGCTGCACGTCGGCGCTGTGCGGTTCGAGGCTGTCGTCCCGGCTGGGCTTCTTCGGGGTGCCGGTGATCGAGCGCAGCGCCGGGCGCAGTACGCCGAACACCAGCGCCAGCACCACGATGGCACCGAGCAGCAGGCGCAGGCCGTCCTGCACCTGCGGCAGTTCCCACCACTTCGGCCCTTCGACCGGGGTGACTTCACGCACGAACGGAGCGTTCATCACCGACACGGTGTCGCCACGCTCGGCGTTGAAGCCCACTGCCTGCTTGACCAGCGCTTCAACCCGGGTGAGTTCAGCGGCCGACAGCGGCTGCTCGGTGGTCTTGCCGTTGGCGCCCGGGCGCGGCACGTTGTCCAGCAGTACGGCCACGGAAACGCGCTTGATGCGGCCGGCCGGCTGGCGGCTGTGCTGCAGGGTGCGGTCCAGTTCGTAGTTGCGAGTGGCATTGCGCGCGGTTTCGGTAGGCGTGGCAGCGGTGGCCGGTGCCGCAGCCGGACCCGGCGGCGTGTTGCTGGCCGCACCCGGTACGCCCTGCGGACCCGGGGTGGTCGTGCTGTTTTCGCTGGTCTGTTCGCTGCGCAGCTTCTGCGGCTCGCCGTTGTAGATTTCGCGGGCTTCTTCGGTGACCGAGAAGTCCATGTCCACGCTGACCTCCGGGTTGACCCGGCCCGGGCCGGTCATCGGCTCGAGCAGCTCGCGGATGCGCTGGTTGAACGAGGTTTCCTGGCGGCGCACCTGATCGAACTGGGCGGCGTTGACTGCCGCTTCGCTGTTGGGGTCGGACACGCTGAGCATGCGCCCGCTCTGGTCGACCACGGTGACGCGCTCGGCGGCCAGGTCGGGAATGCTGGCGGCCACCATGTGCACGATGGCATCGATCTGGCCGCGTTCCAGCTGCTGACCACCGCGCAGTTCCAGCACCACCGAGGCGCTGGCAACGTCGCGCTGGCGGGTGAAGGCGCTGGGCTTGGGAATGGCCAGGTGCACGCGCGAATCGCGCACCGGGCGCAGGGTGTTGATGGTGCGCGACAGCTCGGTTTCCAGCGAGTGCTGGTAGCGGGCATTTTCCATGAACTGGCTGACGCCGAAACCGGGGTCGCGCTCCATCAGCTCGAAGCCGAGCCGGCCGCTGTCGGTCAGGCCGGAGCCGGCCAGCTTCAGGCGCGCATCGTGCAGGTTCTTTTCCGGCACGGTGATGCCGCCGGTGGCCGCATCCAGTTCGAACGGAATCTGCGCCGCACGCAGCAGGTCGGTGGCTTCGGCGGTGGCCTTCTGGTCCAGGCCGGTGTACAGCGGCACCATCCCCGGCTTCTGCGACCAGAAGAACACGAACAGGCCTGCCGCAACGGCCACGGCGATCATCGCCATCAGGCCGAGCCGACGGGTGATCTGCAGGCTTTGCAGCCGGTCGAACCACTGGCCCGCCTTTTCGGCGTTCAGGGATTCCTTGGTGAGCGACAGGGCCATGCGTTTCTATCCTTACAGCGGCATGTTCATCACGTCCTGGTAAGCCTGGACGAGACGGTTGCGGACTTCCACGGTGGCGCGGAAGGCGATCTGGGACTGCTGCGAGGCGACCATCACCTTGGCCAGGTCGGCGCCGGGTTCACCCAGTTCGAAGGCGCGGGCGAGGGCGCCGGATTTCTGCTGCGCCTCGTTGACGCCGGCGATCGCGCCACGCAGGGTCTCGGTGAAGCTCGGGCCCTGCACGTCCTGCGGCGCCCCCAGCCCCTGCAGCCCTTGCAGGGCGTTGGTCTGGGGGGTCTCAACGGACTGACCGACCTGGGTCTGGTAGGTGCGGATCTGGGAAAGAATCGAGGTGACGGAGTGTGACATCTGGAACGTTCCGGCTGTTTTGGGGGTTTCGAGTGATGACGTTGCAAGCCCCGTGCCGAAACGGCTGAGTGGTTCAGCGATGTCGTGATGGCGGGCCGCAGGGACCCGTGGCGCAACCCGTTACACGCCGGGCGTGGCGGAAAGCCGCTGCGTCAGCAGGTCGCCAGGGGGACGTCGGAACCCCGGCGTCGGGAAACCGACGCCTGACCCGTGACGGTGGCTGGACGTTGTTGCGCTGCGCATCGCCGGACATGGCGTGGGCCGGCCAACGGCCGGCGCTACCGGAGACAAAAACGCCCGGGCTGGCCGGGCGTCTGGACACTTAAAGGGGGGGGCGCGGCTACCAGGTGAAGCCGGCGCCCACGCCCACTGAGCTTTCATTGCCGCTCCTGGCGCCGCCGACGGACGCCGTGAAGTGCTCGGTGAACCGGCGGCGGAACGTGGCGGCAAAGGCGTTCTCGCCTTCGGACCAGCCCACCCCGGCACCGAGGTAGTTCTTACCGACATCGGGCATGCCGGAGCTCTGTACGAAGGCGGCGGTCATGGCCGCCTGTCGACTGATGCGCTTGTCCATCGTGCGCAGGCTGTCATCCATGGCGTTCAAGCGGGAGTCGATGCCCGCGAAGCGGTCATTGGCCTCTGCCCGGAACTGTTCCAGCGCCGCTGCCGCACCGCTGGCCATTCCGCCGATCTGGTTGACCTGCTGGTTGGTGTAATCGTTGGCCGCCGTCAACGTATCGCCGGCCACCTGGTCGGTATACGTGTTGGCCTCGGTCAGCGTGGCGTCGGCCTGCTCGTCGGTGTAGGTGTTGGCCGCGGTCAGCGTGTCTGCCGCCGATTGCTTCAACTGGCTGACGTTGACGCCGTCGGTGTCGGCAGTACCCGCCGCCATGTTGACGATGCGACGCTCGGACCCGGCCACGCCCAGCGACACCGTATTGGCCTCGGTGGCGACCGCGCCAGCACCTAGTGCAATGGAGCTAACGCCTGTCGCGCTTGCACCCTGGCCGATCGCAATCCCGTTCTGTGCGGTGGAGTTGGTGCCCACGCCAATGACGATGGATCCTTCCTGGGTGGCGGTGCTGTTGACACCGATCGCGACAGAATCACGGCCGGACGCTTGGTTGTTGTAGCCGACGGACGTCGAGGCGAAGCCACTGGCGCTCGCGTTGCGCCCCAGTGCGGTGCCGAACTGATCGCCTGCGGTCGACCCGTTGCCGACGGCCGTTGCATTGGCTCCCCCGGCAGTGGCCGCGTCGCCACAGGCGAAAGCGCCGGCACCGGTCGCGGTGGGGGCTGCGCCGCCGGTCTGGGTGCATACCGTCTGTGCAGCCACAGGTGACATCAGTGACAAGAACACGCCCAACGCAGCGGCGGTGATGAGGAGGGAACGGGCGGAGGTCGCGCGCGAAACGCCACGCAATGCAATGCGATACCAGGAACGATCCATGGCGGAGATCCTCGGGTGGCAGCGCGCCCGCCGGGGCAATGCCGGTCAGGCGATCTGCATGAATCCCCCGATTCCCCGTACGCGTCTCCCCCGCATACGGCTGCTGGCGACGCTATGCCCGGTGCCGTCATGGTGAGGTGAAGGGTCATCGCAGGAACTGCGTATCCGGATCCCACCGGCGCCCGTAACAATTCGTAGCGCCGACTGTCAGTCGGCGACCGCGCGCAGCGCGGCGCAAGCATCCGGAGCCGGTGTGCAAATCGGTTGCGACGATGCCACCGACGTTTAGACAATCCGAAGCCGCCCGTCAGGCATCCTGACGCCGGGACGAAGCAAAAGATGCCGTCCTGGCCAATCGATCCCATCGGCTGAAACGCAAAAAGGCCCGGTGTAAACCGGGCCTTTCCGACTATGCGCATCCTGCAAACATCAACCCGCCAACTCAGCCTGGTCCCGCTCGATCCCATACTTGCGCAACTTCTCCACCAGCGTGGTACGCCGCAGGCCGAGCAGCTGGGCAGCGTGGGCGACCACGCCCTGCGTGCGCTCCAGCGCCTCGTTGATCAGGGTCAGCTCGATGTTGGCCATGTGGTTGCGCAGGTCCAGGCCGGCGTCGGGCAGGGCCGGGGACTTGTCGGCCGGGGCGACGCCGTTCGCTGCCGCCGCACCCGTCGCCGGGGCGTGGAAGGAGAAGCTGCGCAGGTCCAGGCGGTCGTCACCGGCCGGTGCCGGCGGCGCTACTGCAACCGGCGCTGCCACCGCGAAATCACCGCGATACCGTGCCGGCAGGTCCTGCACGCGCACGTTGCCACCCGGGTGCAGCACGGCCAGGCGCTCCACCAGGTTGGTCAGCTCGCGCACGTTGCCCGGCCATTCGTAGGCGGCCAGGGCCTGCAGCGCTTCCGGGCTGAAACGCACTTCGCCGCGGCCGGTGCGGGCCAGCTGGCCGGCAATGGTGGTGACCAGTGCGGGCAGGTCTTCGCTACGGTCGCGCAGCGCCGGCACTTCGATCGGGAACACATTGAGCCGGTAGAACAGATCCTCGCGGAACTTGCCATCGGCAATGCGCGATTCCAGGTCACGGTGGGTTGCGGCGATCACCCGTACGTTGCAGCGGATGGTCTGGTTACCGCCCACGCGCTCGAAACTGCGTTCCTGCAGCACGCGCAGCAGCTTCACCTGCATCGGCAGGCTCATGTCGCCGATTTCATCCAGCAGCAGCGTGCCGCCTTCGGCCATCTCGAAACGGCCCTTGCGTGCGCTGAGTGCGCCGGTGAAGGCGCCCTTTTCGTGACCGAACAGTTCGCTTTCCAGCAGGTCGGCCGGAATCGCGCCACAGTTGATCGCCACGAACGGGCCATCGCGGCGCGGCGAGCGCTGGTGGATCGAACGCGACACCACTTCCTTGCCGGTACCCGATTCGCCCAGCACCAGCACGGTGGTGTCGAAGGCGGCCACCTGCTCGATCATCTGGCGCAGCGCGCTCACCGCCGCACCGTCGCCGGTGGGACCCTGGTCCTGGCTGGCGCCGGCCTGGTGTTCGGCATCGAGCCGCTTCAGGCTGGCACGGCGCAGCAGGGCTTCCATCTGCGCATGGCGCAGCGGGGCTTCCAGCGGCCACACATTGGCCTCATGCAGGCCGTGGCGCTGGGCGAACGCGGCAGCATCGCCGTCAATCAGCATCACCGGCGGCGGCAGGGCGCCCTGGCCGGCCCACGCAAACAGCGCTTCACTGCGCGCGCCCGGCTCCAGGCCGCCGATGATCACGGCCATCCAGTCGGTGGCACGGTGGCGGGTGGTATCGAAATCGGCCGCGTCGGCAATCCAGCGCGGGTTGAAGTCCATGAATTCCAGCAGGCCAACGGTGCGCTCGGCGCGCACGGCGTCGTTGTCCAGCACCAGGATGCGCGACTCGCTCATGGCGTCGGCTCCTTCAAGCCCTCCAGGATCGGCATGACCTCCTGGATGTAGGACAGCTTGCTGACGAAGTTGTCGGCACCGGCACGCAGGGCGTGCTCGCGGTGTTCGACGTCGTCGAAGTGGCTGGCGATGACGATGTACGGTGCATCGTCCTGGGTCTTGATCAGGCGGGTGGCCTGCAGCCCGCCCATTTCCGGCATGGCCAGGTCCATCAGCACCACCTGCGGGCGCAGCGACTCGGAACGCTCGATGGCTTCCAGGCCATTGCCGGCGCTGCCGACCACATCGAGCCAGTCGACCTTGCGGAAGTGGCGCATGGCGGCGTTGATGAAGCCCTCGTGGTCATCGACCAGCAGGACGGTGAGCTTGTTCATGTCGTGTACTTCCTTCAGCCCACCCGGGCCAGTAGCGGGGTGCGGGCATTGTGCCGGCGGCGTTCCCGGGCCGGGGCGATGTCCAGTTGTTCGCGGTATTTTGCAACGGTTCGGCGGGCAATGTTCACGCCCTGGCGTGACAGAAGTCCCGCAATGGCCTCATCAGCCAGCGGACGACCGGCCGGTTCGGCATCGATCAGGCGCCGGACCATGGCCTTCACGGCCTGGCCGGAGACGCTGGCGCCTTCCAGGCGCACGGCGAAGAAGTGCTTCAGCTCCAGGGTGCCGCGCGGGGTCTGCAGGTACTTGCCGGTGGTGATGCGCGAGACGGTGGACTCGTGCATGCCGATGGCATCGGCCACTTCCTTCAGGGTCAGCGGGGCCATGGCCTCTTCGCCGCGGGTGAGGAAGCCGGCCTGGCGTTCGATGATGACGCGGGTGGTGCGCAGCAGGGTGTCGTAGCGCATGGACAGGCCACGGGTCAGCCAGCGGGCTTCCTGCAGCATGTCGCGCAACGGCTGGGCACTGTCGCCGGCATCGGCCAGGGCACTTTCGTAGGTGGGGTTGATGCTCAGGCGGCGGCTGGTGGCCGGGTTGAGCGCCACGCGCCACTGGCCATCGGCGTGCCAGGCCACCACGTCCGGGATGACCGCGCCGGACGTATCGGGCAGCAGGCTGTCGCCCGGGCGCGGCTGCAGCGAGAGGATCAGGCGCACCGCTTCGTGGATGTCGGCGACTTCCGCATCCAGCTGGCGGGCCAGGGCGGGGTAGTCGTGCGCGGCCAGGGCGTCCAGGCCGTGGTCCAGCACCCGCAGGGCCAGGTGGCGGGCCGGCACGCGGCCGTGCAGGGCGCGCAGCTGGACCGAGAGGCATTCGTGCAGGTCGCGGGCGGCCAGGCCGGCCGGGTCGCCGTGCAGGATCTGCTGGCGCACCGCTTCCACACCGTCGGCGTCCACATCGCAATGGGCGCTGGCCAACAGGGTCAGCTGCTCCAGCGGCGCGTCCAGGTAGCCCGCATCGTCGCAGTGCTCCAGCCAGAAGCGGGCCACGGTCAGTTCGCGTGCATCCAGTTCCAGCGACAGGCGCTGCAGGGCGCGCAGCTGCGGGTCGCTGGATTCGTCGGCGGCAATGCGCTGCAGGCGGTCGTCGTCGCCGTCGTGCCAGCTGGCCCCGGCCACGTCCCACATCGCAGGCTCGGGCAGTTCGTCAAAGGCGGCCACTTCCACGGTGGTGCCGGCTTCGCCGGTCTCGGCGGTGTCGGGCGCGGGCGCTTCTTCCAGCTCCAGCAGCGGGTTGGTGTCCAGTGCGCGGCGGATTTCCAGCTCCAGCTGCATGCCGTCCAGCTGCAGCAGTCGGATCGACTGCAGCAATTGCGGCGTGAGGTGCAGCTGCTGACCCATCTGGGTCGACATCATCGGCTTCATGTGGTGTATCCCCGTCGCCCCGAGCCCCCGGTGCGTTATGGAACACATCTTGCTTGTGATCCCGTGGGGGCGAAATCAGGGGGTTCCCTAGCGGGGTCGTCAGGTTCCCGACAGCGTGTGGGGAGATTCCTGACGGTATGTCTGGTTATTTGACGCTGGGCGCGGCGGGGATCGCTGTTTCCGTGGTGTGTCCGGGTGCGTCCCGTTCAAAAACCCGGCGCTCGTGGCCGAGGTGGCGGGTGGGTGTCGGGGAATCGACGCCGGTTATTCCAGTTCGTGCTGGTGACGCGCGGCCAGCAGCAGCAGGTCGTTGGCGCGGCGGCAGCCCAGCGATTCCATCATGCGCGCGCGGTGGGTTTCCACCGTCTTGACGCTGATGCCCAGGTCGGCGGCAATTTCCTTGTTGCTTTCACCCTTGCCGATCTGGCGCAGGATCTCGCGCTGGCGCGGCGAGAGCGCGGCAATGCCGACCGGCTTTTCCCTGCCCAGCATGGGCGCCAGCATCTTGGCCGAGATCTGCGGGCTCAGGAACACCTGGCCGGCATGGGCGGCCCGCAGGGCCAGGTCGAGCTCCTGGGGGGCCGCGTCCTTCACCACGAAGCCCACCGCACCGCGGTCCAGTGCGTCGCGCACGTGCACGGCGTCGTCGTGCATTGTCATCATCACCACGCGGGTGCCCGGCGCGCGGACCAGGATGTCGCTCAGGGCTTCCAGCCCGGTACGCCCGGGCAGGGACAGGTCCATCAGGATCACATCGGGGGAATGCAGCAGGGCCATTTCAAGCGCCTCCTTTGCATTGCTGGCCTCTGCGGCGACCTCGACGTCGGCAAAGCCCTGGAGCAGGCGGCTTAGGCCGGCGCGGACCAGGGTGTGATCGTCGACGATGAGAACGCGCACGGGCAGAGGAGATGTGAAGAAAAGAAGTTCTTCACATTATCCTAGCGCGGGCCTTTATTAAAGACCGCGCCGCCGGGAATCCGCCACCTGCCGCCGGTGCAGCCGGAACAGGTGCCGCTCCAGCGCCATTTCCAGCCCGTCGCTCATGGGTGCAAAGCGCAGCCAGAGGAAACAGGAGCCGGCACCGGTGGCCGCTTCGGCCAGCACGGTGACGGGCAGGTCGATGTGGTCGGGCAGCCAGTCGCAGGGCTGCAGGCGGATCACCCCCAGGCTGCCGGCCGCGGCACCGGTGCGGGCGCCCAGTTCCAGGCGGATGCCCCGGCGCGACCAGCGCAGCGGGCGCAGGTCCAGGTCCTGGGCGCTCTGCCGCACCAGCCGGCCGAGCAGCACCATGGTCAGGTCCAGCTTGGCTTCCAGGCGCTGCAGCTGGGCACTGGATTCGCCACGGTCGTCATGGCCGTCATCACCCCGGGAATCCTCCACCAGGGCAACGCTGCGCAGCAGGGTTTCGGCGCTGCCGGGGCGGATCACGCTGCTGCCCAGGCGGAATTCGGCGGGCAGGGCGACATCGCAGCTCAGCGTTTCATCGAACAGCTCGCTTTCGGCCGGATGATGGATGTCGCTGGGGCGAAGTTCGCTCATGTCAGGGATTCTGCCCGGAGGTAGGCGAGAGACGCGCGAACGGCGCGTCGGTCGGCGGTGAGGTGGCTGCCCGCTTCGTCGCGGCGGGCCGCCATGCGGATGCTGACCTGCTGCTGGCGGGCGATCAGCCCGCGCAGCGAGCCGGCGTCGATGCGGGCCTCGTGTTCGTCCAGGTACGCACGTACCTGCTGGTCGTAGGCGTCCATCAGGCGCTGGGTGAGGTCGTGGTCATCACCTTCAACCGCGCCCGACAGCTTGTCCAGCGCATCATGCAGGAGGTGAAGGACGTCGGGGGCGAGTGAGGCGTGCATCAGGCGCCTGCCGCAGCGGGCTGGCGCTGGTCGTGCGGGATGGCATTCCACGCAGAATCGATCTCGGTCAGCAGCTGCAGGGCTTCCTGCAGGGCAGCGCCGTCGTTGTGCAGGTTGGCATCGGTCAGGCGCTGCATGACGTAGTCGTACAGGGCCGACAGGTTGCCGGCGATGTCGCCGCCGGCTTCGTGGTCGAGCGAGCCATTGAGGTGGCCGACGATGGCGCAGGCCTCGCCGATGGCCTTGCCCTTGCGGGCCTGGTCGTTGCGCTCCAGGCAGGCCTCGGCCAGGCGGATGCGCTCGCAGGCACCGGTCAGCAGCATGGCGACCAGTTTGTGCGGGTCGGCATCGTTGACGGCGCTGGAAACGCCGACCTTGCGGTACTGCTCTGCGTACTGACGGCTGGAACCGTACATTGGAACTTCTCCTCTGGGACCCACGCCAGACATCAGGTGGTGGGTGCTGCCATGAATATCGGCGGTGCGGTGCGGAAACTTGAGCGTTGCCGCGCGGCGGGTCAGCTGCTGGTCTTCTTGGCCAGTGCCTGGGTCAGGCTGTCGCTGGTGGTCTGCATCTGGGTCACCAGGGTTTCCATGGCGGTGAACTGCTTGGTGTAGCGGTCGGAAACCTTTTCCATGCGCGCGTCGAGCGCGTCCAGGCGGCTTTCCAGGTCCTTGATCTGCTTGTTCAGCGAATTGGTGCGCTGGGTGAGCGTGCCGGTTTCCTTGTCCAGGTTGCTCTTGATGAGCGTATCCATGGGCTTGCCGATGGCGCCGTCCTTGCCGAACAGGCGGGACACGGCATCGGGATCCTTGCCGATGGCGGTCTCCATCTTGCCGCTGTCCAGGGTCAGGCTGCCGTCGGCCGCCATGGTGACGCCCATGTCCTTGAGGCCATTGATGTTGCTGCTGAACTGGCTGCGCAGCTGCTGCTGCAGGCCGCGCACCATGGCGTCGCCAGTGAGTGCGGCGGCGGTCTTGCTGGTGGCGTTGTAGGCGCTGGTGGACTTCAGCGCGCTGTTCATGGCGTTGTAGGCGGCCACGAAGGCGGCCATGTCGGTCTTGACCGCGGTGTTGTCGCGGGTAATCGTCAGGGTCTGGGTCTTGCCCGCTTCAGTGCCGGCCTTGGTCAGGGTCAGGTTCACCCCGGGGACGATGTCGCTGATCGTGTTGGAGCTGGAGGTACGGGTGAACCCGTCGACGACGACGACGGCATCCTTGGGCTCGACGGTCTGGGTCATCGGGGAGCCGGCGGTGCCGTCGTAGGTCAGGGCCGCCAGGCCGCCGTTGCCGCCGCTGGCGGTGATCCTGACGGCACCCGACAGGCCGGTATCGACGGCACTGAGCATCAGATGCTGGCCATCGTCGGCGGTGATGACACTGGCGCTGACCACTTTGCCGCCGGCGGCCTTGTTGATGGCCGCGGCGATGTCGCTGAGCTTGCTGTCGGCGTTGATGGTGACGTCGAGGGTCTTGTCGCCATAGGCGATGGTCAGGGTGCCGTCGCCGATGACGGTGTCCTTGGCGAAGGCGCCGGAGCTGAGCTTCTGGCCTTGGGCCAGGGATTTGACTTCCACCTGGTGGGTGCCGGCAGAGGCGGAGGCGGCGCCTTCGCTGGTGTCGATGCTGGCAGAGAAGTTGGAGTCGGTGATGGTGCTGGCTTTGAAGGACGGCTTGTCGGCGTTCTTGATCAGGCTGGCCAGGGTGGTCTGCAGGTTGGTCATGCCACTGGTGAGGGTGGCGAGTGCCGACAACTTGGCACTGGCGGCGGTGCCGGCGGAATTGATCTGGTTTTCCTGGGGCTCGCGCTCCTTGGCGACCAGCTGGGCCACCAGGGTGGGAATATCGAGGCCGGTACCAATGGTGCCAATCGCCATGTCTGCAGTCCTGTCTTGAAATGTGGGCACGCAACCGCCTGCGCTTCCTGCAGGTGGTATCGGCCCGGAACGGGGAGGCTTGAGGCCCGTCCACCTGGCGGTGGGCGCGCTGATGCCAAAGCAGGTGCAAGCGGCATGCCAGAGTTGCGCCGTGGCCAACAAAAAACCCCGCCGGAGCGGGGTTCCCTGTTTCGCAACGCCAATGACGCTTAGCCGTTCAGCAGGCTCATGACGCTCGAGGGCGACTGGTTGGCCTGGGCCAGCATCGCGGTGCCGGCCTGCTGCAGGATCTGCGTGCGGGTCAGCTCGGCGGTTTCCTTGGCGTAGTCGGTGTCGCGGATACGGCTGCGCGAG